>Ga0136613_10000266_pt1 | contig 22975 bp, 17 predicted proteins | sample AntDrymUQ2722106_2_FD_106649 | JGI IMG/M metagenome (GOLD analysis project Ga0136613, IMG submission 106649) | Polar desert sand microbial communities from Dry Valleys, Antarctica - metaG UQ272 (21.06) | ecosystem: Environmental > Terrestrial > Soil > Desert | place: Antarctica: Dry Valley... | reverse complement strand
TGGATCGTCGACCACGAGGAAGGTGGAGCCCTTGGAGCGGGCCAGCACCTCGGTCTGCACGTTCAGGTTGCCGAAGCGCGACTCCGTCGCGTTCGGCATCCGGGCCGCGAGCTCCTTGAGCTCGTCGGCGGAGGGGTTGAACCGCACCGACTTGGCGTCGGGCAGCGGCAGCATCTGCTTGGCCATGGTTGGGGACCTACTCGGTCGGGGAAGCGGGGTTGAGGGCACGGAACCTTACCGGGCGCCGTCGCGGTCGCCGCTCGGGTCTCACGAGGTCAGACGTCGCGCTCGAGCTCGCGCCTACGGTCCCGTCGCACCCCCGGGAGGGGCCGCCTCGAAACAGGCTCGGCGACCACGACGTAATGACCGCGGTCGCCTTCCGTCTTTCCTTCGCCGTAGCGGCGATCGACCACGCGAAGGCGGACCGCCTCGCACATCGCGTCGACCTGAGCCGCCGTGTAGGCCCGGGGGTGCCCCGCACTGAACCGACCCGACCGCGCGGCTCGCCGGACGAGCTCAAGCTGGGTCGCGGCCCAGGGCGGGCGATCGATCGTGTAGAAGGACACGACCAGGTGGCCGCCCGCCCGGAGCGTGCGGTGCGCCTCGTCGAGCAACGCGAGCGCCTGATTCAGGTCGAAGGTGACGAATACGTCATGCGCATAGACCAGATCGAACGACGCGTCCGGGAAGCCCGCGAGGTGGAAGCCGTCCGCGCGGTGGAAGATGACGTTGCGCTCGCCGGCCAGGTTCTCACGCGCCTCGTCGAGCATGATCCTCGATACGTCCGAGCAGGTCACCTCCCCGGCCCGAGGTGCCACCTGCCGGGCTATCCGCCCAGCCCCGCACCCGATCTCGAGCACGCGCGCGCGGCCGTGGACGTGGGGGAGCAGGGCCCCCAGAAACGCTTCTTCGCCGTGCCAGCCTATTCCGCTCGGGGCGTCGGGTATGAGACGGCGGATTCGCCGACTGTCGAGCACCCAGGCGAGCGTCAGGTCGTTGCGCACGCCCTCCGCGAGCCCCCTGACCGCACTTCGCAGGACGCTCCCGGCCAATGATGGAGATCGCGCGCAGGCTCGCACGAGCTGGCCCACGGAGAGCGGCCCGCGCCGTGCCTGCTCGACCAGGGCGCGTTCGGCGGCGGTCAGCTCCCAACGCCGCCGTTCCGAGGACCTGCTGCTCAAGCTGCCCGCGGTCTCGACCCGTATCGGCGCTCGGAGCGAGCAATATCAGCGCTCACGCGGCGCTTCTTGCTGCCCGCAGCGTGCGATAGGCACTTCGCAGCCGCGGTCGAGCCAGCCGTCGATAGGCGTACCTCGTGACCTGCGCCGGCGTACGCTCGTAGGCGCGCGCGTCGCGGTGCGCTCGACTCGCCGTCGCGAACCGTCGCTTCCAGTCCGCCTCGTCGCCAAGAAGCTCGTACGCGTCCAGCCCTAGGCCAAAGCACGTCTTGACCACCTCTTGCTGTAACACGAGACCGGGCGACAGCCATCCGTAGGCTTCGTCGTAGCCCGTCTTCAGCAGGTACAGACGGCCGTCGCTCAACAGGGACAGGTCGAAGGCGACGGTCCGGCCGTCCAGCGAGATCTCGGACAGCCTCAACTCCCCGGTGCGCTCGAACGCGGCGGCGACTGACCGGTAGAAGGTCAGGGTCTCGGCCGAGGACTCGATCGCCGTCCCCGCCCGCCCCTTCCATCCGCTTGCCTCGACCGCGAAGCCGCGTCGAAGTTGGGCCTCGAGATTGGTCGGCGGGGCTACGAGCTCGAAGCGCGCCCGGTACTCGCGCCTCATCTTTCGAGCCTTGCGCTCAGCGGAGCTCCACCGTGACCGCATCCTCTCGCGGTAGGCCTCGTAGCTGCCGTCTATCTCGACGATCGGGGAAGTGTGGGTGGCCTCATCGATCCACATCCATCGCGCGGGAGCCGCTGCTTCGCGGAGTGCCTGGAAGGAGGGATCGTCGACAGGGACGGCGGGGAGGGCGAGCGATCCCCGAGCCTCGCGAAACACCTCGGTAAGCAGCGTGCGAAGGGCTGCCTCGTCCCGAGCGAGGGGCCGGAAGAACGGGGAGTGAACGTTGGCCATGGGCTCGAGCGCTCGCCCACGACGGCACAGGGGGACGATTGCGACGAGCTCACCCTCGTCCCAGAGGGCACAGATCCTCAGCTTCCTCCGTGCTGCGAACGCGTCCCACCACGCGGCGAACCATGGATGTCGATCGAAGGGCGTGCCCCAGCCCTTGACCAAGGTCTCCCATGAAGCGGCCAAGGCGGCGAAGCGCTCGCGGTCGCTGACCCACTCCGTGCTAGTTGACATGTCGGGGATACGGTACTTCGGCGGGCATGGGTTTCTGTGAACCATTCGTGTCTCCCTAGCATCCACGGACATGAGGGCTGTCGCGCGCTTCGTCTCCGCCGTGATGGCCGTGAGCGGCGCCCTCCTCGTGGCCGACGCGGCCGCCACCCTGCTCTGGCAGGAGCCGCTCTCGGCGCTGGTGGCCGGGCGCGAGCAGGCGGCGCTGGCGGCGACGGTCCCGCCGCGGGCCCCTCCCCCGGCCCCCGGCGCCCCGACGCTCGCGCGCGAGGAGCTCGCCACCCGAGCCCGGGCGGCGAAGCGCGCGCTGCGGCCCGGCGAGGCCGTGGGACGCCTGTCGCTGCCGACCCTCGACCGCTCCTACGCGATCGTCGAGGGCACCGACGTCGAGACGCTCCGCCGCGGCCCCGGGCACTACCCGCGCACGTCGCTGCCCGGCGCGGGGGCCACCGCGGGGGTGGCCGGCCACCGGACCACCTACGGCGCGCCCTTCCGCACGATTAACCGCCTGCGGCGCGGCGACCCGGTCGACGTGGCGATGCCGTACGCGAACCTGCGCTACCGAGTGGAGGGGGCGCGCGTGGTCTCCCCCCGCGCGCTGTGGGTCGTGGCTCCCCGCGGCTACGACCGCCTGGTGTTGACCGCCTGCCACCCGCTCTACAGCGCCGCGCAGCGGATCGTGGTGTTCGCGCGGCTCGAGCGGGCGGGCGCGCCGCAGGGCCGCAGCTAGCCTGACCCTGGCCCAGCCGCTACCGGCGGACCCGCCCCCGCCGCGCCCTCTCTCAGCTGGGAGGCGTCGCGCGCCTCGAAGAACAGGAGCAGGGCGACGACCAGCGCGAGGGAGATGGCGAGCACCGCGGCCCAGTAGACCACGCCGACGACGGCGCGACGTCCCCGCCCACTCGACTGCGGCGATCCTCCGTCGGGTCGCGTGTCGCGGCGCAGGCGACGATCGGTCACGGAGCACACCCCGGCCGAAGGTTTTCGTAGGAGCCGGTTACACCACCGCGGGCTCGTGCGTATAAGGGTGCAATGAGCACCTCACCACAGGACCCCCTCCCCCCCGAGCTCGAGGACATCGGCCGCCTCATGCGCGCAGAGCGCCGGCAGCCGAGCGCACTCGAGCTCGACGACCTGAAGCGACGGGCTCGACGGCAGGCCGCAGGCCGATCGTCGCTCACGCCCCTCGTGCAGAAAGGAAGTCTTTTGACCTCTCGCCTCCTGATCACCATATTGATCGCCTTCGGCATCGTCCTCAGCGGGACCGGCGCCACGCTCGCCATGGCTCCCAACGTCGTCGACACCGGCAGCACCACGAGCGCCGCGCAGTATGGCTCGGACGACGATGACGATGGCCCGAACGACGAGGACGACTCCGACGAGGACGACTCCGACGACGACGACTCCGGCACCCCTCCGCCCGAGAGCGGGGTCGGTGGCACGACCGCCAGCCAGGACCCGCCCATCGGCGTCCTCCCCGAGGGTCCGAAGAGCGGAGTCGCCCCGACCACAGAGAGCGGCGAGGCTCCCCGAGTCCAGACCGCGGTCGACCGTGGCGGCACACCGCGTCTCCAGGCGGTCCGCCAGCAGGCCGAGCAGGGTGAGGAGCAGCTCCCGTTCACCGGTCTGGCAGCCATCCCGATCCTCCTCGCAGGCATCGGGCTCCTGGCCAGCGGGCTGGTTCTCCGCCGCCGGGCGTAGCACCTGAAGGAGGGGCAATGGGGCGCCCGACCGGCGCCCGCCGCCCCTCTCGAGTAGAGCTCGAGCTCACGATTCGACGAAGGCGGGCCATTCGGCCCGCCTTCGTCTTGCTGGGACGGGCCGCGTGCGTCACCCGAGCTCCTTCCTCAGACGGCGCAGGGCGCGGTACACCCGCCCGTGCGCGGTCGAGCGCCGCACCCCCAGCACGCGCGCGATCTCGCCCACCTCCAGGTCGGCGCCGAAGCGCAGGGACACGGCCTCGCGCTCCTCGTCGCTGAGAACGTCGAGCGCGCGGGAGAGCTGATCGCGGTCGTCGAGCCGTGAGAGCGGGTCGTCGCCCGCGGGCACGGTCTGGCGGACCGCCGCGCCCTCGAGCGCCCGCTCCTCGACTCCCCTTCGCCGGGCGGAGTCGCGCAGCAGGTTGAGTGCGATCGAGTAGAGCCACGTCTTCTGGCTCGCCCGTCGCGGGTCGAAACGCGCGCGAGCCTTCAGCACCCGCTCGAAGGCGTCGGCGAGCACGTCCTCGGCCACCGTCGGGTCGCCGGTCCGGTAGGTGATGAACGCGAGCAGGGGACCCGCCTGCTCGGCGTAGAGGCGCTCGAAGTCGGAGTCACGCACGGGAGCCGGTCACACGTTCGGGGCCGGGTCCGCTCCGGCTCTCGGGGCGGGGCTCACCGGCGTCCGTCCCGAACCGATCCGGCGCACCTCCGGGCTCACGGGATCGGGAGGCGGGCCGACAGGGCTCGCCTCTCCCACTCTTCGGGGTCGTCGGTGCGGAACAGGCGTGCCCCCTCGATGGTCATGGGCTCGAGGGGGTTGAGGCGAACGGCCTCCGCCATGGCGGGGCGCGGGTCGCGGCCTGCGGCCCCGTGGACCATCGCCAGGCCGTACCAGAGGTCCCAGGAGCGCGGGTCCCGGGCGATGGCACTCCTCATGGCATCGTCCGCGAGATCGTTCAGGCCGAAGCGGGCGTCGCAGTAGGCGATCAGCTCGAAGGGCTCGGTCCGGACCGGAAGGGCGTCCAGCGAGCCGAGGGCGTCGTCGATCGTCCGCGAGCAGTCGCCCTGCTTCCATGCTCGCAGCGAGCTCTCGAGCCGGGCCTGGGACACCGCGAGCAGGGCCGGGGTCACGAGCAGCACCAGCAGGCCGACGCCCACGAGCACGCGTGTGAGGCGCGCGGGGGACCCCGACCGGCGCCCGGGCTCGGGGGGCCGCTCGGGGTCCTTCGTGCGTGCGGTGAGTCCCGCCGCGGCCAGCAGGAGGAACGGCATGGTGAGCGCCGGCACCTCCCAGTCCCAGTCGATGCCGGCGTGAACCGCCCACCCGAGCCAGGCGGCGGCGAGCGCAGAGTGGAGCGCTCGCTCGGGACCGCGGCAGCGCGCCAGCAGGCCGACGAGGATCGCCCCGATGGCCGCCACCGTCAGGGCCAGGCCCACGGCACCGAGCTCGCTGGCCACCTCGAAGTAGAGGGAGTGGGCGTCGCGCAGCTCGCGGTCGACCGGCCGCCGCTCCGCCCAGAGGGCCTGGTAGGTGCCGGCGCCGCCACCGGTGAGGGGCTCCTCCTCGAAGCGCTCCCACGCGACGGCCCACTCCTCGAAGCGCCCGCTGGCGCCGGGCGCGGTCAACCGGTCGCGGGTGGCCCCGTATCCCTGGTCGACGCCGGTCACCCGTTCGTACTGGTCGGCTACCACCCGCGGGACGTCGAAGGAGAGCGCGACGACCAGCGCAGCCACCAGCGGCGCCGCGAACAAGGTGGCCGCGGCGACGCGCCGGGTCGTCCTGCCGACGCGGATCCGCGCCATCCACGAGTCGAGCACCAGGCCTAGGGCCCGAAGGGCGGCGGCCACGAGGCACGCTCCGAGGATCGCGACCGCCAACCCTCGTGCCTGAGCCAGGGCGGCGGGTGTCGTCGGCAGCGCTGAGGCGACGAGGTCCGCCTCGTACACCCTCGACAGGGCATACGCGGCCGGCGGAGCGCTCGCCAGAGCGCCCGCGAGCAATCCGCGCGGTCTTCCGAGCACCAGGTAGGCGACGAGCGCGAGCGCCGTCGCGACTATGGCTCCGCGCGAGAAGGTGAGCAGGACCGTCGCGGCCAGGGCGGGCACCGCGAGGGCGGCGAGCACGCGCACGAGGCGCGGACCACGCTCGTCGGTCGTCAGGTGGAAGGCGAGCACCACGCCGAGCCCGGCGAAGATCCCGAGCGCATTCGAGTAGCCGAGCGGGTAGTTGAGGGGCTCGGCGGCGAAGTCCTCGCCCACGGTCCAGAGGCTGGGTACCAGGCGCGAGGCCAGGCTCAGCACGCAGACCCCGAAGAGGCTCGCGACGGTCAAGGACACCATCCACCGGCGCTCCCGCGCGCGCCACGCGACCGACCCCACGAGCGCCGCCCCCAGCAGGTAGAGCAGCAGGCGGTCGAACTCGAGGATCGCTCGAAGCGCAGACGCGTCCCAGAGCATCGAGGCGAGCATCCAGGCCCCGAGGAGCCCGAAGGCCCCGAGCGAGACGGCGAGCGCGGCACCGAACCCCTCGAACGGATCGGAGCCCACGGTCACCCGGACCACGAGCATCAGCCCGACCACGAGCCCCACGAGCGCCGTGGTGAGCGGAAAGAAGCCGCCGGAGGCGAACGAGAGATAGGCCAGCAGTACGGCGGGCAGGGCCACCATGAGCGCACGGGCGATCGGGCGCGGCCGGGTGCTCGTGAGGCGCGCGAACGCAGCCGAGGCCGCCGCCTTCGCGCCGCGTGACCTCGCTCGCCGATCCGCCACGCCCGCCGCCATCGCCCTCAAGGTAGGCGCGTCCCGCCCCGCGGTGCGGGATCGGCCGGGGCGAGCGCTCGGTCCGCTCGCGGTGGTGGACGAGCATGTCGGGGCAACACCCGTGTATCGACCGCCTTCCTCTGCCCCGTTAGCCGTCTATGGGGCGGCAGGGAGCGGCAGGATCCAGGATGCGTGCCGGAGGTCGCGCGGGACGGCGGCCAGGTCCACTCGTGGGTCGACCAGCGTGTGCGGCGGACGACCGTTCAGCGACACGTCGGCGCGCACGTGGATCGCCATGCGGCCGAGCCCCCGCCGCTCGAGGTCCTCGGCCACGTGTCGGGCGAACTGCTGGAGCATGTCGGGGCGCGTTCCCATCTCGTCGAGCTGGTTCTCGGTCACGTAGCTTCGCGGCTCGACCACCAACGTCCTCCCTCCGTCCGCCGATCGAGCCACCACGTAGAGCGATTCGACGCTCTTGTCCCGGAGCTTCATGTGCCAGGAGAAGCGGTGGCCCTCCTCGGTCCAGTGGACGCTTCCCGGGTAGAGGAGGTGGCGGAGAGGGACGAGCACCTGGATGGCCAGGAACGTGGCGAGAGCCGCGATGCCGACCCGCCGCAGGAAGAGCCGCCGAGCCACCGGCGTAGCCGTCCCGGCGCGCGCGGGTGCCTCAGGCGAGGCGACCGGCGCTGGTCCGCGGGCCTCCGACTCCGGGCGTCCCCCCAAGCGCCGCGGGATCCGCCGGCGCACGGCAGCGACGGCCCGGACGGGCCAGTCGGGATCGAGGAAGAGCGTGGTGGCGGCGATCATGAACCACGGGAAGACCCCGATCTGGAAGAGCTGCGAGTTGGCCAGGTGGAACCCGACCGCGGCCACGAAGGCGTAGGGCCGCGTGCGCCGCCAGAGCAGCGCGGGCACCACGAGGAGGTCGAGGAGCACGCCCCCGTACGAGAAGACGACGCCCGACCACGGCTCGTCGAACAGAGGCCCGACGATGGGAGCGCCGGCCTTCTCGGCCAGCCACTCGTCCATGGGACGGCCGGCCAGCCAGTCGCCGTTCAGCTTCGCGATCCCGCCGAAGACGTAGACGAGCCCCAGCTGCGCCCGCAGGAGCCACAGGGCCCAGGTGGGCGCGGTGGTGGACCGAAGCCCGGGTCGCAGGAAGACGTCGAGCGAGAAGCGCCGGTGCGCGGGCACGAGCACCAGCAGCAACGACAGGATGACGATCAGGTAGAAGTGGTTGAGGTAGTTCGCCTTGTCGAGCAGGAAGACGTAGGCGAAGCCGAGAGTGAACAGCGCCGCGGTGGCGCGATAGAGGAAGCCGCTCGCGACACACAGGGCCAGCGACCCGAGGGCCATGAAGTGCAGGTACATGCCCGCGCCGGCCCAGGGCTGTACCCAATCGAAGCCCTGGAACGTGAAGTAGAACGTCGGCTCGACCCAGTAGCGGCCAATCCACCCGTGCGAGAAGTAGCGCAGCACCTCCCAGAAGAGCAGCGCACCGAAGGCGACCCGGAAGGCGACGAGCGAGGCGTTGTCGACCGGCTCGGAGAGCCGGTCGAGACGGGACCGGCGGCCACCCGCGGGCGCAGCCTCGGAACGGCGCCGGGGCCGCACGGAAGTCTCGAGGCCGACCGCCACGGACCTAAGCTAGCGCGCGCCGGTGCGGTCCGCGCCGCGGGCGTGGATCACCGTGCGCCGCGGGAACGGCCCCGGCGCCCGCCGGGCGCCGGGGTGGTGGAGCAGCGCTTCTAACGCTGGACGCGCACGACCCAGACCGTCGTACGCCGCCCGCGGAAGCTTCCCTGCGCGTACGCGGCGCCCACCGTGCGGAAGGAGCCGTCGAGCAGCAGGTTGCGGTGTCCTTCGGAGCTCTCCCAGGCCCGGATCACGTTCGGGATCATCAGGTCGCTCCCGTAGTGGATCGAGAGAACCTCGCCGCGCCTCGAGGTGGAGGCACCGTGAGCGAAGCGACCCCGCTTGATCACGCGCCGCGCGTGAGCACGAGAGGAGTGGGCGAGGTAGTTCGAGGGAGCGAGCCCCGGCCGTCCGTGGGCGGCGCGGAACGCGTTCACTTGGTTGACCATCTCCGAACCGGGGTCGGCGACGGCGCTGGCGGGACTCACGGCGAGGACGGCCATCACCGACACGAGGGCGGCGATGCCAAGGCGGGCGGGAGCCAATGGCACTCTCTTTCAATTCGGGCCTACGGGGTTAGCTGACGGGCTCGCGCCGAAAGAGCTGCGCTACGCCGGAGTTAGACCCCGAACGACTCGCCCCACCAGATCGGTTCCCCCGCTCGCCCTCGCTCCCCTGAGCGACGACGACTCGGCAAGATGACGCGCGGCAGGGTAGCCGCTTTGGGGGACGTTGGCATCGGACGAGAGCGTTCGCCCTAGAGGACCTCGCTCACCCGGTCGATCACCGCTCACGCGGCCGTCGTGCTGCGGGCGCCGTAGCGCTCGTGCCACAGCGAGAAGGTGAGAAGGCCCCAGATCTGCCGGCTCAGATCATCGCGACCCGACACGTGGACATCCAGGAGGCGAGACACCACGGCGGGGTCGAAGAACCCCTCTCGCGCTACGCGCTCGGGCGAGAGCACGTCGCGAGCGAACGGCTGTAGACCATCACGCAACCACGCCGCGGCCGGGATCGAGAACCCGCGCTTGCGTCCTCTCACGATCTCCTCGGGCACGACCGCGGCGGCCGCTCGTCGCAGGATTCGCTTCTTGGAGAACCCCCACACCTTGTGCACGCGCTCGAGCGAGAAGGCGAACTCGACCACCGCGGGGTCGAGCAGGGGCACCCGAGTCTCCAGCGAGTGCGCCATCCCGGCGCGATCGGTCTTCGCGAGCTGGTCGTCCACGAGCGAGACGCCGAGGTCGAGATCCTGGAAGCGAGACAGAGGGTCGGCGTGCTCGCTCTCCGCGTAGCGGGCGCGCCAGACCGCGAGGGGATCGGCCCCGCGCCGCCCGTTGCCCAGAAGCTCGGCGCGAGCCTCGGCGGAGAAGACCTCGGTCCATCCGTGGTGGCGCTCGAGCGGAGGAAGCGTTGCGGCACGGGCGAAGCGCTTCAGGCGGTCCTCGAGCCGGCGGTTGGGCGACGTGGGAAGGCGCTCGACGAGCGGGCTGGCGGCAACGGCCAGGCGGCCGATCCGCGGCGCCAGCAAGTCCGCTGCGTAGGTGCGGTAGCCGCCGAACAGCTCGTCACCGCCCTCACCGGAGAATACGACCTTCACGTGCTCACCGGCGAGTTGTGACACGAGATAGGTGGGAAGCGCAGAGGAGTCGGCGAACGGCTCGTCGAAGGTCTCCGCGAGCTTGGGCAGCAGCTCGACGGCGTTGGGACGCACGATCAGCTCGTGGTGGTCCGTGCCGTATCGATCGGCCACCCGGCGCGCGAGGTCGAGCTCCGAGAACTCCCTCTCCTCGAAGCCGATCGAGAAAGTCTTGATCCGCTCCCCGCTTTCCTGTGCGGCGAGCGCCGCGAGCGTGGCCGAGTCGACTCCGCCCGAGAGCAACACTCCGACCGGAACATCGGCCACGAGATGAGCACGCACGGATTCGCGCAGCGTCTCGAGAAGCTCGGCCGCCAGCTCCGCTTCGCTCCCCCCGCGCAGGGGTCGGTCCGGGACGACTCCGGGGCGCGCGTAGCGCTCGATCTCGACCCGCCCGTCCTCGGCGACGAGCACGTGGCCGGCCCGCAGCTTGCGGACCTCCGTGAAGACGGTCATCGGTGCCGGAATCCAGTTGAAGGCGAGGAAAGCCTCGAGCGCATCCGGGTCGATGTCGCGGGACAGCTCCGGGTTGCGCACGAGCGCCTTCAGCTCGGAGGCGAACGACAGCTCCCGGTCCGTCTGGCGGTAGTAGAGCGGCTTGATTCCGAAGGGATCGCGCGCGAGCACGAGGCGGCGACGCCTCGAGTCCCACAGCGCCAGGCCGAACATCCCCCGCAACTCGCTCACGAAGCTCGGTCCACGGTCCTCGTACAGATGTACGAGCACCTCCGTGTCGCAGTTGGTGCGAAACGCGTGGCCGCGCCGCTGGAGGTCTCGGCGCAGCTCGCGGTAGTTGTAGATCTCGCCGTTCTGGACGACCTGGACCGACCCGTCCTCGTTGGCGATCGGCTGCCCGCCCCCGGCCAGGTCGATGATCGACAGCCTGCGCATGGCGAGCGCCACGGGGCCGTCGGCCATCGTCCCGTCGCTGTCGGGTCCGCGATGGACGATCGACGAGTTCATCGCGGCCACGACGGCGGTGTCCGCGGGCGCGCCGTCGAGTCGGAGGATGCCGCAGATGCCACACATGCGTCTCGAGGCTACCGCCGCACCGGGCCGACAGGTCGCAGCGGGACCGGTTAGTGTGGGCGCCTCCCGCCGGCGAGGAAGGCGGCCACGCGCTGGCTCTCCGCCTCGAGGCTGTGCTCGCGCGCACGCACGGCGCCCTCCTCCGTGAGCGCCGCCCGGCGGTCGGCGTCACCCGCCAGGCTGCGGAGCGCGCCTACCGCCGCGCCGACGTCCCCGGGCGGCACGAGCTCCGCCGCGCCGCCGGCGGCCTCGGGCACGCCGCCGACCGCGGTCGCCACGATCGGAAGCCGGGCCGCGAAGGCCTCGAGCAGGACCTGCGGGACTCCCTCGGTCCACGAGCAGTGCAGCAGCAGGTGGCTCGAGCGGTAGAGCTCGAGGAGGCCCTCCTCGAGTGAGACGAACCCGGCGAGGGTCACCCGGTCGGCCACGCCGAGCTCGGACAGTCGTTCCCGGAGCGCATCCTCCATGGCTCCATCACCGCAGACGGTCAGCCGCCAGTCGCGCCCGTCGGAGGCGAGCCCCGCCATGACGTCGGCCATCAGCAGCGGGTTCTTCTCCGCGTCGAGGCGTCCGACGCTGAGCACACGCAGCGCACCGTCGTAGTCCTTCGCGTGGAGGGTCTCGCGGCCGACGATCGCCGCCTCCGAGAGGAGCGATATGGAGACCGGCAACAGGCGGCGCGCGTGCCGGTAGCGCCGCGCGAGGTCCGGCCCGACGACGACCACCGGACACACGCGGGCGAGCGCCCGCCACACCCCCTCGAGCGCCAGTGCCGCGAGGCGCAGCGAGCGCCGGCCGGCGTGGCGGTTGGCAACGTACGCCGGCAGGTCCTGGCGCACCCCGAGCGCGACGCGTCGGCGCCGGCACCATGCCAGCAGCGCGAAGGCCACCGCGAACGGGTGCGGGCCCAGGAGCCACACCGTGTCGACGTCGTCGAGCGCTCGCCAGAAGCTGCGAGCCGAGCTCAGCAGCGCCCGGGCGGCCTCGCGCGGGTGTGCGAGGCTCGGGTAGTGGGGGAGCGGGGCGAACGCGACCTCGGGCGGCACGCGGTATGACCAGCGGCCCGCCTGAGGCTCGAGGCGACCCACCAGGGTCACGCCGTCGAGCCAGCGCGCGAGGCCGGCCAGAAAGAGAACCACCGAGAGCTCGGCCCACAGCTCCTCGCCGTCGCGCCGGTAGCTGTAGTCGCTGTAGATGGCCAGGCGCACGCTCAGTCCGCCTGGGCGCGGTGGTCCCCTAGGGGGCGTATCTGCCGTAGCCGGCCGCGACCGGGTCCTGTGGCCGGAAACCCGAGCACGAGCCGACTGAGTCGAGCCGCGGGTCGCGCTCGACGTTTCCGCCGCCGTCCGCGATCCGGGCGTAAGCGGCGTCCGCCACGTCGTACCTCGTCGCCTGTGCCCAGAGGTTCTGGCGGGCGACGTTCCTGCCGCGGAGCTGGTACGCACCGAGCACGGCGCTCTCCAGGGGCTTCACCATGATGTTGCGCTCGAATACGTTGGCGCTCGCGCCCCACGCGACGAGCGACGCGTAGCGCGTGTTGTACATCGTGTTGTGGGTGACGCTGATCCGGGTGGCGCCCCCCGAGCCGCTCGACGGACCGCCGAGCTTCACGGCGTGCCCGTTCGTGGCGTTGAAGAGGAGGTTCCTCGTCACCAGGCCCGGGCCGGCGGTGGGCCCGGTGTTGGCGTAGAGGAGATGATCCTGGTTCCTCCCGTTGACTGGCCGCGTGTCGTGTAGGCACGAGTCGCGCACGGTCCAACCGGAGGGCTCTCCACCCTTCGTCCCGGCGACGAGCAGGGCAGCGTAGGAGCTCGCGTTCCAGAGCTCCGCGTTCTTGAGTGTCCAGCCGCTTCCGTTGGTCATCTTCACCATGTGGTCGGACCTGTCGTTGCCGGTCCGCCAGGTCACGTTGATCCCGTCGAGGGTCCAGTGCGACGGGCTCTCCAGCCATAGGAGCCCCTGGATCACAGGTCGCTCTCCGGGCGCCGCCTGCACGAGGATCGGGCTCCCCGCCGAGCCCGGACGGATCCTCGGCTTGACGTTCTCTACGTAGGTGCCCCCGTGGACGACGAGCGTGTCCCCGGGGTGGAGCCTCGAGAGACTGAGCTCGACGCTCCTCCAGGGATCCTCCACGCTACCGGCCGAGGTGCTCGAGCCACTCGTGGCGACGTGGTAAGTGGCCGCGAGTGCCGCGTCGGCCGGCGCGAGGAGCGCGGCGAGAGCGCCGACCGCGATCAATCCCCTCCTTGCTCCTCCGAGTCGCGCGCTGGTCACCGCCGAGCGAACCTTACCCATCGGTGGACACCGACGGTGGAGCATGGCGGTGGGCCTCCATTCCGCGTTCATCGGACAGCGGCCCGATTCCTTTAGCTCCTCGGCCGATCGCTTCCGCGGAGCGGGATACGGCGCAGGCGGCCAGGCGTCACGGGCGCAGGAACCGGGGCAGTGGGAGCCGTTGCAGCTCGGGGAAGGTCCCGCCGACGTCGAGCATGCGGCGCGCGCCGTAGAGCACGGCCAGGCCCGCGGCGGCCGACAGCACGACCGCAGCGACCAGTCCGACGTCGACCAAGAGCTGGAGTATCCCCACCGAGGCGAGGATGACCCCGATACCCAGGACCAGCCGTACGTAGGCGCGCCCCAGCAGGCTTCCACCCAAGACTCGACGGAGCACGACGGTCAGCACCACGTTCCTCATCACGACGGCTCCGAAGGTTCCGAGCGCCGCCCCGGTGGGTCCCGCCACCGGCACCAGGCCGATGATGAGCACCGCGCCCACCACGAGCGTGAGCGCGTCGATCGCCACACTCACGCGGAGCCGTCGAAAGACCTTCAGCGTGGGACCGTTCGGACCCGTGCAGACGAACGAGAAGTAGGTGGCGGAGAGCAGGATCAGCACGAGCCCGGAAGACGCGTAGCGCTCCCCGAACACGGCCGGCACGAACACGAGGGCGAAGGCCGTGGTCAGGATGAGGCCCGGAACCCCCAGCACGACCATCCACAGAGTGCTCGCGCTGTAGGCGTGCCGGAGGCCGGACAGGTCGGCCCGCGCGTACAGCCGGGCGGCGGTCGGTACGTAGAGCACCGAGAACACGCTGTAGATCAGGAAGTTGAGGCGGGCGGGCCGCTCCACGGCCTGAAACTCGGCCACCTCCTCGGGGCCCTGCACGACCCCAAGCACGACGGTGGCCAGACCGAAGAGCGCCAGCATCAGGAGCGAGCTGAGGAAGACCGGCAGGGCGAACGTGAACAGCTCGCGGAGAGGCATCTCGATCCGCGGCCCGACTCTCTCGCGCAGGCTCCGTAGGCGTCCGAGGAGGCCCGTGGCGTAGAACAGCAGCCCGGCCACGCTGGCCAGCACGTACCCGGCGGCGAGAAACGTGACGGAGTAGCCGGCGCCCACCAGCACCAGCACGACCGCGAAGCGGATGCCGGGGACCAGCACGTACTGGCGCAGGAAGATCACACGCACCCGGCCGAAGGCGGCGAACAGGGCCTGCAAGACCAGGTTGAGGGCCTCGAGCGGTACCACGAGGATCAAGATGGCCAGGAGCGCCGCCGTCTGAGAGCTCCGGAGCAGGGAGGCGGTGAGGCCCGGAAACGCGAGCACGAACGCCACGCACGCTGCGCCGGCAATGGCGACCGTGCCGGCCGAGGCCGCCGCGGCTCCCACGAGCTTGGAGGTCTCGCCCCGTTCCCGATAGATCGGCACATAGCGCGCGAGGGTCTCGGGCAGTCCCAGGAGCATGGCGGTGGAGAGCAGCGTCGCGAGCTCGAGGGCGAACGAGTAGGCGCCGAACGCGTCCTTGGCCAGGTAGCGGACCACGAGCACGTGGGCGACGAAGTCGACGCCCACCGCCATCACACGGCCCGCGAGGAGCAGAGAGGAGCCCCGAAGGTGAGAGGTCGTCGACGAGGGCTGCGATGGGCCTGCCGGGGCCTCCGCACCTCCGACCTCCTCGGGGATGAGCGCTGCTGCTTGGCGTTCCTCGCCGCGCGTCGGCGTCGACCCGCCGTGCGGGTCAGCCACCGGCCGCGGCTCCCGCGGGCTCGCGCGGAGTCGCTCTCTCGACGGGCAGCGGCGGCGGTGCGGCGGCGGAGTCGCCGTGGCGGGCGGCGATGGCAAGTAGAGCCGGACCGAGTCCGAGCAACACCCAGAGTCGCTCGTCGAATCCGCTCGATATGAAGAACGTCCCGGCCAGGAACGCGACCGTCGCCACCACGACCGACTGGGCGAGAACGGCCAGGGAGTGCTCGCCGAGGGCGTCGAGCCGCCTGGCGGCGCGCCAGCCGGCCGTCAGCGAGCCGAGGATCACGGTCAGGAACAGGATGAGTCCCACCGCGCCGGTCTCGACCAGCACCTCCAGGTAGGCGTTGTGAGTGACGAGCAGCTGCTCGGCGACGAGGTCGACCTGCTCGAGCGGCCCCAGCTCATCGACGTAGCGCGGCGAGTGGACCGGGAAGTTGCCGATCCCCACCCCCAGCAGGGGATTGTCCTCCGCCACCGCCGTGGCCACCTTCCAGATCTCCGTGCGTCCGGTTCCGCCGCCCTCGACGATCGTGAAGCGCTCCAGGGCCCCCGGCACGACCGTGAACACGACCAGCGGGACTGCCGAGAGGACGAGGAACACGCCGAGCAGAGCCACTCGCCGGCCACGGGACAGGAGCAGGGCGCAGACGACCCCGGCGAGAAGGGCCACCAAGCCCCCGCGCGACTGCGTAGCCACGACCCCCACGAGCAAGAAGGCGATGACCAGCATCAGGCCGGCGCGGGATCTCGCCCTCCGCGTGGTCCGCACGAGGCCTCCGGCCAGCGCGATCGAGACCACGAGCAGCAGCGAGAACAGGTTCGGATCGGCCACCCCTCCCTGCAGTCGATCCTCCTCGACGAGCGCCCCGAGGAACGGCAGGCCGGGGGCGAGCGGCGTGCCGCCCAGCCCGGCCAGCGTCAGGGTCACCGCACCGGCGATGAGCGCCGCCGCGATCCAGCGAACGTGACCTTCCCGGGTTACTAGGGTGGCGGCGATCAGGAAGAGCGCGGCCGCCATGTACCACGCGAGCAGCGTGGGCCCGATGGTCGGGCGTTCTGACCAGGTGGTCGACAGGCTGATCCAGGCGACGAGGAGGACGACCGCGGCCACCAGGCGACCGTGGCGCCGGAGGAGCCCGCCCAGGACCTCCGATCGGTAACCGACGAGACCGGCCCAGGCGAGGCAGGTGAGGATCGTCGCTCCCTTGACCGCGAGCTCGAGCACCGGGACCGCCTCGAAGAGGCTCGCGTACATCCAGATCGCGAACGCGGCCGGAAGGTTCAATGCGACCACCGCTCCGAACCCCATGGCGAGGATCCCGGCCGCGCCAAGGGCCGGACCCACCAGTCCGATTCCCGCTCCGAGCCCGAAGCCCGCAGAGCATGCCCCCACGCCGACGGCCCGGCTGGCGCCGGTCTGCGACCGGCGACCGATCGTCGATTTGATCCACGGCTTCTTGGCCATCCGAATGGCCGGCTAGCAGACGGGCGTCGACGGAGACGCCGCCTCACCCGCACGCTCGTAGGCCCCGAGGTCGGAGCCCGCTCCCTGCGGACGCGGAGTACCCGCCACGTCGACGGGCGTCGGCGGGCGTCCGGGTACACGATCGATGGCCGGGCTGCCGTCGGCGAGGCGGAGGTCTTGCTTGGGGTCCACGAACTGGGGGTCCTCCACCGTGTTCGCCGACGACTCGAGCCGGTCGCCCATGTCCTCGAAGTCGCCGCGGGCGTTCGCCCACGCCATGTTTCCCGTCGACCGGTTGCCCGCGCCGGACAGCGAGTCGCTGCGCACGCCGGTCTGTCCGTTGTAGGCGAGGATGTTCCACCCGGCGACGCTGCTCTCGGTTCCTTGCGCGAACTGGATACCCGCCCGACCGTTGCCGACGATGGTGTTCTGGACCACCGCCACGTCGTGGGGAAAGCGATACAGCTGTACGCCTCGGGCGACGTTCCCGGCGATCACGTTGCCCGCCACGATCCCGCTGCCGGAGTCCCAGTAGATGCCATGGCTCATGTTGGCCTGAAGCGGCAGGAACCTCGGGTCACGATCGCCGTTGTCGAGGATGCAGTTGCTCAGTACGCGGGCGTCCTCGGCCCCGGACAGGAAGATGCCGGCATGCCATCGGCTGCCTCGGATGGTGCTCCGGGCGATGGAGACGTCGTCGCCCTCGACGGCGATCTGCACCTGCTCACCCTTGGGATTGTCGGGCGTCCGAGGCTTGACCGCACCGGTGGGTCCCTCGAACAGGATCCCCGACAGCCTGACGTGGTCCGCGGTCACCCTGACGTGTCCGATGACGCGCGGCCTCGGCGTACCCGGCGCGCCCGCGATGACGATCGGTGCGCCAGCGCGGCCTCCCTTCCCGACCTCCGCGACCGTTCCCCGCGCGCCGTGGGTGCCCGGCAGCAGGAGCAACCTGTCGCCGGGGCGCAGCCGCGCCAGGCCGCTCCGAAGGGTGCGCCATGGCCGATCGCGCGTGCCGGGACCCGCGTCCACACCGGCGGGGCCCACGTAGGAGGTCCTTCCCGAAGCCGGTGGAGCCGCCGGGGCGGTCGGTGTGTCGCTCGATCCCGAGCATCCGAGGACGCTCAGGGAGACGGCGAGCGCGCCGAGCAGGATGGTGTCACCGGAGGTCCTCAGCTCGCCGTCGAACGTCTCGTGGACGGCGTGGCGTGCGCGTCGCGCGGGCCGAGAGCGCGCATGTAGTAGGAGCTGCTCGTCTGGTGCAGCGCCTCCCCGACCAGCACCAGGCCACGAGCCACGACTCCGGAGCGTTGAAGCAGGTCCCGCGCCACCTGGAGACTGGCCCGATTGGTGTGACGCAGGCGAGCCACGACGAGGACGTCGTCCACGTAGGACGCCACGGGCAGGGCGTCGCTGACCTCCCCCAGCGGCGAAGAGTCGATGACGACGTAGTCGGACACCCGGATCGCCTCGGGAAGAAGCGCGGAGACGCGCGTCATGAGCGATTCCCGCGAACCGCCCACGGCGGCCGGTAGGAGGCGGATGCGCGGATCGGACGAGATGATCGGTCCGTCGGCCGGGCCATCCCCGCGACCGTGCGGCTCGTCGCCGTTGCGAGCCTCGGCCAGCGCCTCCGAGAGTTCGGGCTTGCGGACATCGAGATCCACCAGCACGACTCGCTTTCCGGCCTCCACGAGGGCCAGGGCCAGATTGGCGGCCACCGTGCTCTTCCCGTCTCCGGAGGACGCGCTGGTGATGAGGATGCTGCGACCGGTGCCATAGTCCTGGAGCTGGGTGGCGAGCGTGCGGAAGGCCTCGAACGCCTCGGGGGGGAGCTCGGTGGCCCCCCTGCGCACTCGGTTCGAGACGTGGGGAACCCCCGTGAGCAGGGGTATCGGGTAGATGCTCGAGAGTTCCTCCTGGTCGGAGATCCGCGGGTCGACTATCCGCATCCCGAGGGCGGCGAGCGCACCGAGCGTGAGCCCGCCCAGCAGACCGGCGAGGACGATGAGCCAGGCAGGAGCGCCGACGGGAGAGGTGGGCGGCTCGGCCGACCGCGCCATCGACAGCGTCGGATCCTCTCGGGCCGTCCGTAGGGCATCGAGCTGGGTGAGTCTCTCCGCGATCGCGGCCGCGGCCGCGTCGTTGGTGCCTCCCGCTCGAAGGCGAGCGTCGAGCTGACGGACGAGGGCGTCGAGCTGACGCTGAAGGCGGCGCACGCGGAGGTCGAGGGCCGCGGACGCGAAGGTGTTGGCCATCCGGGCGGCGAGCCCGGGATCCTCCGACGAGGCCGTGACCTCGAGCACGTTGCTCTCGCCCTTGGGCAGGACCTCGACCGCCTTGAGGACCCCCGGCCTATCGAAGCCGGGTCCGAGGCGGCGGGCGGTGACCTCCGCCACCTGAGGCGAATCGAGCAGAGCGGCGACCGTCTGCACGTTGCGCGTCGGGTCGCCCGAGTCGCGGATGAGGTCGAGTCCGATGAACGCCTGATCCTCCCTGAGGAGGGGCGAGACCAGGATCTCCGCGCTAGCCCTGTACTCTCGGGTGGCGAAGAGCAGCACGGCCACGCTGCCGGCGAGAGCCGCCAGGGTCACGAGCAACACCAGCAGCCAGTGGCCCCGGAGGGCACCGATGTAGGTAGCGAGATGCCGCTGGCCAGCCTCGGGGACCGCGGCGGGCGGGCTTGAGCTCACGTTCAACGGCTGGGAGTCTAGGCGAGTCTCCCGACGATCCGGTGGGCTCCCCGATGCCGCGGGGTGCCCGAGGGTGTGCTCAGAAGGGGTGGAGATCATGGAGTACCCGAGCGGTGACCCGTCGCCGAGCGGGAGGCTCGACGGCGGTTTCACCCGGTCAAGGACCTTGTCGGCCACTCGGGCTCGACGCTTTACCGCTTCGCAGCGGAGGCCGCGCCGCGTGAGCGGCTCGCCGCAGACGCCAGCCGGGCGGAGCGCATACACCGGCGGCGCGCGCGGCGCTTGAGGGCGGGCGTGGAGGCGCTCCTCGCCCGGTACCGGACGCAGCGTCCGTACCGGCGCTTGAGGGCACCATCCCCCGACCCCATGCCCGGCGCCGGGGTCGCCGGGGGTGCCGGAGCGAGAGGTGAGACCGGGCCCTGTACGGCGGAGCCGGAGCCGCCGCCGGAGCCGCCGCCGCCGCCGGAGCCGCCGCCGGACGAACCGCCTGCGCCCGCCCCGTCGTCTCCGCTCGCGCCACCGCCGGGGCTCCCCGGCGTCTCGCCGGAGTCATTCCCGCCCCCGTCCAAGCCGGTCGTGTCGTCCTCGCAGCCCTCGCCGCCAGGGCTGACCGCTGTCTCGCGGTCCTCCGGGTCGCCTACCGGAGACCCGGCACCTCCGGCGACGGGCTCCTCGCCACTCCGGCGCTCGCCCTCTGTCCCGTCGTCTCCTCCGGCGTCCTCGTCGTCGCTCGCGTCGCCGGCGTCGTCGCCCTCATCGCCGGCGCCCTGCTCGCTCGAGTCCTCGAGCTTCCGGCGGTCGTCCTCGCTCGAGGCGTCCTCGTCGGCGGGCGCTGGCGAGTCCTCGCCGGTCGGTGCGTCCTCGCCGGGCTCTTCCTGCTCTTCGCCACCGTCCTCCTGCTGGTCGCCGCCGGACTCCTCCGGGGAAGGCGCGGACTCGCCGTCGTCGTCCTCGTCACTCCCGGTGGACTCCTCAGCACCCGAGCCCTCCGACGAATCCTCGCCATCAGCGGGATTCCCGTCGGGAGCCTCGGTCGGCGCCAGCCCCTGGAAGGTTCGGGGACCGCTCTGGCACTGCTCCGGGTCGTCCGACGGCTCGCCGCCCCCCGAGCCATCGACGCGGGGGCCGGGGGCGACGCTTCCGAGCAGCGCGCGGCACGGGCTGCCCTGGCGGAGCCTGAAGTCCCCGTTCCCACGATCGGCATAGAGCGGGTCGGCGTGGACGTTGTCGACGGCCGTGAAGCCGATCTGGGGCGACTGGATGCCCGAGGGTGCCGGAGAGCCCGTCCGGGCGGCGCCCCAGACGCAGTTGCCGGTCACCACGTTCCCGGTGCCGACGGCCTCGAAGGACTCCACGTTGTGACGCGTCCGGGCGTTGGTGATGACGTTGCCCTCGATGCGATTGTCGCTCGACGACTTTCCGAAGTGGATGTTCTCGCCGTTGCCGTCGAGCACGTTGTGGCGGATCACGCTCCGCGTGGAGGAGGGATAGAGCTGCACACCGCGATCGACGTTGTCGTGGATCAGGTTGCCCTCCAGCCGGGTGTCGACCGCGTGCTCGAGGTAGAAGCCGTGGTCGCGGTTCCCCGAAGGCAGACGACCGCAGTGGTGGACGCGGTTGTGCTCGACCACGGTGCGCTCGGCGGCGGACCTGCCCAAGGTCCCCACGAGGAAGCAGATCCCGGCGTTGTGGTTGGTGACGTCGTTGTCGCTGACACGGTGTCGTCGCCCTGGATCCACGGGCTGGCCTGCACGGCGCAGGTGGTCTCGGACCCGCATGGGGGGGCCTCGCTGCCGTCCAGGTCGAGCGTGCGGATCGTCACGAACGCTGCGCTCTCGAGCACTCTTACCTGACCGACGATCCTGGCCCGCTCGCCGCGAAGGCTCTGGAGCGTGACTCGCCTGCCGTCCGATCCTCCGGTGCGGAAGAAGGCGTTCCCGTGGTAGGTCCCTCCCCGGAGGCACCCCGTCTCCCCCGGGTCGAGCGAGTCGACGAGCCTTTGAGGAGTGGCGTAGGGACGCTCCACCGTGCCGCTCGCCGCGTCGGAGCCCGACTGCGCCGCGAAGCGGTCGCAGGCGCCGGCCGCCTCCGCCGGGGACGGGCTGTGCACCAAGAAGGCGGCGATCACCAGGAACGCGGCGCAGGCGATGGAGAGGCGTCCAACCTCCCCCCGGGTATGCGAGGGCGCCCGGCCCGTGGCCAGGAACGCGGCGCAGGCGATGGAGAGGCGTCCAACGGCAGTCAGCCGGGCCGGGGGGCGTGGTTGTGCATGTGTCCGCATGCCCCCGGCATCGGCCCATGGAAGCGGCTCGCCAGTCGCGGCTGCCCGACCTAGAACATTCGTCGGGGGCGGGGGCAACAGCCCTCCCGCCCCACCGGCGCGGAGCCCGGTCCCGCGTCAGATCCGGACCAGCGCAATCAGGCGAGCCGGCCCCTGCGACCACGCTCGCGCACCGAGTCGGCGATGAATCGGTGCACGCGAGAGCACTCCGCGTCGAGCGTGTGCCACCTGGCGCGCTCGAGCGCGGAGACCACGAGCTCCGAGCGAAGCCCGGGCTCACGAGCCAGCCGCTCGAGGGAGGTCGCCGCAGCCTCGGGGTTGCCGGGGGGAACGAGCAGGGCGCTGTCCCCGGAAGCGTCGGCGACCCCTCCGACCGCAGTGGCCACCGTCGGCAGTCCGGCGGCGAACGCCTCGAACAGGACCTGAGGCAGACCCTCCGTCCACGAGACGTGCAGGAAGAGATGGCTCTCGAGGTAGAGGTCGCGCAGGCCATCCTCGATCGGCACGTAGCCACGAACGTCGGCTCTGTCCTCGAGACCGGCCGCCCGGAGCGAGGCACGCAGCTGCGGTTCCATCGGCCCCTCGCCGCACACGACGAGCCGCCACCGGGGGTCGGCGGCGTTCAGGCGAGCGAGCACATCGACCAGCAGCAGGGGATTCTTCTCCGCCTCGAGCCGACCGACGCTCAGGACACGAAGCTCACCCTCGTAGGAGCGCCCGAGCGCGGCGTGCTCGGACAGGATGTCCTCGGCGCGGACCAGGGAGACCGAGAGGGTGAGCAGCCGGGCCGCGCGTCGATAGTGGCGTGCGAGGTCGGGACCCACGACGATCGCGCTCGCCCACCGGGCGATCAGTCGGTTGACCGACTCGAGCAACACCGCCGCCGCGAGAATGGACCATCGACCGGGATGGCGGCTGCGCGCGTAGCGCGGAAGATCCTGACGGACGCCCAGTACCACCCTTCGACCACGCAGCCCGGCGAGCATCGCGAAGACGATGGTCAGCGGCGAGGGACCGAGGAGCCACACCGCGTCGACGCCGCCGAGAGTGCGCCAGAAGACTCCCAGCGACCGGAGCATGGCGGGGGCCGCGGAGAACGGGCGGGCGAGGGTCGAATAGTAGGGCAGGGGGACGAACTCGGTGTGCGCCGGCAGCTCGTAGTGAGAGCGCCCCGGGCGGGGATCCACCCGCCCGAGCAGGGTGAGGTGCTCGAGCTCCTCGCCGAGACGGCTCACGAACAGCGCGAACGCCCGATCGGCGTAGACGGCTCGCCCGTCACGCCGGTATACGTAGTCGGTGTAGACCGCGAGGCGCAAGGGAATCGGTCAGTGCGAGGGGCTCGCCGGGACGCCGAACCGTGCGACCCCGGAGAGGAAGCCGACACCCCAGGAGAGGTGCATGGTCGCGAAGATGGCCGGTAGGGCCAGGGCCTCGTCCGG
>Ga0136613_10000265_pt1 | contig 22977 bp, 19 predicted proteins | sample AntDrymUQ2722106_2_FD_106649 | JGI IMG/M metagenome (GOLD analysis project Ga0136613, IMG submission 106649) | Polar desert sand microbial communities from Dry Valleys, Antarctica - metaG UQ272 (21.06) | ecosystem: Environmental > Terrestrial > Soil > Desert | place: Antarctica: Dry Valley... | reverse complement strand
GCCGCTTCTCCATCGCCATCGGTCGCCGGCCACGTCTAGCCACTGCACACCTCCCACCGCTAGGTGTTGCAATCACCCTCTGAAGAAACCTTCGTGTGGGGACAAATTATGTCCGGCGCCACGTGGCGTCCGTTCTCTTTGTCGATTCGGTTCTGAGCGGTCGATTTCTTCTGACGCTGGGCACCACGCGGTAACGACTGGGCCGCCTTGTGTTTCTCCCCCCGGAGTGGGGAGTGGACTGTTTCTCCCCGGAGGGGGGAGTGCCGGCGAAGCGGGGAGGGGGGCGTTCTAGGGACGCGCGAGAGGTGATTCCTTCTCGAATTGGCCGGAGAGGAATACTGTCCTCGCGCGTCAGTAAAACGCCCCCTTCCCCTTCGCTGCGCTCAGGTACTTCCCCCTCCGGGGGAAGAAGCGCCCCCTTCGAGGGGAGAAATCAGCCGGCCGGGGTCGTGGTAGACGACGAGGCCATCGTCGCGGACGAAACCGCACAAGGTCATTCCGAGATCGGTGGCGAGGTCAGCCGCGAGCGAGGTCGCTGCCGAGACGCCGGCAACGATGGGGATGCCGACTACAGCCGCCTTCTGGGTGATCTCGAAGGAGATCCGCCCGGATACGACGAGGATCACCTCACCCAGGGGCCAGCGGCGTTGGGCTAGTGCGCCGATCGCCTTGTCGACTGCGTTGTGCCGGCCGACATCCTCCGCCACGCTGGCCATTTCACCGGTGGCCTCGAAGATGGCGGCGCCGTGCAGCCCGCCGGTTACGTCGAAGACCATTTGCGCGGCGCGCAGCCGTGCAGGCAAGGCCCCGATGAAAGCGACTGCGACGTGCGGCCCCACCGGAAGGGCCCGGGCTGTGATGCGGACCGCATCGATAGAGGCTTTCCCACACACGCCACAGCTCGAGGTCGTATAGGTGTTGCGACGGAATTGCTCGGGATCGATCTCCACCCCCTCGGCAGGGACCAGGCGATAGCGGTCCCCGTCACCGAGATCTTCGACCCCTGCTACCTCATCGGGGGCGAGCACGATGCCTTCGGTGAGGGCAAAGCCAGTGACGAGCTCAGCTTCGAGACCCGGCGTTCGCATCAAAACCGCCAGCGGGACAGTCCCGAGCCTGATCTCCATAGGCTCTTCCACGGCCAGAACATCAGTGGCTCGCTGCCCGTCGGGCCAGCGGATCACTGGGCGTTCAGCCTCTGAATTCATACGGAGATATATAACGCCTACCGTTGCCGGCATGCGAGCGCACAACTTCGGGGCCGGCCCCTGCACCTTGCCATTGGACGTGCTGGAGGAAGTCCGGTCCGAGTTCGTCGACTTTGCCGGCACGGGAATGTCCCTCATCGAGCTTTCCCACCGGAGCGCCGAATACGAAGCTGTGCACGAAGAGGCGCTGGCCCTCGCCCGTGAGGTCGCGCAGGTACCCGACGACTTCGACGTGCTCTTCATCCAAGGGGGCGCCACCCTCCAATTCGCAATGGTGGCGATGAACCTGCTTCATCCCGAAGAGGAAGCTGGTTATGTCGTCTCGGGATCGTGGGGGGCTCGGGCCCTAGAGGATGCCTCCCCCCACGGACGCGTCTACTCCGCTTGGGACGGCAAGGAGTCGCAATACACGACGATGCCTGCGGCCGGTGAGATCGAACTCAAATCCAACAGCCGCTACCTCCACGTGACCTCGAACGAAACCATCGGTGGGATTCGGATGGTCGAGTTCCCAGACCTTGGCGTTCCGTTGGTCGGTGACATGTCGAGCGACTTCCTGTCGCGGCCGATCGACTGGCGATTGTTCGACCTTGTCTATGGCGGCGTGCAGAAGAACCTGGCCCCCGCCGGCATGGCGGTGGTGTACGTGCGCAAGGCTGCGCTCGAGAATGCCCGCACCGACTTGGGATCTTTCCTCCGGTACAACTGGCACGCCGAGACGAAATCGCTCGGTCACACTCCGCCCATGTTCCCGATCTATTTGATGGGAAAAGTCCTGCGCATGATGCAGGCGAGAGGAGGAGTCGGGGCCCTGGCAGAGGAATCGGCAGCAAAGGCCGCGGTGATCTACAACGTCATCGATGTGAGTGACGGTTTTTACCGGAGCCCGGTGGAACCGAGCGTCCGCTCACACATGAACGTCGTTTTCCGACTACTCGACGAGGCCCTCGAGGAGCAGTTTGTCAAAGAAGCGACGGCCGCTGACATGATTGGCCTCAAAGGACATCGGAGTGTTGGGGGTTGCCGGGCGAGCCTGTACGCGGCGCTGGCTTTTGAGTCCGTCGAGGTCCTGGCGGCTTTCATGGTCGATTTCGCCGGCCGGAACCGGAGCAGCTAGCAAGCCGGGGCAGTTACAATCACGGCGCCAAGTTAAGGACGCTGTCGAGGAAGGTGGGCGCCCTGCCCACCTTTTTCTTGTCACGTCAGGACCAAATCAGAGGAACGTTTTTGCAGCAGATGGAGACACGCAATCTGGCCTATCCAGAGCTTTGGGATGCTCTTGAGGCGTACCTAGCCGCCGAACGGATCGAGCTCGACGATCTCGAGCTTGTCGGTCGCGGGCGCGCCCAGACGCTGCGGATCCTGATCGATGGCGACAAGCTCGACCTCGACCGGATCTCCGAGGTTTCACGCGGAGTCTCCCGGCTGCTCGATTCATTCGAGGGCCGGACCCCCGATGGGCCGTACCAGCTCGAGGTCAGCTCGCCGGGTTTGGAACGGAAGCTCAACCGTCCCCGCCATTATCAGAAATCGATCGGTCGCGAAGCAGTGATCAGGACCGGCGACGGTCAGCGACGCGGGGTCATCGAAGCTGCCGATGACGATGGCTTCACTCTCACCGAAGGCGAGACCAAAACCGCTCTGTCCTTTTCCGAGGTGTTGTCGGCTCGAACCGTGTTCACCTTGGAAAAGCCCCCAAAGCCCGGTCAGAAGAGCAACTGATGAAGATCGATGCGACTGTCATGGAGGCGTTGGAATTGCTCGGTCGCGAGCGGGGGGTATCGGTGGACGCCATCTTGGATGCGCTTGCCAACGCGCTTGTCTCTGCCTACAAGCGGAGCCCGGGGGCAGCCGAAGAAGCCAGGGTCACGATCGACCCCGACACTGGTGACATCACGGTTTACGCCCAGGATCTCGACGACGACGGCAATGTGACCAAGGAGTGGGAGGACACCCCCAATGACTTCGGGCGGATCGCTGCCCAAACCGCCAAGCAGGTGATCCAGCAGCGTTTGCGAGATGCCAAGCGCGAGCAGGTTTTCGAGGTCTACGCCGGACGCGAGGGCGACCTGGTCACGGCCATCGTGCAACAAGTCGATGGTCGGTTCACCATCCTCGACCTAGGTGACGCCGAGGCGATCTTGCCTGGTTCCGAGCGCATTCCGTACGAACGGCTCGATCGGGGCAACCGGGTCAAGGCCCTGATCCTCGAGGTCCGCAACGAGACCAAGGGTCCCCAAATCGTGGTCAGTCGCAGCCATCCAGACCTCGTCCGGCGTCTCCTTGAGCTCGAGGTTCCCGAGCTGGCCGATGGCACGGTCGAACTAGTCGCCATCGCTCGCGAGCCCGGTCACCGCACAAAGATCGCGGTGGTTTCCCATGACCCCAACGTCGACCCCAAGGGGGCCTGTGTCGGCGCCCGCGGGTCGCGAGTGCGGCAGGTGGTGAACGAGCTGCGGGGGGAGAAGGTCGACGTGGTCCAGTGGCGGGAGAACACCGCCCAGTTCATCGCCGAGGCGTTAGGCCCGGCCAAGGTCAAAGAGGTTAAGGTCGACGAGGAGGCCAAAGTCGCCGAAGTCATCGTGAGCGATCATCAGCTTTCGCTTGCCATCGGCAAGGAAGGCCAGAACGCGCGTCTCGCCGCCCGACTCTCGGGTTACAAGGTCGACATTCGCTCCGATCATGTTCCAGAGCCTCCCCCAGCACCAGCACCTGCGCCCGCCGAGCCAACTATGCCTGCGGAGGCGCCAGCGCCCGCTGAGGAGCAAGCCGCCTCCGAATCAACCGCTCCTGAGGAAGAACCAGCCGCGCTGGTGGGGGCCGACAGTCAGCCAGAGGAGCAACTGACAACGGAGGCCGACTAGTGGCGAAGATGCGCGCCTATGACCTCGCCCGCGAGCTCGGCCTGGAATCCAAGGACCTGCTCGAACAGGCGCACAGCCTCGGCATCGAGGTCAAAACTGCCTCTTCCAGCATCGAGGAAAGCGATGCCGAGCTGATCCGGCTGGCAATTGCGGAGGCAAACGCCCCCGCAGTGGTGCCGGAACCAGAGCCCGCATCCGAACCCGAGCCGGCACCCGACAGGGAGATCAAGCTGGTTTCGGTCCCAGCCAACCCGTCGGTCGCCGATGTGGCCAACGCTTTGGGCGAATCCGCAGTCACGATTGTCGGGGCGCTAGTAAGGCGGGGAGTCCTCGCCGGCGCTGGTGGACCGATGCCGCTCGACTACCTCGACGCCATCGCCGAGCAATTCGGGGCCATCATCGAGACAGAGGCGCCACCGCCACCGGCGCCCAAGACATCTCGGCGTCCATCTTTCGATGACGCTCCGGCGGACTTGGTCGAGCGACCGCCGGTGGTGACGATCATGGGCCATGTCGACCACGGGAAAACGACCCTCCTTGACACGATCCGAAAATCGAACGTGGTTGCAGGTGAGCAGGGCGGGATCACTCAGCACATCGGCGCGTATCAGGTTCAGGTCGGCGACCGTCTCATCACGTTCATCGACACTCCTGGTCATGAGGCTTTTACCGCTTTGCGCGCCCGAGGAGCCGAGGTCACCGACATCGTGGTACTGGTGGTCGCCGCCAATGACGGGGTGATGCCGCAAACCATCGAAGCCATCAGCCACGCCCGGGCCGCCGGGGTGAAGCTCGTTGTCGCGGTCAACAAGGTTGATTTGCCGGGGGCTGATCCTATGCGGGTTAGGACCATGCTCACCGAGCACGAAGTGGTGACAGAAGACCTCGGCGGTGACATCCCGGTGGTTGAGGTTTCTGCTCTGACCGGGCTCGGGGTCGACAGTCTGTTGGAGCTGATTGACCTGATAGCTCAGCTCGAGGATTTTCGCGCCAATCCCAAGCCCGCGGCCTCCGGGGTTGTGATAGAAGCGCAACTCGACCCCGGCATGGGCCCTACTGCCACCGTGATCGTCAAGCGAGGCACGCTACGGACTGGGGATGCATTTGTGGCCGGACAGACCTCGGGCCGAGTCCGAGCGATGATGGACTGGGCGGGGAACCGCGAGACGTTGGCAGACCCGTCCACGCCGGTGTTGATCATGGGATGGGACGAAATCCCTATTGCCGGTGACGACTTCGAGGTGTTGAGCAACGAGCGCGAAGCACGGGCGCGCGCACAGGAGCGAGCCGACGTGGCGCGCGACGCCTCCTTCAGCACTCCGGCTACTGCCAGGGAGCGGCTGGCCAACCTGCTCGAGCAGCTACGCGCCGATGAAGCCGAGCTGCGCGTGATCCTCAAGGCCGACGCGCACGGGTCGCTCGAAGCGCTGCGTGAGTCGCTCGGCAAGATCAAGCGTGAAGGTGGCCGCATTGAGATCATGCACGGGGCGATTGGTGGCATCAACGAGAACGACGTCAAGCTGGCCGAAGTGACCGAGGCCGTGGTTATCGGCTTCAATGTCCGGCCCGATGGCAAGACCCGCCGTTTGGCGGAGTCGAAGGGCATCGAGATCCGAACCTACGGAATCATCTACGAGCTGCTCGAGGAGATCGAAGCCATGTTGGTTGGCAGGCTCGCCCCCGATCAGGTCGAAGTCGTCCTCGGGACCGCCGAGGTGCGCGCCATTTTCAAGGTGCCCCGGCTGGGCAATATCGCGGGTTGCTACGTCACCGAAGGCGAGATCGTGCGCAATGCCAAGGCCCGACTCCTGCGCGGCGGCGTCGTTGTCTTCGACGGTGTCATCGGTTCGCTGCGTCGCTTCAAAGACGATGTCCGCAATGTTGCCTCGGGCTTCGAATGTGGGATCGGCTTTGCGGGCTTTAACGATATCAAGGAAGGCGACACCATCGAGGCCTACCAGGTCAACGAAGTCGCCCGAGTATGAACTGTGATGGGAAAGCCTTCCTATCCCCGGACGAGACGGCTCAACGCCATCATTCGCGAGGTGCTGGCCGATGAGGTCGAGGCGCTGAACGATCCTCGGCTCGGGATGATCACGATGACCGGGGTCGACACGGCTCCGGACATGCGCCGAGCCACGGTGTATGTGAGCGCACTCGACCGCAACCACTTGGAGGAGGCGATCAAGGGTCTGACGGCTGCCGCGCCGCGCTTGCGCGTCCTCCTGGGCAAACAAGTGCGTATCAAATTCACCCCTCAACTGGAGTTCAAAGCCGACACCGGCGTCCTCCAAGGCGAACGCATCGACGCGGTGCTGAGGGAGCTCGAGCAAGATGGTTGAGCTGGTCGATCTCGTCCCCGCGGCTGCGGCCCTCAAGGCGGCCGAGCGGATCGCGATGGCGTGCCATGTCGGTCCCGATGGTGACGCCCTCGGCAGCATGCTCGCTCTGGCTCTCGCTGCTCAGACTGAGGGCAAGGAGGTCCAGCCGAGCTATGGCCCCCCTTTCGAGCCCGCCCCCGCCTACCGTTTCCTTCCGACCGAGCTCTTGGTGCCTCCGGGGGCGGTTGATCCCGAGCCAGACTTGATGGTCACCTTCGACTGCGGGACCCCTGATCGCCTGGGCGACCTGGCCACGAACGCCAAAGCGGCCAAGAGGTTGATCGTGGTCGATCATCACGTCGCTGGCTCGGAGGTGTTTGGCGACCTGAACCTGATCGATGCGGCGACATCGTCGACCGCGGAGCTGACGTTTCATCTTCTCCGTGCAGCCGAGTGGAAGATTGACCAGCGGGTCGCCACCTGTCTCCTGACCGGAATCGTCACCGACACCGGGCGCTTCCAATACTCGAACACCTCGCCAGAGACTCTTCGGGTCGCCGCGCAACTGGTCGAGCTTGGCGCCAGCCCGGAGACAATCGGACAACATGTCTACGAGGAGGAAGCGTTCGGCTTTCTGGGCGCGGCCGGCGCGGTGATGCAGCGGGCTGTGCTGGTTCCCGACCGCAATCTGGTCTGGTCGGTTCTGTATCAAGCGGATTTGGCTGCGAACGCGCTGACCCTGACCGACACCGATTCGCTCATCGATCTTGTCCGGCTCCCCATCGAGGCGGGTGCGGCCCTCCTGTTGAAGGAGCATGGACCCGGCCTGTTCAAAGGAAGCCTTCGCAGCCGCGGCCTGATCGATGTCGGTTCGGTCGCGGCCGCGCTGAGGGGCGGCGGCCACCACAACGCCGCCGGTTTTACCTTCAACGGGACCGCGGAAGACGCGGTGGCGGCCGTGGTCGACCTCTTGCCGTGACGAGTGGGCTCCTGGTAGTCGACAAGCCAGGTGGGATCACATCGCACGGGGTCGTGGCGATCGTTCGGCGAGCCACGGGAATTAAGAAGGCGGGACACGCCGGCACCCTCGACCCGCTGGCAACGGGGGTCTTGGTGGTAGCGCTGGGTCAAGCAACGAGGCTGGTCCGCTATGTCCAGGATGGTGCCAAGGAGTATGTCGCCACGATCCAGTTCGGGATCGCCACCGACTCGTTGGACGCCGATGGCGTCGAGACCGAACGCGCCCCGATGAGCTTTTCTGTGGACGATCTCCGCCAAACCCTCGAGAAGTTCAAGGGAGAGCTGGTCCAGGTTCCGCCGATGGTTTCTGCCCTGAAGGTCAGGGGCGAGCGCCTCTATGACCTCGCTCGCGCCGGACAGGAGATCGTGCGTGAACCGCGCCAGGTGTCGATCACCGAGCTTGAGCTCACCGACTTCGATCCTCAGCCTGAGTTTCCGATCGGCACGATCCGAGTCGTATCGTCGAAGGGCACATATATCCGCACGCTTGCCGACGACATTGCTCGAGACCTTGGCGGACGCGCCCATCTCATCGGACTCCGTCGCACGCGTGTTGGCCCGTTCGGTTTGGAAAACGCAGCTTCGTTGGACGACCTGGCCGAATGGCATGGCCATTTGTTGCCTCCGTCGGAAGCGGTCTCAGAGCTCAGCAAATGGTTCGTTACCGACGATGAGGCCGAGTCGATTAGTCACGGCCGGGCACTCTCCGCGCCCGACGAAGGTGGACCCTGGGCGATGTTGGGATCTGGCGACGAGCTGATGGGGGTATACCGGCGCGATGGCGTTCAAGCAGTGGCCGAGGTGGTGCTGTCATGATCGTCCTCCGAGGACACCCTTACGAATGGGAGGTCGCCACCCCGACCGCGGCAACCGTTGGGGTTTTTGATGGTGTTCACGTCGGCCATCGCCGCGTGCTGGGGGATCTCGTCTCCGACGCCGGCGATTTGGTGCCGGCGGTGATAACTTTCGATCCGCACCCACTTTCCATCCTTGCCCCCGAGCGTGCTCCCCTGATGCTCACCGACGTCGATCAGCGAATCGAGCAGTTCCAGGCATTAGGCATTGGTCTTGCCGGCGTTCTCAACTTCCCCGACATACGCGACCTGTCCGCAAAGGAGTTCTCTGAACGCGTTCTCTGCGACGGTCTCCAGGTCAAAAGAGTCGTCGTGGGCGCCGACTTTCGCTTCGGTCGTGGACGTGAAGGTGACGCTGGGTTCCTTGGCGGCGAAGGTAAACGCTTGGGTTTCGACGTCGACGTCGTCGACATGTTTGGAGCCTTGGACGGGATTGTGTCCTCGACTCGAATCCGGGAGGTGCTCTTGGCTGGCGATGTCGAGGCCGCCGCCGAGATGCTTGCTCGTCCGTATCAACTCAACGGAGTGGTGGTCGAAGGAGAGCGCCGAGGCCGAGACTTGGGCTTTCCAACGGCCAACCTGGAAATCGAGTCAAAGCGACTGATCCCTGCCAATGGCGTTTACGCCGGTTGGGCGCTGGTTGACGGAGAGCGTCACCCTTCGGCGATCAACATCGGAGTCCGCCCCACCTTTTCGGAGACCGAGCGCCGAGTCGAAGCCCACCTCCTCGACTTCGAGGGCGACCTCTACGGCCAGAAGCTGGCCGTCGACTTTGTCGCTCGACTTCGCCCCGAGCAGAAATTCGACGGGATCGAGGCGTTGCGCAACCAGATCGCACAGGATGTCCACGCAGCCCGTGCGCGGCTGACGTAAAGCTCAAATGCCTCCCCGTGCTACAATTCGGTCGTTCCCCACGACTCGTGGGTTGTAGCGCGTATGAAGACCACCCAAGAAATAGTCACCGAGTTCGGTCATAACGAAGGCGACACTGGTTCGCCGGAGGTGCAGGTAGCCCTGCTGACCGAACGGATCAACCACCTCACCGAGCATCTTCGCACCCATAAGGGCGATCATCACGGTCGGCGTGGTCTGTTGATGATGGTTGGTCGTCGTCGTCGCCTGCTCGACTATCTCAAGGATCGAGATGTCGAGCGCTACCGCACGATCGTCGCCCAACTCGGGCTTCGTCGCTAACCCACCAAGTCAAGCGGGGTGCACTGGCCGAGCCTGGCCGGTTGCTAGTTGCGAGCGTTCGCCGCTCTTCCGAACGTTCACAACTGGTAACGGGCCGGCTCCTTACAAGAAGGAGCACATCTAAGTGCCCGAAATAACTGTTAATGGTCTGGTCGGGGGTAAGCAACTCTCGTTCTCGACCGGCAAGCTGGCCGGACAGGCCGATGGTGCGGTGGTAGCTCGTCTCGGAGAGACCGAGATGCTCGTAACTGCCACGGCCCTCAAGACCCAACGCGAGGGGATCGACTTCTTTCCTCTCACCGTCGACATCGAAGAGAGGATGTACGCGGTCGGACGCATCCCGGGCTCGTTCTTCCGCCGTGAAGGCCGCCCCAGCGAGGACGCCACACTCACCGCTCGCCTAATTGATCGTCCGCTGCGCCCTTCCTTCAAGGAAGGTTTCCGTTGCGAAACCCACGTGGTCGCCACGACCTTCGCGGTTGACGGCGAGAACCCCTATGACATTGTCGCTCTCAACGGGGCATCGGCTGCGTTGATGATTAGCGGTATCCCCTTCGAGGGACCGCTCGGTGGAGTCCGTATCGCTCTTAAGAAAGGCGAGTGGGTCGCGTTCCCCACCTATGCAGACCTGGCTGAATCCGTCTTCGAGATGGTCGTTGCAGGCGGCCGCAACTCCGAAGGGGGAGTCGACATAATCATGGTCGAGGCCGGGTCGACCACCGATGGTCTGCGGCTCATCGCCGCTGGCGATGCTCCCTCAGACGAGGCCGCAGTCGCCCAAGGACTCGAGGTGGCGAAGGCTGCGATCGCTGAGTCGATCGACCTGCAGTTGCAGTTGCTCGAACGAGCCGGGAAGAAAGAGGGCGACTGGCCTATCGCTCTGGACTACTCGTCGGAGCTGCTCGAGCAGGTAACCAATGCCGCTCGGCCTCGTTTGGCCGAGGTGATCCGCATCGCCGCCAAGACCGAGCGCAATCAGGCAATAGACGAGGCGCAGGCAAGCGTCTTGGCTGAGCTTGGCGTCGGCGACGAAGCGAGCGAGCAGTTCAAGCGTGCCTTCAAGGCTGTCCTCAAAGACATGATGCGAGCCCAGGTTGTAGACGAGGGGGTTCGCCTCGACGGCCGGGGGGCCACTGATGTGCGACCGCTATCGATCGAAGTCGGAGTGGTCAGCCGAGCTCATGGTTCTGGCTTGTTCCAGCGGGGCGAGACCCAGGTCCTCAACTTCACGACGCTCGGGATGTTGAAGATGGAGCAGATGCTCGACACCCTCTCCCCGGAAGACGGCAAGCGCTACATGCACCACTACAACATGCCGCCCTACTCAACCGGTGAAGCGGGGCCGATGCGGGGGCCGCGTCGTCGCGAGATTGGTCACGGCGCTCTGGCCGAGCGGGCCCTGTTGCCGGTTATACCGACCGCGGAGGAATTCCCCTACGCGTTGCGCTTGGTATCTGAGGTGATCTCGTCGAATGGTTCGACCTCGATGGGATCGGTCTGTGCCTCGTCGCTCTCGTTGATGGACGCCGCGGTCCCAATCTCCGATGCAGTCGCCGGTATCGCGATGGGGCTCATCGAGCGAAACGGCAATTACGTAACCCTCACCGACATTCTCGGCGCCGAGGATGCCTTGGGCGATATGGACTTCAAGGTAGCCGGGACGGCCAACGTCATTACGGCCTTGCAGCTCGACACCAAGCTCCAAGGCCTGCCCTCTGAAGTGCTCACCCAAGCGCTCGATCAAGCCCGCGATGCTCGGCTCCTCATCCTCGAAGCAATGAACAAGGTCATTGACAGCCCGCGCACCGAGCTCAATCGGTGGGCGCCGCGGATCGAGACGATCCAGATCCCGAAGGACAAGATCGGCGAGGTCATCGGACCGAAGGGCAAAGTGATCCGTGAGCTCGAGGAGAAGACTGGAGCCACGATCGAGATCGATGAAGAAGGCGCTTACGGACTCGTCCGGATCGCTTCAACCGACAGCGAGGCGCTTAACGCTGCCAAGGAGCGGGTCAACGCCATCGTCTTCCCGCCCGAGGCCGAGCTGGGCAAGGTCTATGAAGGCGAGGTCGTGAACATCACCAAGTTCGGCGCCTTCGTCAACATCCTGCCGGGCCGGGATGGGCTGTTGCACATCTCCAAGCTCGACGACACCCGCCGGGTCGACCGGGTCGAGGATTACCTCGAGCTCGGTCAGCGGGTTCCGGTGTTGCTTGAGGAAATTGACCGGAACGGCAAGCTGGCGCTGAAACTGGTCGAGCCGCTGGAGCGCAAGGAGGGCGCAGGTTCGTCGGCGCCATCCGATGATCGACCATTGCGCAACGATCGTGATCGCGGAGGCGATCGCGGAGGTGACCGTGGTGACCGGGGCCGGCCGCGTGAGGGCGGCGGTGGCAACCGCGACCGGGGAGATCGTGGAGGCGGTTCTCGACCCGAGCGTCGTCCGGCCGAAGTCGCTCAAACAGGCGACAGCCGTCGTAAGGCGGTTTCCTTCGAGGACGTCTTCGACAACCTCCCCAAGCCCTAGCCAACCGTCGTTTTTATCACCAAATCGGCACCTCCCAGGTGCCGATTTGGTCGCGAAAACGCTCTAGCGCGGCTAGCGGGCGATGGGTTTGTAGCGGACTCGGTGGGGCTCGAGCGCCTCCGGTCCGACGTTCGCCTTCATCCACTCCTCATACTCGGTCCAGTTGCCCTCGAAGAAACGCACCTGGGAGTCGCCTTCGAATGAGAGGATGTGGGTGCAGACTCGATCGAGGAACCAGCGATCGTGACTGATCACCACCGCACAACCGGGGAACGCCAGCAGAGCTTCCTCGAGGGCACGAAGAGTGTCGACGTCGAGGTCGTTGGTGGGCTCATCCAAGAGGATGACATTGCCACCGGTCCGAAGCATCTTTCCGAGATGGACCCGGTTGCGTTCACCGCCCGAGAGGGTTCCCACCTTCTTCTGCTGGTCCGACCCTTTGAAGTTGAGCGAGGCGACATAGGCCCGACTGTTGAGCTCGCGGTTGCCAACCTTGAGGAAGTCGGTGCCGCCGCTGATCTCGGCGAAGACCGTCTTGCCCGGGTCGAGGGCGTCACGGCTTTGATCGACGTAGGCGAGCTCAACGGTCGAACCGACCTCGAACTCTCCCGAGTCGGGTGCTTCCTGTCCGGTGATCATCCGAAAGAGGGTTGTCTTCCCGGCCCCGTTCGGGCCGACCACGCCGACGATCCCGGCCGGTGGCAAGGAGAACGAAAGGTCGTCAATGAGCAAACGCTCGCCGTAGCCCTTGTCAACGTCGTGAGCAATGATGACCTTGTCGCCTAGTCGCTTGGTGAACGGGATCTCGATCTCCAGACGATCGGCCCGCTGCTCGGTGGCCTGAGAGTCGGCCACGAGCTCCTCGTAGCGAGTGAGACGGGCCTTTCCCTTGGCCTGCCGAGCACGCGGCGACATCCGCACCCACTCGAGCTCGCGTTGCAGAGTTCGCTGCCGAGCGGACGACTCCTTCTCCTCCTGCGCCAGACGCGCCTGCTTCTGCTCCAACCAGCTCGAGTAGTTGCCCTCGAATGGGAAACCGCGGCCCGAGTCGAGCTCGAGGATCCACCCGGCGACGTTGTCGAGGAAATAGCGATCATGGGTGATGGCGATAACCGTTCCCGAGTACTCGTGGAGGAAGCGCTCGAGCCAGGCAACGGATTCGGCGTCGAGATGGTTGGTCGGTTCGTCGAGCAGCAGCAAGTCGGGATGGGAAAGCAACAACCGACACAGCGCGACCCGGCGACGCTCACCACCCGACAGCCTCGAGACTTCGGCGTCGCCCGGAGGCAATCGCAGGGCATCCATCGCGATCTCGACCTGGCGATCGAGCTCCCAAGCCCCCGCTGCTTCGATCTTCTTCTCGAGGACCTCCTGGCGCGCTCCGAGCTTTTCGTAGTCGGCTTCCGGGTCGGCCCAACCGGCGAGCACCTCTTGGTACTCGTCGAGCAGCGCTTTGCTCGCCGCCACGCCATCCAACACGTTGCCGAGGACATCCTTCGATTCGTCGAGTTGAGGCTCTTGTTCGAGCATGCCCACCGTGTAGCCCTCTTCGAGCCGCGCTTGCCCGGTGAATCCGTCGTCGCGGCCGGCCATGATCTTCAACAGCGAGGACTTGCCGGCTCCGTTAGGACCGATGACTCCGATCTTGGCCCCGTAGAAGTAGCTGAGGCTGATATCTCGCAGCACGTCACGATCCGGCGGGTAGTGACGGCTGACTTTGTACATGGAGTAGATGTAGTCAGGCATGGGTAGGCGATCTAGAATTTTGACCAGGTGAAGGAAGTGATGAAGAGTACCGACCTGAAGGGCACAATCCGCATGGCCGGGGATGCCGATACTGGCATCCGGGTCGAGGTGCACCTCGACGATGAAACCATGAGCCTCGTCTCGCCCTACGGCGAGCTAGGACGCTGGCCCTTGTCGGGTCTTGGCATCTCGGCTCGGGTCGACGGCTTCCACATCAAGGTCGAGGGGGAGGAATTGGTGCTCTCCACGAATGACGACGCGCGTTTTGCCCTTGCTGTTGGGATCCGTTCCTCCAGCTCGCCCCGCCTTGTCCGCCAGCTGGCCAGTGCGCGAGATGACGGTTTCGACGTTGATGAACGGCTAGCCCCTCGTCCGCCCGAGTTCCGGCAGTTCGACTTCCCGGTTGAGACCCGTCCCGAACCCAGTCGGGTGCCGGTGGCGATTGCGATCATGGCCGCCGCAGGCGCATTGTTCCTGGCCGCGGTGCAGGCCTATGGGAACCCCTTGCGCATCTTCGGCGCGATTCCCCTTTGGCCGCTCTGGTTTCTGGGCGCGGTGGCGCTGGGTGTCGGCGGGTTCGCCCTCTTCAATCAGATTGGGGCTGGCCGCCGATTGGTCGCCGGAGGCGCCTCAATCGGCTTGCTGGCTCTAATCGGCTCGCTGAGCGCGATGGGCTCGCAGGATTTCTCCTGGCTCGGAGATGGCGTTTTTCTCGGTGGAACGGGTACCGTGCTGGCGCTCTTGCTCTGGGGTGTAGACCTGCTGAACCGGAGCGAATAGCCCGACCATCATTCTTGCGTAAAAAACCCCGGCCAAGTTGATCTATTGGGGGGCGCAGATTTACGCAGGAATGGTTTGCAGCATCGAGGAGGAACGAATCTCAATGACGACTGTTCTGGCCGCGGAAGGCGGCTACCAGGTGTTCACGCTCGCCGGCGCCGAATGGTTCTGGCTAATCATCTCTGGCATCACTGCCCTGATCGCGTTGGGGGTCGGATACGTTCTTTCTCAGGGAGTGATCGCGGCCGATCAAGGCACGCCCAAGATGCGCGAGATCGCGGCCGCGATCCAAGAAGGGGCGATGGCCTACCTGCGTCGCCAGTTCCGCACGATCCTGGTCATTCTTGTGCCGCTAGTGGTGGTCGTCTTTATCACCTCCACCGAAGTGCTGCGCCCGGACGGGTCGACTGCTCTCAGCTTTGCGGAGTCGGGACTGGCCCGCACCGCTGCCTTCGTGGTCGGATCCTTCATGTCGGGCCTGACCGGCTTCATCGGCATGGGTCTGGCAGTGCGGGGCAACGTTCGCACCGCCGCCGCGGCCCGCAACGGCACGCTGGCCGACGCCTTGAAGATCGCCTTCCGCACCGGCGGGGTGGCCGGCATGTTCACGGTTGGCCTGGGCCTCTTGGGGGCCACGCTGATAATCATGATCTTCCAGAACACATCGTCGGCGATCCTGATCGGTTTTGGGTTTGGGGGTTCGCTTCTGGCGCTCTTCCTCCGAGTCGGAGGTGGCATTTTCACCAAGGCGGCCGACGTCGGCGCCGACCTCGTGGGAAAGGTCGAACAGGGGATTCCTGAAGACGATCCCCGCAACCCAGCGACCATCGCGGACAATGTTGGCGACAACGTCGGCGACTGCGCCGGGATGGCGTCTGATCTCTTCGAGTCTTATGAGGTGACGCTGGTGGCGTCGATCATCCTCGGCGTCGCCGCCTTCTCCTCCATCGGTGCCAATCCGGCCCTGGGCTTGGTCTTTCCGCTGATCGCCCGCGCCATCGGGGTGCTGGCGTCAATCGCCGGAGTGTTCATGGTGCGGGCCACTCCCAAAGATCGCACCGCCATGGCGCCCATCAATCGCGGCTTTCTTACGGCCGGCGTGCTGACCGTGATTGGCACCTTCTTCGTGGCGATGTTCTACGTAGGCAACGAGAACGGCAACGAAGGTTGGAAGGTTTTCGCGGCAGTAGTCGTGGGGCTCGTCCTCGCCCAAGTTGCTTCCCGGCTCACCGAGTATTTCACATCGACCGAAGAGAAGCCCGTACAGGAAATCGCCAACAGCACCCGCACCGGCCCGGCGACGACCGTCCTCTCCGGAATGTCGGTGGGGCTCGAGTCTTCAGTGTGGGCCATCCTCGCGATCGCTGGCGCCATCGGAGTCGCCGTGCTCCTCGGCGGGGGCAACCTCCAGTTCTCCTTCTACCTGGTGGCTTTGTGCGGAATGGGCATGCTCGCTACCACTGGGGTCGTCGTCTCGGAAGACACATTTGGCCCGGTGGCTGACAACGCCGCCGGCATCGCCGAGATGTCGGGCGAGTTCCATGGCGATGCCCAAAAGACCATGGTCAGCCTCGACGCGGTGGGCAACACCACCAAGGCGGTCACCAAGGGCTTCGCCATCGGGTCGGCGGTGATCGCGGCCGTTGCCCTCTTCGCGTCGTTCATCGAAACGATCGCTGCCGAACTCGGTCTGGAGCTTGAGGGGTCTGAGCTCTTCACCGATCCGAGCACCTCCATCAACGTCGCCAATCCGACGATCTTTATCGGGCTCCTTATCGGCGGCTCTATCGCTTTCATGTTCTCCGCACTGGCGATCAGGGCCGTCAGTCGAACCGCCGGAGTGGTCGTGGAGGAAGTGCGGCGCCAGTTTGCCGACGGAAAGATCATGCGCGGCGAGAAGCGGCCTGATTATGGCCCAGTAATCGATATCTGCACTGCCGCTTCGCTGCGCGAGCTCGCGACGCCGGCATTGTTGGCCGTGCTCACCCCGGTGATTGTCGGCTTCGGTCTCGGCTATCTCGCCCTCGGCGGCTTTCTCGCCGCGGTGATCTTGACGGGCCAGCTCATGGCCAACTTCCTTTCCAACGCCGGCGGTGCGTGGGACAACGCCAAGAAGTTCATCGAGGAAGGGCATCTCGGGGGCAAGGGCTCGGACGCACACAAGGCAGCGGTGATCGGAGACACCATCGGCGACCCGTTCAAGGACACGGCGGGTCCCGCTCTCAACCCCTTGATCAAGGTGATGAACCTCGTCTCCTTGCTGGTGCTACCGGCGGTGATCCGCTTTCGAGACAGCGGTGGGATCCGGGCTGCGGTGGTCGTCATCGGCCTTGTCGTCCTCGGCGCCGCCATCATTTTTGCAAAACGCGGTGGCTTCAGGAAGACGGTCACCGCTTGAAGCCTCTACCTTGGCACAGTGACGCTTCGCATCCACGCAGATCTCCTGATCCCCGGGAGGGGAGAGCCGGTTGAAAACGGGGTGATGGTCGCCGAGGGGGCGACCATCACCTTCACCGGCCGTGCAGACAAGGCACCGGCAACGGAGGGAGACCCGATCGAGGTGGCGGTGCTGATGCCGGGGCTTTGGGACTGCCACGCCCACATCTTCGGCGCCCCACAATGGAACCTCGAACCAACGGTCTGGATGCCACCGGCGACGGGAGCGGCGCGGGCGGTGACTGATCTCGCCAACTATCTCGCCGGGGGAGTGACCTCGATCCGCGAGGTGGGCGGGTACGGAGTGGAAATCGCACCGGTCGTCGATGAGGGATCGATTCTCGGTCCGACGATCTACGGCGCAGGTGCGGTGGTCTCCACCACCGGAGGCCACGGTGACGTTCATTCGATTCCCGTCGACATCTACGAAGAATTGGGAGCCCACGGTCGCATTCTCGGCCGGCTCGCCGATGGACCGGCCGAGTGCATGAAGGCGGTCAGAGAACAGCTTCGTCGGGGCGCGCGAGTGATCAAGATCTGTGCATCCGGCGGGGTGATGTCCGAAGTCGATCATCCCATCCACCAACAGTTCTCCGACGAGGAGCTGGAGGCGATTGTCTCCGAAGCCGCAAGGGCGGAGCGGGTGGTGGCGGCCCACTGCCACGGCAAGCCCGGGATCATGGCCGCATTGCGCGCCGGCGTGAAAACAATCGAGCATGGCACCTATCTCGACGAAGAGGCCGCCGAGTTGATGAAGGCGCGGGAAGCCATCCTCGTCTGCACTCGCTTCGTGGTAGAGGAGCTCATGGGTCTCGAGTCGCAAATCCCCGCGTATGCATGGCGCAAGATCTCGGCGATGGCCGATCAACATGCCCAGGCGATGAAGATCGCAGTGGCGAGTGGAGTGAAGATTGCGATGGGCACCGACATCTTCACCAGCGGTCCGGTGCACGGCTTTCGTTATCGCCAGGCCAGCCGCGAGATCCGCCACCTCACCGAGGCGGGCATGTCAAGTCTTGATGCAATTGAAGCGGCGACGGCGCGAGGACCGGAAACGCTTGGTCCCCAGGCACCGGCGTCAGGCCAGCTCATCGATGGATTTGCCGCAGATGTGATCGCTCTCGATCGCAGCCCGCTCGACGATGTTTCCGTGTGGGGCGATGCTGATCGGGTAGTCGGCGTGTGGAAGGCGGGCGTCAAGGTCAAGTGACAGAACGTGACCGCGTTCTCTCCTATCTCCAGAGCCAAGCCGCGAAGCTGACCGTGCCCGAGCTGGTCGCGAAGGTGCGCCACGACGCCGACCAGATGCGGGACGCAATGACCTCGATTGATCCTCAACGGTGGGACGAGCCGCCCTCGCCTGGGGAATGGAGCGGGAACCAGATCGCGGCCCACATCGTCACCACCGGCGACGATTTCGCCCGGGAAATCGAAGAAATCGTGGCCGGTCGCCCACCTTCCGAGACTCCAATCGATGCCCTCGCCGGCGACATCGATGTTCTGACTCCAGACCAATGGTGGGCGCGGCATGTGGCCAATCGAGAGCGCCTGTTCAGGGCGGTGGAGGCGGCCGACCCGGAGGCTCATCTCGATTCAAAGATCTTCCATCCCATGTTCGGGGATCTGAACTGGCGGGAGGCGCTGTTGTTTCTACGGGTGCATGACCTCGACCATGCCCGTCAGTTCGCCGCGCTCAGTTGAAAGCGTCGATCGGCTTCGGGGCACCCTATGAGGGGCGAGCTGCCTGGCTGGAGACGGTCGATTTTGTGGTCGAGGCGGAGCGGTTGGGAGTCGATTCGGCCTGGAGTGCGGAGGCTTGGGGCTCAGATGCGGTCTCGCCACTCGCTTATTTGGCGGCGCGGACCGAGCGGATCAAGCTCGGCACCGGGATCATCCAGACCGGGACCCGGACTCCGGCCCTTGTGGGCATGACCGCCGCCACCCTCCAGCACTTGACTGGCGGCCGCTTTCTTCTCGGGCTGGGAACGAGCGGACCCCAAGTGATCGAAGGTTGGCACGGAGTCCCGTTCGAGAAGCCGCTGGCTCGCTTGAAGGAGATCGTCGACGTGGTCCGTTTGGTATTGAGCGGGGAGAAGGTCACCTACGAGGGGGACTTCTATCAATTGCCTCGTCCCGGTGGTGAGGGCAAGGCTCTGCGTTTGGGAATGGCGCCTGTCCCTCTCGTGCCGATCTATCTGGCCACGCTCGGGCCGCGCAGCCTCGAGTACACGGGCGAAGCCGCCGATGGCTGGCTGGGTACTTCGTTTCTTCCCGAGCAGGCCGAGACTTTTCTGAGTCACATTCGCAAGGGAACGGACAACGCGGGCCGTGCGTTGGGTGATCTCGACCTCCAGGCAGGGGGAGTTGTCGAGTTCGGTGACGACCTTGATTCGTTGTTGCCGCCACGGCGTCCTGGTGTGGCTTTCACCTTGGGGGCGATGGGTTCGAAGAACAACAACTTCTACAACGACGCCATCACTCGTGCAGGTTACGCCGAGGTCGCGGCGAGAGTCCAGGAGCTATGGATCGAAGGGAAACGGGACGAAGCTGTGGCGCTCGTGCCGGACGACTTGATCCTTCACTCCAACCTGCTTGGCACCGAGGCGATGGTTAGAGAGCGGATTCGCGCCTACCACGCATGCGGAATCACGACCATTCGAGTGGCACCGGTCGGTGAAACCCTCGGCGACCGCCTTTCGACTCTGGGTCGGTTCATGGATCTAGTTGCCGAGGACTGAATGCTCCTGCTGTTTGGGCTAACGACACGCACCAAGACGCTTGGCAGCGGCACCTTCCACTGCCAGAACGAACGCGGCGATCGCAATTACGTACTCTTGGAAGCGAGGCGATGGTTCACTCTCTTTTTCATCCCCGTGATCCCCCTCAAGGTTTTGGGCGAGCTGGTTCAGTGTTCATCGTGCGGCGTACAGTACGACTCAGGGGTGCTCGAGCAGGCCGCTCCTCCACTCGCGAGCAACGAAGGCGAAGTGACAAGTGACGAACTAGAAGCAATCGTTCGCGTTGGAACTGAACTTGGAATGTTACCGGCGAGATTGAGAACGATTCTTGTCGAGAAGATTCCGGCTGATGTTGTCGACGAGGCGATCCGTCGGATCTAGTGCGGTGCTCTCCGCGGCGGAAGCCAGATGGCATTGCTGACCAGGGACGTTGGATGCTGGGATCTGCTCACGAGAGGAAGTGCGAATCCTCTATGGCGGTTCGATTTCGACGAGGTATTTGAGTCCGAGAGGGCTGGTCCATTTGTAGGTGTGGAGGTCGACGAGTTCGAGATGCCAGCCGCCGCGGTCTTTGCTGCCGTGGTTGTGGTCGCAGAGCGGAGCCAGGTTGTGGTCTTCAGTTTTGCCGCCGTCTGCCCAGCGGGTGCGGTGGTCGAAGTCGGCGTGGGTGGAGGGCATTCGACAGCCGGGGAAGACACAGCTGGGATGGCGGGCTTCGATCCGGCGTCTTTGGGGGCGGCTGGGCCGTCTCCGGGTAGTACCGGTCATGACGATCTGGTGGTCGTCGATGGCGGTGAAGCGCCATTGGCTTTTCTGCTGTTCGGCGATCTGTCGGGCCAGGTCGGCGATTATCGGTCCGTAGCCGGGGATCTCGCCGGGATTCTCATCCAGTCCTAACAGGGTGGTGAGGTCGACCCGGAGGTCGACGATCGGTTTGCGGCCCCGTTCGGAGTGTTGCAGACAGCCGACGAGGAGATCCAAGGCGACGTCTGAGCGGAGTTGGTCCAAGGTGCGGGGTTCTTCGCCGGTGGCGAGGACCCGGGCGTGTTGGTCGATCCGGTCGAAGGCCAACGCCGCCTGATCGGGGGGAAGGTGGTAGAGGTGGAGGTTGGCGGTGCCGTCCTGGTTGGGATCGAGGACCACTTTCCGATCTTTGAGCCCTGCTTGATAACGGTCGGCGGCGGCGTCGGGGTCGACGGTGATCAAGAGTTTGGCGAGCCGGGCCCGGATCTGGCCGGTGGTCTGACGCTCGGCCCGTTCCAAGATCTGGTCGGCGACCTTCCGCGCTACCTCGGGGTCGACGCCGGTGAGCCCGAAGACGATGGTTTTCGCCTTAGCCAGATCGATCCGACCCTCCCGCAGGACAGCTTGGATTTGGGGGTGCTGATCGAGTTCCCAGGCCAGCTCGAAGCCGGCTTCGGCCGCCCGCCGGGTCCAGGTGAGGGCGACCCCGATCTCGTCGGCGGCGTACTCATAACCCAAATCGGGGTCGACCTTGGCTACTGCATCGGCCACCGCTTTCACATCGGCGTAGAACTCGGCTTGGAGGTGGGCGATCAGCCGGCTCCGCGCCTTCATCAAGCCGACCAGCTCCTCACCCGACAGGCTCTCCCGATCGAGTTTCTCCAGCTCAAATGCCAGATCTGCCCCCGGAGCCGTCGACTCCACCGCTTCCAAAGTATCGAACATCTGTTCTAGCAATGTACACCCGCGGTCTGACAGATTCAATACCCCTGTGCTCGTCAAGTAGCTTTTTCCTGAGAATGGTCGCCAGCCAGTACACACCAGCCGAGGGCAAGGCGCGGGACGAGATCGACCAAAAGCTCGTCGCCGCCGGCTGGGTAGTTCAGACCCGCCCGAAGATGAATCTCTATGAGGGTGCAGGGCAGGCGGTTCGAGAGTTCACTCTCAAGGACGGTCACGGCCGGGTGGACTACCTGCTCTTCGTCGATCAGACCCCCGTTGGCACCATCGAGGCAAAACCCGACGGAACGACGTTGATCGAGGTCGAGTTGCAGTCGATGCTCTATACCACCGGCCTTCCCGAGCAGTTTGCGAGCCCGTTCCTACGACTTCCGTTTGCTTTCGAATCGACAGGCAAAGAAACCCGGTTCACCAACGGTCTCGACCCCGAGCCCCGTTCCCGTCGGGTCTTCTCGTTTCCTCGCCCGGAGACGTTGAAGGGTTGGACCATTCTCCCCGACGAGACCGAGCCACCCACTGCGCTCTGGCGATTGCAACAGATGCCGCCCCTGATCACCGACAGTCTTTGGAGCAATCAGGAGCGGGCCATCCGCAATCTGGAAGCGTCGCTGGCTCTAGGACGCCGGCGGGCCTTGATCCAAATGGCCACCGGCTCCGGCAAGACCTTCACCGCCGCCAACATCGCCTACAGGCTGATCAAGCATGCTCGGTCCAATCGGATTCTCTTCCTCGTCGATCGGGCGAATCTCGGCCGCCAAACGAAGGCCGAGTTCGACAACTTCTCCACTCCCGACGACGGCCGCAAGTTTTCCGAGCTTTACAACGTCCAGCATCTCACCCACAACAAACCAGACCAGGTCTCGAGGGTGACGATCTCCACCATCCAGCGGATCTATTCGATCTTGCGAGGCGAAGCCGAGATGGATCCACTCTTCGATGAGATGACCGGGATGGAGGTCGAGCCCACTCGCCCGGTTGAAGTCTCATACAACCCGAACCTGCCTCCCGAGTTCTTCGATCTGATCATCGTCGACGAGTGCCACCGCTCGATCTACGGGGTCTGGCGGCAGGTGCTCGAGTACTTCGATGCCACCATCGTCGGGCTGACTGCGACTCCCTCCAAGCAGACCTTCGGGTTCTTCGACGGCAATCTGGTGATGGAGTACGGACGCGAGCAGGCAGTGGCGGACGGGGTCAACGTCGATTTCGACCTCTACCGGATCCGCACCGAGATCACCGAGAAGGGCTCGACTATCGACGCCGGCCTCGTCACAGGGTTCCGCGATCGCGAAACCCGCCAGCTCCGTTGGCAGAAGCTAGATGAGGATGTCGCCTATCAAGCCACCGATCTCGACCGCAAAGTGGTGGCAGAGGATCAGATCCGCACTGTGATTCGGACTTTCAAGGAGAAGCTCTTCACCGAGATCTTTCCCGGCCGTACCCAGGTGCCGAAGACGCTGATCTTCGCCAAGGACGACTCCCACGCCGACGACATCGTCCAGATCGTCCGCGACGAGTTCGGCAAGGGCAACGAGTTCGCAGTGAAGATCACCTACCGGACCGACGGCAAGCCCGAGGACATGCT
>Ga0136613_10000263_pt1 | contig 23091 bp, 20 predicted proteins | sample AntDrymUQ2722106_2_FD_106649 | JGI IMG/M metagenome (GOLD analysis project Ga0136613, IMG submission 106649) | Polar desert sand microbial communities from Dry Valleys, Antarctica - metaG UQ272 (21.06) | ecosystem: Environmental > Terrestrial > Soil > Desert | place: Antarctica: Dry Valley... | reverse complement strand
CGAACGTCTCGACGTCGGAGTCGACAGCGACGCCGTCCTCGTCGCGGTAGCCGTCGAACTGGCCCCGGACGAGGTCGCCGGGCTGCATCGTCCACATCGCCCGGAAGACCTTTTCCTTCTCGTCGCGCAGGGCCTCCGGGTCGCTGCCCACCGGCGGTTCCATGGCCAGCAGCGCGACCGTCTGGAGAAGGTGGTTCTGCACGACGTCGCGCAGCGCCCCGACCTCCTCGTAGAAGCGCCCTCGACCCTCGACACCGAACGTCTCGGCCATCGTGATCTGGATGCTCGCCACGAAGTTGCGGTTCCAGATCGGCTCGAGGAACGAGTTGGCGAAGCGGAAGTAGATGAGGTTCTGCACCGGCTCCTTGCCGAGGTAGTGGTCGATGCGGAAGACGGACCGCTCCGGGAACACGGCCCGGATCGTCTGGTTGAGCTGGCGCGCCGACGCCAGGTCACGGCCAAACGGCTTCTCCACCACTACCCGGGCGTGTTCGGCGAGCCCGAACGTCCCGAGGCTCCCCACGACCGCGCCGAACAGGCTCGGTGGAATCGCGAGGTAGAAGCACGGGCGCGTTGCGCCGTCGAGCACACCGCACAGCGTCTCGAAAGTCGCCGGGTCGCGGTAGTCGCCGGCGACGAAGCGCAGCGACGCCGCCAGGTGCTCCCACGCGGCGCGCTCCTTCTCTGACGAGATGCCGCCGCCGTAACGCTCGATCCCGTCGCGAGCGTGGTCGCGCAGCCGGTCGACGTCTCCCGAGACGGCGACGCCGACGACGGGGACGTCGAGGCGGTCGTGCACCGCCATGTCGTGCAGCGCCGGGAAGATCTTCTTGTGCGCGAGGTCTCCCGTCGCGCCGAACAGCACCAGCGCGTCGGAAAGCTCTTCTGGCGCGACGGCCGTCACCGGGGTCACGGCGCGGGTTTCTCGGCGTGGCCGCCGAACTGCTTGCGCATCGCCGACTGCACCTTGTTGGCGAAGTCGCCGTTGCCTCTCGACGCGAAGCGCGAGTAGAGGGCGGCGCTCAGCACGTGGGCGGGGACGCCCTCCTCGACCGCAGCCTGGATCGTCCAGCGTCCCTCGCCGGAGTCGGAGACCCGCCCGCTGAAGTCGTCGAGGCCGGGCGACTCGGCCAATGCCGTAGCGGTGAGGTCGAGGAGCCACGAGCTCACCACGCTGCCGCGGCGCCACAGCTCGGCCACCGCGGCGGTGTCGATGTCGTAGCGGTAGTACTCGGGGGTGAGGAGGGGTGCGGTCTCGGCGTCGTGCTCCTCGGGATGTTGGCCGATGTCGGCGTGGTGTAGCACTGCCAGACCCTCTGCGAAGGCCGCCATGATCCCGTACTCGATCCCGTTGTGGACCATCTTCACGAAGTGGCCGGCGCCGTTGGGACCGCAGTGGAGGTAGCCCTGCTCGTCGGTGCCGGGGTCGCCGGCGCGACCGGGCGTGCGGACCGCGGTGTCCACCCCCGGCGCGATGGTGGCGAACACCGGGTCGAGTCGCGCTACGGCCTCGCGGTCACCGCCGATCATCAGGCAGAAGCCCCGCGCCTCGCCGAACACCCCGCCACTCGTGCCCACGTCGACGTAGTGGATGCCCTTGGCGGCCAGCTCCTCGGCCCGATGGATGTCGTCGCGGTAGTACGAGTTGCCGCCGTCGATGATGGTGTCGTCGGCGTCGAAGTGGCCGGCGAGCTCGGTGACGCTCTGGCCCGTGATGCCGGCAGGCAACATGACCCAGGCGGCGCGCGGCGCGTCGAGCTTGGTGGCTAGGTCGGCGAAGTCGTCGGCGGCGACGGCACCGGCCGCGACTGCGGCCTCTACCGGCTCCGGCGAGCGGTTCCACACCACCACGTCATGGCCGTCGGCGAGCAGGCGACGCACCAGCCCCGCACCCATCCGTCCCAGTCCGATCATCCCGATCTGCATGCGCGCGTTCCTTCCGTCGTGGGTCGGTCGGTGCTCAGGTGCCGCGGCGGCCCATCTTGTCCGGTGCCGTCCGGCCGTGGGCGGCGCGGAACCGGCGGATGAGCGCGGTGGTGGAGCTGTCGTGGTCGAGGGTGGGTTCGGCACCGGGCTCGGCCAGCTCGGGGACGATCCGCTGCGCGAGCGCCTTGCCGAGCTCGACGCCCCACTGGTCGAAGGAGTTGATCCCCCATATCGCCCCCTGGGTGAACACCTTGTGCTCGTAGAGGGCAACGAGCTGTCCGAGCGTGTACGGGGTGAGCCGTTCAGCGAGGATCATGGTGGTCGGCCGGTTGCCCGGGAACGTGCGGTGCGGGACCTGCGCGGCCTCCACGCCTGCCGCCGCGACCTCGTCGGCCGTCCGCCCGAACGCCAGCGCCTCCGACTGGGCCAGGAGGTTGGCAGTCAGCAGGTCGTGGTGCTCGCCGGCGCCCGGCCCGTCGTGCGCGGGGTGGAGGAAGCCGATGAGGTCGCTCGGCACCAGCTCGGTGCCTTGGTGCAGGAGCTGGAAGAACGCATGCTGGCCGTTGGTGCCGGGCTGGCCCCACACGACGGGGCCGGTAGAGGTGCTCACCGGGTCGCCGGCGAGCGTCACCGATTTGCCGTTGCTCTCCATGTCGAGCTGTTGGAGGTACGCGGGGAAGCGGGCGAGGTACTGGCTGTAGGGAAGCACGGCGTGCGACTGGGCGCCGAAGAAGTCCCGGTACCAGACGCCGATGAGCCCGAGCAGGACCGGGAGGTTGGCGTCGAACGGCGCGGTGCGGAAGTGCTCGTCCATCGAACGGAACCCGGCGAGCATCTCGGCGAAACGTTCGGGGCCGACCGCGATCATGAGGGAGAGGCCGATGGCCGAGTCGTACGAGTAGCGGCCGCCCACCCAGTCCCACATCTCGAACATGTGGGCGGGATCGATCCCGAACGAAGCCACCTCGTCGGCGTTGCTCGACACGGCGACGAAGTGGCGGGCGACGGCGTCGTCGCGCCGGGCGTCCGCACCGAGCTCGTCGAGCAGCCACGCCCGGGCGGTCGCGGCGTTGGTGAGGGTCTCGAGGGTTGTGAACGTCTTCGAGCACACGACGAAGAGGGTCTCGGTCGGGTCGAGGCCGCGGGTCGCCTCCCAGAGGTCGGCGCCGTCGACGTTGGACACGAACCGGAAGGCCAGGGCTCGGTCGCTCTGGGCCCGGAGCGCGTCGTAGGCCATCGCGGGACCGAGATCCGAGCCGCCGATCCCGATGTTGACGACGGTGCGGATCGGTCGACCGGTGGCGCCGGTCCAGTCGCCGGCGCGCACCTGGCGGGCCAGCACGCCCATTCGGTCCAACACGGCGTGCACGTCGGCGACCACGTCCCGACCGTCGACCGCGATCGAGGTGCCGGCAGAGGCCCGCAGCGCCACGTGGAGGACGGGCCGGTCCTCGGTCACGTTGATGCGCTCGCCCGCGAACATGGCGTCGATCCGCGCGCGCAGCCCGGCGCGCTCGGCGAGGGCGACGAGCCGGTCCACCGTCTCGGCGGTGAGGCGGTGCTTCGAGTAGTCGACGACGATCCCGTCGTGCTCGGCGACCAGCGTCGTGCCCCGGGCGGGATCGGCGGCGAAGAGCTCCCTTAGGTGCTGCCTGGAGACGTGCTCGAAGTGGTCGTGCAACGCCACCCACTCGAGGGAGGCGGTGATCGGGGTCATGCCCCCATTCTGCGCCGTGAAACGCGCCGCCCGCTCAGTGGGACAGGAGAAGTGGAAGTACGCTCCGACCGAGGGAGGCGCCGATGACCACCACGCTCCGTCCGGGGCCCGGTTCGACCGGGAAGACGGGGGACACGATGACCGAGCCCGGCGCGGGCCGGGCCGGGCGCGGTGCCCGCGTCCTCGCGGTGCTGCCGGTCCTCGCGTTTCTCGCCACCTTCGGGTTCTTCTTCGTCGACAAGAACGAGGCGGCGCGCAGCGTCTTCACGAGCGGGCGGGGCCTGCTCACCGTCGCCGTCCTGATCGCCGGTTACGTGGCGCTCGGGTTCGCGCTGCGGCGGATCGTGCGGTGGGCGTGGGTGGCGCCGATCGTGCTCGCCGGGGTGATCCTGGGCCTGGCGGCCTGGATCGTGCGCCCGTACTACGTCGACGACACCGACAACACCCGCCTGGTCGCCGAGGATGTGGCCGACGCGTCCGACGTGTCCGACGACTCGGCGTCGCCGCCCGTGAGCGCGCCGTCCGACGCCGAGGCGACGGAGCCGCCCGCGGCGCCGGCCCAGCCCGTCCGGGTCGCCACCGGTGGCCTCCAGGGCCTCGCCGGCCACGACGCGAGCGGGACGGTCAACCTCATCCGTGACGTCGACGGCTCCTACATCGTGCGTTTCGAGGGCTTCGACATCGAGGGTACGCCCGCCCCCCACGTCTACCTCCTCGAGGGCACCGACCGGCGCGAACCCGGCGGCATCGACCTCGGCGACCTGCGCGGCAACGTCGGCGACGTGTCCGACTACGAGGTGCCGGCGGGTGAGATACCGGGAGCGGGGTGGACGGTCCTGGTGTGGTGCGAGAGCTTCTCGGTCGAGATCACCAACGCCACCCTCGCCGCGACCTGAGGCGAGCCTCGGGGGCGCGCAGCTCGGGCCCTGCGACAGGCGCCGGTACGATCCACGGTGATGAGCCGTGAGTGCCCGGGAGCGACCGAGACATGATGCCACGCGTCGGGTTCCTCGGTCCCCACGGCACGTTCGCCGAGGAAGCGCTCCTGACCCAGCCCGACCTCGCGGCCCAGGAGCTCTACCCGTTGCGCTCGGTGCGCGACGTGATCGTCGCGGTGGAGCGGGGCGACGCCCTCCACGGGCTCGTCCCCATCGAGAACTCGATCGAGGGAACGGTCACCGTGACGCTCGACACCCTCGCCTTCGACACCGAGCTGCTGATCGAGCGCGAGATCGACCTGCCGGTGTCGCTCAACCTGTGTGCCCGGCCCGGCACTCGCCTCGACGACGTGACGGTGGTGCTCTCGCACCCGAACCCGCTCGGGCAGTGCCGGGTGTGGCTCGGCCGCAAGCTGCCCGACGCGGCCACCGTCGCCACCAACTCCACGGCCGAGGCGGCCGAGCAGGTGGCGGCGTCGGCGCGACCGGGGGTGGCGTCGATCGGCCCCGCGTTCGGGGCCCGGCTGCACGGTCTCGAGCTGCTCGCCAACGAGATCGAGGACCATCCCGAGAACGAGACCCGCTTCGTGCTCGTCGGTCGGCGGATCCCCGAGCCGACCGGTCACGACAAGACCTCGATCGTGTGCTTCCAGCGCGAGGACCGTCCGGGTTCGCTGCTTGCCATCCTCCAGGAGTTCGCGGCCCGCTCCCTCAACCTCACGAAGCTCGAGTCGCGGCCCACGAAGCGCAGCCTCGGCGACTACTGCTTCTTCATCGACTTCGAAGGCCACATCGCCGACGAGCTCGTCGCCGACTGCCTGCGCAACCTCGCGGCCAAGCAGGCCGAGGTCAAGTTCCTCGGCTCGTACCCGGTCGCGGGGAGGGGCGAGGTCCGGGAGCGGCGGGCCGCGGCCGGGGAGGCGTGGCGCACCGCGAGCGAGTGGGTGGAGGACCTGCGACGCCGGATCGTCCCCGCCGACGACGCGTGATCGACCTCCACCGCCTGCGTGACGAACCCGCCTACCGGGCCGGCATCGAGCGCAAGCGCGTCGAGCGCGGGCTGCTGGATCGGGTGCTGGTCGCCGACGAGTCGCGTCGCGCTTTGCTCCGTGAGGTGGAGGAGCTGCGCGCCGAGCAGAACGCGGCGTCGAAGGCGATCGGTCGGGCGTCGCCGGAAGAACGCCCGGAGCGCATCGAGGCGGCGTCGGCGCTCAAGGCCCGGCTGGCCGGGCGCGAGCCCGAGCTGGTCGACGCCGAGGCGAACCTGCGAGTACTGGCGCTGCAGGTCCCGAACTCCTCGCACGAGTCGGTGCCCGACGGTGGTGAGGACGACGCCGAGGTGCTGCGGGTCGTCGGCGACACGGGACCGGCCCCGCCGCTCGACCACGCCGCGTACGGAGCGCAGATGGGCTTCGTCGACGCCGAGCACGGCGCGGCGGTGAGCGGCACCCGCTTCGCGTACCTCACCGGCGAGGCGGTGCTGCTCGAGCTGGCCCTCGTCGGGTGGGTGATGGACCGGCTCGTGAGCCAGGGGTTCACGCCGGTGGCGCCGCCGGTGCTGGTGCGCGAGGAGGCGATGGAGCAGGCGGGGTTCTTCCCGACGGACCGCCACCAGATCTACGAGGTCGACGGGGGCGAGCTGTTCCTCGTCGGCACGAGCGAGATCCCGCTCGCCGCGCTCCACCGCAGCGACATCGTCGACGCGGCGCGCCTGCCACTGCGGTACGGCGGGGTGTCGTCGTGCTTCCGGCGAGAGGCGGGCACGCACGGCAAGGACACGCGCGGCATCTTCCGGGTGCACCAGTTCGACAAGGTCGAGATGTTCAGCTTCGCCGCGCCCGACGACTCGTGGGACGAGCTCGAGCGGCTGCTCGCGGTGCAGGAGTCGATCGTCGCCGACCTCGGGCTCCCGTACCGGGTGGTGAACATCGCAGCCGGCGACCTCGGCGCGGCGGCGGCGAAGAAGTACGACTTGGAGGTATGGCTCCCGTCCGAGGGCCGGTACCGCGAGCTGACGTCGTGCTCCAACTATCTCGACTACTCGGCCCGCCGCCTCGGCACTCGCGTGCGGATGGGCGACGAGGGTTCCACGCGCTTCGTGCACACCCTCAACGGCACCGCGTGCGCAGTCGGTCGCACCCTCGTCTTCTGCTTCGAGCACCACCAGGAGCCCGACGGGGGCTTCGTCGTCCCCGAGGTGCTGCGCGCCCGCTGCGGCTTCGACCGCATCCCGCCGCGCTGAGGCCCGAACCACGTTTTTGGCGTCACCAAACCGCGCATGTCGCCGTCTGCTGACGCCAAAAGGGGAAGGGAGGCCGGACGCGCTACTAGGTTCAGCGGCCGGAGGGATGCCGGAGCGGCCGAACGGAACGGTCTTGAACACCGTCGAGGCGCGAGCCTCCGTGGGTTCGAATCCCACTCCCTCCGCCATGAGAGGAGGCGGCGAGTGACCGAGCGCGTGTGGTGGCAGCACGGGGTCCTGTACCAGGTCTACGTGCGCTCGTTCGCCGACAGCGACGGCGACGGCATAGGCGACCTGCGCGGGGTCATCGCCCACCTCGACCACCTGGCCTGGCTCGGCATCGACGGGATCTGGCTCTCCCCGGTCACCGTCTCGGGCGACGTCGACTGGGGCTACGACGTCGCCCACTACACGGCGGTGCAGCCGGCGCTCGGCACCCTCGCCGACGTCGACGAGCTGATCGCCGAGGCCACCCGCCGCGACATCAAGATCCTCCTCGACATCGTCCCGAACCATACGAGCATCGAGCACCCCTGGTTCGTCGAAGCGCGCGCTTCGCGGGAGAGCGCCCGGCGCGACTGGTACGTGTGGGCCGACCCCGCGCCCGGCGACGGCGGGCCGCCCAACAACTGGGTCAGCGCCTTCGGCGGCCCCGCGTGGACGCTCGACGAGCGCACCGCCCAGTACTACCTCCACAACTTCACGCCCGAGCAGCCCGACCTCAATTGGTGGAACGACGACGTGCGGGATGCGTTCGACGACATCCTGCGGTTTTGGTTCGACCGGGGCGTGGCCGGTTTCCGGATCGACGTGGCCCACGCCATCGTGAAGGATCGCGAGCTGCGCGACAACCCGCCCGCGCCCGACGACGCCCACCTCCTCGACCGGCTCCGGGGCCAGCTTCCCGTCTACAACCAGTGCCGGCCCGAGGTCCACGACGTGCTCCGGCGGTGGCGCGGCCTCGCCGATGGCTACGACCCGCCCCGAGTCCTGGTCGGCGAGACGTTCGTGCCCGACGTCCCGACCGTCGCTTCGTTCTACGGCGACGGCCGCGACGAGCTGCACCTGGCGTTCAACATCCCGCTCCTGCACGCCCCCTTCGAGGCCGGCGCGGTGCGTGCAGTCGTGGAGGCGACCGAAGCGGCGGTCCCGGCGGCGGGCTGGCCGGTGTGGACGGGGAGCAACCACGACGTCGACCGCTTCCCGACGCGCTGGGCCGGTGGCGATCCCCGCAAGGCACGCGCCGCGCTCATGCTCTTGTTCGGCCTGCGCGGCGCGCTGTTCCTCTACATGGGCGACGAGATCGGCATGGTCAACACCGACGTCCCGCGGGAACAGCTCCGCGACCCCGTGGGGATCAAGCTCCATCCCGTGTTCGGACGGGACGGCGAGCGCACCCCGATGCAGTGGACGCCCGACCCGGGCGCAGGGTTCTCCGCCGACCCGGGCGTCGTACCGTGGCTCCCGCTCGGGGACCACACCACGACCAACGTCGCCGACCAGCGGCGCGGCCCCGACTCGATGCTGTCGCTGACGCGCGACCTGATCGGGCTGCGCGACGCGATCCCCGACCTGCACGGCGGAGGCTACGCGACCGTGGTCGCCGACGGTGCGACATGGGTGTGGCGACGAGGCGAGCGGGTGCTGGTTGCGCTCAACCTCGGCGACGAGCCGGCCACGGTGCCCGACATCCAGGGCGAGGTGCGGATCGGCACCGACCGGGCACGCGACGGCACGCGCGTCGACGGCTCACTCGGCCTCGACCCGTGGGAAGGCGCGGTCGTCTGGGCTGACGCGTGACGTGGCCGAGTGCATCGATCTCCGCGACGCGCGCCGCGACGACGACTACCGGCTGGTCAGTGAGTTGTTCCGCGAGTACTTCGCCTGGCTGTCGTTCGAGATCACGTTCCAGGACGTCGCCGGCGACATCGCTGATCCCCGAGCGGTCTACGGGCCTCCTGCCGGACGCTGTGTGCTCGCCACCGTCGAAGGCGAACCTGCCGGAGTCGTCGCGCTCAGCCACTTCGACGACGGCATGTGCGAAATGAAGCGGCTATGGGTTCGCCCGGAGGCGCAGGGTCGTGGGGTGGGCCGCTTGCTGGCCGAGACGATCGTGCAACGAGCGCGCGACGCCGGGTACCGCGCGATGGTGCTCGACACCGTCCCCGAGCTCACTGCCGCCATCGCCCTCTACGAGTCGATGGGGTTCCGCGACACTCCCGCGTACCGGTACAACCCGCGACCGGGCGCCCGCTACCTGCGGCTCGACCTCACCGCGTAGGTGACGGCCCGCCAGGGCTTTCCTCCTCCTCCAAGGCGGCGATGACCGGGCCCCACTCGTCGGAGCGGCGGAAGCCGCGCACGCCGTACCAGACCGACCACGACATCAGCAGCGCGGTGAGCGGCACGCCCGTTGTGAAGTTGACGACCAGGTAGAGGTCGACACCGAGGCCGAGCAGCGCGAAGGCGCGAACCGCGCTCCGCAGCAGCTGGTACACGCCCCACGCCAGCGAGACGCGGCCGAACACGCGGCGGAACGTCTCGCTCTGGCGCACCTCGTCGGGGAACGGGTAGAGCTCGTCGGCGAACACGCCCGCCAAGGGACGTCCCACGAACACCGAGACGATGAAGGCCGCGCCGAAGCACGCGTTCACCAGGATCGGCTGGAGCAGGTACAGCTCGGCGCTGCGAGTGGCGATCCCGACGATCGCTTGGACGAGCACGAAGCCGAGCGCGACCCGGGCCATCACCCCCGACCGGTCGCGCGACCGCTCGTAGCGGTACGCGGCGAGCGACACCGCCGTGGCCGCGAGGATCCCCGGGATGATCCCGGCGAGCTTCCACACCACGTAGAAGGTGACGACGGGGCCGAACGCGTCGCGGGCGAAGCGAGGACCACCCCCGAGCAGGATCGAGCGGAAGCTGACCGGCGGCGGCGCGACGGGCGGCTCGGGTGACGCGGGCGGGTCGGTGGATCCAGGCCGGTTGGGCGAGTCGGTCACGACGCCGGGGCGCCGGTACGGGCCCAGGCCACGAGATCGTCAGCGGGCCAGGTGTTCACCACCCGCTCCGCGCCGATGCCGGCGTCGGCGACCCGAGCGCAGCCGCCGGGCTGCCACGCGAGCTGGCCGATGGCGTGGGCGTCGGTGTCGATGGCGATCTTCACCTCCATCTGCGCCGCCAGGTCGAGGAGGTTCGCGGGCGGGTCGAGGCGTTCGGGGCGGCAGTTCACCTCGAGCGCGGCATCGAAGTGCGCGCACGCGCCGAACACCAGCTCGGCGTCGAACGTCGACTCGGGCCGTCCCCGTCCCACGACCTTGCGCCCGGTGCAGTGCCCGAGCACATCGGTGTGGGGGTTGGCGATGGCCGCCACCATCCGGTCGGTCATCGGGCCTTCGGGCATCCGCAGCTTGCTGTGGACGCTCGCTACCACCACGTCGAGACGCGCCAGCACGTCGTCGGAGTGGTCGAGCGACCCGTCCTCGAGGATGTCGACCTCGCAGCCGGTGAGGATGCGGAACGGCGTCAGCTCCTCGTTGAGGCGTGCCACCACGTCGAGCTGCTCGTCGAGGCGCTCCGCGCTCAGACCCCGGGCGACGCCGAGGCTGGGGGAGTGGTCGGTGAGCGCCACGTACTCGTGGCCGAGTGACGCCGCCGCTCGCGCCATCTGCTCGATCGTCGCGCCGCCGTCGGACCAGTCGGAGTGCGTGTGCAGGTCGCCGCGCAGCGCCTGGTGGATCGGCGCGCCCGCACCGGCATCGGGTGCGGCCTGGGCCTCGAGGCGAGCCAGGTACTCGGGGATGGCCCCGGTGAGCGCGGCCTCGATGACCGACCCCGTCGACGAGCCCACGCCCGGCAGGGCGCGGAGCCGCCCCTGGTCGGCCAGGTGCCGCAGCTCGGTGGTGCTGCGCCCGCGGATGGCGTCGGCTGCTCGACGGAACGCCTGCGCCTTGTACGGCGATGCCAGACCCGCTTCGAGCAGGTCGGCGACGCGCTCAAGCGCAGCGAGCGGCTCCATGCGGCGATCGTACGGGCTCGACGCCGGTGGCCGCGTACCCTGGCCGGCGTGACCCGACACACGATCGATGCGCACGCATGAGCCGGTCGGTGTCGGTCGAGCGGATCGTCGACGCGTCGCCCGAGGCGGTCTTCGGGGTGCTCGCCGATCCGTCCCAGCACCCCGTCATCGACGGGTCGGGCATGGTGCGGGCGTCCGTGCCCGGGGCCGGCCGGCTCTCGCTCGGTGCCGAGTTCGGGATGTCGATGCGGATGGGCGTCCCGTACTCGATGGTCAACGAGGTGGTGGAGTACGAGGCGGGACGCCGGATCGCGTGGACGCCCCGGATGGGCGGCCCGGCGTTGGTTCGCCGACTCGGCCGGGCCCTCAACGGCCCGACGTGGCGCTACGAGCTCGAACCGGTCGGGAGCGGCACGCGGGTGTGCGAGACCTACGACTGGTCGAGCGCCAACGCCGGCTCCCGCCTCTACATCCTGGCGGCGGGCTGGCCTCGCCGGGCGGAGCGAGCCATGACCGCCACGCTCACCCGTCTCGCCGACCACGTCCGGGCGAAGTCGTAGCGGGCTCCCGGTCGGGTCCGCCTACCATGGGCGACCCGGAGGGATGACCGAGAGGCCGAAGGTGCTCGCCTGCTAAGCGAGTAGGGGCTGATGAAGTTCCTCGAGGGTTCAAATCCCTCTCCCTCCGCCAGATTCTGGTCGGCTCGCCTCGGCGGCCGGGATACCCGGCCGCGGACACCTGTTTCGGCGTCACCTGAGCAGCGCATACGTGCTCAGGTGACGCCAAAGGCTAGGAATCGCTCGTCCGCACCTTGGGCTACACGTCCTGGCGGGCGCGACCCGCGCCCACCAGGGTGACGGACAGCGTGCACGGCTGCGACGTCCGGTTGTGCCAGGCGTGGCGCGTGCCGTTCTGCACGACGCAGTCCCCGGCTCGCAGCGCGACCTCGGCACCGTCGTCGAGCTCGAGGACGATCTCGCCGGAGAGGACGATGTCGATGTCGACGGTGTCACTCGTGTGCATCCCGGGCGCGTCCGGCTCCATGTGCGCCAGGAGACCGGGGAGTCGGTTCTCGACCTCCGCCGCGGCCGCGCTGAGGGCGGCGCCGTCGAGCGTCGCGCCGTCGACGCCGCGCTCGGGTGGGATCGTCACCAGGGCGACGCGGAAGCCGGTCGTCTGAGGGAAGTAGGCCGCGATCGGCGGCTCCGAGCCGTCGCTCGGGAGCGTCACCGTCTGGTCTGCTCCCCACAGGTGCACGAACCCCATGCCCGGCAGGAGGGCGGGAGCGAATGCTTCGAGCGCCTCGTCGGCGACGACGGCCGACCGGCCGGCGACGGTACCGGTCACGACCCTGCGTACGCGGTCCATGGCGCCTCCTTGGGCTCGCTCTGCGGGATGTGCCGGGTCAGGGTGGCGGGGGCTCGACGAGGTTGGGGGGAGTCTGACCGGCGAGCACGGTGCACGCACCTTCGGCAGCGAGGCGGGCCATGGCGACGCGGGTGGCGACGGATGCGCTGCCGATGTGGGGGAGCAGGACGGTCCGCGGCGCTTTCAGCAGGCGCGGGTGCACCTGCGGCTCGCGCTCGAACGTGTCGAGGCCGGCGGCGAAGAGCCGGCCCGACTCCAGGGCCTCGGCGAGCGCCTCCTCGTCGACGACCGGGCCCCGAGCCGTGTTCACGAGCACGGCGTCGTGCCGCATCAACGCGAGCCGGCGGGCGTCGATGAGATGGTGGGTGGCGTCGGTCAGCGGAACGTGCAGGCTCACCACGTCCGCGGTTCGCAGCAGCCCGCCGAGGTCGCCGGTCCAGCCCGGCACCCCGGTGTCGTTCCGAGTGTGGTGGTGCACCGCCATCCCGAACCCGGCGGCGCGGCGCGCGACGCCCTGGCCGATCCGGCCGTAGCCGACCAGACCGAGCGTGGCGCCGTGCACGTCCCGTCCCAGGTAGCCGTTGATCTCCCAGCCGCGCCAACGCCCGGCCCGGAGGTCGGCTTCGGCATCCGACGCCAGGCGGGCCGCCGCCAGGATGAGGAGGAACGCCAGGTCGGCCGTGGTCTCGTCGAGCACCCCAGGCGTGTTGCACACGGCGATCCCGTGCTCGGCGGCCGCCCGAACGTCGATGTTGTCGTGACCCACCGCGACGTTGGCGACGACCCGCAGCCGGCCGGCTCCCGCCGCGAGCACCTCGGTGTCGATGCGGTCGGTGAGCAGGCACACGATCGCGTCGGCCTCCCGTGCCGCCGTCACCAGCTCGTCGTGCGCGTAGGGGATGTCGTCGTCGCGCTGCACGAGCTCGTGCCCGGCCGCCACCAGCGGGTCGAGCCCGCCCGGCGGGAGGTGCCGACTCACCAGGACACGCGGGCGCGCCAGCGGCGGGTTGCGGTTCGCGCTCATGACGCGATCATCGCGACCCCGCCGAGGGCGAGGCCGAGGCCGACGAGCTGGTGGAGCAGCAACCGTTCGTCGAGCACCACGCGCGCGAGCAGGACGGTCGCGACCGGGTAGAGCGAGCCGAGCACCGACACGAGCGAGAGGAGGCCCTCGCGTACCGCCAGGAGGAAGAGGGCGTTGGCGGCGACGTCGAACACCCCCGCCGCGACGACGAGAGGCGCGCCGGCCGGGCGCGGCACCATCGGGTCGCCCCGGGCTGCGAGCACGGCGGTGAGCAGCGCGACCGATGCGACCCGCCCGCTCAGGAGCGGCCAGAACCCCGACGCTGCGCGCGTCTGATCGAGCAGGATGAACACCGCGCCGAAGGCGCTGCCCGCGACGACGGCCGCGACCAGTGTCGACCGGGCGATCCGGGTACCCGAGCCCGAGTCGCGACGCTCCCGAGCGATCAGCGCAACTGCGGCCAGCGACACCGCGACCCCGATCAGGGCGACCGCACCCGGTCGCTCACCCGTCGCGAGCCCGTAGCCGACGGGCACGATCGCCGAGCCGATTGCGGTCACCGGCGCGACCACGACCATGGGCCCCCGCGCGAGGCCGCGGTACAGGAGCCCCACGCCCACCACCCCGACGCAGCTCGCGGCGGCGCCGAAGGCGAGGTCGGCGGCGCGAGGCGATCCGCCGTCGATGGCCACGAGGAACGCGACCACGCCCACACCGACGCACTGCGCGCCGAGGACGACCGACCAGGAGGTGGCCCGCTTGGAGCCGAGCCCGCCGAAGAAGTCGGCGGCGCCGTACGTCGCCGCCACCGCCAGCCCCAGCACCACCGCCATCGGCAGGGAGTTCTACCCGGGATCGCCTGCCCGGGACGGGGTCAGGCGCCCGGCGATCCTGCTGTCACACCCCCGTGCGACACTCGGCCCATGCGCGTGTGGCAACCGGAACCCGGCGAGACCGAGCTGGTCGACTGGTGGCGTCCGCTGCTCCGCGCGAGCGCGCGGGCTCGCCGAGCCGACTACCGCTACTGGCCGATCCACATCGACGAGTTCCGCCTCGTGGGCCGGTTCGACCGTGATCCCCGTCCTGCGGTCTGGGTGTACAGCCACGAGCGCAACCACGGCGAGCTCCTCGTCGACGACCGGGGGCGTACCTACCGGTTCGTGGAGCACCGCCGGGGGAACAGCTCCGGTCGGCTCGTCGAGATCCCGCTCGAGCGGGCGGTTTGGCAGGCCCGGCTCCCCGAGGTCGTCGGCTCGATCTGGTTCGACGACGGTGTCAACAGCCGACAGCTTGCGCCCCCCGGCGCGTGGGGCGACGACGAGCACCCTTCCTGCCCGGGGGTGCCGGCCGTCCCGGGTGGAGAGGAGGCCGCGCTGCGTCCCGCATCTCGCCCCTGTGAACGCTGGCGGGGCCATCTCCGTCTCGTCGTGTCTCGAGACTGACCCCCGCGGCCCGGGGTCGGGTGGTCTGGTCAGTACCCGCCGAAGCGGTCGGCGAAGGAGAACGCCAGCCAGGGACGGCGTCCGGCGGCGAAAAGCCGTCCGCGCGCGATGGCCCCACTGCGACCGGCGCTTGTAGAGCACGAGCAACAATGCCCGCGGATCGCCCCAGATCCGACAGTCCGGCCGCGACGGCGGGCCGGGAGCGATCGTCAGGTCCGCGTCGACGAACGCGAACGTCCACGGGTGGTCACCCCGCGGACGCACGTCGAACGTCGCGTCGGGCGCCGGGCTGGGCGAGACCACGAAGTGCGCGGCGACGGAGGCGACGGCCTCGAACACCAGGAGCGCGTCGGCACCGACCATCGGCCAGGGCCGTTCCAGGGTGCGGGCGACGTCGTCGCCGTGCACGAGCAGCTCGCCGAGCGCCATCCCGACGAGCGTGCCTGTCGTTCCGTCGACATCGTGCCAGCGGACGGGCTGGTCGTCGTCGAGACCCTCGGTGGCGGCGACGAGCGACGCCGTCGATCGACCGAGCGCTGCGATCAGCACCTCGACGTCGCGCTCGATCGAGCGGGCGAGGTTGGTGGCGTTGCCGCCGTTGATGTCACCGACGCGCACTACCGGTTCCCGGTCCTCGCGCAGGTAGCCGTCGTACGCCTCGAAGCTCGTCAACACGTGGGCCGCCACCTCCGCGATCGTCCAATCCGAACCACGAACCGGGCGGTTGGGGTCGGGCGCGCACCGGATGAGCTCGGCGAAGCGCGACTGCGCGACCTCGAGCGAACGGCGGGCCTCGGCCAGCTCCATGCGCCGAGTGTGGCGCTCCGGTGTTGGCGTTGCACCAGCGAGCGGTCCACACTCTGGCGCGCTCGGCACGACGGAGGGGTGGGCGATGAACGTCGGGGTCTACTTCGATCTGCGCAACCCGCCACCGTGGCGCACCGACCCGGCGCGCCTGTACGGCTTCACCCTGGAACTGTGCGAGGAGGCCGAGCACCTCGGCGCGCACTCGGTGTGGCTGTCAGAGCACCATCTCTTCGAGGACGGGTACCTGCCCCAGCCGCTCACGTTCGCGGCCGCGGTTGCCGCGCGCACCTCACGGGTCCGCGTCGGCACTGCGGTCTGCCTGGCGCCGCTGCGTTCGGCCGTGCAGATCGCCGAGGAGGTCGCGGTCGTCGATCTCGTGAGCGGCGGACGGGTCGAGCTCGGCCTCGGGGCCGGGTACCGCATCCCCGAGTTCGAGCTCTTCGACGCCGACATCGCCCGGCGCTACCACACGACGGATGTGCGGGTACGGGAGCTGCGCGCCCTGTGGGCCGAAGGCGTCGTCACGCCGGCCCCAGTTCAGGCGCGGGTGCCGATCTGGCTCGGGTACCAGGGCCCACAGGGCGCGCGCCGCGCCGGTCGCCTGGGAGAGGGCCTGCTGTCGGTGGCGGCGGCGCAGCGCGATCCGTACCTCGAGGGCCTGCGGGAGGGTGGTCACCACCCCGGGCTCGCCCGGATGGCGGGGGTGGTTCCGGCGTACGTCACCGAAGATCCCGAGGGCGACTGGCCCGTGGTGTCCCGCCACCTCGCGTACCAGCTCGACTCGTATCGCCGCTACCTGGTCGAGGGGACCGATCAGCCGACACCCCGTCCGGTCGACCCCGACAAGGTCCGGGCCCGGGCGCTCTCCGGTCCGCTGAGCGGGTTCCTCCATGCCACCCCCGAGGACGCGGCGGCGCGCATCCGGGGGCTGGTCGCGGGCGCGGCCGCCGAGACGGTGTTCCTGTGGGCGTCGATCGCCGGGATGCCCGAGGAGATGGCGGCGCGCCACGTACAGACCATCTGCACCCAGCTCGCGCCGCTCCTCGCTGACGGGTAGTCCTATCGCTCGGAGCCGGCCTCGCTCTGCCCGTCGTCGATCCGCGCCAGCAACGAGTCGCCAGAACCCTCCATCAACGGCCCCGGCGGGCGGAGGGTGACACCCTGCACGTCGACGCTCGGGTGCGCGAGGGCGGTCGCGACCGTCTCCAGGAGCGCACGCGCGACCTCGTCGACCGGCATCATCGCCGCCGCCATGTGACCGTGGGCGACCCACGTAGGGAAGAGCTCCGCGGCCAGCGCCATGTCGAAGTCGCGGGCGAACTCGGTGCCGTTGGTGGCGCCGACGCACAGCGCGGCGAAGCGCAGCTCCGGGTGCTCGACCCGCCAACCGCGGATCGCCTCCTCCAACGCCGCCTTGCTCGCGCTGTACGGGGTGAGCCCGGGGCGGGGGCGGCCGACCGACTCCGACGAGAGGAAGGCGACCAATCCGCCCGGCGCGATGTGGGGGAGTGCCGAACCGACCACCACCGACGGGCCGATGACGTTGACGTCGAAGACGGCCCGCCAATCCTCGTAGCGGACGTCGCGCACGCGGTGCAGCCCCGACGCTCCGGCGCAGAACACGAGCGCGTCGATCGTCCCGAGTGCATCCCTGGCCGCATCGGCCAGCGCGACGCAGGCCGCGGGGTCGGTCAGGTCGGCGACGACCGGATGCCCGCGCCCCGCCTCGGCGACGAGCTCGTCGAGTCGCTCGCGCCGGCGCCCGACGAGCACTGCGTCGGCGCCGGCGTGCAGCGCCTCCCGTGCCAGCGCTCGCCCGATGCCGGCCGACGCGCCGACGATCACGAGCCGGCGCCCGTCGAGATCGACCCCCATGACCACCCCTGTCGCTGCCCCCGAGCCACCGGATGTGCGGGCCCCGAGTCCACCGGAAGTGTGGGCCCCGAGCCCACCGGGAGTGTAGGCAGCGGTCCGGGCGCGTTCAGCCGGTCGGATCGAACTCGACGATGGCGACGACCTGGGCGATCTCGGGCTCGTCGCCGAGGTCGAGGGCGGTGAGCTCCTTGGCCTGGCCGCGCTGGCGAGCGAGCAGCTCGGTCGACGCGTCGCGCACGATCTCGCTCGCGGTTGCGTCGTCCCAGCGGATCCCGTCGAGGGAGCGACGGGCGACGCGCGCGGCCAGGACGGCTTCCATCCGTCGACTCCCGTAGGCGTCAGCGCCGGCGACGCGCAGTGCAACCAGGCGGGCGTCGGTCAGGCCCGGCGCGATCGCCAAGGCCTCGCGCAGGGTGACCAGCAGGTACCCGGCGACGACCTCGAGGTAGTAGCCGTTGCGATCGCGCTTGGTGAGCTTGCGCAGCGAGAGGTTCCCGGCGTCGGTGCGCGCGGGCATGCCCTCCGGGACGGTGTCGAGGCCCGGCACCAGCACCGCCAGTGAGACCTCGCTCCCGTCGACGCCGACCGCGGCCGCCGGCGCGTCGTTGTCCTCGAACGCGGCGGCGAGGTGCTCGAGCACCGCATCAGGGTCGTTGGTCACCAGCCGCTGCCACCACGCGTCGAGCTGGGCCTGCCGGGCGACCCGGGCGTCGGCGGCGGCCTGATGGGTGGATGCGACCTCCTCAGCGGCAGCAACGTCGGCGCGGCGACGGGCTTCGGCGCGCGCCGATCGCCGGAAGAATCCGATCCCGGCGCGCTCCCGGCGCCGGTGCCGGTCGCGGATCGCGTGCTCGTCGACGGGCGCCGACGGTTCTGCCACCGGTGCGACCGCCGGCACGAACGCCTCGCGGTGCAAGGCCAGGATCGCCTGGAACGCGGCGAGGAGCGCCTCGGCCTGCTCGTGCTTGGACGCGTCGGCGAGCTGACGTTGACGCGCCGCGATCGAGCGGGTTCGCCCCGTCCCTCCGCCGAGCGAGTGGTAGTAGCCGAAGCGCCCGGCGCCGGTCGAGATGCCGGGCGTACCCGCCCCGAGGTGGAGCCGCGACGCGCGCGGCCCGGCCGACACCCGCAAGCCCCGACTGGACGCCCGGACGCGCAGGCCCGGCGCGAGCCGGATCGAGAAGCTCACGGGCGAACCGTAGCCAGGCGGCGGTATGACGGCCGACGCCCCGCTACGGCCCGCGCCGCCTCAACCTCCTTCGAACTCGTACGCCTCGGCGGCGTCCGACGTGAAGTTCGTCTCGACCGCGCCGAGCCCGCCGGGCGCGGCCGCGTCGATCTCGAAGATCGTGCTCACCCGGGGTGGGTTCCGGTCCTCGATACCACCACCCGCGGGGTATGCGTAGTCGCCGAGGAGCCCGTCGAACTCGAGCTTCTCGAGGTCGGCGAGCGCCGTCTTCATGCCCTCACGGGACAGGTCACCGTTCTCGACCGCTTGCTCGAGGAGCTGTGCCGTCGCCCACGCCTGCGCGTAGCCGAAGGCGAAGTAGATGTCGGGCTCCTGGTCGGGCGCGTACTGCTCGACGTCCTCGAGCATCTGGGCCATCCCGGGGACGCTGTCGTCGCCCCACGCCGGCCCTTCGCTCACGAGCAGGTAGTTGACGCTGGCGAAGGTCTCGGCGAAGACCGACACCCAGGTGGGGGATTGGCCGATCCACTGCGGGTCGAACCCCGCCGCGCCCGCGCGCTCGAGGATCGGTGACGCCTCGGTCGGAAGGGCGGTCAGCCACACCATCTCGCAGTTGGCCCCTTGGAGTTGGTCGATCTGCGCGGTGTAATCCTCGGATCCCGCCGAGAAGGTGACACTCTCGGCGATCTCGAAGTCCAACTCCTCGGCGGCGAACTCGACGCCTTCGAGGCCCGCTTCACCGTAGGGGTCGTCCTTGGTCAGCGTGCAGATCGTCGAACCCTCGCCCCGGCGGTCGGTCACGTAGTACTGGAGGGCGTTGATCGCCTGCACCTGGTACGGACCGCCGAGGGGGAGCAGGTTCTCGTCGCGCACCCACTCGGCGTCGAGCGAAGCCGGTGACGCCACGATGTCGTCGGTCCGGAGCTGGGGAAGGACCGCAGTCGTGATCGGGGTACCGAGGAGCTGCACCAGCATGACGACGTCGTCCTTCATGCCGTTGTAGACCTGCACCGCGGTCGGCGGTTCGTACCGGCTGTCACCGATCTCGAGCTCGACGGGGTACTTGCCGGCGATTCCACCTTCCTCCTCGTTGAGCGCTTCGAAGAAGACGCGGTTGCCGTTGGTCAGCGGGTTGCCGATCACCGCGGCAACACCGCTCTGGGGGGTGATCGCCCCGACGCGGATCGTCGTCCCGTCGAAGCCGGGCACCTCGGTCGGCGTGCCTCCCTCACCGCCCCCGCCCGACGCGCCGCCGCCGTCGTCGTCATCGCGGCCGCACGCGGCGACCACGAGCACGAGGATGGCGAGCAGCGCGAGCAGCCGGGCTCCTCGGTTGGTGCGCTTCATGGTGTCTCCTCCTTGTCGGGTTCAGTACGAGAACGGCCACGTGCGGAAGTACGTCTTGATGCGCAGCCACGCCGCGGCCAGTCCGCGCGGCTCGATCATGAGGAAGGCCACGATGAGGATCCCGAAGATCGCTTGGTTGAACGCGAACACGGTGATGAAACCGTCGTCGCCCGGCCCTGTCGAGAGACCAGGAATCGACTCGGAGTACTCCTCGATGACGCGCGGCAGCGCGCCCACGACGAGCGCGCCGAGGATCGACCCGAAGATGGTCCCCACCCCGCCCACGATGATGATGGCGATGAACAGGATCGAGAAGAACAGCCCGCTCTGACCGCCGAACTCCGAGGGGCTCACGAACTGCTGGATCCCCGCACCGTACAGCGCGCCTGCCACCGCCGCGTAGGCACTCGACACCGCGAACACACCGATCTTGTAGCGCGCCGCGCTCACGCCGATGACCTCGGCGGCGAGGTCGCGGTCGCGCACCGCCTGGAGGGCGCGCCCGGGCCGGGTGCGCACGATGTTCTTGGCGAGCAGCGCACCGAGTCCGACCAAGGCCCAGATCAACCAGAAGAGACCCTGGTCGCGCGTGTAGGTCTGACCGAAGATCTCCAATGCCGTGAAGTCGAGCGGTCCCACCTCGAACCGCGCCGGTACGTCGGTACCGAAGCCGCCGCCGGTGAGACTTTCCCAGTTGTTGAACAGGTAACGGGCGAAGAAGAGCAGGCCGAGGGTGACGATGGCGAGGTACTGGCCGCGCAGGCGCAGTGCGAACGGGCCGATCGCGGCGCCGACGAGACCGCCGACCAGTGCCGCCGCCGGGATCCAGACGAGCAGCGACACGCCGTCGATCTCCTCACCGAGCCAGGCCGCGGTGTACGCACCGACGCCGAGGAAGAACGCGTGTCCGAGCGATACCTGCCCGGCGTAGCCCGTGAGCAGGTTGAGGCCGATGGCGCCGATGGCGGTGATCCCCACGTAGTTGAAGACCGACAACCAGAAGTCGTCGAGGTTCAGGGGCGCGAACAACCAGAGGGCGAGGAGCGCCACGAGCCCGGCCTTGGCCGCGCGCGAACGGAACAGGCGCAGGTCGTCGGCGTACTCGAGGGTCATGGTCGGGGTGCGGCGCATCAGACCCGGCGCACCTCCTTCGTGCCGAGCAGCCCGTAGGGCCGCACGAGCAGGATGAGGACCATCACGAGGTAGGGCATCACCTGGTCGAAACCGTCGCCGAGCCACGGGAACCAGTCGGGCTGGTAGCCGGCGGTGAGCACCTGCACGAGCCCGATGATGAGGCCGCCGACGACTGCGCCGGCCGGCGAATCGAGCCCGCCAACGATCATCGCGGGGAAGGCGGCGAGGGCCACGAAACCGATCGACGGCTCGACCTCGACTCGCCCGGCGGCGAGCGTCACGCCGGCCACGGCTGCGATCACGCCGGCGATCGCCCATGAGAGCGCGTAGATCTGGCGAGCCCCGATCCCTTGCGCAAGCGCGGCTTCGGCGTCGAGAGCGGTGGCCCGCATCGCCACGCCGACGCGCGAGTAGCGGAAGAACACGAAGAACCCGCCGAGAACGAGGGCGGTGAGGCCGATCGTCCACAGATCCTTCGCCGTGAACACGAGCCCCCCGGTCTCGATGCTCTCACCAGTCCACGGGTCGTCGAGGTTCAGGGCGTTGAAGCCCCAGATCGTGGTGACGACCTGGTCGAGCACGAAGAGCAGCCCGATGGTGATCATGATCACTGCGAAGACGGGTTCGCCGACCATCCGCCGGAGGATGAGCCGCTCGACGACCGCGCCGAGGAGCGCGCCGAACACCATGGCCACCACGATCGCCAGGTAGAACGGCACGTCCCAGGTGCGGCTGGCGTTGTAGGTCATGTAGGCGCCGAAGAGCACAAAGCCGCCCTGCGCGAAGTTGATGACGCCGGTCGCCTTGAAGATCACGACGAAACCCAAGGCGACCAGGGCATAGCGCGATCCGAGCGCGAGCCCGGCGAAGCAGAGTTGCAGAAGCTCGGTCACCGGTACATCTCCTCGATGATCTCGGTGAACTGCTCGGCGATCACCCGCCGCTTCACCTTCTGGGTCGCGGTGAGGTGGCCGTCTTCTTCGTCCAGCTCGACGGGGAGCATCGCGAAGCGCTTGATCGTCTCGACCTGCGCCAGATCGCGGTTCACCCGGTCGACGTCGCGGGCGGCGAGCTCGCGCACCTCGGATTTCCCCGAGAGGTCCCGGTACGTCGTGAACCCCAGACCCCGACGCGTGGCCCAGTCGCCCACGGTGTCGGGCTCGATGCCGATCAGCGCGCAGAGGTACTTGCGCCCGTCGCCGAGTACCACTGCTTCCCGGATGTAGGGCGAGGTCTTGAGCGCATTCTCGATCTCCGACGGCGCGATGTTCTTGCCGCCCGCGGTGATCAGGATGTCCTTCTTGCGATCGGTGATCGTGAGGACCCCGTCGTCGGAGAGCTCGCCCACGTCACCGGTGTGGAGCCAGCCGTCGGTGTCCACCGTCGCCGCGGTGGCATCGGGATCCTTGAAGTACCCGGCGAAGACCCCCGCGGAACGGGTGAGGATCTCCCCGTCCTCGGCGATGCGCAGCTCGACGCCGGGAAGCGCCCGGCCCACCTGGCCGAGGCGGATGTCGTCGGGTGGCGTGTAGGTGGCCATGGCGGTGTTCTCGGTCTGGCCGTAACCCTCGCGCACGTCGACCCCGAGGGCGGCGAGCAGCTCGAGGACCTGCGGCGCGATCGGCGCCGCCCCGGAGAGCGCCACCCGCACCCGTGAGAGCCCGAGCTTGTGGCGTAGCGCCCGGAACACGAGCAGCCATTCCAACCCGTACCGGAGGCGGTCCGCCAAACGGCGCTCGCGCCGCAGCCGCCGGGCGGCGATCCGCCGGCCGTCACGCACGCAGGCCCGGAACACGGTGCGCTTCAGGCGGCTGGCGTCGGCGATGCGGATCTCGATGTTTGCCGTCATCTTCTCCCAGACCCGCGGGACTCCGAGGAAGAACGTGGGTTGCACCTCGATCATGTCGGCGGCGAAGTCCTCGGCGCCGTTCCCGAAGTTGACGGTGTACCCGGCGGCGATGGCGTTGACGACCGACACGAGCCGCTCCGCGATGTGACACAGCGGGAGGTAGGAGAGCACCTCCTCACGCGTCGACGACGCGTAGATCGCGCGCCACGTGGAGG
>Ga0136613_10000262_pt1 | contig 23131 bp, 21 predicted proteins | sample AntDrymUQ2722106_2_FD_106649 | JGI IMG/M metagenome (GOLD analysis project Ga0136613, IMG submission 106649) | Polar desert sand microbial communities from Dry Valleys, Antarctica - metaG UQ272 (21.06) | ecosystem: Environmental > Terrestrial > Soil > Desert | place: Antarctica: Dry Valley... | reverse complement strand
TAGCTCGACCCAGCGGGCGCGGAGAAACCCCCACGCCGAAGGCGAGGGGACCGCAGCGGTGGAGTAGCAACGTGTTCCCCTCCCTTCAACTCGACAGCGCCGCAGGCAGCGCGGCATGGCTGACCTGAAGGTACGGCGGTGACCCTTCCAGGTCAAGCGATGAGTAGCGGCACGTGCCGGGGTCTAACCATCGAGCGCATTGGCCGGCCTGGTGCGCACGCCGAATCCAGGAGCGACAACATGAGCCTGAGGATCCACACAGTACGCGCGTCAGTCGCTGTCTCCGACATCTCTGTCGCGGCCAGCTTCTACGAGGGCAAGCTCGGCCTCCAGGCCGGAGAGGAACAGGCCGACGACAGTCGGCTCTATGACTGCGCAGGCGGCACGTCGTTGCATGTCTACGCAGCTCCCGGCAGCACCGGCAAGGCGCCCGCAACGCTCGCCACCTGGTACGTCACGGACCTTGAGCAGGTCGTCGACGAGCTGATCTCCAAGGGCGTGACCTTCGAGCAGTACGACGAACCGAGGACCAACGCAAAGGGCATCTTCGCGTCCGACGAGGTGACGGTCGCCTGGTTCAAGGACCCCGACGGCAATACCTTCGCCATCGAGCAACATCCGTGACCAACGAAACAGCAGCGAGGCCAGGCCGAGGCCGGGCTCCCGGTCTGGGGAGCGGGACGCGCCCTCGGCTAGTCTCCGGCGATGTGACGGCGCCGACTCCAGCACCCAACCCACCGCAGCTGGCCGAGGAGCTGGGACTGACACCCGGCGAGTACCAGCGGATCGTGGCGACGCTGGGCCGGGCGCCGTCGACCGCCGAGCTCGGCACCTACTCGGTGATGTGGTCCGAGCACTGCTCGTACAAGTCGTCCAAGATCTACCTGCGCGACCTGCCGACCGAGGGCGAGGCGATCCTGGTCGGCCCCGGCGAGAACGCCGGCGTGGTCGACGTCGGCGACGGGCTGGCGGTCACCTTCAAGATCGAAAGCCACAACCACCCGAGCTTCGTGGAGCCGTTCCAGGGTGCGGCCACCGGCGTCGGCGGAATCATCCGCGACATCCTCACAATGGGCGCACGCCCGATCGCCCTGCTGGACGCGCTGCGCTTCGGCGGAGTGGGCGAGGGTGACGCCGGTGCCGCGCGGACACGCCACCTGGTTGACGGGGTGGTGCGCGGCATCGGCCACTATGGCAACTCGATCGGTGTCGCCACCGTCGGCGGGGAGACGGTCTTCGATCCCTGCTACGCCGGCAACCCGCTGGTCAACGTCCTGTGCGTCGGTGTGCTGGCCGCCGACCGCATCCAGCTCGCCCGCGCCGAGCGGCCAGGCGACATCGCGGTCCTCATCGGCCAGCGCACCGGCCGCGACGGCATCGGGGGGGCGTCGGTCCTGGCCTCGACCGAGTTCAGTGAGGACGGGGTGGACGATGCGAAGCGGCCGAACGTCCAGGTCGGCGACCCCTTTGCCGGCAAGGGCCTGATCGAAAGCTGCCTGCAGCTGTACGCCGCTGACCTGCTATCGGGCATCCAGGACATGGGCGCGGCCGGCATCGCCTGCTCCACCGCCGAGATGGCGTCCAAGGCGGGGCTGGGCATGCGCGTCGACCTCGACCGCGTCCCGCTGCGCGAGGCGACGATGCAGGCCTGGGAGATCCTGTGCTCGGAGTCCCAGGAGCGCATGCTCGCCCTGGTCGCCCCTGAGCGCCTCTCCGAGGTCTTCGCCGTGTGCCGACATTGGGGAGTGGACGCCACAGCGATCGGCGAGGTCACCGGCGGCGACCGTTTGGTGTTCACCCGTCACGGTGAGGTGGTGCACGATGCACCCGCGGCGTCGTTGGCCGACGAGGGACCGACCTACCACCGTTCCGTCGCCGACTGGGTCCACCCGCAGGCCAGGGAGGACGTCGACAGCTGGCCGCCGCCGGAGGACCTGCGGGCGGCGGCGATGGCGGTGTTGTCCTCGCCGAACGTGGCCTCCAGCCGTTGGCTGTGGCAGCAGTACGACTCGATCGTCGGTTCGGGCACCGTGCAGGGGCCGGGGGCCGACGCCGCGGTGCTGCGCCTGCCATCCCTCAACGGGGGACTCCCAGGCGTGCGTGGCGTGGCAATCGCCACCGACGGCAACGGCCGCTGGTGCGCGCTGGACCCGGCCGAGGGCGCGCGACTGATCGTGGCCGAGGCGGCTCGCAACGTCGCCTGCACCGGCGCCCGTCCCGTTGCGGCCACGAACTGCCTCAACTTCGGCTCTCCCGAGCGCGCCGAGATCATGGGCCAGTTCCGCGACACCGTTGCCGGGATGGCCGAGGCCTGCCGCGCACTGGGCACGCCGATCACCGGCGGCAACGTCAGCTTCTACAACCAGACCGGCCAGACGGCGGTGCACCCAACCCCCGTGCTCGGTGTGCTGGGCATCGTCGGCGACGTCACCGCCACCACCGGCGCGGCCTTCGTCGAGGCCGGCGACGAGGTGTTCTTGGTCGGCGACGCCACGCGGCCGGGCCTTGGCGGCTCGGAGTACCTGTGGCGGGTCCATGCCAGGATCGCCGGCCGCCCGCCCGCCGTCGACTTGGCGGCCGAGGCGCGGCTGCAACGTCTGCTGATCGCGGCCGGCGGGAACGGACTGCTGCGCAGCGCCCATGACGTCAGCACCGGCGGCTTGTTAGCGACCATCGTCGAAGCCTGTCTCGGGCGGAGGCTTGGGGTCAGCGTGGAGCCGGAGCAGGACGTCGAGGCCCACCAGTGGCTGTTCAGCGAGTCGCCGACCCGGGTGGTCGTCAGCACGCGCGATCCCCAGGGCCTTCGCAGCTGCTGCGCCGAGCAGCAGGTCGGCTGCCGGCGGCTGGGCGCCGTCACCGCCGACGGCGCGGTGACGGTCGAGGGTGTGCTCACGCTGGCGCTGGACGAACTGCGGTCGCTGCACGACCACGCCATCCCGGAACTGCTGGGAGAGCTCGGCCGCTGAGTTCAGCTGGCCCGGGCGGCTGCCGTGGGGTCAGCGAGCTCGATGTCGGTGTCGTCCAGCCAACGTCCCATGCTGGCGGCGTCCATGGGGACCGCCAGCAGGTAGCCCTGGCCCCACTCGCAGCCCATCGCCCGCAGGGACGCCAGCTGCTCGGGGGTCTCGATGCCCTCGGCGACCGTCTCCAGCCCCAGTCCGCGGCCCAGCTCGACGATCGCGGGCACCAGGGGTGACCCGGTCGCGGCGATACCGGCCACGAAGGACTTGTCCAGCTTGAGCATGTCGACGGGCAGCCGGTCGAGAAGGCTGAGCGACGAGTAGCCGGTCCCGAAGTCGTCCAACGCGAAGCGCACGCCCATCCGCTGGAACGCGGCGAGGGTCGACTGGATGGAGGCCGTATCCTCGAACAGCGTCGTCTCGGTGATCTCCAGGACCAGACGGGTTGGTTCCACGCCGGCCGCCGACAGGATTTGTGTCACGTCATCGACCACGTCTGGGTCGCACAGCTGGCGTGGTGAGACGTTGACGTGCAGGTTCAGCGGCACGTCGGGGTGCTCCAGCGACCAGATGGCCAGCTGCCCGCAGGCCTGCTCCAGCATCCAGCGCCCGAGCTCGCGGAACAGCCCGGCCTCCTCGGCGATCGGCACGAAGGTTTCGGGCGAGACGGAACCCAGCTGGGGGTGGTTCCAGCGGGCGAGCGCCTCGACACCGGCGACCTGGCCGGTTCGCAGCGCGACGATCGGCTGGTAGCGCACATCGAGCTGGCCGGTCTCCAGCGTGCCGCGCAGGTCGGCCCGCAGCGCCAGCCGTTCTGCGGCAGCCGCCCCAAGGCCTTGCTCGAACACCCGGAACGAACCTTTGCCCTCACGCTTGGCGCTGTACATGGCCAGGTCGGCGTGGTTGAGCAGCTCGTCGACGGTCGTGCCGGCGGTCGAGAAGGCCAGGCCGACACTGGCCCGCACCGGCACCCGAACCCCGTTGACGTCGACGGGCGTTTCCAGCGCCTCCAGCAAGCGCTCCCCGAGGGCGGTGGCATCGCCGGGGTTCGTGAGGTTTTCCAGCAGGATGCCGAACTCGTCGCCTGCCAGCCGGGCGCAGGTGTCTTCCGGGCGGGTGCACGCCCGCAGCCGCTGCGCGACGGCGATCAGCACCGCGTCCCCCACGGCGTGACCGCGGGTGTCGTTGATCGCCTTGAAGTCGTCCAGGTCCACGAACAGCACGGCTGTCGAGCTCGGCGTTTGTTGCCGGCGCTCGAGCGCGTGGCCGATGCGGTTGCCGAACAGCACCCGGTTGGCCATCGTGGTCAGCGGATCGTGCAGCGTCTGGTGCCGCAGCTGATCTTTGAGATTGGTCACCGCGGCGAGGCTGTCCTCCAGCCGGCTGTTCTCCAGCGAGATGCTGACGTGGCTGGCCAAGGCCACCAGCAGCTTGGCGTCGCCGTCGTGGAACCCGCCGAGGTTGCCCAGCCGGTTGGCCACCGCAATGGTGCCGACCAACTCGTCATCGACCAGCAGCGGGGCGCACAGCGCCTCCTTGCCCGCGGTCTCGGGCAGGCATCTTGACGCGATGCCGCCAGCGGTGGGCAGCAGCAGCGGACCGGGGGCGGCGAGCAGGCGCACCCACAGCTCGTCGCTGGGATCCAACGCGACCGGCTCCATCACCTGCTGGGTGCCGTCGGCCTCGGTCGCGGTCCGCAGGGCCGTGGCGTGACTGCTGCCGGGAAACAGTGTTACCGCGGCGGCCTCCGCCTCCAGCATGGCGCAGGCCTGGCGCACGGCCGCGACCATCGCCGACTCCAGCTGCGGCGACTCATGCAGGACCCGGGTGGCCCGGTACAGCGCCTCCATGCGGTCGCGTTGCTGATGCTGAGCGGTGTAGGCGGAGTACGCGGCAAAGATCGCCAACGGCGACACGAAGGCGAGCCAGGCGGCCGAGGGGTGCAGCCACAGGATGGTCACGCCGACCAACGCCAGGCTGGTGTTGACCACCATGGCCCCCGCCCCAAGGGCGAAGACCTTGGCCATCTCACGGCGCTGCAAACAGCCGCCCGACAGCCGGACAGCGCCGTTGATCAGCGCGTCGGCGGCCAGCAGTGCCGCCAGCATGGCCGCGATTGCCGCCGTCCACCCCGCCAGCCCCAGCGGACTGCCGAGGCGCGCGATACCGCCGAACACCAGGATCGCCACGCCGGCCTGCGTGGCCATGCAGGCCAGGTTGAAGGCCACCTTGAGCGGCGGCTGGCGGCGGATCAGGATCAGCGCGGCCGCGGCCCCGACCACCTGGGCCAGCAGCAGGCCGCCAGGCGTGACCAGAAACAGGCCGAGTACCAGCGGGATCTCTCTGAGCGAGAACGAGTGCGCGTCACGCCGGAACCGCAGGTGGACGACGGCGGACTCGGCGGCGGCGAACGCCGCCGCCAGCAGCGGCCACGGCACGGTGGTCGGCGCCACGAAGGGTATCGGGCTGTCGACCACCAGCAGCGCCAGCACGCCGGCGGCGGCTGCGACCGCGGCGGTGTACAGCCGCAGCCGCGCCGCTTGCGGGATCATTGCCATGTGCTCGCCGACCACCCGTTGTCGGTCCACCCCGACCCTGACCACGACTTGCCGGACCAGGACTTGCCCGTCCACGTCGCGTCCGACCAGGACTTGCCTGACCACGCCGCATCGGACCAGGACTTGCCTGACCACGCCGCGTCCGACCAGGACTTGCCGGACCAGGAGGTGCCCGACCACGAGCTGCCCGACCAGGCGTCACCCGACCAGCTCTTGCCGTTCCACATGCCACCGGCCACGCGGTCGTCGTCGTCATCGTCGTCGTCGTCGTCATTACTGGACCAGCTGTCCTCGTTCAGCGACGCCCTTGCCCACGCGGTGGCGTCCCAGGCGGTGCCGAAGATGTCGCGCTCACCGTCCAGTACGTCGGTGTCGTCACTGAGCCGCTCCGAGCCGCGAGCCGCGTCCAGCGATCCAAGGCCGGTCGATCTGGGCCACTGCTGGGCGCTGCCGCTGCTGCTGGGGGTGCGCCGGCCGCGGGCCGTCTTGAGGTTGAGCAGGCCCGCGCCCTGGCAGGCGTCACCGGCCTCCGGCAGCGGCGTGGCTGTCGAGGTCAGCAGCGCCTTGACCTGGTCAGGCGTGATAGTGGGACGTTGCTGGATGACCAGTGCGGCGGCGCCGGAGACGACCGCGGCCGCCTGTGAGGTGCCGCTGCCGCGGAAGAACCGGGAGCCCACACGGCCCTCCGGGTGCTCGATGTCGGCCGTGGAGTTCGGCGTCCGCAGGCTCACGATGGACTTGCCCGGCGCCACCAAGTCGGGGTTGCGCTGACCGTTGCCGCAGCTGGAGAAGCTGGGAATGGTGTCGTCGGCAACGGCGTAGGTTCCGTTGCTCGCGGTCGCTCCCACCGCCAGTACATGGGGGTTGTAGGCCGGGTTGTTCAGCTTGATGGTGCCGTAGCCCCGGTTGCCGGCGGCAACGACCACGACAATGCCCTTGCGCCAGGCGACCTCGGCGGCGTAGGCCAGCGGATCGAGCAGGTAGTCCTGCACGCCGTCGGTGCCGAACGACAGGTTCAGCACGCGAATGTTCATGCCGTCGTCCCGCCGGTGCGCCACAACCCAGTCGATGGCGGCGATGACCTGGGAGACGTCGGTCGCCCCTTCGTCGTCGGCGACCTTGATGCTGACGATCCGCGCGCCGGGGGCCATGCCGATGAAGTCGCTGCTGTTGCCCTTCTGCACCGTGGCTGACACCGCGTCGTCACGACCGGCGATGATGCCGGCCATGTGCGTGCCGTGACCGTATGTGTCCAGGTGGCGCAGCGCGTCGGACTGGGACTCGAACGACAGGTCAGCGCCGTTGAGCACCTTGCCGGTGGTCGTGAGGCCGTTGACGGGCACCACGCCGGAGTCGATCACGGCGACGTCGACGCCCTTGCCGGTCCAGCCGTCGTTCCAGTACTCGCCGGCGCCGGTGACTCGCTGCGCGACCGTGTACATCGAACCGAGGTCATCCTCGGCGTCGAAGTCATCATCGTCGTCGAGCAGATGGACCTCGGCGTCGGGGGTGATCGCCGCCACGCCGGGCGTCTGCGCGAGGGTGGCGACCGCCTGCTCGGGCACTTGGGCCACGAAGGCGTCGAGGATGCCGATGTGGCGCCCGACCTCACCACCGAGGCGGGCAACCGCAAGCTCGGGCGCGTCCCCGGAGCCGTGCCGCTCGCGCACGATCATCGTCGTCAGCTGGTGGTCAGCGTCCACCACCAGCATCTGGGCCCCGGCACCCGGCGCCCGTGTGGGAAGCAGGCTGGTCACCAGCAGCAGGCCCACCGCGACACTCAGCAGGGCGGGCTTACTGGGGTGGTCCCAGGACAGACCCTCGCGAAAGCGGCGGCTCGAGCCAGTCTGATCGTCGGTGCTGTTCATGTGCGGGTATCCCCCCGATCGCGTTGCTGCTCACCAAAGTCATCGACCCCCGGTCGGGGGAACCTTGATGGCCAGGACGGGGGAGATTCGGGCCGTCCCTTCGAACTAGCCTTGGCCTAGCCCTTTGGCGGGGGCGGGGCGAGGCCGGCGGGTCGTGCGCCGGAGGGCGGCGGCGCTACGGCCGGGCGGCCTGCTCCAGCGCCGCCAGCACCGTCTTGCGCTTGCGATGGGCAAGCTCGTACTCGGTCAGCAGCCGCAGCTCGTCGGTCGACAGGTCGCCGATGGCCGCCGTGACCTCCGAGGCGGGGCGCTGGGCGAGTTCCTCGATGTGACTCGAAGCCTGGCGCTGGTGGTTGGGAGTGTCGGCGGCGGTGGTGGGAGCCGGTTCATCGGGGGGCGCCTGGGTCGGCCCGGGGGTCCGGCAGAGTGCGGGCGGTCAAGTCCAGCAGCTTCGAGGTGAACGAGAGCACCTTCGCGCTTCCGGCCAGCACGCCGGCGACGGCGGTCCGCAACACAGTCTGCATGGGGATCTCCCGGGGAGGCCGGATCAGGACTGACGGCGGTCGAGCTCGGCCTGCATGGCATCACGCTGCTCACGCGCGGCGTCGAGGGCGGCGTCGCTGTCCTCGGCGGCGATGCGCCCCTCCTGCTCCTGCACCCTGGCGATGCCCGCGCGCAGTTCTTCGTCGGTGTGCTTGCTGTAATCGGCGGTGTCCGACATCCGGCGCTCTCCTTGTCGGGGGACGGTCGGACTATGCCCGGCCGCCGTCTCCCTAACGCGCCTCGCCGCCGATGCCGGTCGCGATCTCCCGGCTGCGGGCGGGGCCGCCGGCGTCGCGCGCCAAGGGTGGTGTCGGCGCCCCCTGCTGCTCGCCGAGGGCGCGCACAAAGTCGGCGAGCACCTCCTCGGCGCCGAGGCGCGGCTGCCAGCCGAGCTCGCGGCGGGCCCGCTCGGTCGACAGCAGCGGTGCCGACAGGGCCATGTCGATCCAGCCGGGATCGATCGGCAAGAGGCGCAACCACCAGCCGATGCCCGTGGCGGCGCGTAGCACCCTCGGGGGCACCGTCACCAGCCGGGCACCAAGCACGCGGGCGATGTCGGGCGGGTCCAGTGGCGGGTCGGCGGCGAGGTTGAATGCGCCGCGCACCTCAAGGCACACCGCCAGACGCACCGCCTCGGCGACGTCACTGGTGTGCAGCAGCTGCAGGCGCAGCCCTGGAGCATCAGGAACGACCGGCACGCCGAAGCGCCGCAGCAACGGGGTCGGCAGGAACGGCCCGGCGAACAGCCGCTGGATCTCGCTGGCGGCGGCGGCCTGGAAGAGCAGTCCCGGCCGCAGGCGCACCACCCGGATGTCGGGATGGTGAGCCTCGAAGGCGTCCATCACGCGCTCGTTGTAGGCCTTCTGGCGCGAGTAGGGGGAAGTGGGCACGCCGTCGGTCGGCCACGACTCGTCCACCGGGGTGTCCTTGGGACCGGGCGAGTAGGCGCCGATCGAGGAGAACACGATCACGGCACCAACCCCGGCTTCGGCGGCGGCACCGAGCACCCGGCGGGTCCCCTCGACGTTGGTGTGCCACTGCGTGGCCTCGTCGCGGGAGGGTTGCAGCAGCCATGCGAGATGCACGACGGCGTCCGCCCCGCGCAGCAGCGGCACCAGGTCGTCCACAGCGATGTCGGCGGCCTGCCACGTCACGCCCTGCAGGGCCAGGTCGGGGCGCCGGCGGGCCAGTCCCACCACCTCGATCCCGTTGTCAGCCAGCGCGGTCACCGTCTGCAACCCGACGTTGCCGGTTGCGCCCACCACTACGACCCGCACGTTGCCTCCTTGTCGCCGTCGTCGCCGTCCCCGGGCCAGCGTCTCCAGCGAGTTCGCCCGGTAGTCACCGTGCCCACCGGGAGGCCGGACCGTAGGGTCGGCGGCGATGACCCGAGCCGTGCTAGCCCCCGCAGCGTCGCGCTGGCGCGCCCGGCCGGCGCAGCTACTGCGGCTGCTGCCCGGCTTGTGGCTGTTCGGCACCGGCGAGGCGCTGCTGGTCTTGGCCGGCCTCGGCAACACCCCGTGGACCGTGCTGGCCCAGGGCGTGTCACTGCACACCCCGTTGTCGATCGGCGCAGCCACGCTGGTGATCGGGGTGCTGGTGCTGTGCGGCTGGCTGCCGCTGCATGAACGCCCCGGACTGGGCACCCTGTCCAACGTCGTTGTCATCAGCCTGGCGATCGACGTCATGCTGCCGCTGCTGGCGGCGCCATCGTCGATGGCGGTCCGCGCTGCTGTCCTGCTGTGCGGGATCCTGCTGATCGGTGCGGGCAGCGGGCTGTACCTGTCCGCCGAGCTGGGCCCCGGCCCGCGCGACGGTTGGATGACCGGCCTGCACCGGCGCTACGGCTGGCCGCTGCCAGCCGTGCGCTTCGGCATCGAAGCGGGCGTGCTCGTCGCAGGATGGACGCTGGGCGGCACGGTGGGAGTTGGCACGGTCGTCTTCGCGCTGCTGATCGGCCCGGCCGTGGGGGCGGGGGTCAAGCTGCTGCGCCGCTGAACGTTGCCGGTGGCGACTCCACGCCGCCTGAAGAGCGGGTGCGGTTGCGGACATCGGTGTCGGGCGGTGCACCCGCTCGCTGCTGCCAGGGCTACAGCGGCTCGGTTGCCATCCGCTGCGCCGTGGCCCAGACGTCCTCGCGGGACGCCCCGCCGTACGCCTCGGCGCAGGTCAGCTGGTGGGCGGAGTTGACCAGCGCCAGGTGGGTGAACGCCTGCGGGAAGTTTCCGAGCAGCTCACCGGTGGCCGGGTCGTATTCCTCGGCGTACAGGCCCAGGTCGTTGGCGACGCCGAGCAGCGCCTCGAACAGCGCGGTGGCCTCGGTCTGGCGGCCCTGCATCGCCAGCACGTCGACCAGCCAGAAGCTGCACATCAGAAAGGTGGCTTCACTGCCTCGCAGCCCGTCGGAGGAATGTTCGGGCCGGTAGCGGCGGATGAAGCCGTGCGGCGGGGTGCCGAGGTCGGCCTGGATGGCGTCCACCGTCGCGATCATCCGAGGATCGTTGACCGGCACGAAGCCCACCATCGGCATCATCAGCAAGCTGGCGTCGAGTTCGTTGGAACCGAAGGACTGCACGAAGCAGCCACGCCGCTGATCCACGCCCTCGGTCTCCACCGCGTGGCGGATCTCGTCGCGAACGCGACACCACCAGTCGACGTCGGACTCGATGTCGTCCTCGTGATCGCGCTGCACCATCCGGATGCCTCGGTCCAGCGCCACCCACAGCATCACCTTGGACATCGTGAAGTGGCGGGGTGCGTCGCGGATCTCCCACAGCCCGTGGTCGGGTTCGCGCCAGACTCGCGCGGCTTGGTCCACCAGCTGGCGCAGGAAGCGCCATTCGGTGGCGTCGATCTCGTCGAAGGACTCTCGCCACAGGTGGGCGGCGTCGAGGATGTGGCCGTAGACGTCCAGCTGCCGCTGGCTGGCGGCGCCGTTGCCGACGTGGACGGGGGTCGAGCCGCGGTAGCCGGCGAGGTCGAGGGTGAACTCGGGCAGGTGCCGGGTGCCGTAGACGCCGTACATGATCTGCAGGTCCTCGGCGCTGCCGGCGCACGAGCGCATCAAGAAGCCGCGGAAGCCGCGCGCCACATCCGCGTGACCGGCCAGGCTCAGGGCGGCCAGGGCCAGCGTCGAGTCACGCACCCAGCTGTAGCGGTAATCCCAGTTGCGCTCCCCGCCCACCTCCTCCGGCAACGAGGTGGTCGGCGCCGCAACGATGGCCCCCGTCGGGGCACAGGTCAGACCCTTGAGCACGGTCACCGAACGGCGCACCTGTGCGGTGTAGCGGCCGTTGACCGTGGTGGCCGACGACCAGCGCCGCCACCAATCCAGCGTCTCATCGAGCCGCTGCTGGATCGTCTCGGCGTCAAGCGGCCGTGCGTCCAGCTTGTGGGGCACCTGGGCAGCGACCGAGAAACCGGCCCGCTCGCCCTCGGCCAGGGACAGGCGACCGATCAACTGGATGCGCTCGACGTCGACGTCGAGGCGGACGTCGGACGAGATCACCAACGCGCTGTCGCTGCCCACGGCGGTGTAGGCCGCCCCGGCGCGGCGCAGCCACGGACGCAACTCGCCGTAGTCGAACCGTGGCTCGATACAAACCGCGACCTCGACCGTGCCGCTGGTGCACTCGACGACGCGCAGCAGCTGGTTGCGCGGATCCCGCTGGCCGCCGCGGTGCATGGCGAAGGCGTCACGGATGCGCACCGTGCCCGTCGGCGTGGTCGCCGTCGTCTCCAGCACCAGCGAGTCATCGAGGTAACGACGCTGCCAGTCCCCGGCGCCGACCGGGGCGAGCGTGAAGTGGCCGCCGCGCTCCCAGTCCAGCAGCCGCCCGAACACGCTGGGTGCGTCGAAGCGTCGCAGGCACGCCCAGTCCACCGAGGCCGTGCGGCTGACCAACGCCGACGAGTGGCAGTCGGCCAGCAGCGCGTAGTCGCCGATCGGCGGGTAGGGGTCGGAGTCAGAACCGTCGCTCATTGACGACAGAGTAAGTAAGAGGTTGCTGAAGGGCTATTCCACGCTGCCTGCGGGTACCACCCATGTGCAGCGTTGGCCCGTGACCGAGGAGATGAGGTCGAAGTCGGCGTCGTAGTGCAGGACGGCGACGTCGAGGGATTCGGCTGCCGCGGCCACCAGGAGGTCGGGGATCTTGCGACCGCGCTGGCTGCGCTCGGCCAGCAGGCGCTGGACCTGCAGTGCCCTCCGCACATGTGCGGCAGTCGTATCCACCGCCTCGAACGCGCCGAGCGAGTCGACCAGTCGATCCCACTCGTGGGCAGTCCGCGCCGAATAGCCGACCTCCAGGTCACAGATGCGCGGGCGCCCGAGGCGCCCCGTGGCGGCCAGCGGTTCAATGACGTTACGCACATCGGGCCGACCGAGCCGCTTGAGGACACTGGTGTCCACGAGGAACGTCAGCGCCACGCGTCAATGCGGTCATCAAGCTCGGCCTCAGCCAGCACATCGAGCGCCGCCGCAATTCGTCGCTCACGTTGGGAAGTCGCTCGGCGCAGCGCCTCATTCACCGTGTCCCTGATGGTGGTCGTTCCGAGTTCAGCGCGAGCTGCGCCGAGCTTGTCCTCGTCGAGGTCGATCAGATGCTTGGCCATGTGCTGAGTGTATACCGCACAACTCGCGTATATACATGACCGTCTCGGTTGCCGACTCCAGTGGAGGGACATCTCAGGCGGCGGCCGCAGTGTCTGGCGCCGGTTCGTCGTGTGCTGGTCGCTGACGGTCGCGCGATCGCAGGTACCTGACCGCCCGTGTGGCGCTGGCGGCCACCGGCACCGACAGGAAGGCGCCGAGCACACCCAGCAGCACCGTGCCGGCGGCCAGAGCCACCAGCGTGGCCAGCGGATGCAGTTGGGTCGCCTTGCCGAGGACCACCGGCGCCAGCACGTCGCCCTCGACCTGCTGCACCACGATGATGACGACCAGCAGGATCAGCGCTTTGGTCGGACCCACGGTGGCCAGCGCCACCAGCACGGCGATCAAGCCGGCGACGACGGCCCCCACAATCGGGAACAGCCCGCCGACGAAGACCACGATGATCAGCGGCAGGGCAAGCGGCACGCCGAGCACGACGATGCCGATGCCGATCAGCGTCGCGTCCACCACCGCGATGATCAGTTGTCCCCGGACGTAGGCCCCCACCGTCTGCCAGGCGCGCACGCCGACTTCGGCGGCGTCGTCGCGCAGATGTACGGGGAACAGGTCGCGCAGCCACTCGGCCAGCCGCGGTCCGTCCTTGAGGTAGAAGAAGAGTGCGACGACACCGAACAGCACGCCGGCAACGCCCTCGGTGACGGCGACGAGCGCGCCGAACACGCCGCTGCCGATGTTGGCGCCGCCGGACTGTAGCTGCTGGCGGGCTCGGTCGAGCAGATCCGCGACGGCGATGGGCCGCAGCCCGAACGGACCGCTACGCAGGAAGGCCTGGAAGTCGTCATAGCCGTCGGCCAGAGACTGGCGCAAGCTGTCGACCTGGGACCCCACGGCGGGCACCAGGGCCGCGAGCCCCCCACCGATCACCACCAGCGTGGCGATCAGGACCAGGAAGGTGGCAGCGGCGGCCGGGATCCGGCGGGCGGTCAGCCGCCGCACCAGCGGTGCCAGCACCGCGGCGGGAAACAACGCCAGGATCAGGGGCACGACCACGATGGCCAGGACGGTGGCGGCGCGCGACGCGACGAAGGCGATGCCGCACAGCCCGAGCAGCGCCCAGGCGTACAGGCCACCGCGCAGGACGGGTCGGTGCAGCAGCGGGGTGAAGGGAGACGCCGGCACGGACAGGTTGACGACCGGCGGAGCGGGTGGGGGCCGGGTTCGGGAAGTGAACATGCGTGCAGCGTTCCACGCCGCGCCCGCCTGCCCGCGCACCTCCGGGCTGCCGACGCCGCGAAGCGGAACCGCGAAGCGGAGCCGACGCCCGGAACCGGGATGCTGGCCGCCGAACCGGGATGCTGGCCGCCGGCGGAATGCTGGCCCCGTCGGGGGGCCGCTTCGGTCAGTAGGGCAGCGTCGGCTGGTAGTTCGGCGCCCGGCGGACGCCGGTGGCGGCCTCGAAGCCGCTGGCCACGCGGATCAGCGTCGGCTCGGCGAAGGCAGCGCCCATGAAGGTGATGCCGACCGGTAGGCCGAAGGCAAAGCCTGCCGGCACCGAGATCAGCGGGTAGCCGGCCACCGCCGCCACCGACGAGCTACCGCCGAGGAAGTGGTCGCCGTTGACCAGGTCGGTGGGCCAGGCCGGCGATCCGGTCGGTGCCACGATCGCGTTCAGGTTGTGCTCGCCCAGCACCTTGTCGAGGCCCTCAGCGCGGGCAAGCCGCCGGCCCGTGCGCAGGGCCTGGCGGTAGGCGGGATCGGTCAGCGGACCCTTGGCCTGCGCCAGCTCGAAGATCTCCTGGCCGAACCAGCGCAACTCGCGACCGGCGTGTGCCTCGTTGAACTCGATGAGATCCTTCAGCGTCCGGGGAGAGCCAGCGCTGCGGGTCGCCAGGTAGCGGCGGATGTCGGTCTTGAACTCGTACAGCAGCACTTCGAACTCGGCGCCGCTGGCGTCAAGCTCGGCCGCCGAGTCCAGGTTCGCCGGGTCGACCACGGTGGCGCCGGCGTCGCGGATCGCGGTGACCGCCGCCTCGAAGATCTCGTCGGTCTCCGGGCTGAACCCGGTGAGGTTGCGGGCGACGCCGATGCGTGCACCGTGCAACCCGTCGGGATCGAGGAACTGGCTGTAGTCACGGTGGCGGCGGCCACGGCTGTCTCGGGTGGCGGGGTCGCGCGGGTCGACGCCGGTCATCGCGCCCAGCACCACCGCGGCGTCGGCCACGGTGCGGCACATCGGACCGACCGTGTCCTGGGAGTGCGAGATCGGGACGACGCCGGCGCGGCTGGTCAGCCCCACCGTCGGCTTGATCCCGACGATGCCCGTTGCGCTGGCCGGGCACACGATCGAGCCGTCGGTCTCGGTGCCCAGCGACGCCGCCGCGAGGTTGGCCGACACCGAAGTCCCCGAACCGGAGCTGGAGCCACACGGGTTGCGATCCAGGACGTAGGGATTGCGCGTTTGCCCGGCGACGCCGGACCAGCCGCTGGACGACTGGGTGCTGCGGAAGTTGGCCCACTCGCTGAGGTTGGTCTTACCGAGGATGATCGCCCCGGCGCGGCGCAGCCGTCTAGCGACGGTGGCGTCGCGCTGCGGCTTCGAGTCGACCAGCGCCAACGAGCCCGCGGTGCTGTGCATCCGGTCGAGGGTGTCGATGTTGTCCTTGAGCACGATGGGGATGCCGTGCAGTGGTCCTCGGGCCTTGCCGGCCTTGCGTTCGGCGTCGCGCAGCTCGGCGATCTCCAGCGCGCGGGGGTTGATCGTCAGGATCGAGTTGAGTTGCGGTCCGTGCTCGTCGAGCTGACGGATGCGCTGCAGATAGGCCATGGTCAGGCGGCGGGCGGACAGTTGCCCGGACGCCATCTGCTCGCCGAGCTCGGCGATAGTGGCCTCCTCCAGGGCGTGATGCGGGCCGCGTGATCGGCCGTCGGGACCCGGGCGAGCCTTGGCCCCGGCCACGCCTCCTGTGCCGGCCAAAGCGGCGCCAGCCGCGGCAGCCGCGGTCTTGGCGATGAAGGACCGGCGCGACGGGTCAAGTGGGTGCTCTGCGTCCATGGCTCAACCTCCAAACAGTCCACCCTCGGATAGGGCTTCTTACCGTGGCTGCACATCATTGACCGAGAGCCGGGCGACCACAATGACCTGTGCCAGTTCTCCCTTGCGACCCTGCCCCCCGGGCTACACTGACCGCAATCTTCCCCCTTTCTGGCAGGGTGCGACCGCATGGCCGAACAAGCCCGTTCAGGGGCCCGCGACGAGTGCGGCGTCTTTGCCGTCTACGCCCGTGGTGAGACCGTGGCCAAGCTGTGCTTCTACGGGTTGTACGCGCTGCAGCACCGTGGCCAGGAGTCCGCGGGCATCGCGGTGTCCGACGGCGCCAACATCCTGGTCAGCAAGGAGATGGGTCTGGTCAGCCAGGTGTTCACCGAGGCGCGGCTGGCGGGCATGGATGGCCACCTCGGTATCGGCCACGTGCGCTACTCGACGACCGGCGCCTCCACCTGGGACAACGCCCAGCCCGCCTTCAAGGTCACCCCGTCGGGATCCGGGCTGGCGCTGGCGCACAACGGCAACCTGGTCAACACCGCCGACCTCGCGCGACTGATCGGTCCGGCCGGCGACAAGTGCACCACCGACTCCGAGGTCCTCGCCGAGTTGCTGGCTGGCAACATCGACGTTTCCCTGGACGAAGCGCTGGTCCGCACCTGCCGGGCGGTGCACGGTGCGTTCTCGTTCGTCGTCATGGACGAGTCCACCATCTACGCCGCCCGCGACGCCCACGGCGTTCGGCCACTGGTCATCGGGCGCTTGCCGCGCGGCGGCTTCGTGATCGCGTCGGAGACGGCGGCGCTGGACATCGTCGGCGCGCACCTGGTCCGCGACGTCGAGCCCGGCGAGATTGTCGCCGTGGACGAGCGTGGCCTGCGCAGCTCCCGCTTCGCCGAGCCGACGCCCTCGCTGTGCCTGTTCGAGTACGTCTACGTGGCCAGGCCGGACCACCGCTTCGCCGAGACCACCGTGTACGCCGCGCGCCGGCGCATGGGCGCCAGCCTCGCCCAGCAGGCGCCGGTCGACGCCGACCTGGTGATCCCGGTCCCCGAGTGCGGGACGGCGGCGGCCAGTGGCTACGCCGAGGCCAGCGGGATCCCTTATGCCGAGGGGTTGGTCAAGAACCGCTACGTCGGGCGGACGTTCATCCAGCCGTCACCATCGCTGCGGGAGCTGGGCATCCGCCTCAAGCTCAACCCGCTGCGCGACGTGATCGCGGGGCAGCGGCTGGTGGTGGTCGACGACTCGATCGTGCGAGGCAACACGTCACGGCAGCTGGTGGCGATGCTGCGCCAAGCCGGCGCGGCGCAGGTGCACCTGCGCATTACCTCGCCGCCGATACGCAACCCGTGCTTCTACGGCATCGACATGGCCACTCGCGCCGAGCTGATCGGCTCGGACCTGACCATCGACGAGATCCGCGACTTCGTGGGCGCCGACTCGCTGGCCTACCTGTCGCTGGACGCGCTGGTCGCCACCACCAAGCGCCCGGTCGGCAGCCTGTGCCGCGCCTGCTTCGACGGGCAGTACCCGATCCCGGTGCCCGGTGAGCAGGTGGAAGCGGGCAAGAACGTCCTCGTCGAGTCGCGGCGATGAGCGACGAGGGGGCCACCACCGAGGGTCTGACCTACGCCGCGTCCGGGGTCGACCGGGACGCAGCCGCGGAGGCGGTCCGCCGCATCACCCCCCACGCCCAGCGCACCGCCCGCGAGGAGGTGTTGGACAGCGTCGGCGGCTTTGCCGGGCTGTTCGCGATGCCGACCGGGCGACGCCTGCGACAGCCGGTGCTGGTCAGCGCAACCGACGGCGTCGGGACCAAGCTGGAACTGGCGCGCCAGCTCGACCGCCACGACACCGTCGGGTTGGATCTGGTCGCCATGGTGGTCGACGACATCGCCGTGGTCGGCGCCGAGCCGCTGTTCTTCCTCGACTACCTGGCGGTCGGCCGCCTGGACCCTGACCATGTCGAGCAGATCGTGTCCGGCATCGCCGACGGCTGCCAGCAGGCCGGCTGCGCGTTGCTCGGCGGGGAGACAGCCGAGCATCCCGGCGTGCTGGCGGCCGGGGGCTATGACCTCGCCGGCTTCGGTGTCGGCGTGGTTGAGCAGGATCGGATCCTGGGTCCCAGGCGTGTCCAAGCCGGTGACGCGGTCGTGGCGATGGCCTCCACCGGCCTTCACAGCAACGGCTATTCGCTGGCGCGGCGGATTGTGGCCGGCCTGGACCTCAACGACGACCACGGGCTGCGCGTGCAATCGCTGGGCGAGGCGCTGCTGCGCCCGACGCGGATCTATGCCGTCGACTGCATCGCGCTGACCGCGCGGACGGAGGTCCACGCCTTCTGCCACGTCACCGGCGGCGGCATCGCCGGCAACCTGCCCCGTGTGCTGCCCAAGGGCCTTGGCGCGGTGATCGACACAACGACCTTCACCCCGCCGATGGTCTTCAACGTGCTACAGCGCGAAGGCGGGGTCTCTGACGCCGAGATGTGGCGTACCTTCAACATGGGCGCCGGCATGCTCGCGATCGTCGCCGACGGGCGCGAGGCGGTCGACCAGCTGCGCTCACTGGATGTCGACGCCTGGGCTTGTGGCGCCGTGGACACCTCAGGATCGGTCCGCCTCATCGGCGTGTCCTGACGCTGCGGCTATGGCAGCCAGAAGCGGCGCAGGCGGCCGACCGAACTCAGGCGCTGCTCGGCGACGAGTTCGGCGGCGGCGGCGGTGGTGATGCCGCGCTGCTCGGCGAGGGCGAAGACCTGCAGCAGCCGCGGGCCGATCCGCTCGGCGCGGGCGCGCACGCGCTGCGGAGAGTGGCCGTCGCGGTGCAGCTCGTCGGCCACCTGGATCAGACCGCCGGCGTTGATGACGTAGTCCGGCGCGTACAGGATCCCCGCGTCAGCCAGCGCATCGGCGTGGCGGGCTTCCAGCAGTTGGTTGTTGGCCGCTCCGGCGACGACGCGGCACTGCAGCTCGGGCACCGTGGCGTCGTTGATCCCGCCTCCGAGGGCGTTGGGGCTGAGCACGTCGGCGTCGACGGCGTGGATCTTGTCGTTGGCCACCACCTCGGCGTCCAGGTACTCGGCGCACCAGGCCGTGGCGTCGTCGTCGACATCGGCCACGGTCAACCGGGCGCCGTCATCGTGCAGGTGCACGGCCAGCTTGCGCCCGACCTTGCCGACGCCCTGGATCGCGATGTGGCGATCGCCGAGACCATCGCTGCCCCATACATGCACCGCGCAGGCCTTGATCCCGATGTAGGCGCCATAGGCCGTGGGCACGCTGGAGTCACCTGAGCCGCCCTCGACGACGTCCGACCCTGTCGCCCAGCGGGTCTCGCGGCGCACCACGGCGAGGTCGGACGGGTAGGTCCCGACATCGCAGGCGGTGACGTAGCGCCCGCCGAGGCTGGCCACGATGCGGCCGTAGGCGCGCAGTAACGCCTCGGTCTTGTGTACGGCGGGATCGCCGATGATGACCGCCTTGCCACCGCCGAGGTCCAGACCCGCGCAGGCCGCTTTGTAGGTCATGGCCTTGGACAACCGCAGCACATCGACCAGCGCCTCGTCCTCGCCGGCGTAGGGGTAAAAGCGGGTACCCCCCAACGCGGGGCCCAGGGTGGTGGAGTGCACGGCGATGATGCAGCGCAGCCCGCTGTCCGGATCGGCGCCGTAGACGACCTGCTCGTGGCCGTCCAGCAGGCTGAAGGGTCCCTCCATAGCCGCGGCTCCTTTGTCCGTCGGCTGGGCAGCGGCGGCGTGGTGCCAAACGGTGCCTCGCCATCGCGGTGCCTCGCCCGCCCCCGGCATCCTACCCAGCACGGGATCAATCACCGAGCGTGACGAACCGTGCGCAGCGTAGTATAAAGTGCAGTACGCGAAGTTCCCCCGATCGTGGCCTTTCGCCTCCCCCAGGTAGTGTCTACCTTGGGGAGGAAGCAACCCCTATGACCGCTTCACGGTGAGGCGGTGGGCGCCTGACAGGAGGACGCACCATATGACCGCGACTGGAACGGTGACGGAGAACGACAAGGGCGACGAGCTACTGACGCCATCGGAGGTGGCCAAGCTCTTCCGGGTCGACCCCAAGACGGTGACCCGCTGGGCCAAGTCCGGCAAGCTGTCGTCGATCCGCACGTTGGGGGGCCACCGCCGCTATCGCGCCGCAGAGGTACGGATGCTGCTGGAGGGTCAGCGGCAGGTCGTGGCCGACTAGCGCAACGGCAGCCTCGCGTTCACGACCTCGACGGCCAGCACCGCCAGGTTCTCTGTCCTGCGGCGCGACGGCCGAGGGGGAGCCGGCTCACGTGCCGGAGGCTGCGCTGCCGCCGTGGGCGGGTCCCGGCCAGCGGGTGGTCTCACCCGCGCGCGCGGCCACCAGCGAGAAGGTCAGCGGCAGCTGGCCCCGTAGAGACTCGTCGAGGTTGGGGAACTCCTGCCAGTAGCCCTCGGCGTGCTCGCCCAAATGGCGAATCTGCAAGCCGGCCCCGGCCAGGGCGGCGAAGATGTCGGCGAAGTTCCACAGCCGCTCGTGCTTCTCGGCGATGTCGGCTTCGTCGATCCCCAGATCGCCGATGTACTCGTCGGGCCAGCCCGTGGAGGCTTCGGCGTGGTCGAAGTAGCCGATGCCCAGGAACGCATAGCCGGTGGCGTCCGGGTCCAACAGCCAGATGAACGGGTGGCCGTCGAACAGGTGCAGGATCCCTCCGGGAGCCAGCAGACGCGCCACCACCGCCGCCCACCCGTCCAGGTCGTGTAACCAGTTCAGCGCCCCCCGGCCGCTGTAGACCAGGTCGGCGGACCCGTCGAGCTCGTGCGGGGTGTCCAGGACGTCGCAGCGATACCAGGTGGCCGGCGCCCCCAGCGCAGCCGAGGTCGCGCGGGCGTTGTCGATGTGGGCATCGGCGATGTCGATGCCGACCACGCGGCCGACGCCCTCGTTGAGCAGCGACAGCGTGTCCTGACCGGACGCGCACTGCAGATGTACGGCGCTGCGGCACCAGGCGCGCAGATCTCCGAGATTCGCGCGCTCGACGGGGTGCAGGTTGGAGCCGCCCTCGCGTAGGAAGGCCACGCGATCGGCGTTGGCGTCGCGATACCAGGCGGCCCCCTGGTTCCACGCCGCCCGGTTGGCGGCGTGGCGCCGGCGCACCTCGGCAGGGTCAGTCGCCGGCGGCTTGACTGCGAGGTCGTCGAGGTCCATGCCGACATCTTGGCAGGGGTAGCGCGGCCCTACCGCCTGGTAGGAATCAGCCGCAGCGCGCGTAGCAGCTGTCGCGGGTGGGCAAGCGGTACGTATCAGCTAGGACGCCGTTGGCAGAAGGGCCTGTAGATGCCGACCGACAAGGACCTTCCGGGCACCCTGCAGCGCTCGCCGAAGAAGGCGCGGCGGACCTACAGCGAAACCCTGGAGTCAGCCGAGGAGCAGTACGGCGAGGGCGAGCGGGCCAGCCGCACCGCCTTCTCGTCGCTGAAGCACTCCTTCGAAAAGGTGGGCGACCACTGGGAGCCCAAGGACGAGAAGGGCCCCTCCGACGAGCGGGCCAAGAATCCGAGGGCACGCCACAACGAGGGGCGCACCGCCGGCGGTGTCGATGTCGAGGGCAACAGCAAGGCCGAGCTGTACGAGCGGGCCGCCAAGCTTGGCGTGAAGGGCCGCTCCAAGATGTCCAAGACCGAGCTCGGCCAAGCCATCGCGCGCAAACAGGACTAGTGCCGCATCAAGCAACGTTCGCCTCGTCGCGTGACCCGCGACCGGCGTTCGGGGGCACGCTCGCCGAGGCCCTACTCGGAGCGATAGGTGGCATGCGCGGGTGTTCAGCTTCGGTAATCACGGGGGTTGCGGCAGCCGTGCGGCGCCGCCGCAGAAGGGGCGATCTCCGACGGCGTCGAGCGATGGCTACGTCCTCCGTATGCGCCGATCGGTGCGGCGTCGGCTGGCTCGTACCTCGCGTTCTCGTGCGCGCGTTCGGTGCGGCTGACTCACCGTGCGATGGCGACTGCGAGGCCACTCCTAGGAATCGGTTCGGTCAGGGTGATGTGTTCGAACCCGGCGTGTCGCAGGTCGTCGCGAAGCTCGTCGCGTGTGGGGAGGCGATGGCTGTTCTGGGTGACGCGCAGGATCATGTCAAGGTGCCGGTTGAACGCTTGTCCGTCGGGCAGGGCCGTCGCGACGACAAGGGTGCCCGCAGGTGCGACGCATTGTCTGAGTGTCTTGAGGATTTCGACCCGTTCGGTGGGAGCCCAGTAGTAGACGTTGTTGAGGAGAAGCACGAGATCGAACTCTCCGAGCGCTCAGGCCCGGGCTTCGATGTTGCCCTGCTCGACTCGGCAGCGGCCCTCGAGCCGCAGCTCGACAAGGTTGTCCTCGGCCTGGGCCACCGCTTCCGCGTCGAGGTCGATGCCGACCCCGGAGGCATCGCGGGCGGTGTCGAGGATGTGGCGTAGATAGATGCCGCTTCCGCAGCCGATGTCGAGCACCGTTCCGGGCCGCAGCTCAGCGGCGAGTGTTCGAAGTGTCGACCGAGGAGTGGCTCGGCCAGACGGGAAGCAGCAGCGATGACCGCTCCATGGTCCGCGTCGTACGGGCGGGGTCGTGCGCCGCGAAGGTGGGACTCCAGCGCTGTGTAGATGGGTTGTCGTAGACGATCAGCTCCTCGACCATGCCCCGAAGGTCCGGCGAGCGATCGGCGATCGCACGAAGGCGACGGCCGCGGATGCTGTACCGGCCGCGGCGCTCGCGGACCTCCCGGAGTGCCACGCCAAGATCGAGCAGCGCGCCGAGGAGGTCGACGTCGGAGATGCGGGTCTTCTCTGCGATCTCACCGAGTGATCTCGGCTCGTGCAACGCGTCGGCGACCCCGGTTCGCGCGATCACGCCAAGGAACTCGAGGCGAATCCAAGTGTTGAGCTCACGCACTACCAACCCGTGTGCCGCGCGGTCAGGAAGCAAGCCAACCCCTCGACCGATCGCGGCCCACAGACGAACACGACCCAGCACGAGATCAGTCTCCTACACCGCTCGAAGCTGGATCGGCCCGGCGTCGGTTGGTCGGAAGCCACACCACCATGGACGAAGACTCTCACTGCACAGCCGCCGGCAGCGCGCCGTCCTGGCTCACGGGCAGAGTCTGCCAGAGCCGATTGCACACCACGGAGCCGGCGTTGTGGGACAGGGAGCACCAGGGTTCTACGCTCCACGCATGAGTCTTGAATGGGAACAAACGATTGTGGACGCGCTCGATCCCGAATCGTTGGGTCGTTGGTGGGGCGACGCGCTCGGATGGGTCGTGGTGAACGAAGACCCAGAGGAATTCGAGATTCGACCCAGCGCTGAGCGGCTTCCCGGTCTTCTTTTCGGCCGAGTATCCGACCCCAAGCTGCACAAGAATCGGCTACACCTCGACTTCCGGCCGGATGATCGCGACGCTGAGGTCGAGCGCCTGCTCGCCCTTGGAGCGAAACACGCTGATGTCGGCCAAGGCGAGCAGTCCTGGGTTGTGCTCGCTGATCCCGAGGGCAACGAATTCTGCGTACTCGGTTC
>Ga0136613_10000260_pt1 | contig 23215 bp, 26 predicted proteins | sample AntDrymUQ2722106_2_FD_106649 | JGI IMG/M metagenome (GOLD analysis project Ga0136613, IMG submission 106649) | Polar desert sand microbial communities from Dry Valleys, Antarctica - metaG UQ272 (21.06) | ecosystem: Environmental > Terrestrial > Soil > Desert | place: Antarctica: Dry Valley... | reverse complement strand
GTCGGTCGCCTCGCGTGGATCGCCCATCCCGAAGTCGATCACCTCGATGCCGCGGGCCTCGACCCGCCGTGCGGCTTCGTTCAGGCGCACGAACGGGTAGATTGGTTGGCGCTCGAGGACGGGCGAGATCGGCACAGTCCGACGCTACCGGCAGCCGCTACCGGTGAGGAACGCCCAGAGCGACTCGTAGGCTTTGACGAGCGCCGCGATTCCCACGCGTTCGTCGCGGCGGTGGGCGTAGCGAGGCGCCCCCGGGCCGAAGTTGACCGCGTCGATTCCGCGCGCGGTGAAGTCGGCGACGTTCGTCCAGGCCTGCTTCGGCTCGAGCGCGAGGTCGCCGGCGTCGCGGAGCCGCTGCACGAGCGGCGAGTCCGTCACGACGCGGGCCGGGGGTGAGTCGCCCGCCGGAACGTACTCGGCGCCCTCCGGAACGAGGCCGCGCAGATGGGCCTCGGCGCTCTCGGACGAGCGGTCCGGCGCGTAGCGGAAGTTGACGTGCGCGGTGACGCGGTCCGGGATCACGTTGTCGGCGATCCCACCCTCGATCCGGGTGAGGCTGACGACTTCGGTGAAGGTCAGACCGCCGACCTCGACCGGCCGCGGCTCGAGCCGCGCGATCGCCTCAAGCCCCTCGAGCGCCTTCTCGATCGCGTTCTCCGCCGTCCACGGCCGGGCCGAGTGGCCGCTGACTCCGTGAAAGACGAGCTGCGCGTTCAGGTTGCCGAGGCACCCTGCCTGGATCGTGCAGTCGGTCGGCTCGAGCAGGATCGCCAGCTCCGCCTCGTGAACGCGTGGCACGCTGTCGAAGAAGTGGGGAAGCGCGCTTTCGGACGCGGGAAGCTCCTCCCTGGGAAAGAAGAGGAAGTTGAGATCCAAGTCCTGAGTCGCGCGCAGGTCCTGCCATGCCTGCGCAAGCTCGATCATCACCGCGACACCGGCCTTCATGTCGCTGGCGCCGAGACCCACCACTTCCGTCTCCGTGACGCGGCCCGGCAGATTGCCCTGGCCGGGGACGGTGTCGAGATGGCCGGCGAGGACCACGAGCGGACGCCCGCCGAGACCGGCGCCGTACCAGAGCGTCTCGCCGTCGCGCCACGTCGGCTCGCCGAGCGCCTCCTCGACGTACGACGCGATCGCCGCCTCGTGACGGCTCTCGGAGGGGATGTCGACGAGCTCCAGCGTCCGCGCGGCCAGCCGCCTTGCGAGATCTGAGTCGGCGGAGCCTGGCACCGCGGCAAGCGTGGCACAATCCAACGCGTGACGACGCGTCAGCCAGAACCTCAGCCGGGCGCTGAGCCCGAGCGGGGGTTCGTGCTGGCCCTCCTCCCAAAGGGCGCAGACCCCGACGACGAGCTGGCCGAGCTGCAGGAGCTCGCCCGGACGGCGCTCGTCCAGCCGGTCGCGCAGCTCGTGCAGCAGCGCACGCGCTCCGATCCGCTCACCTACGTGGGCAAGGGCAAGCTCGAGGAGCTGAAGGACGAGTACGCGCGGGCGAACGCCGACGTGCTGCTTGTCGACGGGGAGCTCGATCCGACGCAGCAGCGGACGCTCGAGAACGCGCTCGAGGCGCGGGTCGTCGACCGAACCCAGCTGATCCTCGACATCTTCGCCCAGCACGCGACGAGCGCCGAGGGCAAGCTCCAGGTCGAGCTCGCGCAGCTCGAGTACAACCTGCCTCGGATGCGCGGGATGTGGAAGCACCTCGAGCGCCTCGGCGGCGGCACCGGCGCCGTGGGGGCCGGGGTCGGGACGCGCGGCCCCGGCGAGTCGCAGCTCGAGACCGACCGCCGGCTCGCCAATCGGCGCGTCGTCGTGCTCAGGCGCCGCCTGAAGGAGATCGAGAAGCAGCGCGGGCTCCGGCGCAAGGAGCGCGAGCGCACGCAGATCCCGACGGTCGCGCTCGCGGGCTACACGAACGTCGGCAAGTCGACGCTCCTGAACGCGCTCACGGACGCGGACGTCTCCGTGGACAACCGCCTCTTCGAGACGCTCGACCCGACGACGCGAGCCTTCGAGCATGACGGCAAGCGGTATCTCGTCACCGACACGGTCGGGTTCATCCGCCGACTGCCGACGCAGCTCGTCGAGGGCTTCGCGTCGACCCTCGAGGAGACGCTCGTCGCGGATCTGATCCTGCACGTGGTCGACGCCTCCGTCGGCGACGAGAAGCTCGAGGAGATGATCGGCTCGGTTGACATCGTGCTCGCCGAGATCGGCGCCGATCAGGTCCCGCTCGAGCTCGTCCTGAACAAGATAGACCGGCTCGACCCGCTCGGCCGTCGTCGCCTCGCCAATCGCTTCCCCGATTCGCTCCAGATCTCGGCGGCGACGGGAGTGGGGATCGACGAGTTGCGCGAGCGGATCGCCGAGCGCTTCTCCGACCGGTTCGTCGACGTGCGCCTCTTCCTCCCCTACGAGGACGGCGGCCGACTTGCCGAGCTGTATGAGCTCGGCGCGCCGATCGACGAGCGCGAGGATCGCGAGGAGGGTGTGCTGGTGCGGGCCCGGCTGCCGCAGCGCGAGGTGCGCCGGTTCGCGCGCTATCTCGTCGCCCAGTCGGCTGGCGCGCCGAGCGGGGACTCAGCGGTCGAAGGCATTTGACGCAGCTCGCGATCACCCGGCTGCGGCCGGAGGCGACGATTCCCGCGCGAGCCTACGCTGGCGATGCGGGCCTCGACCTCGCCGCCTGCGAGCGGGTCGAACTCGGCCCCGGCGAGCGGGCGACGGTCGGGACGGGGCTTGCCGTCGCGATTCCCGAGGGCCACGCCGGGTTCGTCCAACCCCGCTCCGGGCTCGCGGCCAGGCACGGGATCACGATCGTCAACTCTCCGGGCCTGATCGACGCCGGCTATCGCGGGGAGCTTCGGGTCGTGCTCCTGAACACGGACTCGAGGGAGCGGTTCACCGTGGAGCCGGGAATGCGGATCGCTCAACTCGTTGTCGTGGCGCTTCCCGAGCTCGAGCTCCTCGAGGTCGACGAGCTGCCGGCGAGCGAGCGTGGCGTGCGCGGCTTCGGCTCGTCCAGGTTGTGAGCGGCGGCGGATGAGGCTCGAGCCGCGGATCCGGGTCTCGGCGATGCTGCGCTGGCACGGGCGGATCCTGCTCTGCCGCCACGAGAAGCGCAGCGGCGATGTCTGGCTGCTGCCGGGCGGAGGGGTCAAGTCCGGCGAGAGTTTGATCGTGGCGCTTGCGCGTGAGCTCGCCGAGGAGGTCGGGATCGAGGCGCCGCCGGTCGAAGGGCCGGTCGCGCTCGTCGACTCGATCGCGCCCGTCCGCAGCCTGAGCACGAAGCACGTCGTCCACATCATCTTCGCCGGCGATTTCGACGGCTCGCTCGAGGACGTCGTCTCGCAGGACGAGGCCGTGAGCGGCCACCGCCTATTCGCGCTCGACGAGCTGGATGGGATCGTCGTCCATCCGCCGATCCAACGCTTCCTCCAGCGCTGGCAGTCGGGCGACCCAGCCGTCTACCTGGGCGCGCTCTGGCGTCCGTAGTCCGCCGCATCGCGTTGCAGGAACTGGCACGGATTCGACGCAGAGACGTCCACACATCTGTGCCGGGATCCTCGATAGCGTTCCAGTAGGGACACCGGGGTGCCTCCGGGGGCACGTAGGGGCGCGGTCGTCTCAGCGGTAGCATCAGCGCGTGGCGCACGACGAGCTGCTGAAATCGACCGCCGACTACGCGACCCAGTACCTGGGCTCGCTCGCGGAGCGGCCGGTGTCGGCGCCGGCGACGATCGAGGAGCTGCGCAAGGCTCTCGGCGGATCCCTGCCCGACTACGCGACCGATTCCGAGCAGGTGATCGCCGAGCTGATCGCTGCCGCCGAGCCGGGCGTCGTCGCGACCGGCAGCGGCCGCTACTTCGGCTTCGTGATCGGCGGCGCGCTGCCCGCCGCTCTGGCCGCGGACTGGCTCACCTCGACCTGGGACCAGAACGCCGGGCTCGTCGTCGGCGGGCCGAGCGCCGCCGTCGTCGAGGAGGTCTGCCTCGAGTGGTTGCGCGAGCTCCTCGGACTGCCGAACGGCGTCTCCGCCGGGTTCGTCACCGGCTGCCAGATGGCTCACGTGACCGCGCTTGCCGCCGCCCGGCACCACCAGCTCGAGCGCGCCGGTTGGGATCTCGCCCGCGGCGGGCTCCAGGGCGCTCCGCGGATCCGCATCTTCGTCGGCGCCGAACGCCATGTCACCGTCGATCGAGCCTTTCGCTTCCTCGGTCTCGGCGCCGAGCAGATCGAGGTCGTGGCAGCCGATGGGCAGGGCAGGATGCGGCCCGACGCACTCCGGGCCACGCTCGCCGGAGCGACCGGGCCGATCATCGTCTGCGCCCAGGCCGGCAACGTGAACACCGGCTCGTTCGACCCGCTCGAGGAGATCGCAGACGCGGCTCAGGCCGCCGGCGCGTGGCTCCACGTCGACGGCGCCTTCGGCCTCTGGGTGGCTGCCTCGCCCCGGCTTCGCCACCTCGTCGCAGGCTCCGAGCGGGCCGATTCGTGGGCGACCGACGGCCACAAGTGGCTGAACGTGCCGTACGACTCCGGGATCGCCTTCTGCGCCCATCCGGACTCTCATCGCGCAGCGATGTCCGTCCGAGCCGCCTATCTCGAGCAGGCCGACCCCGACGCCGCCCGCGACCAGCTCGACTGGAACCCCGAGTTCTCGCGACGGGCGCGCGGCTTCCCGATCTACGCGGCGATCCGCTCGCTCGGCCGGTCGGGAATCGCCGCGATGGTCGAAGGCTCGTGCGCTCGAGCGCAGGAGCTCGCGAGCATCCTCGGCGCCGCAGAGGGCGTCGAGATCCTGAACGAGGTCGTCTTGAACCAGGTGCTCGTACGCTTCGCCGGCGACGACAGGGTCACGCAGGACGTCGTCCGGCGCGTCCAGGAGGACGGCACCTGTTGGCTCTCCGGGACGACCTGGCAAGGTCGCGGTGCGATGCGGATCTCCGTCTCGAACTGGCAGACGAGCGCCAGCGACGTCGAGCGGTCGGCTGGCGCGATCCTAGAGGCGGCCGCCGCGGTCTCGGGCTCGCTGCGCTGAAACCGCATGCGCCTCGGTTTCGAGGCGATCCGGGAGAGGCTCGAGCTCCTGCGGCTCGTCACCACTGGCGTGCGCCAACGCCTGTGCGAGCAACCAGTCGGCGAGCCACGGATTGCGAGGAAGGAGCGGGCCGTGCAGGTAGGTCCCAATCGCCCGGCCGACCCGGCAGCCCTCGTAGCCCGACTCACCGTCGTTCCCGAAGCCGGCGATCACTCGGCCGAGCGGCTCGGCGCCGGGGTCGAGCTGAGTGCGGCCGGCGTGATTCTCGAAGCCGGCGAGGGTGCGTCGCTCGCCGGGCTCGAGCTCGCAGTCGAGCACGACGTCGCCGATCATCCGGCGATCGCCGGCGACCGTCTCGTGCGGGAAGAGACCCACACCGGGCAGGTCGACGCCGCGGAGATCGTGATAACCGCGGCCGAGTAGCTGATAGCCGCCGCAGACGGCGAGCACAGCCACGCCGTCCGCCACCGCCGCGTGCACCGCGTCTGACTTGGCCTGCAGATCCGCTGCGACGAGCGCCTGCTCGCGATCCTGGCCGCCGCCTATGTAGAGCAGGTCTTGCGCCCCCGGCCGCAGCTTTTCGCCGAGACCGACCGCCTCGACTGCGAGCTCGTGGCCCCGCAGAGAGGCGCGCCGCTCGAAGACCGCGATATTCCCGCGGTCGGCGTAGATGTTCAGATAGTCCGGATACAGATGTCCGACTCGAATCCTCATACCTTCGCCTCCCAGTAGGGCCTCGTCAGGCCCCGCTCCGTCACGATGCGCTGCAACGCGAGCATCGCCGTGTAGGTCGGCAGCACGACGAGCTCGCCGCCCGGTGGAGTCAGCTCGAGCCCGCGGTCGAGCGCTCGCTCCAGATCCGGCTCGAGCTCGAGCGCACTCTCGTCGAGGCCCCCGTAGGTACAGCGCAGACCGAGCTCCGCGGCGCGGTCGCCCGAGGCGATCACCCGCTCGGTCGTGGCGAGCAGCGGCTCGAAGTCGACGTCCCAGATCCAGGACACGTCCTTCCCGTCCGCGATCGCATCGTTCAGAGCGAGGAGCAGAACGGCGGGAGCGCCGCCGTCCTCGAGTGTCCGCACCACCTCGTTTGCGCCCGCCGGATTCTTGATCAGGAGGATCAGAATCGACTTGTCGTCGCTCGCGATCCGCTCGAAGCGCCCGAACGCCGGATCGAATCGCTCGAGGCCGTCCTTGATCCGGTCGAGCTCTACCCCGAGCGCTTGGGCGAGCGCAGCCGCTCCGACCGCGTTGTAGACGTTGTAGAGGCCGGGCAGGCGCAGTCGGATCGGCACCGACCCCGCCGGCGTCACGAGCTTGAAGGCGGCGCTCTCGAGGCCGTGCAGCTCAATCTCGCGGGCGAAGATCTGAAGCTCCGGACGCGCGTGGCCGCAGGCGGGACAGCGGTAGTCGCCCAGGTGCCCGACGTAGGCCGCGGCGAACTCGTAGGGATGCCCGCAGACGATGCAGTAACGACTGTCAGCCGCATGCTGGAGCGCGTGCCGCGCGTGTCGGGGATCGTGCAGCCCATAGGCGATCGCACCCTCCCGCCCAGCGGCCAGGCTGCCGACCTGGGGATCGTCGCCGTTGACGACGAGCGTCGTCGAGTGGGGGAGTGCGCGTACAGCCTGTCGCCAGCCTTCCGCCACGTGCTCGAGCTCGCCGTAGCGGTCGAGCTGGTCGCGGAAGAGGTTTCCGAGCAGCAGGGCGCGGGGCCGAAGCCGTCGCGCGGCCTCCGGAAGCGCTGCCTCGTCGACCTCGAGCAGGCCGAGCTCCGCGTCGTCCGCCGTGAGGAGCGCGGAGGCGATTCCGGAGAGCAGGTTCGCGCCGGAGCGATTCCAGGCGAGTCGAGTCCCGGGTCCGAGGATCTCGGCCACCATCGCGGTCGTGGTCGTCTTGCCATTCGTGGCCGAGACGACCACGGCGCCGAGGGGGAGTCGGGCTGCGAGCGCGTCGATCGCTCCCGGATCGAGCTTCCAGAGCAGCTTGCCCGGAATCGTCGTGCCGCCGCCGGTACGCGCGAGCCGGGAGAGCCGCGCAGCAAGCCGGGCGGCGGTCGACTCGATCGCGAGGCGGGCGCTCATCGGCCAACCTGTTGGCCGATGAGCTGGGGAGGGGGTGTGGGGGAACCGGGAGGTTCCCCCACGTCGGACTGTAAGAAGGGGGCTCGTGGGGGAAACATGGTTTCCCCCACGGGAGCGAGCTGAAAGCGCGCGACGCTCATCTGGCTGCGAGCGTAGATGAGGCTGTCCGAAATCGGCGTGCCTGCTCGCGCCCTCTTGCATAATCGTCAATCTGCTCTAAGCTACTTGCATGGCACGAGGTCGCCGCCACCCGTCGGTGGCAGGCATCGATCCCAAGGCGCTGGCCGATTTCCAGGCGGGGATCCGAAAGCGGTACACCGACGAGCAGATCCTGGCGGAGCTCCGGGAGAGCGCGGCCCGACTCGGACGCTCGCCGACCATGCGGGAGTTCGCCGCGGACCCTCAGACGAAGGTGCATCCGCAGACGGTGATCGAGCATTTCGGGAGCTGGAACGCGGCGAAGCGCCGGGCCGGCCTCGTCCCGCGGCGGTTCGCGACCCGCGAGGAGCTGCTCGGCCGGCTGCGCGCGCTCGGCAAGGAGCTGGGGAGGACGCCAACGGCCCGCGACCTTGACGCGCGCAAGGGCTCGATGCCCTCGAAATCGCTGCTCTGGCACACGTTTGGCTCGCTCGCGCAGGCGCTTCGCGAGGCCGGATTCGACGTTCCCCTCGGGGAGGAACGGCTCGAGCGGGCCGTGGAGCAGGGAGCAACGCTTGCGCGTGACCTTGGCCGCCTACCCAAGATGGACGACTGGAAGCAGGCTCGGCGCGCGGATGCGACTCTGCTCACCGAATGGCAGGTCTACCGGATGATCGACGTCCAGCCCGCGTGGGCCGCATTCCAGTACCTCGTCCGCGAGCGGCTACTCGACGAGAACGTCAGCGTCGCGCCGGACGGCGCTGTTGGCGTCTAACCGGCCGCGAGAGCGATCGCTGCGAGCCGCTTGAGACAGGAAACGCCCTCCTGCGGGGCCCGAACGGAGGGAAGGATCGTCTCCTCGACATAGGAGCGATCCGGATGGAAGCGATGGACGGACTCGACGTGGCCGTCGACGACATGGAGCAACGTGCCCTCGTCGAGCTCGCGCTTGCGCAGCGACAGCCGGATCGTCCGTTCCAGCACGTCGAGTGCGTCGCGGGTCGAGGCGAAGAAGAGCTCCTTGCCGGTCGTCCCGATCCAGAGCGGCCGCCCGACCGCGCGGGCGAGGAAGAGCGTCGAGGGCGCACGCTCGTCGAGCCAGCTCGTGGCCATCGCGCCGTGCAGCTCCTCGAGCACCTCGGAGCGCCCGTCGGCATGCTCCGCGAGCGCGAAGATCGCCTCGGAGTCGACGGTCATCTCCGGAGTCGCCCGCTGGAAGCCGTAGCGCTCGAAGATCTCGTCGTCGTTGACGATGATCCCGTTGTGGATCCCGACGACGGCGCCGTGCCGGATCGGGTGGTTGTTGGCCTCGATCGTGGGATGACCCTTGGTGTAGTCGCGAACGTGCACGAGCACCTGGGTCGCCGCCGCCGGCACGTACAGCTCGTCGAGGAGAGCGCTCGCGCCCGATCGCCGCTTGACGATGCTAACGGCGGAGTCCGTGCTTCGGTAGGCATAGCCGACCGCGTCTGCGCCTCGCTCAGCGATTCCGGCCAGAAGCGCCTGCGCCGCGAGTGTCCGCCTCACCTGGGAGGCTCCATCGAGGCTATATCCGGCGATTCCACACATAGTTCGGTTGATCCTAGGTTCGTAATCGGCTGGTGAGGACTGGACTTGAAAAGGCTAGACGAAAGGTGTTGTGGGGAAGTTAGGACGGACCTCGGCTCCAAGGGAGGTTCGCGACAGCCGACCCGTTCCCTCGCTCCCGACCCTCGAGGCTCAAGCCTGCGTCGCTCCACGCCGATAGATCGCTCACAGTGGAGCACAATGCAGCCGAGCCCCTCGCCGACTCCGTATCCGAGCCGTATCTGGAGCTCCTGCCCGCATTGGACGATCCGGCCGGGGAGGAACCCGAGAGCGAGGACGAGCCCACCGAGAACGAGCCCGAGGGCGCGCCTGTCGCGGAGGCAACTCAGGACCCGCTCAAGCTCTACGTCCGCGCGATCGGCGATGGGCGCCTCCTCACCGTCAATGAGGAGCGCGAGCTCGCGCGCCGCAAGGACCTCGGCGACGAGGCAGCCAAGCGGAAGCTGATCGAGTCGAACCTCCGGCTCGTGATGTCGATCACCCGCAACTACACGAAGGCGGGAGTGCCGCTGCTCGATCTGATCCAGGAAGGAAATCTCGGTCTGATCCGGGCAGTCGAGAAGTTCGACTACCGAATGGGGTTCAAGCTCTCGACCTACGCCACCTGGTGGATCCGCCAGGCTGTCACGCGCGCCCTCGCCGAGCAGGGGCGGACGATCCGGCTGCCCGTCCACGTCGCCGAGCAGGTGCGGCGAGTGACGCGGTCACGCCGGCTGCTCGCCCAGAAGCTGAACCGCGAGCCGAAGCTCGAGGAGATCGCCGAGGAGAGCGGTTTCACGGCCCTCCGCGTCAGCGAGCTGCTCGAGCTGGTCGAGGACTCGCTCAGTCTCGAGACACCCGTGGGCGATGGGGAGAGCCTGTACGGCGACCTCCTTCAGGACACGAAGTCGGCCGAGCCGGACGTCGAGACCGCCGAGCGGTTGCGTGCCCAGGAACTCGCGGTGGCGCTCGAATCGCTGAATCCGCGCATGCGGCATGTCCTCGGCAGACGCTTCGGGCTGGACGGTGTCGCACCGGAGACGCTCGAAGAGGTCGGCGCCGGCCTCGGGATCACGCGCGAGCGCGTTCGCCAGCTCGAGTCTCGCGCCCTGCGCGAGCTCCGCTCGATCGCTCCGGCGCTCGAGTTCTACCTCCGCAGCTAGAGCGCGACGGCTTCCATCTCGCGCAGCGTCGAGAGCCGCTTGAGCGAGTCGATCTCGATCTGTCGGACGCGCTCGCGCGTCAGCCCGAGCCGGCGCCCGATCTCCTCGAGCGTCTTCGGCTCGGACTCTGCGAGGCCGTAGCGAAGGGTCACCACCTGCCGCTCGCGCTCACCGAGCGTCTCCAGCGCCTCCTTCAACGCCTGGCTGCGGAGCGAGACCTCGACCTCTTCCTCGGGCAGCGGCCCCTCGCCGGCCACGAAGTCGCCGAAGACGGCGTCTTCCGTCTCGCCGACGGGCTGGTCGAGGCTTGTCGATGCTCGCGCGGCAGCCCGAACCTCGATCGCCTGCTGAAGGGGTAGCGAGGCTTCCTCGGCGATCTCCTCGAGCTTCGGCTCGCGGCCGAGCTGCGTCCAGAGCGTCCTCTCGGCGCGATTCATCTTCTGCAGCCGCTCGACGATGTGGACGGGCATCCGGATCGTGCGGGCCTTGTCCGCCAGCGCCCGCGCGACCGCTTGGCGGATCCACCAGGTCGCGTAGGTCGAGAACTTGAAGCCGCGGCGCCAGTCGAACTTCTCGACGGCGCGGATCAGGCCGAGCGTCCCTTCCTGGATCAGGTCGAGGAAGGGTAGCCCTTGGTTGCGATAGTTCTTGGCGATCGAGACGACGAGCCGCAGGTTCGACTGGATCATCCGCTGCTTCGCCTCCGGGTCGCCTCGTTCGACCCGCTTCGCGAGCTCGACCTCCTGGGCGGCGGTCAGGAGCTGGTGGCGACCTGCTTCGCGCAGGAACAGCTGGAGCGCGTCGGTCGTCGTCTCCTGAGCGGCTGCCGGCGCCACAGGAAGCTCGGCAGAGACCGCTTCCGACTCGGGCGACGCCGAATCCTCCGGAATCAGCTCGATCCCACGTTGCTCGAGCTCACGGTGGAGCGCGTCCTGCTCGAAGACATCGAGCTCGTGCGCCTCGACGAGCTCCACAAGCTGAGCCGCGCGCAACGACCCGGCCTGCTCGGCGCTCTCGAGCAACTGCTGAACGCCGTCGGTGCGAAGGATGTGGTCGATGTCGATCGTCGTCATAGGTTCGGCGGCAAGCCTGCGCGACTTCTACCTGGACGATCGGCCTCTGAAACGCGGTCGGCCGGCGGCGGGTCTAGCAGTTGGCCTTCGCCCAGGCCTCGACGCTTGTCGCCGCCCCTCGCACCTTTCCCACGTCGAGCGTCGCCGCAAGCTTCTGAATCTTCTGCAGATCCTCCGGGTTCTGAGTCGTGCCATATCCGAAATCCACATCCTGCAACGCCTCGGCGATCTTGCCGAAGCTCGCGACGAGAACCTCGTAGTCGTCTTCCATCTCGGCAGGAACCGTGTCTGCGATCGAGTCGAGGAGATATCTGACGTCGTCGAGGCTTCCCGTCTTTCCGTCAAGCGATTGGGAGAACGTCGCCGAAATGGTCGCGAGCTCCACACACCGGACACCGAGCACATCGACGGCAGCCTCTGACGAGCTCTTCGTCTCACCGGGAATCTGCTGGCCGACGACGGTCTCGTTCGAGGCGTCGCTCCCTTCGTCTCCGCCGCATGGCACCCTCGAGCAATTGTGGAACGGTGTCATCGCGGAGGAGTGGTCGATGTCGATCTCGATCGTCGTCATAGGTCGGCGCGAGCCTGTGCGACTTCTACTTGGACGAGAGCGTCATTCTCGTCTGCGATGATACGAACAGATGTTCCTTGGACGGAAATCTGCAACCGGACAAAAGGCTCGTCCGCGAACGATGCGGGCGAAGGGCGGCGGCGCTTGTCAGATGTGCGGCTATGAGCGCTGTCAGCGAGCGTTGTGTTTTCACCATGTTGGCACGAAGAGATTCTCGATGGCTGGAGCCATACGCGAAGCTGGTCGGCACTCGTCGCAGAACTTGATAACTGCATCCTCGTGTGTCAGAACTGCCACGCTGAGATCCAACGAACGTCTGCCGTCGACTGGTGGACGGCCAGCGCAAGATAGCGCTGCATGATCAACGCACGGGAGTCGACGTTATGTCAAGTTGGCATTCGCGAGGCCTGGCGCGTCGTCGCGAGCGCCACTCCCCCGAGCAGGACCGCGATTCCGAGGAGCTGCACCGAGGACGGATCCTCGGACAGCAGCACGAGGGCCAGGATCACCGTTCCAACCGGTTGCAGCGTCAGCAGCATCGACGTCACGACCGCGTCGAGTCGCGGCAGCGAGACCGAGATCGCAAGCCAGCCCACGACCTGCGCCGAGACGGCGAGCGCGACGAGCCACCCGTGCTCCGGCCAGGTCGGAGCCAGGTCGAGCTCCCCGAGAGCGACTCCTGCCACGGCTGAGGCGAGGGCGGCCGCGATCGTCGCGTCGAGCAACGGCCCGGCCGGTCGCCGGATGTCTCGGTTCCCCGCTCGCAATACGAGCAGGAAGCCCGCGTAGGCCACCGCCGTCAGGATTCCGAGCAGCACCCCGAGTGCCGGGTCCTCGCCATAGGCGTTCGCTCCGATCGCACCCGAGATCAGCACGATCCCGATCAGCACGACCGGTACCGCGGCAACGAGGCGGCCGCCGGGCCGTTCACCGAGGAGCAGCCAGGCAGCGAGACCGACGAGCACGAGTTGGGTGTTCGCGAGCACGGTCGCAAGCCCGGCGCCGACCGCGCCGATCGCGTGGTGCCAGAAGACGAGATCGGCCGCGAAGAAGAGCCCTGCGAGCCACGCGAGCCCGACCTGCCCGGTCCCTCGTCGTCCGTAGAGCCGCCGCTCCCGGAGCGCCAACGGGATCAGGAACGGGACGGCGTAGGCGCAGCGGAAAAATGCCGCCGTGGAAGGCTCGACGTCGGCGAGGCGCACCAGGATCCCGGAGAACGCGATCGCGAACGCGCCCACGACCGCGAGGAGCGCCGGTCTCGAGCCCACGCTCAGAATCCTGCTGAGCGGATGCCCGTCACGATCAGGAGCAGCACGACGGCTGCAGCAAGCAGGCGATAGACCACGAAGAGCGAGTAGTCGTGCCGGCGGACGTAACCGAGGAGCGCCGAGATGGCGAGGAGCCCGCTCGCTCCGGACGCCAGCGAGCCGACGAGGAAAGGCCCGGTGGTGCCCGGAGGCAGATCGGCGAGCAGGACGTCGCCAATTCCTTTGTACGCCACCGCTCCGAAGGTGATCGGGACGAGCAGCAGGAACGAGAACCGCGCGGCCGAGTCGCGATCGAGCCCGAGGAACCGCCCGGCGGTGATTGTGATCCCCGAGCGCGACACGCCCGGCATCAGGGAGAGGCACTGCGCGAGGCCCACCGCCACCGCCGAGCGGAACCCGAGATCCCCCATCCGCTTCGACGCCGGCTGCCGATCGGCCAGCCAGAGCAGGCCCCCGAAGAGAGCGAGCAGGATCGCGATCTGCCACGGCTCCCCCAGGTTCTCCGCGATCAGGCTCTCGCCGAGCGCTCCGACGAGCGCGGCTGGGACAGTCGCGATCGCCACGAGCCAGGCGATCCGCTCGTCCACCGTGTCGATCCCCCGCCGGCGCAATGAGCCCACCCACGCCGCCGCGAGCCGGAGGATGTCTTCGCGGAAGTAGGCGACGACCGCGATCAGGGTTCCCAGATGAAGGGAGACGTCGAAGGTCTGGTTGAAGGCGTCGTTCTCCTTCAGGAACTCCCAGTCGAAGAGCCAGGGGACGAGGATCAGGTGGCCCGACGAGGAGATCGGGAGCAGCTCGGTCGCGCCCTGCACGAGCCCGAGCACGAGCGCCTGCCAGTTCGGAAGCGCCTCCGCGCTGTCCCCGATTCCGAGCACGGTCAGGACGAGCGCAGCGAGGAATGCAGCGCCTGCTACGGCATAGACGCCGGCCCGGTCCATCGCGCGATCCTAGAGCGGGCTCGGGCTAGTTGCCGCGCAACCGCACGAAGAGGAAGATCGCGGCTGCGCTGACGAGCGAGAGGATCAGTGCCGGCGCGCTCGAGACGCCGACTGCGAGCATCCCGAGCCAGAGGATGACGAAGAAGAGAGCGGCCCAGAGGAAGGCCTGTACTCCCTGATCGATGCTCGGGAAGCGGAGGTGCATCGCGCCGATCGTACTGCACTCGACCGCACCTCAATCACCTCAGCGGGCGCGGAGAAACTTTCCGCAAATTGCAGTCTTCGTCCCGGCGAGCGCTTGCTCGGAGGACGACGCCCGATTAGGTTCTGGCGTGCAGGGAGCACGGAGCGCGACTAGACCGAAGCCGAGCTCGAGGGCCGTACGCGCAAGCGGAAAGTCAGCGGGCACGGTGGACGAAAGCGCCACCGGCTCCCTGAATTTTTTGCGCGGTACAAAGGGATCCGCAGGAGAAGATCCCTTTGTGCGCGAAGACCCCTGAAGGGTCGCTCCGCGACCCCTGAAGGGTCGCTCCGCTCCCGGTTCGATACCCGTGCATCGTGACGAGCGCGTCCCCGCGAACTGCTGCCCTACCGCGCGCTGCCGAGTGCTCGCAGGAGCCGGTGCGCGAGGTCCGTGCCCACTAGGGCCTCGAGCCGGACGAGCGCTGTCGGGCATGGCTCCTCGCGATCGAGCGCGAAGCAGTGGGCGAGCAGGAGATCGGAAGCAGCCGTCTCGCGAGGACTGACGGCGGCTGCTTCCATCAGCTTCCGTATCGGCTTCGAGGCGCCGTCCGGGCGATCCCTGGCGCGAGTGAAAACGCTGGTGGCCCGGCCCTCAGCGCTCGTCCCGTTCGTCTCTGGCACCGACGCGACGGAGCCCGAAGCGACGGGTGCGATCGTGCTCTTCCGCTGCCGAGGGCGTCGGATCAGCCGATCGTTCCGCTGTGAGCGCCTCGTCCGCGTCACGCTCTCGCGTGGTCGTAACCGGCGCCACACGCCGCCTCTGAGCGACCGTCTCGTCCACCTCCACCGCGGTACGCGGGCCGGCGGTATCGAAGGTCAACCCGAAGACGAGTCCGATCCCGAACGCGACTGCAGCGAGCAGCTCGCCGAGGTCGCTGACGACGCCATCGACGCCGAGATCGCGCGACCAGTTCGAGGTGTTGAAGAAGTCTGCGGGCTGCCTGGCGAGGAGCACCCAGCCTCCGACCAGGAGGGCCGGCAGGAACCCAAGCAGGAAGACGCCGGCCGAGAGCCGCGGTAGCCCCCACTTCGTCCAGCCTCCGACGATCTGCGACAGAGCCATCGTGAGCCCGCCCGCAGCGATCAGGCCGTACGTCGTCCAGTACTCGCCCGAAGAGCCGGTTCCGATCTGCGCGGCCAGCCAGATCAGGAACCCGGCGACGGCGGCCCCGACGAGCGTCGAGACGCCTCTGGTGATACCGATCATCTCAGCCTCCGTGTTCGCGATTACGCTCAGGGGTCTGTTCCCGGCAGACCCGAAACGGAATCGGCGCTAGTGCAGATTCAGGCGCCGCTCGTCGAAGCGCGACGAGTGGAGCTCGGCCCGGAACTCCTCGACCGCCGCGAGGACATCGTCGCCGAAGACGTGACTGACGACGCCGACGCTCGCATCGTTCCAGAAGGGCAGATCGACGTGTTCCGGCGTGACGAGGTTGACCGAGAGGGCGTCGCAGACCGGACAGCGAACCGCGAGCCCAAGGCAGCGCTCGGCGGGAGCGACCGCGACGAACGAGGATGGGAACACCGGCCGCGGCCTACCCTCGGGAAAGCAGAAGAAGCTCCAGGGCCATTCCCCTGCGCTGACGCGGCTCGCTGCAGCTCCGGTGAGCTCCGCTCCGGCATCGTCGAAGCGCGAGGTCATCAGGTTCAGGAACCGACCGGCCGCGGCGCCGAGTGGCGCCCAGTCGAGGTCGTCGTGCGCGACGAGACCCGTATGCTCCCCACCGCAACCGCAGTCGAAGCGAACACCGTAGACGGCAGGATGGGCTGCGCCCGGGAGCCGCTCGAGCCGGCGGAACGCCGAAAGCGGCACGCGTGCCTCCTGGCGCTGCGGACACGCGAACGTGTATCGGCCTGTGAGCGCGTCGTACATGCCGCAATCATCATCGGCAGATCGGACGCGGAGCTACAGGACGCGCAGCGTTCTCTAGTACTGAATCAGCGAATGGACGTCGTAGCCGTCCAGTCGCTTGCGGCCGTTCAGGAACGTCAGGTCGATGATGAACGCGACCCCGACGACCTCGCCGCCAAGCTCTTCGATCAGGCCTCCGATCGCCTCGACGGTGCCGCCGGTCGCGAGTACGTCGTCGTGGACGAGCACCCGCACGCCCTGCCAGAACGACGATGGGTGCAGCTCGAGCGCGTTCTCTCCGTACTCGAGCGCGTAGGTGACGCTGACCGTATCGGGCGGGAGCTTGCCCGGGCGGCGCGCCGGCACGAAGCCGCAGCCGATCTCGCGTGCGATCGCCGCTCCGAGGATGAAGCCGCGCGCCTCGGCGCCGACGACGAGATCGGGCTGCTTGCCCCTCCCCCACTCGGCGAGCTCCGAGACCGCCTGCTGGAGACCCGCCGGATGGGCGAGGAGCGGGCTGATGTCCTTGAAGCCGACTCCGGGCTGGGGAAAATCGGGGACTTCACGGACGAGCGTGCGGAGATCGAGGCTCACGGCCGGAAGATTCTAGACCACTACCGTTCAGCGAGAGCGCGCAGCTCACGCCAGAAGAGGAGGCGCGAGAGCTCCTGTGCGGCGTCGGCCAGCGCCTGGAGGTCGTCCAGGCCGGACTTCCTGCGCTCCGGGTTGCGGGACCGGAGCGCCGGTGCGACGAGCTGCTCCAGGAGGCCCGCCTCACGCCCCGCCGAGTTGCGGAAGGTCCGGAGATGCCGCGCATCGATCCCGTAGTGAGCGAGGCGTCCGCAGGCGGCAGCGATCTCGGCGTCGCTCTCGCGGTAGAGGCGCTCGCCCGCTTCCACTCTCGGTGCGAGCAGGCCGAATTCCTCGAGCGCCCGCGCGAGCTCTCCTTCGATTCCCGCGCGCTCGCAGAGCTCGGCGAGGTCGAGCTCCGGCTCGCGATCCCCGAGCCCTGTCGGCGCTCGGCGCTTTCGCTCTGCGGCGGCCCCGCCGCTCGAGAGCTCCTGCCGAATCACGCGCAAGGGCAGGAACTCGTCGCGCTGGAGCCGCAGGATCGTCTCGAGCCGCTCGACGTCGTCCTCGCTGAAGAGCCGATAGCCGCCGCGCGTTCGCTTTGGCGTCAGCAGCCCCTGATCCTCGAGGTAGCGGATCTTCGAGATCGAGATGTCCGCGAACTCCGGCTGCAGGCGGGCGCAGACCGCCCCGATCGTATGGAGGCGCTGCTCCGACCTCGAGCTGGTCACTGTGGTCATGGTCAGCGTCCCCGCAGGAAGGTCAGCCGGTACTTGCCGATCTGAACCTCGTCGTCGTCCTCGATCTCGGTTTCGTCCGTCTCGATTCGACGCCGGTTGACGAAGGTGCCGTTCAAGCTCCCGAGATCCTTGATCGTGAATCGCTCGCCGTCCCGAACGAGCTCGGCGTGCTTGCGGGAGACGGTGACGTCGTCGAGGAAGACGTCGCATTCCGGTGAGCGGCCGATCAGCGTCCGCTCACCGGAGGGGAAGAAGGTCTCCCCTGCACGGCCGCCGCCCGAGCGCACCACGAGCGCGGGCCCTTTGACCCCGGGATCGCCCGCGCCTGAGTTGCGGAGCGCCGCGCCGGGGTCATCGGCAACGTCCTCGGGCGTGAACGTCATCGTCTGCTCGCCCGTCTCGTCCTGTTTCAGGTGGGTGCCGCATTTCGCGCAGAAGTTGGCGGTCTCGGGATTCTGGTAGCCGCACTCAGGGCAATAGACGTGACTCATGCACCCTCGTCGCGGCCCTGCGGAGTCGCGCGCGCAGCGAGGATGTCCGTCAGCCGGTCGACGTCGACGTCGCTGCCACCTCCCGTCCCCTTGAGTCGCGCCGTTCGCTCCGCGCGCAGGATGTCGATCCTCCCCTGCAGGAGTCGCCGCCGGTACGAGACCTGATCCTCCTCGTCCGAGAGCCGGTCGATGAGGGCCTTCAGCTCGTCGTTGGAGAGCGACCCCAGATCGGGCAGCGGCTCCACGTCGTTTTCGTGTTCTCGCCGATCCTCCACTTTGGCCTTTCGCGTAGGGGTCTCAGTAAAGCACCGCGGAGCCCGAGGGGTCAACCTCAGCTTGAGGCTTCCACCGTGATTCGAGGTGCGGCGCTGTCTCCCTGCATGATCGCCTCGACGAGCGCGCGCACCTCCTGCTCGAGCTCGGCTGAGGCTTCCTCGGATTCCCCCTCGGCGTAGAGATGCAGGAGCGGCTCGTCGGGATCCGGCAGCACCTGGGTCCAGCCGCGAGGCTCGAGCAGCTTGATCCCGTCGGTCAGGTCGACGTCGCGACCGGCGAGCTGCTCGTTCAGGAGCCGCATCACGAGTCCCTTCTTCGCCCACGGACAGGCGAGCTGACGGTGGATCAATGTCGGCTGGGGCAGCTCGGCGACGAGCTCGGAGAGCGGGCGCCGTACGGGCGCGAGCAGCTCGAGGAGCTTTGCCAGGCTTGCGACGGCGTCGTAGGCGGGCAGGAACTCGGGGAAGACATAGCCGCCGCCAACGGCGCCCGCGAACACCATCCCCTCGCCGCTCGCAGCGCGGGTGAGGTCGGCGAGCGAGTGTGGCGTCCTCACGACCTCGAGCGCGCCGTCGACCAGTGCGTCGACCTGGCTCGTCACCGTGATCGGAAACGCGACCTTGCCGGTCGTCCCACTCGCGGCCAGCAGCTTCAGGAAGAGTAGGAGCGTCTGCTCGACTGGCACCTCCCGACCCTGCTCGTCCACGAGATAGAGCCGCTCGGCGCCTCGGTCGAAGACAACGCCGAAGTCGGCGCCGATCGCCGTCACGAGCCGTTTCGCGTTTCCGACCGCCTGCGCGAGCGTCTGCGGCCCCGCCCCTCCCTCGGCAAAGAAGCCGTGCGCGGAGATCGCCTCCACGCCGAGCGGCCCGACGACGAGCGGGACGACGAAGGACGCGGCCGAATAGCCGTAGTCGACCACGATCCGGAAGCCCCGCTCGCGCACCGCGTCCGCATCGAGGCCGTCGAGCAGATCCTGCGCGTAGCTCTCGCGCACACGCGCGGGATACGAGACCGAGCCGACACCCTCGGCGCCCACGCGCCGGAGCTCCTGGCGGGTGAAGTTCTTTTCGATCTCCTTCTGGAGCGAGGCCGTGAGGAGGATCCCCGGCGGCTCGTAGATGCGGATGAAGACCGCCTCCGGATCGAGGTGGCTCTGCCCGACGTGGATCGCGGCAGCGAAGGCCTGGGTCTTCAGCACATGCTGGCTGACTGCGGGCGGCGAGACGCGCAGGTCGGCGACGTCCACGCCGGTCGCGTTCAGGCCGGAGATCAGGCAGCGCTTGATCATCCGGCAGGCAGGCCCCGAGTCGCGGCTCGCGACGACCCGGCCGCCCCGCTTGAGCGCGGTGCCGAGCGCCGCCGCCAGCCGGACGGCGGTCTCCGGAGTCAGGTCGACGTTGACGAGGCCGGTCACCCCATCCTGGCCGAAGAGACGCGACGAGGCGCGGGACTCCAAGATCAGGTTCTCGTAGAGCTGCGAGCCGGTCTCGACCTCCTTGTACGGGTAGATGCGGACGTGAGGCATCACGCTCGCTTCCGAGCCGATCGTGACCTCGTCGCCGATCGCGGCGCCCTCGTGGATGTGCACGTGATCTCGGATGTCGCATGAGCGGCCGACGATCGCGCCTTCGATCAGGGTGCTCCGGCCGACGTGGGTGGAGGAGTCGATCACGGTTCTCACGGTCCGGGCGCGCTCCCGCAGCGTGACCCCGTTCGAGAGCACCGTGTACGGCCCGACCGAGGCGCCACGCGCGATCCGGGAGTAGTTGCCGATGAACGCCGGTCCTTCCAGCTCCTCGACGTCGTCGATCTCGGCGCCTTCCCCTAGCCAAACGTTGCCGCGCAGGCGGATCCCGCCCACGTTCAGGCGCACCTTCTCGTCGAGCGCGTCGAAGTTCGCCTGCCGGTACTGGTCGAGGTTGCCGATGTCCTGCCAATAACCGTCGAGCACGAAGCCGTAGAGCGGCCGGCCCATCTCGAGCAGTAGCGGAAAGAGCTCTTTCGAGAAGTCGTACGGCCCTTCCGCGGGGATGTGGGTAAGGACCTCCGGCTCCAGGACGTAGATCCCGGTGTTGATCGTGTCCGAGAAGACCTGGCCCCAGGTCGGCTTCTCGAGGAAGCGCTCGACCTTCCCGTCCTCGTCCGTGACGACGATCCCGAACTCGAGCGGGTTGTCGACCGACTTGAGCCCGATCGTGACGGCGGCGCCCTGCTCCTTGTGGAAGGCGACGAGCGCGCCCAGATCGACGTCGCAGAGCGCATCGCCGGAGATCACGAGAAAGGTCTCGTCGAGCTTCGAGCTGGCCAGCCGGACCGAGCCCGCCGTGCCGAGCGGCAGCTCCTCGACCGAGTATTCGACGTTCAGGCCGAGCGTGTCGCCGGTGCCGAAGTAGCTGCGGATCGCCTGCGGCAGGAACGCGAGCGTAACGACGACGTCCTCGAAACCGTGGCTCTTGAGCAGGTTGAGCACGTGCTCGATGCACGGCTTGCCGACGATCGGGACCATCGGCTTGGGCTGGTTCGAGGTCAGCGGTCGCAGGCGGGTGCCCTCACCTCCGGCCATCACGACGGCTCTCACGACTCGACCGCGCGCCGGGCCGCCACGACGTACTGCGCGCCGGCGAGGAGCGCGAGTGCCAGAGCGATCCAGAAGAGCCAGAGCGGCCACTCGGTGGTGTGACCCACGACGGTCAGGATCCCGACTGAGAGGTACAGAAGCCAGGTGGCGATCTTGCCGAGGAGGCTGACGGAGAGCTCGACCCCCTTCGGCATCAGCAGCCGGTAGCCGCCGACGAGGATCGCGTCACGGAGGACGATCACGAGCGCGCCCGGCCACGGGAGCTTGCCTTCGAGCCAGAGCAGGATCACGGCGGCGTCGATCATCAGCCGGTCGGCGAGCGGGTCGGCGAGCCTGCCGAAGCGTGACTCCACCCGCCAGCGCCGCGCCAGGAAGCCGTCCACCTGATCGGTGACGCCCGCCACGAGGAAGATCCAGCCGGCCGCCCAGCTCGAGCCATCGTCGGCAGCGAGATAGACCGCGATGAAGAACGGAATCAGCACGAGCCGGAGCAGCGTCAGCGCGTTCGGGAGCTGCGCGAGCGGAGGGGCGACAGCGCGCGTGGCCATGCCCTGAGGATAGTCCGTCCGAGCTGGACGGTCAGGCGTCGGTGCGGCCGTCGTCAGGCGGCGTCGGGAAGCGGACGACCAACTGGCCTCGAAGCGTCGTGATCGAGCGCCAGGCCCACATCCCGATCAGCACCACCGTGAGCAGGAACACGATCCCGCCGACGGCGAGCGAGACACCGATCCCAAGGTCGAGGCTCTGCGCCGCAATCCCGACGGCCGCGGCCGCGACCACGGAGTCGAGCACGGCTACGACACCCGGAATCGCGATGAACGGCTGCATGCGCGACATCGGGCCGCTGGTCGCGAGCATCGACTGGAGGACCCCGGGATCGTCGTCGTAGCGGCTCGTCACGAAGTACGGCCCGAGCTCGGGTGCGAGCTCCAGATACGCATTTCGGATCCGGTTCATTCCCTGCGTCCAGACAGCGTCCTCCCAGTTGATCTGGCCGAGCCGGGCGATCGTGACGATCCCGAGGAAGAAGACCACCGGGAGCAGGAGCAGCGCGAACGCGACGAAGCCCGAACCGAAGTCGGTCGCTTGAGCAACGAGTGCCAGCGCGACGACGGCGCCCGAGAGCGCTGCGATGAACATGGAGGCGCGACTCATCGCCTCGGTGTAGCCCAAGCTCCTCGCGGCGAGGAGGCTCCAGTGCTCCGTCGAGAGGATCTGCAGCGTGTACGGCCCTTCGCTGAGACGAGGAGCACCCGCGTGGGTCGGGACGATCCGGGTTGCGGGGTCAGGGTCGAGCACGGTCGGCGCGCGTCAGTTTACGCTCACAGGATGGGCGAGACGCTCACGCTGCCTGGCTTCGTCAACGCGCATTCGCATACCTTCCAGCGGGCCCTGCGCGGGCGCGCTGGCGGCGGGGACTTCTGGGCTTGGCGCGAGCTGATGCTCGCGGAGGCGGAGCGGCAGACGCCGGAGCTCGTCCGGGAGAGCTACGCGACGGCCTACCGCGAGCTGCTGGCCGCGGGTTACACGGCGGTCGGCGAGTTCCACTACCTCGGGCTCGAGGAGGCGCGCGCTGCGGTCCAAGCTGCGGCGGAGACCGGGATCGAGATCGTGCTCCTGCTCGCAGCCTACGCGCGCGGCGGGCTGCCCCGGATGCGGCAGGAGTCGGTCGTCGCGTACCTGCACGAGCTCGAGGGACTGCGGGAAAACAGCATTCGGGTCGGGCTCGCCCCCCACTCCGTCCGCGCGTGTCCGGCGGACTGGCTCCGGGAGCTCGGCGCCTACGCCGCGGCCGAGGGGCTGCCGCTCCACATCCACGCCGACGAGCAGCCGCGAGAGATCGAGGAGTGCCTGACCGAGCACGGCTGCCGGCCGATCGAGCTCCTCGAGCGCACCGGCTGCCTCGGCCCGCTGACGACGATCGTCCACGCGACCCACGCGAACGGCGCCGAGCTCGATCTGGTGGCGGAGTCAGGCGCGACGATCTGTGTGTGTCCGACCACGGAGGCCGATCTCGCGGACGGCTTCCTCCCCGCCGCGCGAATCGAGCACCGTGGAATACCGCTCTGCATCGGCTCCGACTCGAACGTCCGGATCGATCCGCTTGAGGAGCTGAGGGAGCTCGAGGGGATCGCGCGGCGGCAGACCGGGCGCCGCGGCGTCTTCGGCACCGAACGGCTGCTCTGCTTCGGCGCAGACGAGGGCGCTCGCTCGCTCGGCCTCGAAGCCTGGCCCGAGATCGAGATCGACCTCGATCACTCCTCCCTCGCGAGAGTCGAGCCGGGCGACATCTTCGACGCGTTGGTGTCCGGATGCGGCGCGGACGTGGTTCGGCCGACCTGAGAACGGGTACGAAGGTCGCTTCCGATGATCCAGCAAGGAGGAGCTCGATGACAGGCACACGCCCGGCCCGCCGCCAGGGGCCGATTCGCCTCGTGGCGACCCTGATCGCAGTTCTGGCCGCAACGGTGCTCGCAGCGCCCGTTTCGGCCGATCCGAACAACAACAACTCGCAGAAGCTGCGTAGCGCGGTCACGCTCGAAGGCGTCCGCTCTCACCAGGCTGCGCTGCAGGCGATCGCCGATCTGAACGGCGATACGCGCTTCGCCGGTCTGCCCGG
>Ga0136613_10000259_pt1 | contig 23220 bp, 26 predicted proteins | sample AntDrymUQ2722106_2_FD_106649 | JGI IMG/M metagenome (GOLD analysis project Ga0136613, IMG submission 106649) | Polar desert sand microbial communities from Dry Valleys, Antarctica - metaG UQ272 (21.06) | ecosystem: Environmental > Terrestrial > Soil > Desert | place: Antarctica: Dry Valley... | reverse complement strand
GGTCGTCAGCGCGGTGTAGCGCCCAAGCGGCATCTCCGCGATTCCCGCCGGGATCGAGATGAACGAGCGAATGACGGGCAGGCAGCGCGAGACGAGCACGGCCGTGTTGCCCCAGCGCTCGAACCAAGTCTCCGCCTTGTCCAGCTTGTCGGGCGTGACGTGCAGCCAGCGCCCATGTCGCTCCAGGTACGGACGGCCACCGTAGAGGCCGATGGCCCAGCCCCCGACCGAGCCGAGGATGTAGCCGACCGTGCCGGCCATGGCGACCGCGAGGAATGCCCACCAGGTCGATTCGATCGGATCGCCGCCGAGGTTCACGCGCTCGGCCGAAAACGCGCCAGCTGCGAGAGCACCTCCGTAGACCATCACGAGCTCGCTCGCGGCCGGCAAGACCGCGTCGATGAGCGAGAGGAAGAAGATGGCGTAGAGGCCGTAATCCGCGATCCACGATGTGATCGCCTCGGTCAGTCCACCCACCCGCGCATGGTAACCGGGATCTAGGCGGAGGGCAGGGTTCCGAGCGCGATCCTCACGCGGTTTCGGCTCGAGTCGGCGACGACGAGCGTCCCCTCCCAGCGACCGGCGGGGACGGGCAGGCGGAGGGAGCCCGAGAGCGGCCTGCGGCCGAGGTTGGCGATGCGCGCCTCGCCTCCGCGCTCGAGCCGGAGGGTCAGGCGAAGCCACGGAGTCGCGTTGTCGGTCGCGCGCCAGGTGAGCCGCCGGCCGGTCACGTCGACGGTCACCTTCGGCGCCTCGCGATCGACGGCGATCCGAAGCGGGCGGAGCGCGCCCCGGCCCCGGTTCCCGGCCAGGTCGACCGCGGTGACCGTCGGCCCGTAGACCCCGGCCGCCCGGCGGCCCGGGCTCCAGGTGAAGGAGTGCCACCCGCGCCGGGTAACGCCGAAGCGATAGGCCCGCCCGCCCACCGCGACGCTGGCGGTCGAGATCTTCGAGACCCAGAACGAGATCTTGGTGGAGTCCCGGTAGCCGTCGGCCGGCCAGGGAAAGAGCGTCGAGCGGGCGGGGCCCGACTTGAAGACGGGCGGCTCGTGGCTGTAGCGGTCGAAGCGCGCGTGCGCGTTCTGCCAGAACTCGGCGTTCGTCCGCTGAGCGAGGGATGCGGCGAGCTCAACGTGGTAGAGGTGGTACTTGAGCGGCGCCTCGCTCCCCGGGGAGTAGTTCGTCCAGTGCCCCGTGTCGAAGCGGGGCATCAGGTTGCGGGCAGCATCCTCCAGCCGGTCCCCCAGGCCGATCGCCGGCACGTCGTCCGTGATCCGCCCGTAATCGACGAGCGAGAGGGCAGCCTGGAGCTGGGCGTTCATGACGACGAGCCCGTTGAAGCTGTAGAGCCGGATCCAAGGGCCCGTCGAGACCTGGAAGACGAGGCGGCCCGGAATGGCCCGGTAAGCGCGCTCCGCGGTCTCGAAGAAGTGCGGCGCGGTCAGCCTGCGGCCGGTGCGGGCGAAGGCCTGGGCCCCGATCGCCTGGGCCATGCCCGAGGTCCAGGGCGGCGAGCCGCCCGAGTACGGGAAGTAGTACTCCCAGACGGAGCCACGGGAGGTGGGGACGGCGCGGGATGCGAGCGCCGCCGCGAGCCCGAGCGCCCGCTGCGGCCGGTTCGCGTAGAGGTGCGCGTTCAAGGCGATCACATTCGCGAGCGGGTGAAATTGCAGGCCGAGGCCCCAGCCGACCCGGTACACGACCCCGTACTTCCCGACGACGTCCGTCCCGTCCCTCGGGAGCCCGCGGCGAGAGAGGTACGTCGTGTTCTGCTCCAGCATCGAGAAGAGCGTGAGGGCGCGGGGGCGGTTGAAGGCGCCTGCCTGGAGTCGAACCTGATGGAGGACGCGGGCGATGACCCCGCCGCGCGCGCTCGGAACCCGTCCGATCGCACCGCGCGCCCGGCGGACGACCGCGCGGTACTCCGTCGCCTCGGCGCTCGAGAGCCGTCCTGCCGAGACGGCCGAGCGGAGGCCGCGCGAGATCGCCGAAGCGTCCGCAGCGGGACGGGCGTTGACCGACTGTGGTGGAGGCGGGCTCGGCGCAGCCAGCGCGCCGCCGTTCGGCAAAAGCGCTGCAAAAACGGATGCGACGAGGACGCGGCGCATCAGGACCCCCACCCAGGAAAGCACACGCTTCCCGCGATGGGAAGCAGCCCTGACTAATTCCAGACCTTGACGTCCCGGTAAAGCGTGTCGCGCTGAACCGGGGTCTTGCCGAGCGCCTTGATCGCGCGGACGAAGTCCTCAGTCGAAGCGCGGTGCGTCGTGCCGGCCGCAGAGACGACGTTCTCCTCGATCATGATCGAGCCCATGTCGTCGGCGCCGAAGCTGAGCGCGACCTGGCCGACCTTCATTCCCTGCGTCACCCAGCTCGACTGGATGTGGTCGACGTTGTCGAGGTAGATCCGGCTGACGGCCTGCGTGAGCAGGTAGTCGAACGACGTCGGCATCGTCTCCTTCGGCACCTCGGCCGAGAGGCGGTTCCCGTCGGACTGGAACGTCCAGGAGATGAAGGCCCGGAAGCCGCGCAGCTCGTCCTGGAGCGCGCGGATCTTCCGCATGTGCTCGACGCGCTCCTCGACGGTCTCGACGTGCCCGTACATCATTGTCGCGGTCGTCGACATGCCGAGGCGGTGGGCCTCGCGCATAATCCCGAGCCAGTCGGCCGACTTCGTCTTCTTGGGGCTGATGAGGTCGCGGACCCGGTCGACGAGGATCTCCGCGCCGCCGCCCGGGAGCGAGTCGAGGCCCGCATCGCGAAGCTGCGAGAGCGTCTGCGGGATCGTCAGCTTCGAGCGGCGCGCGATGTGCTGCACCTCGGGGGGCGAGAGCGCGTGCAGGTGGATGGGGTAGCGCGCCTTGATCGAGCTGAAGAGGTCGACGTAGAAGTCGACGCCGAGGTCGGGATGGTGGCCGCCCTGCATGAGGAGCGCGGTCCCGCCGAGCGCGAGGGTCTCCTCGATCTTGCGGAAGATGACCGGCTTCGGGAGCAGGTAGCCCTCGCGGCTGTCGCCCGGCCGGCGGTAGAACGCGCAGAAGTCGCAGTCCGTATGGCAGATGTTCGTGTAGTTGACGTTCCGGTCGATCACGAACGTGATCCGGTCGGGCTCGACGCGCCGGTTTCGGAGCTCGTCGGCGGCGCGGCCGACGCCGATCAGGTCGCGACTCTCGAGGAGGGTGAGCGCGTCCCCTTCCGAGATCCGCTCGCCCGAGAGCGCCTTGTCGAGGACGTCGGCCGGGGTCACGCTGCGACCGCTTCCGTCGTGAGGAAGCGCAGGTCGGGCACCGTCGCGAGCTCCCCCACGTCGCGAGCGAGCTCGAAGAACGTGCAGAGGCCGGCGCGCTCGCGCGGCCCGAAGCGGTACTGGAGCTTCTCGAAGTAGCGGGCGAGGAAGCCTGGCGGGTACCCGTAGCGCTCGCTCGCCTCCCGCGCGAGCTCCTCGGGGCGCTCGCGCGCGGCGAGGTGGGCCGCGAGCAGCGCATCCTCGAGCTCGGCAACGCCGGCGGGCGCGGGCTCCGCGCAGGCGAAGACCGCGTAGACCATGGGCAACCCGGTGCGCTCGAGCCAGAGGCGGCCGAGGTCGTGGTGGGGCGTCGGATCCTCGAACACGGACTGGAGCGCGGCGTCCCCGATCAGGAGGCGCGCGTCGGCCGGCTCGCCGAGTGGCACCTGTTCGGCCTCCGGGAGGAGGATGCGAACGAGTGCCACGGAAGTCGCGCTCTCGGGCGTGCAGGCGACGCTCGTGATCGAGTCGAGAGGCGCGCGCGAGACGAGCTGGATCGAGTCGACGGCGCCCTCGGAGGAGACGCAGAGCCGAGGGAGGATCCGGAGGCGCTCGGCGTGGCGCGCGTACTCGATCGAGGAGATGGGCGCGAGGTCGACCTCGCCGGCGAGGAGCGCGCGGTTCAGCTCGGTCGGGACGCCGGCGACCTCCTCCACCTCCGCGTCGAGCCGGAAGAAGAGCGGCGCCATGTTGACGTAGGAGATGCGGCCAAGCCGGATCACGCGTCCACCCACTGGAAGAACGAGAGCAGGTTGCCGTCCTGGTCGAGCGTCGCGAACTCGCGAGTGCCAAAGTCTGTCTCGGTGACGCTGTCTCTCGAGACCTGGTGGAGGACGTCCTTGGCTCGCAGCTCGTCGTAGAGCTCGTCCACTCCCTCGACGGCGATGCGGCAGCTCGCCGTACCCGCGATGAAGGACTCGGCGCCGGAGCAGACGGGCGGCTCGCCGGCGCCCCGATCGCGCCAGCTCTCGTCGCTCGCCTGCCACAGGTGGACAACCGCGTCGTTGCGGCCGAGGACGGCGAAGCCCGAGTCGTGGTGGAGCGCCTCGAACCCGAACCGTTCTCCGTAGAAGGCGACAGCAGCCGCGGCGTCGCGCACGGGAAGCGCCGGGATCGTCTGGCCGAGCCTGATCACGCGGCCTCACCGTTCCTCGCGCGCCCGTCTGAATACGGGTCCCGACCCGCCCCCTGCTCGCCGCTCAGGCTAACGCGGAAATCCGCGCGGGTGGTGCGCCGATCGTGTCGGAATGCGCGCGGAATGTGCCGACTCCCCGCGGTCAGCTCCACCGCCGCACCTCGTTGTAGAGCGTGTCGCGCTGGACGGGTACTCGGCCCGCGCCGCGGACGTAGCGCACGAGCTCCTCGATCTTCTGCTCCGTCTCCGTGCGCGCGCCGGCGGCGTGGAAGATCGCCTCGCGAACGACGGTCCCCTGCACGTCGTTGGCCCCGAAGTGGAGGGCGACCGCGGCGAGCGGCATCCCCATCATGATCCAGTAGGCCTTGACGTGGGGGATGTTGTCGAGGAGGAGCCTCGAGACCGCGATCACCTTGAGGTCGTCGGTCCCGGCGCTCTGCGTCCAGCCCCGCCGCTCGAACACCGTGTTCTCGGGATGGAACGCGAGCGGGATGAACGCGAGGAAACCGCCCGTCTCGTCCTGGAGGTCGCGGAGCCGGAGCAAGTGGTCGACCCGCTCCTCGTAGGTCTCGACGTGGCCGTAGAGCATCGTGCAGTGCGTCGGGATCCCGAGCGCGTGCGCCGTTCGGTGGGTGTGGAACCAGAAGTCCGAATGCTCCTTGCCGGGCGCGACCAGCCTCCGCACCCGGTCGGCAAAGATCTCCGCTCCGCCTCCGGGGAGAGACCCGAGCCCGGCATCTCGAAGCTCGCGAAGGACCTCCTCGTGCGTGAGGCCGGAGAGCCGCGTCATGTGGTGGATCTCGCTCGCCGTGAAGAGCTTCAGGTGGACGTCCGGCATGGCCTCCTTGAGGCTCCGCACGATCTCCACGTAGTAGCCGAAGTCGACGTGCGGGCTCTCGCCGCCCACCATGTGGATCTCGGTGAAGCCGGTCAGCTCCCGCTGGCGAAGCGCGTCCTCGACCAGCTCCTCACCCGTGAAGGTGTAAGCGCCCTCCTGCTTCTGCGTGCGCGCGAAGGCGCAGAACTTGCACTTCACCCGGCAGACGTTCGTCTGATTCAAATAGAGGTTCTGCACGAAGTAGACGTCGTCCGTGCCGCCGCGGAGGCGGCGCGCGAGATCGGCGAGCTCGCCGATCTGCAGGACGTCGTCCGACTCCATGAGCGTGAGGCCGTCGTCGAAGTCGAGACGCTCATTCGCCTCCACCTTCTCGCGGATCAGACCGAGCGCGGCGCGTTGCGTTGCGATCGCCATCAGTGCCCCGCCTGGTGACACTCCCCCGCTCCCGCCGTCCGCCAAGGCGGTCGGGGCAAGGGCGCAGGGAGCCCCCATACCAACGCGGTATGGGGGCGACTGAGGACACAGCATCCGGCCGTCTTGGCGCCGGTGGGGGCGATGCCGGGTGTCGCCTGGCGGGGCACTAACTCTCGCGATCGACGACGAGGTGGGTGAGGGCTTCGAGCGAGGGCCGATCGGGCTCGCCGTCGAGCGCGGCCCGGGCGCGCCGGGCGTAGCCAAGCGCGAGGTCGCGCGCCTCCTCGAGCGCGCCCGTTGCCTCGACGCGCGCGAGCGCGTCGGGGAGCGGCTCGCCGGCCAGAGCGCGCCGAACCTGCTCGTCCGCACGGGCCGCGAGGATCAGCGGAAGGGTCGGGGTGCCGTCACGGAGATCCACTCCTGGAGCCTTACCAGTCGCACCCGAAGTCCCGACGCAGTCGAGGATGTCATCGGCGATCTGGAACGCGATGCCTAGCGCGAGGCCGAACTCGCCGAGCTCGCGACGACCCCCGCCGAGGAGGCAGGCGGCCTCGAAGAGCCGCCCCGTCTTGAGAGCGCAGCGCGCGAGGTACTCGTCGACCGCCGTGTCCGGACGGAACGCCTGCCGCCGCTGCAGCGCCTCGCCGCGGGCGAGGTCGAGCGCGGCATTCGCGAGGAGAGCGACGGCGCCCGGGTCGCCGGCCGACGCGAGCTCGGCGAAGGCGCGCGCGAAGAGGTAGTCGCCCGAGGCCTTCGCGGACGGCTCGCCGTAGGCCGCCCACACCGTCGGGCTTCCCCGCCGCAGGGCGGCGCGATCAAGGAGGTCGTCGTGGACGAGCGTCGCCATGTGGACGAGCTCGACGGCGGCGCCGGCCGCGAGCGGGCGCTTCCCGTGGCGAAGGGCAGGCGGCGTCGAGAGGAAGACCAGCACGGGACGGAGCCGCTTTCCGCCGGCCGCGAGCGTCTCGGTTCCGATCGTCGCGACGAGCCCGTCGTGGGCGCCGACCGCGTCGGCGAGGCGCTCCTCGAGCACGTCCAGGTAGCCGGCGAGCCCCGGGGCCTCCCTGACGGCCGCGAGCGCGCTCACCGTCTCGTCCCGACGTGCAGGGCGACGATTCCGCCTGCGAGAAGCCGCCAGGTGACGTCGCCGAGGCCGGCACGCTCGAAGGCGGCGCCGAGGTCGGCCGGGCCCGGGAAGCGCCGCACGCTCGCGGGGAGATAGGTGTATGCGGCGCCGCCCGGGAGCACCCGGCCGACGAGCGGGACGACGCGGTCGAACCAGAGCCCGAAGAACGGGCGGAGGGCTCCCTGGGGGCGGGTGATCTCGAGGCAGGCGAGGCGTCCGCCCGGGCGCAGCACGCGCGCCAACTCGCGCAGGCCGGGCTCGAGGTCAGGGATGTTCCGGATGCCGAACCCGACGGTGGCCGCATCGAAGGCCTCATCCTCGAACGGAAGCGCGAGGAGGTCACCCTCGACCCACTCCACGGTCGATGACTTGCGCCGGGCCCGCTCGAGCATCCCGCGCGAGAAGTCGACGCCGGTGACGCGCCCGCCGGCCTGCTCGGCGGCGAGGGCGAGGTCACCCGTCCCGCAGCAGGCGTCGAGGACACGCTCATCCGGGCGGACGACCGCGTGCGCTGCGAGCCGGCGCCAGCGCTGGTCGAGCCCCATCGTCATCACCCGGTTCATCGCGTCGTAGACGGGCGTGATCCGGTCGAACATCACCTTGACTTCGTCAGGCGGGAGCGTCCCGGTTTCCGTGCTCACGCGTCCCCCCAGCGCTTGGCGAGCGCGTTCTCGACGCCGAGCTGGTCGAGGCAGCGCGCCGCGACGAAGTCGACGAGGTCGTCGATCGTCTTCGGCTGGTGGTAGAAGCCCGGCGCAAGAAAGAGGATGACCGCTCCGGCCGTGCGAAGCCGCAGGAGGCCTTCGAGGTGGATGACGGAAAGGGGCGTCTCCCTCGGCATCACGACGAGGCGGCGGCCTTCCTTGAGCGCGACCGAGGCCGCCCGGTGAATCAGGTTGTCCATCGCGCCTGCAGCGATCGTCCCGACTGTCGCCATGGAGCACGGGCAGACCACGTACCCGTCGACCCGGGCCGAGCCGCTTGCGTACGGCGACTTGAAGTCGTCTGGCTCGTAGACGGTCACGCCGTCGGTGCCTGCGACGAACCGCTCGAGCACCTCCGCGCGGGAGAGGCCGGGGTCACCGTAGAGCTCCGTTGCGAGCACCTCGATCCCCGACGTCGAGGCCGAGACTCCGACCTCGCAGCCTGCGACCGAGAGCCCCTGGAGCACGCGCACGGCATAGGGCGCGCCCGAGGCGCCGGTGATCCCGAGGAAGACGCGCATGCCGGCGGCGCTACTCGCCGCCGCCCTCGCCCTTGGATGCTTCGAGGAAGATCGCGATGTCGCGGAGCTGCTGATCCGTGAGGGTCGGGAAGGCCGGCATCGGGCTGCCCGGCTTGATCGACTGGGGATTCCTGACCCACTCGACCCAGTAGTCCTCGCCCTTGCCCTGAGTGCCGACCTCCGTCAGGTCCGGGCCGGGGCCTTCCGCGCCGTCACCGAGGTAGTTATGGCAGTTGATGCAGCCGACGTTCGCAAAGAGGACGGCTCCCGCCTCGGCCTCTTCCGGCAGCGCGGCCTTCTCCTTCCAGTCGGCGAAGTACTCGGCGCCCGCGCCTGCGAGCGGCTCGATGGCAGTCGCGCCCTTGTAGGTGAGGATGCCCATCGAGGCGACGACCATGAGCGCGACGACGACGGCCACGGGCCGGCGCGCGATCCGCCGCTCGCGCCGGCGGTCGAGGAAGGGCAGCGCGAAGAGCAGCATCATGAGGACGGTCGGGATCCCGATGGTGCCGAGGATCACCGACTCCGGCCACTTGAAGATCCGGAGCAGGTAGAAGAGAAAGTAGAAGTACCAATCGGGCCGCGGGACGAACGAGGTCGTCGCCGGATCGGCCGGCACCGCGTAGCGCGGCCCGAGCACGCCCGCCTCGCCCGGCGTTTCCTCGGCGGTGAAGTACCAGACCGCCGCGAGCGCGGCGATCACGGACACGACCACGAAGCTCATGACCGTGTCGTGGAAGATCGCGTACGGGTAGAACTGCTTCCCGCGCTTCTCGACGTCCTCCTTGTAGAGCTTGAACTGCTCTCTCTGGTCCTTGGAGGACATCAGGCGCCGTCCTCAGGTCGGCCGTTGCCGTTGCCGCGCGGGCCGGGCGTGACGAGGCCGGAGCGCGTCGGCTGCCCGCCGTTCGGCTGCGCGTCGTAGCCGCCGGCCGTCTGCGACCACGGGGGCGGCGTGATGCCGAGCCGGATGACGAGATAGAGGTGGAGAGCGATCAGGGCGGCCAGCCCCCCGGGTATGACGAGCATGTGCAGTGAATAGAAGCGGGTGAGCGTCTCCGCCCCGATTTCCTGACCTCCGCGCAGGAAGTCGCCGAGGAAGGGGCCCGCGATCGGCGCGTTCGCGTTGATGTTGATCGCGACGACCGTGGCCCAGTACGAGGTCTGGTCCCAGGGGAGCAGGTAGCCGGTCAGGCCCTCGCCCATCGCCATGAGGAGGAGGACGGCGCCGACGAGCCAGTTGAGCTCGCGGGGGTACTTGTAGGCGCCGAAGAGAAAGACGCGGCCCATGTGGAGGAAGAGCAGGATGATGAAGACGCTCGCGCCCCACCGGTGCATCCCCCGCACGAGCCAGCCGAGAGTGAGGTCGTTCGTGATCGACACGATCGACTCGTAGGCGATCGGCACGCCGGTCTCGGGGTTCAGCTCGGCGCTCGGCTTGTAGTACATCGCGAGGATCACGCCGGTGACCGCCTGCACGATGAACGCGGTCAGCGTCGCCGAGCCGAGCGTGTGGAACCAGTTGGTCTCGGCCGGGACCTTGCGGAAGAGGAAGTACTTCAGGCCGCCGACGAGGCCGGAGCGCTCCTCGAGCCAGTCGACCGGGTAGAGGGCGACGGCCTCGATCTGCTGCTGACGCTTGGACTTGGTTCTAGGCATCGCTATGGGACGTAGGGGTAGAAGAACTGCTCGGGGCCGTCGACGTGCTGGCCCGGGTCGACGAGGTCGTACGCCTTGATCTCAGCGTTGCCGCCCGTGCCCTTGACCTTGCCGACCGAGTAGGGCTCGTCGAGCTGCAGGCGCCCCGCGCGAATCGAGTACTTGTAGCGGTCGAGCGCGCGCACCGGCGGCCCCGCCGTTCGGTTTCCCTCGGTGTCGTACGCGCCGCCGTGACACGGGCAGGTGAAGTTGGAGGGTGCGGTCTTGAAGATCTCGACCGGGCCTCCGTCGGTCTCGACCTCCTTGGCCTGCTCCTCGGTCAGCCCCGCCGGCTGCACGGGGCACCCGAGGTGGACGCAGCGGTTCGAGAGGATCGTGAAGCTCGGCGTCCCCTCCTGCTGGCCGTTGTAGCGGATGTACGCCGTCCGGCGGGCGACACCGTCGGGCTGCTTTCTCGTCCCCCGGAACTTGGCGACCACCCACTGGTCGGCCGGGTAGTTCTCGAGCGGCCCGAGGTCGACCTTCTCGTACTCCTGGTCGAGGAAGGCGGGCAGGACCATGAAGCCCACCGCGGGCAACGTGACGATTCCGCCGATCGCCGCGCCGACGCCGATCGTCGCGCCCTCGAGGAAGAGCGAGCGCGAGAGGCGCGGCGGGCCGTCGTGCTCCGCCTCTTCCTCCTCCTCCACGACCTCGGGTTCGGGCTCGGGCGGCGGAGCGCCACGCACCTCCCGGGTGGCGGCTCGGATCCAGAGGAACCCGAAGACGAGAGCGATGACCGCCCCGATCGCGACGATCAGCAGGCTCGAGATGACGAGAGCGACGAGGACGAGCGCGACGCCGAACGCGAAGCCGAATGGCCAGACCGACGGCGCCGGGAGATGGGCCGCAGGATCCTGGCTCTCGACGTCCTCTCCGGGCCGCTCTAGGTCGTCGGCCAATGGTGGTGCACTACTCCCTTCGCGCGTGCGCCGCTGTTACAAGCGCTGCGGATTCTTTCGTGTTTGCCGGACGGTGTCAAAGACGTAGCTTTTGCCGCAAACCCCTGGAAATACGGCCATTTTCGCCCGACTCGCCCTCGATTCCGTATTCCGGCCAGCGCCGGTCTACCAAGTCACGAACTTCGGAGGTCATGGAGATCCGCTCGGGCCACTCGCGCCCACCCTCGACCACGAGCTTGTGCGTCGCGTCGATGCCGAGCTTCCCGCCGTAGCAGTACATCTGCGCCGCGTGGTCGAGCTGGTCGAGCGGGCCCTCCGAGATGATCACGTCGCGCTTCGGGTCGACGTTCGCGCCCACATGGAAGAAGACCTCGTTGTAGTCATGAACGTCGACGAACTCGTCCACGACGACCACGGTCTTCGTCAGGCTCAGCATCCCGAGGCCCCAGATCGCGTGCATGACCTTCTTCGCGTGGCCCGGGAACGCCTTCTTGATCGAGACGATCGCGCAGTTGTGGAACGCGCCGGCAACCGGGAGGTCGAAGTCGACGATCTCGGGGACGGTCATCTTGATCGCCGGCAGGAAGATCCGCTCGGTCGCCTTGCCGAGCCAGGCGTCCTCCTGGGGCGGGATGCCGACGACGATGGACGGGTAGATCGCGTTTCGGCGCATCGTCATCGCGGTCAGGCGGAAGATCGGGAAGGGCTCGGCCGGCGAGTAGTAGCCCGTGTGGTCACCGAAGGGCCCTTCGGTGCCGAGCTCCCCGGCCTCGATGTAGCCCTCGAGGACGATCTCCGCATTGGCGGGCACCTCGAGGTCGATCGACTTGCACGGGACGAGCTCGACGGGCGATCCCTTCAGGAACCCGGCGAGCATGAACTCGTCGATGTGCTTGGGAAGCGGCGCGCTCGCCGAGTAGGTCGTGACCGGGTCGCAGCCGAGCGCTACGGCGACCGGGATGCGGCCCTCGGTCGCGAGCCAGTCCATGCGCCCGTCCTTGTGGATCTGCCAGTGCATGAACGTCGAGCGCGAGTCGATCTTCTGCATCCGGTACATGCCGACGTTCCGCGTCCCGGTTCGCGGGTCCTTGGTGATCACCGCGGGGAGCGTGATGAAGGGCGCGGGGTCGCCGGGCCAGCAGTGCTGGATCGGGAGAAGGTCGAGGTTCGGCTCGAGCACGAGCTCCTGGCAGGGGCCGCCCCCCACCCGCTTCGGCATCGAGTCGGCCAGCTTCTTCAGCTTCCCGAGACCCCTGACCTTCTCCAGCAGGCCCTGGGGCGGCTGCATCTCGAGGACGTTGGTCAGCTTCTCGGAGACGGCGTCGAGGCTAGGCGCGTCGAAGGCCATGGCCATCCGCCGCTCGGTTCCGAACTGGTTGATGAGGAGCGGATGCTCGGAGCCCTTCGGATTCCGGAAGAGGAGCGCCGGCCCGCCGGCCTTGACGGTGCGGTCGACGATCTCCGTGACCTCGAGGTGGGGATCGACCTCGGCGTCGACCTCGACGAGCTCGCCCTCCCGCCGCAGCAGGTCGAGCCAGGAACGAAGGTCGGACGCGACCACCGAGACCAAGCCTAACGAGGGGGCGAAGGGCCGGGGCGCACTAGATCGACGCGCCCGGGCCGGTCAGTAGGCCTGGCGCTCGGACTTGCGGTCGGCGCGGCGATGCGCCGCGTAGCGGACCAGCTGCCCGAGGACGATCACGCCCACGAAGACGAGCGCCGTGATGAGCATCACGACGATGATCCGCCGGCCCTCTTCGGCGACGGACTCCGCGGCCAGGGGGATCAGAGCCACGCTCATGCCCCGATTCTAAGAGAACCGCTCGGCGTGCAGCGCGAGCGAGCGGGCGACCGCGTCCGGGGAGGCGCCCGACTCGGCCGACTCGAGCCAGCTTCCCGCGTTGCCCGAGGGGCCGTCCGCGTCGCGCCAGCGTCCGAGGAGCGCGACGGCCGAGGCCCAGGCGGCGCCGTCCCCCGGGGCTCCTTCAACGCGCAGGTGGGCGCAGACGGAGATCAGCTCGGCGAGGTCTGCGACGACGTCGACGTTCCCGAGCTCCGCGATCCGGACGAGCCCGTGCGCATAGAGATAGTCGCCGAGGAGCACAGCCGTGTCGCGGTCGCTCGTCGTGAAGAGCCGCGGGCGGCCGTAGTGAAGGAGGTAGCCCTCGTAGATCGCCTCGAGCCCGAGCGCGAACTCATCCGCGGCGAGCGGGGAGAAGACAGGGGTCTCCTCGCGCTCCCCAGCGGGGCGTAGAGCCGAGCGCCAGAGCGGGCTCTCGCCAGCCGCGTCGGCCGCGATCGTCTCCCAGACCGCAACCTGCTCGATTAGAGCCACTCGGTGAGCTCGCGCGTCCAGTACGAGACGATCACGTCGGCTCCGGCGCGCTTGATCGCGGTCAGAGCCTCGAGCGCAGCCTGGCGCTCATCGAGCCAACCGGCCTGCGCGGCCCCCTTGACCATCGCGTACTCCCCGCTGACGTTGTAGGCGAAGACCGGCGCGTCGAACGAGTCGCGCGCGGCGGCGATCACGTCGAGGTAGGGAAGCGCGGGCTTGATCATGATCGCGTCGGCCCCCTCCTCGAGGTCGAGCTCGCATTCGCGGAGCGCCTCACGGAGGTTCGGCGGATCGAGCTGGTAGCTCCGGCGGTCGCCGAACGCGGGGGCCGATTCGGCCACCTCGCGGAAGGGCCCGTAGAACGCGGAGGCGTACTTGGCGGAGTACGCGACGATCGGAACCTGCTCGAAGCCTTCGCCGTCGAGCGCTCCGCGGACGGCGCCGATCCGCCCGTCCATCATGTCGCTCGGGCAAATGACGTCGGCTCCGGCCTCCGCATGGCTCACGGCGGTCCGGGCGAGGAGCTCGAGCGTGACGTCGTTCAGGACCTCTCCGTCCTCGACGATCCCACAGTGGCCGTGCGCGGTGTACTCGCAGAGGCACACGTCGGTCAGGAGAACGAGGCCCGGTGCAGCGTCGCGGAGCGCGCGCACGGCCTGCTGGACGATCCCGTCCTCGTCGTAGGCGCCCGAGCCGACATCGTCCTTCTCCTCGGGGATCCCGAAGAGGAGAACCGCGTTGACACCGAGGCCGTGGAGGCGGGTGGCCTCCTCGACGAGCGTGTCGACCGAGAGGCGCGCGATCCCGGGAAGGCCCGCGAGCGGCTCGTCCACGCCGGCACCCGCGGCGACGAACATCGGATAGACGAAGTCGCCGAGGTCGAGCCGCGTCTCGCGAACGAGCGAGCGGAGCGCGCCGGTGCGGCGGAAGCGGCGCAGGCGCGTGACGGGGAACGTGGCCACGCCTTCAGGGTAACGCCGCGCGCGACCGCTACGTGATGTCTGCTTCCCAGATCAGGCGCCAGGTGTTCTTGCCGACGACGCCGTCGACGAAGAGCCGCTTCTCGCGCTGGAAGGCGCGGATGATCTGCTCGGTCGCCTGGTTGAACTTGCCGGTGGGGTCGAGGTTCCAGCCGCGCTGGACGAGTCGCTCCTGAAAGAGGCGCACGTTGTCGTCCTCCTTGCGGGCGAAGCGCTCGCGGTCCATCTCGTAGCCGGGGAACGTCGGAGCCTTCTTGCCGGGCTTCTTCGGCGCCGGCCCGGCGAGGATCTCCGGGTTCACGCCCCCGTTGCGTTCCATCCAGAGCTCGATCGCCGCCTGCTGCAAGGCGCGGTCGAACCCGTGCGGCTTCGGGCGCCCTCCCTCGTTCGGCGCGAGAGAGAAGTGCATCGCGTCCTTGACGCTCCGCCAGTTGCCGCCCCAGCCGAAGCCTTCGCTCGTGAAGCACTCGACGAAGTCGCTCGGCATGTCGGTTCTCAGGAAACCGGTCGTGAACGGGTTCGCCTCGGGGTTGATGTCCACGGCGGCCGCCCACGCGTGCGTCGACCAGGACTTCCCGCTCGTCGTCTGGCGGCAGTTGAAGCTCTCGATCCGGTAGACCGGGTACGGGAGCTCGTAGGCCTTCATGACCGCGCGCAGGAGCTGGTTCGCAGCGCGCTTGTCGAAGGGGATCGTCTTCCCGAACACGGTCACGGGCACGTGGAACTGCCGCTGACAATGCTTCCCGTAGTAGGACTCGAGCCCCGAAGCCATGTCGCCCCTTCCTGTTGGTTCCGACGACCTTCGCACTACCGCTTACTTGCGGCAAGTTCGGGACGCTAGGCTCAGGCGAGCAAGCGCCGCATTCCGAGCCGGGCCGCGCCGCCGAAGGCCGCCGTGAGCCCCGCGAGCCAGGCGAGCTCGCGGCCGATCGTCGCCCACGGGTCGGCGTCGTAGAGCGTCGACTCGAAGAGGCGCACGGCATGCGCGAAGGGGAAGGCATCCGAGAGCCATGCGGCGGGGGCGACGGACACCTCGGGGAGCAGGCCCAGAAGCACGACCGGCAGCGCGACGAGGATTGCCACGAGCGCGGCGGCGCGCGTCTCGCGGGCGAGCGTCCCGAGCAGGACGCCGAAGGCGCCGAAGGCCGCACCCGCGATGGCCAGGCCTCCGGCGAGGAGGGGCACGCGGCCCCACGAGGCGAAGGAGGTCGAGCCCGCGAGCTCGATCGCCGCGCCGAGGGCGAGGGCGAGGATCATCCCGAGCCCGACGGCCACGAGCGCGACGAGCACGATCTTCTCGGCCACGAGCTCGCCGAGGCGGACGAGCCCGCGCGTCAGGCGCCCGAGGACGTTCTCGTCACGCTCGGCGGCGATCCCGGCGGCCGCCACGAGGATGCAGAGGAGTGCGATCGTCAGCGCGAGCGCGTAGGCCTGGACCTGCGCCGAGAGGAGCCAGCTCCTGCGGCCCTCGTCGTCGAGGCGCAGGGTGATCGGGTTGGCCGTCGCCCGGAGCGTCTCACCGCTCTGTCCGAGCGCGAGGAGCGCTTCGCGCACGAAGGTCTGGAGCTCCTCGACCTGCGCCCTGGCCGCGGGGTCGCCCTGGCCCTCAAGCTCGGCCAGGATTCGCTGCGCGCCCTCCAGGCCGACGATGTCGAAGTCGTTGCCGAGGAACGTGCCGCGCCCGCCCTCGCGGATCAGGCGGAGGTACTCGAGGTTCGCGTCGATGTAGGCGTCCTGCAGGCGCCGGTTCAGGTTGTAGACGAGCGCCTCGGTCTGGCGCTCGACGCGGCCTGCGAGCCCCCCGCGCGTGATTCGCAGGACGAGCTCGGGGCGACGGACGAGGCTCCGCAGGCGCGAGACGAAGCCTCGCGGGACGATGATCGTCGCGACCGTGTCCCCGGTTCGCAGCGCCTCCGACGCCTCCCCATCGGTCATGCGCACGAGGTCGACCTCGGTCTCGACCTGCTCGATCACGCCGTTCACGTCGAAGCGCTGCCCGCCGACGACGAGGGTCTCGGGGATCTGGTCCCGGTCGACGAACCCGACCCGCGGGCGGTCCGCCGCGAACCGAGCGACGAGCCCGACGAGGAGCGCGATCAGGAGCGGGTAGAGGACGAGCGCGACCACGAGGGCCGGCGCGCGCGAGAGCGTCCGTAAGTCCTTCAGGAGGAGGAGGCGGACGGCCCTCAAGCGAAGATCTCGGCGGCGGGGCTTCGCTCGTACTCGGCGAACGGCCCGAGGAAGACCAGGCGGCCGGCCTGGAGGACTGCGACCGCACCCGCGTGGTGCTCGACCTCGTCCAGGTTCTGCGTCGCGAAGACCACGGCGCCGCCGCGCTCGCGGACGACATCGACGAGCGACCAGAGACGGCGACGCTGTCCGGGGTCGAGCGCCGCGGTCGGCTCGTCGAGCAGCAGGACGTCCGGGTCGGCGAGGAGCGAGAGGGCGATGTTCAGGCGCTGCTGGTTGCCGGCCGAGAGCAACACCGCGGGCCGGTCGGGCTGGGCGAGGTCGACGAGCTCGAGGAGCCGCGCGACCGTCCCCGGCACGTCCTCGATCCCCTCGAGGCGCGCGAAGAGCACGAGGTTCTCGCGCGCGGTCAAGCGTCCGTACTGCGCGGGGCGCTGCGGAACCCAGCCGACCCGCGGGGCGCCCGCTCCTTGCTCGACCCGGCCCGCCGTCGGCTCGAGCGCGCCCGCGAGGATGGCCAGAAGCGTGGACTTGCCGGCTCCGTTCGGGCCGACGAGTGCGAGCGTCTCGCCCGCTCGTACGTCCAGATCCGTCGGCGCCAAGGCCTCTTGCGACCCGTAGCGGCGGGCCACCCCGCGGGCCGAGAGAAGAGGCTCGTTGTCCGCCCGCGCTGCCACCCTGATCCGGAGCCGACCCTACCCAATGGCTCAGGGCACCCCATACGATCAGCAGGACGAAGGGCCTGCAAACCAGCCGGTTCGACGGAGCCGCCCGGCCGACGCCTGGGACTGGCCTCCGGTCGACGGCGCGCTCGCGCTCGAGTGGGAGGAGCCCCCGCCGCGCCCGCGCCTCACCCTGGCGTCCACGGCGGGTGACCGGTTGAACGAGGCAGCCGCCTCGGGTAGCTTGCCGCGGATGGCTTGGCCCGAAGCACCGGGACTGGCCGCCCGCGCAGCGCTCCGGGAGAGGAAGCGCGCGAGAGTCAAGCGCGCCCGTCGGTTCGCAGCTCTCGCCTTCGTGGGCGCCGTCGCCCTCGTCGTTCTCCTTCTCACCGCCTTCGGCGCGGGCGGCGAGCGGCCGCTCGAGACCGTCGGGCTCGCGCCGGCGCAGCGGCTCCTGCCCTCGGGCCCTCCCCGGCCGCAGGTCGTCGCTTTGCACGAGACACTCCGCGTCCAGCTCCCCGTGAACCAGGGCCGCGTGACCGCCATCGGCTACCACGCGGCCGGCGAGTCCGCCCTGACGCTCGAGGCGGTCGGCACGCAGGCGAACGCCGGGATCTTCGGCCGCCTCGTGCAGCACCTCACCGGGAGCGACGGTTCCGGCCTTCGCTTCTACCTCCTCGAGGGCGGAATCGGCGCGGAGACGGGCGGCCTGGACATCGGGGCGGCGGTGGGAACCGACGTCTACGCGCCGGTGGACGGCACGGTCATCGCCGTCTCCGATCGGGTCGTCGACGGCCTGACCTACGGCAAGCGGATCGAGATCCAGCCCGCCGGCGAGTCGGGCGTCGTCGTGGCGCTCACGAACCTCAGGGCCGACCCCGCGCTCAGCGTCGGCGACCCCGTCGTCGCGACGCGGACGAAGCTCGGGCGCATCATCGACCTCTCGAAGGTCGAGCGCGCAGGGCTCGCCCGCTACACCCAGGACACGGGCCAGCACGTCCACCTCGAGGTCCACACCGCGGCCTCGCTTTCCACGCCCTAGCCATCCGGCTCCTCTTCCTCGCGGACGTCTTCGGCTCCCCCGGCCGCCGCGCGGTCGAAGAGCAGCTCCAACGCCTGCGCCACGAGCGCGAGATCGACTTCTGCGTCGTCAACGGCGAGAACGCGGCCGACGGCGTCGGCCTGACGGCGAAGCTCGCGACGAAGCTCCTCGACGCAGGCGCGGACGTCATCACGACCGGGAACCACGTGTGGCGCCAGCGCGACCTGATCCCGATGCTCGAGTCAAGCGACCGCGTGCTTCGCCCCGCGAACCTGGGCGGACCGGACGCGCCGGGGCGGGGCCTCACGGTCGCGCCCGCGGCCGACGGCACCCCCGTGGCGGTGATCAACCTCCAGGGCCAGCTCTTCCTCGACGTCGCGCACCATCCGTTCCTCCTCGTGGACGGGCTGGTGGAGGAGGCCAGGCGCTCGACGCCCGTCGTCCTCGTCGACTTCCACGCGGAGGCGACGAGCGAGAAGGTCGCGCTCGCGCGGCTCCTCGATGGGCGCGTGACGGCCGTCCTCGGGACGCACACGCACGTGCAGACGAACGACGCGCGCGTCCAGCCGGGCGGGACCGCCGCCATCACCGACGCCGGGATGTCCGGTCCGCACGACTCGGTGATCGGGGTCGAGGCCGACCTGGCCATCCGGCGGATGCAGACGGGGATGCCCGTCCGCTTTCACCCCGCGAGCGGCGACGTCCGCCTCGAGGGCGTGATCGTCGAGTGCGGGACGGACGGCCGGGCTACGAGCTGCGAGGCGCTACGCGTATCGGTGCCATAGCGCGGACCAGGACGACGACGAGCGCTACGAGCAGGAGGTCGCGGCAGAGGACGAGCCAGGCGACGGGCTCGACCGCGACGACGTCCCAGTAGCGGCTCGGAAACCAGAGCTGCGTCAGGACGAGGGCGCCGGCGAAGAAGCCGAGCGCGAGGCGCGAGCGGCCGAGCGCCAGCGGGACGAGCGGAAGCAGCCAGATCAGAAACTGCGGCGAGAGCACCTTCCCGAAGGCGGCGAACGCTGCCACCGCCGCGGCGCCGGCGACGAGGAGGTCGGCGGGAGTTCGTTCCGTGCGGGCGAACACGAGCCAGACGCCGACGAGCGCGAGCCCCTGCACGACGGTCTGCAGCGAGGCGAGCGCGTCAGGGAGGCCGCCCGAGAGGTTCTGCGAGCCATGGCTCGAGACGACGGTGGCCTCGTAGAGCCCGAGCCGATCTGCCGCGAGCAGGACGCCGGCTCCGAGGCTCTCGAGCTGGAGCGGCCGGCCCGTCTGGCGCTCGAGGCTGTCGATGAGCCCACCCGGCGAGGCGAGGAGGAACGGGCCGACGACGGCCACGAGGACGAGAGTGAAGACCCCGAACGCCGCCACTGCCTCGCCGAGCCCGCGCCGGCGGAGCACGTAGAGAAGCGCGAGCGGCACGAGGACGAGCGGGTAGAGCTTGGCCGCGACAGCGGCGCCGAGCAGGCCGAGCCCGATCCGCTCCCGCGCCGACGCGAGGGCGGCGAGAGCAGCGGCCGTTAGCACCGCCGGCCAGAGGTCGAACCGGCTGAGGAGCCCCGAGCCGAGGAGGAGCGGCACGAGGCCCGCGGCCGCCGTTCCCGAGTAGAGCGTCGCCGTCGACGCGCCTGCGGCGGCCAGCCCCACCGCGACGAGGGCGACCGCGGCGGCTCCGCAGACGAGCATGAGCGCCTCGAAGAGGGTCGCGTACTCGCCGGCCTCGCCCAGGGCGGGGAGCACAAACGCCGGCAGCGCGCCGGGCGGGTACTCGAGCTCAAAGTCCCGGTAGGGCACCTGACCCTCGAGCGTCGCGTCGCCGTAGCCCTGGTAGACGGGCGTGTCGATGATCTGGAAGTCGCTGAAGAAGCCGAGGTGGAGGAGCGCCCACGAGAGCGAGAAGAGGGCGACCCCTGCCGCCGCCGCCGTCGCGACGCGCAGCGGGTCAGCCCGCGGGAACGAGCTCTGGGACGCGATCACCGGCGGGTGGCTCCTCCTCCCGCTCTTCCACGCGCCTGCGACGCGCCGCCGGAGCGAGGAGCGCGATCGCAACGAACGGGAAGAACCACGGGATGTAGAGATAGAACCAGTGCGTAAGGACGAGCTCGAAGCCGATGATGAGCGCCCCGGTCAGCGCGGCGAGCTGAAGCGGGCTCTTCCGCCGTGGGACAAAGTAGAGCGCGAACGCCGACGCGAGGAGCACGACCTTGAGCGCGCTCTGCAGGAGCGCGAGATCCGGGTAGCCCGGGTACTCGTCCCAGTCCCAGATCGAGAACGGCGACGAGCGCGAGAGCTGCCAGCTGAAGGTGCGATCCCAGAAGACGCTCGCCGCGTGGAGCGGGTTGGGCTCGAGCAGGAAGATCCAGAAGGCGAGCGCCGTCCCGAGCAGGAAGCCCGACCCGAAGAGCAGAAGGCGGGGCACGGCAGGCCGTCCCAGCCCGCGCGGGTACGAGGCCCAGAGCGGCACGAGCAGGAGGCTCGCGAACTTCGCCCAGGCCGCGAGGGCGAGGAACGCTCCTCTGCCCGGCGGCGAGGAGACGAGCCAGAAGCCCCAGATGAGCAGCGCCGGCATGATCGCGTCGTTCGAGTTCGAGCTCGAGACGTATTGCGTGAAGGGATAGGCGGCCCACGCGAACGCGAGGGTTACGGCGAGTCGCGATCCGCCGAAGCGCCGTCCGACCAGCGCGAGGCCCGCGAGGGCAAGCAGGTCGAAGAGGATCGACGTGAAGTGCGCGGCGGGAAGGTCGTCCCACTTCCCCGTCCACCCGAAGGCGAGGAAGCCCGGGACATACCCGAGATAGGCGGTCGGCCCGTACGTGTCGCCGCGGCCGTTCGCCGACTCGCAGCGCCCGTTCGTCTGGATCCGCTCGCGGACGTACCCGTCGCCGTCGGCGGCGCCGCACTCCTTTCCCTCGTCGGTCGGCATGTGGCCGTAGGGCATCTCGCCCTGGGAGGCGATCCGCTGGGCGCCGATCACGCTCGCGTACCCGACGTCGATCACGTTCGAGGCCTCGGTGTTGAGCCCGATCCGGAACCCTGCGAGGAAGACGGTCGCCGCGAGGAGGAGCCACACGGGCCAGACCGGCCGAGTCGCTCGCCCCCGTCCGCGAACGGCGACCCAGACCACGCGTCCGAGCAGGTAGAGGAGCGGGGGATAGACGAGCGGCATCGCCGTGAACACCTGGCCCTTGTTGAAGAAGAGGAGCGAGATCGAGAGCGAGAGGAGCGCCAGGAGGTCGATGTTCCGGACCGAGAGCGGCCGGCGCAGGTCGGCCAGGCCGACGAGGAAGAAGGCGCAGAACCCGAGCCAGACGAACGGGTCGTTGATCTTCCGCCCGAAGGCCCCGTCGTAGCCGCGAGCCATCTTCCAGGCGACCTGCGGGCCGGTCCAGGCTTCGGTCACGCGGGTCGAGCTGTCGTCCACCTTCGCCTCGACGATCTGACCCGCCTCGCCCGGCACCCATACCTTGACCGTCCAGACGCCGTCCTCCTCGTCGAAGGTCGCCTCCTTCGTCAGCTTCCGGCCTTCGTAGCGCTCGACCCAGTCCCGCAACTTGGGAGTGCGAAGTGCGAGGTCGAGCGCCTTCGGCTCGGTCAGCCGAGCCTCGCGCGGGGGCGGCACGAACGGCGTGCCGATCAGGTTGCCGTCGGCGTCGTAGACGGGGCCCGTCTGCGCGCCGGCGGCCGGCACCCAGAGCGCGGCGACCGCGAGACCGAGGAAGACAGCCCTTTTCAGCGCCGCCCGAAGCTCCACAGCTTGTTCGCGAGGAAGTTCCAGGGGGTGACGAGGACGATCGCGAGGGCCTGCGCGACGATCAGTCCCAACCCGAGCTCGACGAGGCCGCCGAGGAAGAGCAGGTTCGCCGCGAGCGCGATCAGCGAGACCAGCAGGAAGCGGGCGCCCTGGTGGAAGAGGTTCCCGCGCTGGTGGCGGAAGGTCCAGGCCCGGTTCCACGTGTAGTTGTTCGTCACGGCGACGGCGAAGGAGCAGATCGCAGCGCCCAGATAGTGGAGGTCCGCGAGCACGAGCGCCGAGTAGACCGCGAGGTTGACGACGTACCCCGAGGCACCGACCGCCGCGAACTTCGCGAGCTGCAACCAGTTGGCCGGGCGGCGCAGGGCGAGCCCCAAACGGCCGCCAGCGAGTCCGCGCGGGGCGACGGCTTCGCGGTTCCGCGACATCGCCGAAGGGTAGTTACGGGAGGGCGCTTACCCGCGGTTTGACCAGCGGTGCCCGCGCTCGCCCACCAGGGGGACGAAGCGGCACGGAACCGAGTGCAGGACGGCCGGGCCCTCGGGGCTTCGCACCGCGACCTCGAGCCGCTGCGCGTGGCGACCGCCGACCGGCACGACGAGGCGACCGCCGAGGACGAGCTGGTCGTAGAGCGCTAGTGGGAGCCGTGGAGCCGCCGCCGCAACCGCGACGGCGTTGAAGGGCGCGGCCTCGGGAACTCCGAGCGACCCATCGCCGACGTGCACCCGGACGTCGTCGTACCCGGTCTCGCGCAAACGGGCCCCCGCCCGCTCGGCCAACTCGGGGATCCGCTCGATCGTGTGCACCTCGAGGCCAAGCTCGGCGAAGACGGCCGCCGCGTATCCCGACCCCGTCCCAACGTCCAGGATCCTGCGCCCAGGCCCCACACCCGCGGCCTGGGCGATGAGCGCGACCATGTAGGGCTGGGACATCGTCTGGCCGAACCCGATCGCGACCGGAGCGTCGTCGTAGGCGCGCTCCCGGCCGGGCTCGTCGAGAAACGCCTCCCGTGGAACCCGCGCCATCGCCTCGAGCACGCGCTCGTCCTCGATCCCGCGCCCGCGGAGCTGGCCTGCGACCATCGCCCGGCGCTCGGCGGCGAAGCGCTCAGACACGGGCGGCCTCGGGCCGGCGAGCCATCGACTCGGGAACGTCGACCCCGAGAGCCGAGAGGACGAAGGGCGCGAGCTCCGTCAGGCTCGGGCGCTCACCGAGCTCCTGTTCCTCGAAGCCTGCGGCGATGATCGGCACGACCGAGTCGCCGGCCCGAAGTGAGCCGTGACTCCCACCGCCCGAGTGGGACCGCCCGCCCAGGTCGGCGAACTCGTAGCCCTCCGCGGCGGAGACGATCACCTCACCGCGTCGCGGGCGAGGTCACCGCGACGCAGCCTCAGCTGTGTGGCGAACGAGGCCTCGACCGCAGCCTGATAAGCCTGCGCGCGCTCCTCGATGCGTTCGGCGTTCTTCTTGATGAACGGCCTCACTTGAATCGCCAGCTCCAAGGTCTGCTGACTGCTGAAGGCAAGCTCCGGAACGCCCGGAAACGGATGCCGGACTCCCCGGTGCCGTTGCAGGGCCACCGCTGGAACAAGGCGACCGCCCCCGCGGATGACATGGCGAGCGCCCCCAGCGCCAG
>Ga0136613_10000258_pt1 | contig 23231 bp, 30 predicted proteins | sample AntDrymUQ2722106_2_FD_106649 | JGI IMG/M metagenome (GOLD analysis project Ga0136613, IMG submission 106649) | Polar desert sand microbial communities from Dry Valleys, Antarctica - metaG UQ272 (21.06) | ecosystem: Environmental > Terrestrial > Soil > Desert | place: Antarctica: Dry Valley... | reverse complement strand
GGCTAGCCGGTCGGTGGCGAGAATCGCCGCAGCGGGCGGGTCCCCCACCGCCCGCTGCAGCTCTTGGCGCTCCGCTTCTGTCGCGGAGCAATCGAGGCGTCCGCGAACGCCGTGCCTGCGAGTTTCGGTTCCCGCCCTCTCCATTGCCAAACCCGGTGTCAGGGGTTTCGTCGCAGATCGAGCGTTGGGGAGAAACAGTGCACGATCCGGGCCGAGGACAAGACCAGGCTTGCGCACGTCGCGCGTGCCCGAGCGACACCGGATCGTTAGGTTACGCCGTCCCCGACGATGGAGGAACCATGGCAGACGGCAAAGGCGGAATGGGCCTGAGTCTCGGCGGCGCGCTCGTCATCGCCGGGATCGTGATCGCGATCTTCTGGAGCCTCATCCTGGGCGTCATCGTGGCGCTGATCGGGTTGGTCGCTTTCGGGGGCTTCGCCCGTGGGCGCTGGTACTAGGGCCGAGTCAGAGCTCGAAGACGACGAAGTCCTGACCGGTCACCTGGATGGCGACGTTGTGCACGGGCACCTCGCCGATCGACCCGTGCGCGGTACCGTGGTGAGCGTGCCCGTGTACGACGAGATCCGGTCTGTGCGCTCCGATCGGGCCGGCCAGGCGCCCGGAGCCGAGGAACGCCCAGATTGTCTCCGGCTCTCCGACCAGCGTGTCCTGCAAAGGGGCGTAGTGGAGGAGGACGATGGTCTTGTGGCAGCCGGCGATCTCCTCGAGCCCGCGCTCGAGCGCTTCCACCTCGAGCGTCGTCTCCCCGTAGACCTGCCGTAGCGCGGGCTCTCCGAAGTCTGCGATCTCGGCGCCCGGGAAGCCGCCCACGAAGCCCTTCGTCCCGGCGATTCCGACCTCGACACCGCCGATCTCGAGAATGACATGGCTCCGCTCGAGCACGATGACACCCGCTGACTCGAGCGTGTCCTTGACCTCGTCGCTATGGCCCGAGTGGTGGTCGTGGTTCCCGAGGACGGCGACGATCGGAACCTGAATCTCTCGGCAAGCGTCCGCAAGCACCTCGGCCTGTTCGGGGAGGCCGTGCGTGGTCAGATCCCCGGCGAGCAGGATGAGATCCACTTCCTGACCGATTTCTCGGAACGCTCGCTCGATGCGCTGTCGCAGGGGCTCGCCGGTGTGGATGTCACCAGCCGCCGCCACACGGATAGTTGCCGTCATAGGACGCGTTGTACCCGCAGGGAGCGTTCCGCGAACGCCGAAACAGGGTAGGACACACCGTCCCATGCCATCGCAGACGAGAGAGATCCAGCACGTGCTGATCGCGACCATGAAGCGGGCCGCCGCTGCGCTGCGCGAAGCGGACATCGAGTTCATGCTCGGCGGCGGGCTTGCGGCGTGGGCGCGCGGTGGACCTCCCACCGACCATGACGTGGACTTCTATCTTCGAGAGGAAGACGCCGAAGCTGCTCTTGCGGCCGTCGAGACCACCGGCATGCGCGTCGAACGACCGCCCGAGGAGTGGCTCTTCAAGGCATACGACGGATCCACGCTGGTCGACCTGATCTTCTGTCCTGCAGGTGGCCCGATCGAGGACGCGCACTTCGCGCGCGCGACGAGCATGGAGGTGGGCGCGCAGACCCTGCTCGTCGCCTCCATCGACGATGTTCTCGTCACCAAGCTGCTGGCGCTCTCCGAGCAGGAGCCGAACTTCCAGGCGGTGCTCGAGCTGGCGCGAGCGCTGCGGGAGCAGTTCGACTGGGAGTTCGTGCGCTCCTGTTCGGGCGAAGCGCCGTTCGCCCGGGCGTTCTTCACCCTGGTCGAGGAGCTCGGAATCGTCGAGCCCGATCGCACGGCTGCCGCGTGACCATCCTGCCGGGAAGCCCCACCGAGGCACCGCAGCAGGAGCTCGTGGTGAGACACGAGTCGCGTGTCGTCACGATTCGCCCGGTCACCGTCCTCGCGGTCCTCGGCATCGCGGTGCTCGTCGGGCTGCTCCTGATTCTTCTCTATCTGGCGTGGCAGGTGCTCACGTGGATCCTCGTCGCCGTCATCCTCGCGTGCGCGCTCAACCCTGCCGTCGAATTGGTCGAGCGCCGAGGAATGGGCCGCGTGATGGCATCCAGCATCGTCTTCGTCCTCGCGCTCCTCGTCATGACCGGGGTCGGCTTTCTCGTGATTCCGCCGCTCGTCACCCAGGTGTCCGACTTCGTCGTGGCCGTCCCGGACTTCATCGACGACCTGACGAGAGGACGCGGTCCGCTCGGCTGGCTCCAGGACGACTACCAGATCGTCGATCGCATCCGGGAGGGTATCGACGCCCAAGGCCCGGGCGGCGTTCTCGGCCTCAGCCTGCCGGTGCTCGATCTCGTCCGCAGCGTGGTCACCGTTGTCGTCGCAGCGATCACGATCATCTTCCTCACGTTCTTCATGCTGCTGGAAGGCCCGCGCACGATTCAGGGCGCGCTCGGCCTGCTCGCTCCGCAGACGCGCATCCGCTACGAGCGGGTCGGGTACGAGATCTACAAGACGATCAGCGGCTACGTCACCGGCAACCTCCTGATCAGCCTCGTCGCGGGCATCGCCTCGACGGCAGTGCTGTTCGGGGTGGGGAGCGACTTTGCGATCGCCCTCGGGCTGCTCGTGGCGATCCTCGACCTCATCCCGCTCGCCGGAGCGACCCTGGCCGCGATCATCGTCTCGACCGTCGTCTTGATCGAGACGAACTGGGTGCGAGGCCTGATCGTCGTCGGGTTCTTCCTCGCCTATCAGCAGTTCGAGAACCACGTGCTGCAGCCCCTCGTCTACGGACGGACGGTGCAGCTCTCGCCCCTTGCCGTGCTGCTCGCCGTGCTGGTCGGCGCTCAGCTCGCAGGGGTGATCGGCGCGCTGATGGCGATCCCGGTGGCCGGCACGCTGCTCGCCATCGGCCGAGAGCTCCTGCACTATCGCCGCGAGGCGGCGATCAAGACGCCACCCGGCGTCGACCTCAACATCGACAGACCGGTCGTCGCAGGGGAGTAAGACCATGAGACCAGGTCTGGCTGAAGCCAGACCCAGAAGCGATACCGGAGGCCTGGCGTCAAGTGAGACCCCAAAAAGTCGCACCGGGGGGCCTGGCTTCCGCCAGGCCCCCGGTTGACCGCCAGCCCGATCGCCTAGACCGTGTCGTCCCAGTCGCGATGCGCCTGGCCGCCGGGGCCGTAGTACGAGCCCAGCTGGCCGCGATACGAATCGTCGCTGATCATCGTGTCGTCGAACTCGGGTGAGCTCTTGATCTCGTCCTTCGTGCGATTGACGAAGATCTTCTCCTCGGCCTCGTCGATGGACTTGACGACGCCGGCTGGAAGCATGACCTTCTTGCCGAAGATCCACGGGCCGGTGTCGACGACGACGTAGCTCGAGCCGGTCTCGTATGTGGCCTCGTCGATCTTGCCGATGCCACCGTCGAGCGCCTCCACCTCGAAGCCGGTGATGTCGACGTTCGCGATGTTCGTGCCGAGGTTCGAGGTATCGCGATACGTCCAGACGTCTGTGTTCATGACAACCTCCTCTTGGGGTCGGTAAATAGGTTCACCCGGCCCGTACCCGTGCTCTCGGAGGGACAAACCCTCAAGTTGATCCGGTAACCGCTCGATACTTCGAACGAGATGGACTGGAACGCTGTCGACGCAGAGCGGCTTTTCGACGCGATCCGCCGGCACGGTCCCTGCTCGGACGCCGAGCGGAGCGTGTGGGCGTTCGAGCGAGCGCTCGTCGCCGCACGAATAGACGGATCGTTGCTCCGCCACCTGCTCGTCGCTTGTGTCTGCCTCGTCGCACATGAAGAGGGCGAGACTCCTCGCACGGTGCTCGAGCGGGTCTTCCGCCGAGCCGTGAGCGACAGTGAGTGGCGTGAGGAGTACGCCTCACTCATCGACTGACCTGGTTTTCGTCGCCGGAATCCGGGTACGAACCTCTCGTGGACGAACCGACGCGTGCTCCAGATGCCGAGGGGTTGGATGCCCGTTCCGAGGAACAAGAGGTTGCATCGGGGCGCACGGCAGCGACACCGTTCTTCGCGCTGGGCAGCGTTGCCTTTCTGATTGCATGCGCCGTCGCGATCTTGATCGGCGTAGTGGTGCTCGCGATGTACCTCGCCTGACGGCGTTTTCCCCTGCAGTTCGGCGGGTAATCACCGGTGAACAGCCGGTCAACACCGTCCTCGAGCCGCCCCTACGTCTCGTCCTCGAGACCGAGCGCCTCGACGAGATGTCCTATGCGCTCAGGATCGAGTGAATCGAGCTCGATCCAGAAGGAATCGAGCTCGATCCAGAGGATTGAGTTCCGGCTGATGGTGAAGCTCGTTGCCGCAAGGAAGCGGCGCTGGATCGCACGTTTGCTCGAGGAGCCCGGCACGCTCCCGCGGGACAGCGTGCCCGACCACAGGTCGAAGCCGTCTCGCTCATGCGCGTAACCTTTCGTCTCGAGTGCATCTGATCCTCCAGCTCGGGCTGCTTCGCGGCCAGGTTTCCACGCGCTCGCCGAGCTGTGAGAAGCGATGACACGCGCGAGGGTGGTGGCCGCGTATCGAAGGTGGAACCGGCGTAGGGCCGCGCGCTACGGAGTCGCGGTAGTGCTCGCGGCCGCAGGCGTTCTCATCTCGGAAGCGCTCACCCCTGACCAGGCGCAGCTTTACGCAGTACTCGTCGGCGTCGTGGCAGTTGCGGTGTGGTACGGAGGGATCGGACCAGGCCTCGTGGCCGTGGCCGTGGGGTGGGGGTTCGAGCTCGTCCAGCTCGCTTTCGTGCAGGACACGTTCCAAGGCATCGAGGTAACGCGCTGGGCCGTGACGCTGACGGTCGGTCTGGGCGTCGTGTGGGTGAACGCGATCCTGCTCCGGAGCAGGGCGGAGGCGACAACCGCCGCGTCGGTCGCAGAGGCGTCCTTCCGCGACATGGCCGGTCTGCAGGAGCTCGCGAGAACTCTGCTCGCCGCGGTCACTCCGTCGGACGTCGCGCGCGCCCTGGTCGAGCAGACCCCATCGCTCGTCGGAGCGCGTGGGGCGGCGTTGGGAATGATCGACGGCGAGGATCTAGTCATCGCCGACCCGCGTGTGGGCGGCTCGCACCTGAAGCCCGGTTTCCGCCTGCCCCTCGACACGCGGGCGCCGATCTCGCAGGCTGCGCGTACGGGAGAAACGATCCGCGTGGACGACCGCGCAACGCTCGAGCGCGACTTCCCGGATGGGGCGGCAATGACGCTCTACGCCCAGCGCGCGGTGGCCGTCCCGCTGTGGGTCGCCGGCGAGTCGGTTGGGGCTTTGAGCCTGCTCTTCGACGAGAGCGAGACGACTCACGGAGAAGTCGAGGCGATCGCGGCGTTGGCTGCTGGCCTCGGCGGCCAGGCGCTCGAACGTGCGCGCCTGTACGAGCGCGAGCGCGAGTCACGCGCGGGGCTCGATCGGATCTTGCGGGTTGCCCCGAGCTTTCGCGCGGACGATGTCGGGAGTGCGGCGACCGCGATCTGCGCGGAGGCTGCGGCGACGTTCGGTGCGGACACGGCGATTCTCTGGCGTCTGCGCGGGCAGCGTCTCGAGCTCCTGTGCACGGCGCCGCCTGACATCTTGCCCTCCGGTCTCGATGCCTCACTCGAGGATTTCCCTACCCTGCGCGACGCGGTGCAGAACCGCCGCGTGTCGTTCGTGCCCGACGTTCAGGACGAGGCGCGCGGCGAAGGTCTGGAACGGGTACGAAGCCTGGGCCTCCGCTCCTCGTTCCGGGTGCCGATCGCGATCGGCGAGGGCGAACCGGAGCTCATCCTCATCGTCTCGTGGACGAAGGAGATCTCCGAGCCGGATCCCTCGACGGTCGTGCTCTTGCGTCGCTTCGCAGATCAAGCGGGGTTCGCTTTCGAGCAGATCGAGCGTAAGCGCGCCCAGGCCGAAGCTCAGAAGCGCTCGGAGGAGACGCGCCGATTGCAGGAGGTCACCGCGGCGCTTTCACTCGCTTCGACGTCGACCGAGGTCACCGACACGTGTTTGACGCACGTTCTCGAAGCGGTCGAGGCGGAGGCGGGATTTGTCGTACTCTCGAGGCCCGAGGGCGTGACGGTCGACTTCGTGTCGAGCTCGGGCTATTCCGACGAGGAGCTTCGGCACTGGGGAACGTTCGCGCTGGACTCGAACGTGCCGTTCTCCCGCGCGATTGCGGCCGGGGAGCCGGTGTGGGCTCTCACTCGCGCAGAGATGGCGGGGTTCGACGTGGACGAAATCCGAGACCAGGGTTGGGTATCGATGCCGCTCCGCACGGCGGCCGGAGTCCGGGGTGCGCTGCACCTCACCTTCCGCCAGCCGCGAGAGCTCGGACACGACGAGCGCAGGTGGCTCCAGGCTGTGGTCTCTCAATGCGCGCAGGCGCTCGAGCGCAGTCGGCTGTTCGACGCCGAGCTGACGCTGCGCCATCGCTCCGACCGTCTTCAGCAGATGACGGCCGCCCTCTCGAACGCGCTCACCCGCACGGACGTGGCGAAGGTAGTCGTCAACGAGATCGGTCCGGCGCTTGGCGCGTCGGGGACTGCGCTCGGGATCGTCCTCGAGGTGCGACGCCTGGTTCAGCTCCTGGCCTGGGCGGGGTACTCCGAGGAGAGCATCGAGTCTCGACGCGAGGTTTCGCTCGACGAGCCGACGCCCGGCACCCGGTCGTTGAAGCGCCGGGTGTCCTCCTTCTACGAGTCGCTCGAGGACGTCCGAGCGACCTTCCCGGACATCTCGGCGCTCATGGAGCTGGCCGAACACGAGTCCTTTCTCTATGTCCCGTTGGTGGCCGGCCGGCGGGCGAACGGACTGCTCGTCATGTCATGGGCGGAGCGCTACTCGCTGTCTTCGGAGGACCGGCGGTTCGTAGAGGCGCTTTCCGGCCAGGCGGCGCTGGCGCTCGACCGCGCGAGCGCGTACGAGTCCGAGCAGTCGATCGCCGAGACGCTGCAGCGGAGCGTTCTCCCAGCCACCTTGCCCCGCGTCGAGGGCATGCAGCTCGCCGCTCGCTATCTGCCCGGTACAGCTGGAGTAGCGGTGGGCGGCGACTGGTTCGATGCGATCCGGCTCCAAGACGGCCAACTCGGCCTCGTCGTCGGAGACGTCGTCGGTAAAGGCGTGCAGGCGGCCGCGACCATGGGTCAGCTTCGGAATGGCTTGAGAGCGTTCTCGCTCGACCAGGTGAGGCCGTCCTCGACGCTGACACGGCTCAATCGGCTCTCCGAAGAGATCATGGAGGGGGCTTTCGCGACGGTGGTGTACGCCGTCATCGACGGAGGCGCTCGGATGTGCCGGTACTCGTCAGCAGGCCATCCGCCGCCCCTGGTCTCCTTTCCGGATCGCGGAGTGGAGTTTCTGGAGGGAGGCCGAGGCCTGCCGCTCGGCGCCGGAACCAATACGAGATACACGCAGGAGATCGTCGAGCTTCCGGTCGGCACCACCCTCGTCCTCTATTCGGACGGTCTCGTCGAGCGGCGCGGCGAGTCGATCGACGTGGGACTCGAGCGCCTTCGGCTCGCTGTTTCGGAGGGGCCGCGAGAGCCGGAGCAGCTCGTTGAACACCTGGTGCAGCGTTTGGTCGGAACGGGGGAGCGCGGCGACGACATCGCGATTCTGGCAGTGCGGCTGCTCGCAGTCGCGCCCGAGCCGCTGCATCTTCGACTTCCGAGCGACATCCGCTCGCTCGATGTGGTTCGCGACACGATGCGGAGCTGGCTCGCCGGCGCACCGCTGAGCGGGCCGGACGCCCACGATGTCGTGCTGGCCGTGTGGGAGGCGTGCGCGAACGCGATCGAGCATGCGGTCGATGCTCGTGAGGACACCTTGCAGGTGTGGGCCGAGCTGACCGACACCAAGCTCCGAATTGCGATCGAGGACACCGGTGCCTGGGCCCCGCAGGTCGAAAGGCCGAACAGGGGGTTCGGGCTCCGGCTCATGCGAGCCGCGATGACCTCCGTCGAGATCACCCCGGCAAGCACAGGCACACGGGTAACGCTCGAAAGGTCTCTCGCCGGAGCCGGCGAACCCGTTGGGTAGAGACGTCTAGAAGATCCAGATCAGCAACAGGATGATGATGATCAATGCGAGCAAGCCGCCACCTATGTACACGGTGCCCCTCCTTCGTCGTTGACTGATGCTGTGAGTACCCAAAGGAGCCCTCGACTCAAACGTGTGCGGTTTACGAGGGCCCGCGGAGGGTACCGCACGCACAAGCTCAGTCTTTTCCGGGGGGTCGGCATGCCGCCACGTGGCGTCAAGAAGGGCACGAAGCGCGCGAGGCAGTACGAGCACATCAAGGACTCGCTGCGCGAGGAAGGAAAAGCGAAAGGCGCGGCCGAGGAGATCGCGGCGCGAACGGTGAACAAGGAACGTGCGCGGGCGGAGAGGCAAGGGATCCGTCGAAGCTCTCGAAAGACGACATCTCGTCGGGACGTCGAGGCGGTCTGAGGAGCGGTCGGAAGGGCCCGCGTCGCCGCACCCGGGATCAGCTGTACGAAGAAGCGCGTGACCGCAACATCCCCGGCCGCTCCAAGATGACCAAGGCGCAGCTCGAGCGCGCGCTCGGCGGTCGCGGTTGACAGGACCCGCCCTGCCGGCGATTGCCGAGCCCCGGCCCGGATATCTCAGCCGGAAGAGAGGGGTTCTCGTGCCCGCCGCGCTCCAGCTACCGTCCCCGATACCTGTCATCTGGCCGGAGGCGATCGAACCCCTGATGGAGCGGAACGTCGATTCATTACTGCGCGCCTATCACCGAAACGGCGATCTGCAGGCACGCGATCAGGCCCTCTTGGAGCTGATGCCTTTGGTTCGCGCGCTCGCGAATCGCTACGCGGGCAGAGGCGAGCCTCTGGAGGACCTTGTCCAGGTCGGCTCTCTCGGCCTGATCAAGGCTGTCGACCGCTTCGATGTCGATCGCGGCGTCGAGTTCTCGAGCTACGCCGTGCCGACCATCGTCGGCGAGATTCGCCGCCACTTCCGGGACAAGGCCTGGGCGATGCACGTCCCACGCCGCTTGAAAGAGCTGAGCGTCCGTCTTTCGCGCGTGCTCGACGGGCTCACGAACGAGCTGGGGCGCTCGCCCACCATTCCGGAGCTCGCAAAGGCAACCGGGGCCGAGGAGGAAGAGGTCATCGACGCGCTCGACTCGGCGCATGCGTATTCGACGCGATCGCTCAACGCGACCTTCGAGGACGGTGGAGACGACACCCTCGCAGAGAAGCTCGGGGTCACGGACACGGGCTTCGAGGAGATCGAGGACGGATCACTGATCTCAGCCGGCCTGGATGCGCTCGACGAGCGCGAGCGGCGGATCGTCGAGCTCCGCTTCTTCGACGAGCTCACCCAATCCCAGATCGCCGCCCAGGTCGGCATTTCCCAGATGCACGTGTCCAGGCTTCTGCGCCGCGCGCTCGTCGTCATGCGCGGGAGAATCGAGGAGATGGCGCCGCGTCATGAGTGAAGCTGTCATCCGGCTCAGCTTCCCGGCCAAGGCTGACTACCTCCTGCTCGCGCGACTTGCGCTGGGCGGAGTCGCGCGCGACCTCTCGATCGGGCCGGAGCTACTTGCGGATCTCCGACTCGCTGTCACCGAGGCCTGTGGAAACGCCGTGCGACATGCCTACGACGACGGCGATGGCTCGGTGGAAGTGGCCTTTGTGGTCAACGAGGATCGCCTCGAGATGATCGTGCGAGACTCCGGAGCCGGTCTCGAGCTCCCGGTGATCGAAAGTCTTCTGGACGCCGAGCCCAAGCCGTTCGCCGAGCCGGCGGACGGAGGGATGGGAATCGCCATCATTCGTGCGATCGTCGACGAGCTCGAGGTCAGAAGCGGCGAAGACGGCCGCGGGACGGTCGTGCACATGACCAAGTACCTGTCCGAGCCGTTCTAGCGCCGAGCCTGTCCAGCGATGTGGGTCACTCTCACCGAAGGTGACTGTCCGGGCGTTCGCTTGCCTCTATTCCATCGCCTCGCCCAACGAGGGCGATATCGGCAGCGCTTCGTCCAGCGCGGTGATCTCGAAGATTCTGCGGGCGGCGCCGCGTGGCAAGACGATGCGGGTCTCGTCACCGCGCTCATCTCTGTCCCGAACCGTTCTGACGAGTAGTCCCAGCGCGGTCGAGTCCATGAAGGACACGGACTCCAAGTTCGCGATCAAACGCCTGCTGCCTGAGTCTGCTTCGGCGAGCGCGGCGGCCAGGTCGAGCGCGACATAAGCGTCCAGCTCCCCCGACGCCGTGACGACGTTCGCGCGCGGAGAGTTTTCGACGGTGATGGTGTGCACGTTCTCGAGGAAGGGAGAGTTGCCCGGGACCGCGACGGTGCCGGCCCCGGGCAGTTCTACCGGCGACTGCTGATGGCGTTCCAGATGAAGAGGATCAGCATCGCACCAGCGATGGCTGCAATCCACGTGCTGATGTCGAAGAACTCGTCGATCGGATCGCCGAACCCGAGCGCCGTAGCGAGAAAGCCGCCCAAGAGTGCGCCGACGACCCCCAAGACGGTGGTCAGGATGAGCCCGATTCGCTCCGCACCGGGCATGATCGCCTTTGCGATCAGGCCACCGAGGAGTCCGAGAACGATCCAGGCGATGATGCTCATGTCTGATCAGTGTTGCTGCGATCACGCTCGACGATGGTGGTGTTCTGCCCACCGCCGTCGCGAGCGCCGCCAAAGCCACCCCAGCTCGACCAGAAGATGAGCGAGGCGACGAGACCGATGATCCCCACGATCAACAAGATCACGCCGACGAGTTGGATATCAACGCCGGAGACCTCCGCGTCGACAGCCCACGCGAGAACGGCACCGGCGGCGATGAGAAGAATGCTGAGACTAATGCCCATGTCACTCCTTTCGCTGAATGCCGGCCGAGCGCGCTCCGGCGTCGGAGAAAATACCCCGAGCGTCGGCCGGAGAAACCTTCACGAGCTCGGTTCAGGAGGACGAGAGGGCGGCTGAAAGGTCGTCGACCGAACCGCCCAGCGTCGCCACTTCGGAGACGCTGACGATCTCGAAGGTTCTCGAGATCGTGGACTGGGGCTCGACGACGAGCCCGAAGCGTTCCTTGCCGAGATCACGCGCGGCCCGAAAGAGCACGTGCAAGGCCGCGCTGTCGATGAACGCGACGCGCCGCAGATCGAGCACGAGACGTACCCCGTTCGTGGATACCGCCTGCTCGACGCGTTCTTCGAGCGCTCCCGCGTTGGTCAGGTCGAGCTCACCCGCGAGAGCAAGGACGACGATCTGTGGATCGTCGGAGTCGTGGTCCTCCACCTCGAACACGGTCACCCGTTTGGAAGAAAGGACACGAGGGGCACGGTCAGACATGGATGATGAACCACGAAGCGACTCCAGTCGAGAGCAGTTCGTCGTTTTGGAACTGCTCCGCGGCGGGTATGTACGAAACGCCACTATGAGCAACCCCGAACCGTCGCGCCGGCCTGCTACCGAGTTCTGCATCGATGAGACCGAGCACGTCCACGGGACGCGAATCGTCGTGATTGCCGTGCACGGGGATACGGACATGTATGTCGTCGACGAGTTGAAGGCGCGGCTGGCGGAGGCGATCGACGAAGCGCCGACGGCAGTCGTCCTCGACCTTTCCGGGGTGACGTTCCTCGACTCGATGGCGCTCGGAGTCCTGCTCAGCGGTTTGAAGCGAATCGATGAGATGGGCGGCCAGCTGCGCGTGGTCACGCCTCGTGCCGAGATTCGGCGAATCTTCGAGGTCACGATGTTGGATCAGCTCTTCGACCTCGACTCGAGCCGAGACGAGGCCCTGGCGGCGACTACGGCTCCGGCGTGACCGACGCCAACTCGACCGAGTCGTGTACCGGCAGCATCATCTCCACCGAGGCGATCTCGAGGACGCGCAGGATTCCCGGGTCCCTGGTGACCAGCACGACCTCACCGCCCGCCGACTCCGCCGCTCGCGCGCCCGCAACGAGAGCTCTCACCGCGGACGAGTCGAGAAACGTGCATCCTGAGAGGTCGATGACGACACGTTTGCGGACGTCTGCGCCCTCCAGCGCCTCCTCGAGCTCGGGGGATGTCGCCATGTCGAGGTCTCCGTCGACTCGAACGAGTGTCGCGTCCCCGTGGGCCGATGGTTCGACACGTACTTCGAGGTCGCCGGCTCTCGTCACAGGCGCGAGTGTAGGTGAACCTGCGCGACACAGGCGTGACAGATGAGCGATCGAATCTCACTCACGATTCCAGCTCGAGCGCAGTACACGGGCGTCGCAACCCTCGTCCTCGGCGGGATCGGCAGTCGCCTGGATCTCCCTTACGAGCGAATGGACGACCTGCAGCTTGCAGTGCTGAGCGTGCTCGAGTCGGGCGCCGAGCAAGAGATCACCGTGGAGGTCGAAGCAGTCGCCGGGCAACTGCGTGTCTCGTTGGGCCCGCTCGCCGAAGGCAGCGGGTCCAACCAGGGCTTGGGTCGCGTTCTCGACCCACTGGTCGACTCGTTCGAGAGCGTGCAGCGCGACGGACGTGAGTGGCTCGAGCTGGAGCTCTCGTGCTAGCGGATTTACGCGATGACGGTTCAGCTCGAGGACGAGCGGGTATGCGCCGGCCGAGAGCGCGCCCCGCCCTTAAAGGGCCGCGCCGATAAAAAGGGAGTGTTCCGCCGATAAAGGGAGCGAGACCGGGTTGGGGGAGTCGAAGGAGCTGCGGAGCGTGTCCGACGATGCCCTGGTCGAGAGCCTGGTCGCGCAGGTCGCACGCGGCGACGAGGACGCGCTCGGTGAGCTGTACGACCGCGTCGGTCGCATCGCCTACGGGCTGGCTGTGCGCGGGGTGCGTGACGATCGGCTTGCCGAGGATGCGGTGCAGGAAGGCTTCCTCGTCGTCTGGCGCAGTGCCGCCTCGTCCATCGTCGCGCCGTCGACCTCGTCCGTCGGGAGGAGAGACGCCGCACCGAGCCTCTGGGCGACGAGCTGCCCGGCAGCGCCCATGAGTCCGAGCCCACCGACGAGGTCGCCTGGCTTCGCGGGAGCGGGAGCGGGTGCAGGCAGCGCTCAAGCAGCTTCCCGACGTGCAGCGAGAAGCGCTCGAGCTCGCCTACTACGGTGGCTTCTCCCAGTCCGAGCTCGCCAAGCGACTGGGAGTTCCACTGGGGACGATCAAGAGCAGAATGTTCTCTGAGCTTGCGCGACTCCGCGAGCTCCTCGACGAGTCCACCCAGGAAGGGTCATCGAAACCGGAGTCAGCGACGGAGTCGGAACGTTGAATTTCCCTGTGCCGCGACTTGCCCCTGCTGACCAGCTACCAGTGCCAAGTCCGGTTTTTGCGACGGCAGAGCCGAGTCGACATCCTGGCCCTCCAGCCGCGGCCTGACCTTAGCTCTCCGAGATCTTCTCGACCATGCGGCCCGTCGACTCGGGCTGGGCGGTGCGCGAAACGTCTGCCTGAGCCAAAATCCCAACCAGGCGACCGTCCTCGACGACCGGGAGTCGTCGGACCTGCTCATCCGCCATGTGCTGAAGCGCCGTGTCCAGAGACTCGTCCGGCGACACCGATACAGGGTGGTGCGTCGCCACATCGGCAACGGGAACCTTGTGCGGGTCGAGATCCTTCGCGAGCACGTTGACGACCAGATCACGATCCGTGACCATCCCAACGAGCGTTTGCTCCTCGACGACCGGTAGCGATCCCACATTCTCCGTCGTCATCATTCGCGCAGCCTCGACCACCATCCTGTCTCCTGCGATGGCAGTCGGTGAAGCGGTCATGGCGTCCCGAACGGTCTTGCCCGGCATTCGATCCCTCCTCGTTTGCAGTTGTTCGTTCGGTGGTTCCCGAGCCGGCACTCGGCGAAACGCAAGAGCCGGTCGTTTCGAGAACGTGAACCGGGGGCACCCCTGAAGAGTGAGCGCCCAGCATGCAGCTGAGAAAACGGGCCACACGACTGGAAGCACTGCAGACGAGGCCAATCCGCTTCCGACGCTCTTGTTCCTTCGAAAACGTCAGTCGGGGGCATCGCGGCGCATGGAGAGCTTGGTCGCCTGGGTCCGAGTGACGCAGAAGAGGCGCCTCCGCGTCGTCGATGTCGACGTAGACCGTCATCCCAATCTCGCGCATGAGCTCGGGATCACACAGTTTCCTTCACTCGTCGTGATCAAGGACAGAAACGTCGTCGGCCGGCTCGAGGGGCGCGCGACCGGACGTCAGATCGCAGACCTGATCCGACCTCATCTCGCAGGCTGACTTCGAGCTTCCCCCGAACCGATGGCATCCGCGCGCCGCGGTTACGAGACAGGACGAGCGGGTAGGTCCGGCCACGACTCATCCACCCCGACCACTCCCGAAAGGAGTTGCAAATGCCGGAAATCGCAAGTACGAGAGAGCTCTTCCTCCATGAGCTCGGAGACATCCTCTACGTCGAGAGGGCGCTCGCCGACAAGACGCTGCCCAAGCTGATCGGAGAGGTGCAGGATGCGGAGTTCAAGAAGGGCCTGGAGAAGCATCTCGAAGAGACGCGCCAGCACGTCAAGAACGTGGAGCAGGCGTTTCGATCTCTGGACGAGGAACCGAAGGCCGAACCATGCCTCGGCTTCGAGGGGCTGAAGAAGGAGCACGACAAGCTGATGGAAGAAACCTCCGCTTCCCTGGTGGATCTTGTCGACCTCGGTGCCGCAGCGCGAACCGAGAACTACGAGATCGCCGCCTACGAGGCGTTGAGGCGCATGGCCAAGGCACTCGGCGAGGACACGGCGGTCGAACTGCTCGACGAGAACCTGCAGCAAGAAAAGGAAGCTCTGCGCGAGGTCGAGAAGATCGCCACTCGGGTCAGCAACGAGTCCGCCAAGGAATTGGCGTCGGCCTGAGCTGCCGGCGCGTCGAAGTCCTCAACGCCCACCCAGATCGGAGACAGCATGAAGACCATCGAGGAGTCGATCGAGATCGAGGTTCCGGTGTCGACGGCGTACAACCAGTGGACGCAGTTCGAGTCGTTCCCACAGTTCATGAAAGGCGTGGAGCGGGTCGAGCAGAAAGACGATAAGAAGCTCCGCTGGGTTGCGGAGATCGGCGGAGAGACCCGGGAGTGGGACGCCGAGATCACAGAGCAGCATCCGGACCATCGCGTTGCCTGGAAGGCACTAGATCAGGACGGACCGAACGGTGTCGTCACCTTCCATAAGTTGAGCGATTCGCGGACGAAGCTCATGGTGCAGATGGAATACGAGCCCGAAGGCATGAAGGAATCGGTCGGAAGCGCGGTCGGCCTCGACAGCCACCGAGTCAAGGACGATTTGGAGTCGTTCAAGGAGTTCATCGAGTCTCGCGGAGGCGAGACGGGCGCCTGGCGCGGAGACGTAGAGAACTAGATGGAGCCCGTGGAGAGGCTGTCCGTCCGAGCGACGAGCGGCCTCTTCACGTCTATCCGATCCCCTAGCGCGACGCCGCGGGAAAACGTGGGTCGAGCCCTTTCAGGGCTTGGACCAAGACCGTTGCGACCGCGAGATTTCGGACCCAGTTCCGATCCGCTGGGATGACGTACCAGGGCGCTTCCTGCGTCGAAGTGTCGGTGATCACCTCGTCGTACGCGGCGTTGAATTCGACGAACCGACGGCTCGTCTCCTCGTCCTTCGGATTGTGCTTCCAACGCTTGGTCGGGTCTGAAAGACGCTCCGCGAAGCGCTCGCGTTGCTCCTCCGCTGAGAGGTGGAGCAAGCACTTCAGAACGGTGGTGCCTTCCTCGTGGAGTAACTGCTCGAACTCGACGATCCGCTGTGGCCGGCTCCGCCACACCTGTTCGGGTGCAAGACCGAGGACTCCCACGGTGACGACGTCCTCGTAGTGAGAGCGGTTGAAGATCCCGATCATTCCACGTGCGGGCGTATGAGCATGGATACGCCAGAGGAAGTCGTGAGCGAGCTCGACCGGAGTGGGCGCCTTGAACGACATCACGGAGCAGCCCTGCGGATTGACGCCCCGAAACACCGCGCGGATCGTGCCGTCCTTGCCGGAGGCATCGAGTCCCTGGAGCACGAGCAGAACGCTTCGTCGGCCCTCGGCATAGAGCCGCTCCTGCAGCGAGGAGAGCTCCTCGAGCAGGTTCGAGAGCTGTTCCGAGGCAGCATCCTTTCCCGGGAAGTTCAGCGTGTCGCGAGGATCGCGGCTGTCCAGACCTGCCGCAGAGCCGGGTTCGACCTTGAGCGTATCCAGCACACGACCAGACTACTTTGGGCACGCCCGCGCGTTTAAACCGTCCACTCGAGGGTATCGATGACACCAGTGCCGGCATCCCTTACCTCGCATGGCGAGATAACCCGGCCGGATCGAATCTCCTATTGGCTCGCCACGGCTCCGTCTCCGAGCTATCCGAAGCTCGAGGGGCAATCTGAAGCCGACGTGGCCGTGATCGGAGCAGGAATCGTCGGACTCACGTGCGCGGCGCTCCTAGCTGCAGCAGGACGCGACGTTCTCGTCATCGAGGGCGACCGCATCGCCGCGGGAGTCTCGGGCAACACGACCGCGAAGCTGACCGCGGGGCATGGCCTGGTGTACTCGCGTCTCGAAGACGACTTCGACTCGGAAGCCGCACGGACGTATGCGGAGTCGCAATCGGCTGCCGTCGGCCTCGTCCGACGTCTCTGCGCTGAGCTGTCAATCGAATGCGATCTCGAAGCGGCGGCGAACTTCGTCTTTTCGGAGTCGGCGGAGGAGCTCGCGAAACTCGAGCAGGAAGTCGCGGCGGCGAAGCGAGCGGGCTTACCGGCGACCTTTGAGACCGCCGTCGAGCTTCCCTTCCCGGTCGCGGGAGCAGTGCGGCTGGCCGATCAGGCGCAGTTTCATGTCCGCCGATACCTGCTAGCACTCGCCGCGCAGGTGACCGCGAATGGAGGGCGCATCGCCGAGAGCTCTCGAGTCACGGAGATCACGGGCGACGGTCCCCACACGGTTTCGACGAACGACGGCGAGGTGGCAGCCGGCACTGTCGTCGTCGCGACGCACTACCCCATCGTCGAGCAGGGCTTCTTCGCAACGCGGATCCATCCGCGACGCTCCTACGTCGTGGCGGCACCGCTACGAGCAGATTCGCACGTGCCGGGAATGTTCATCAATATCGGTTCGCCGACCCGGTCTCTGCGGACGGCACCTCTTCCAGACGGAAGGCGGCTCCTCCTGGTCGGCGGAGAGGGCCACCGGGTCGGACAGGAGGCCGATACCGAGGCTCGTTATCGGGCGCTCGAAGCCTTCATGCAAGAGCACTTCGACGTGGACGAGACGATGTATTGCTGGTCGACCCAGGACACCTTCACGCTGGACGGACTTCCGTTCATCGGTCGGATCGCAGAAACACCCCAGCTGTTCGTCGCCACCGGGTTCGGCGGTTGGGGAATGACGAACGGAACGGTCGCGGCGATGGTGATATCCGATCTCATCCAGGGCGTCGAGAACTCCTGGGCGCCGCTCTACGAGCTCGGACGACGCAGTCTCGTCGCTTCGGCCGGCCGGTTTCTCAGCGAGAACACGAACGTCGCCATCCAGCAGGTCACTCGTCCCCTGCAGGCGCGATCGGGCTCCTTGGACGACATCGAGCCGGGAGAGGGAGCCGTCATCTCGAGTGGCAGAGAGCACATCGCCGTCTTCCGCAATCCTGAGGGTGCCGTGACTGCCCTTTCGGCAACGTGCACGCACATGGGCTGCCTCGTTTCGTGGAACGGCGCGGAGCGCACGTGGGATTGTCCGTGTCACGGATCACGCTTCGCCCTTGACGGAAAGGTGCTGCATGGTCCCGCCACCCACGACCTCGAGGGCGTGGACGTCGAGGAGGCACGGAGCTGAAGTGGGCTGGGCGGCACTCATCGTGTGGATCACAACCGCCGCCGGAGGGCTGGTTTTGGGCGGGCAATGGTGGCGGCACGGTGGAACCCGTCAGAGCTCGGGTATTCGCCCGACACGGCTCGCGACACACGTCTTGCTTGCGGTCATCGGGCTCTCGCTCTGGCTCGCATTTCTGCTTGCGGACGTCTCGCTTCTGGGCGTTCTCGCGATGGTGCTGCTCGGCGGTGTCATCGCAGTAGGCGTCTCCATGCTCCTCATCTGGCTCCGAGGCCGCTCCGGACGAGAAGCGACGGAGCTGCCGGCCGAGACAGCGTTTCCACTCCCGCTGGTGCTGTTACACGGTGTCCTCGGATTGACCACCCTCGCCCTCGGGCTTCTCGCACTGCTCGGGACCTAGGAGGGCTTGGCGAAACAGACGCTGTGCCGCCGGAGGAGCGCTGGTCGCCACGATGCGGCGTCCTCAGTCGCGCCGATAGCCGCTGCTATCGGCACTCCCTGCGTCCTTGCCTCGTGACGACCAGCGGCACTCCTGCGACGAGGCCTGTTTCGCCAAACCCTCCTAGTAGTCACGACGCGGTAGTGCGGCAACCGCTAGCTGCGATTGCTTCCAGACGCCGTCTGCTCCGTTGCTGGCGCGGCGAAGCATGCACGCGGCGCGACGGCCCACGGGGGCTTTCGGGCCGTGTGTTTGGCGACACCGCCTCCGGGTATGTCTTGGTTCCCGATCCTGGAGGCAAAGAGATCCGCCGCATCGACCGCATCGCCACCGAGTTGCCGCCCCCCTCCGAGCCGGATCCCGCCGGACCGGCGGCGGTCCAGGAGCTTTATGGGCGGGCGTTTCGGGGAGATGTCCACGTTCCTGAACTACACGTTTCAGTCCTTCAATTTCCGCAACCGCCAGGGAGCGAGACCCTTCTACGATCTCGTGGCCAGCATCGCAGCACGGAGTTCGGGCACGTCGAGCTCGTGGCGGCCGCGATCAAACGATGCTGACCGGCGCAACGCCGACTGCGAACGGGCGGGCTCCGAAAGCATCGCTGGCGCCGTTGAAGGGTGTCGGCAATCCGCACCATTTCCTGGCAGGTGGTCAGGGCGCGCTCCCCCAGAACTCGCAGGGACGACCCTGGAACGGCGACTACATCTTCTGCTCGGGCGACCTTGTCGAAGACCTGACGCACAACTTCTTCCTCGAGACGGGTGCACGGAACGGCAAGCTCAAGGTCTGGGAGATGGTCGAACACTCAGTGGCGCGAGCACTGACGGGATACCTCCTCGTTCGCGGAGGCGTTCACCAGGTGGCGTACGCACGAGCGATCGAGAAGCTGACCGGCGCCGATCTGATGAAGCTGTTCCCGTCGCCCCGCATACCGACGGAGAAGATCCCGGACTGCAAGCCGCACATCGAACACGGTGACCATCTTCGCCTCTATCGATTCTCGCCGACCGACTATCCCCGGAGACGGGGGAGGAGCTCGTCGTTGTCGACGAGGCACCCGAAGGAGTGCCGGCGCATGACTTGCCGGCTCAGCCTGCGGTCTTTGCTCCCGACTACGCGCCCGAAGAGATCGCAGAGATCGCCGAGAAGCTGCGCGTGAAAGCCGGACTTCCCAAGGATCCTTCGGGTGAGGTTGCGAACGGTCGAGGCTCGAGCAATAAGCCGCGTCGGGCGCCGCGCAAGAAAACGACGGCAAAGAAGTAGACGGCGCCTCGTTCGGTCATGCTCGAGAGCGGAGGTAGGCGAGAACGTGGAATCCGTGTGTACGGCTGCTCACCCGGCTGTCTCGTGTTGTCCCTGGGTGCATCAGTGCTACTGACGGTGTTGGTGAACGTTCTGATCCGACTGTTCTGACAGCCCACGACGGGTGAGCCAACCACGAACTGAAAGGCGAAAGCGACGGCAGCCATTGGTTCTTCACCTCCGACGAGGCGCCGCCGGCCGAAGAGCTCGGGCGCAACCCCCAGGTCGGTCTGAGCTGCGGCGCCCCCGACAAGGATCTCTGTCTGTCGGTCTCGGGTCGCGCCGAGCTGGCGCGGGACGAAGCCAGGGCCAAGGAGCTCTGGAACGTCTTCGCCCAGGCTTGGTTCCCTGACGGGGTCGACGATCCGCACCTGGCGCTTCTCCGCGTCGATGTCGAGCAGGCCCAGTACTGGGAGGACAAGAAGCCGAACGTACTGCATTCGCCGAGATCGTCCTCGGCGCCGTCACCGGCAATCCGCCCAAGAGCGGAGAGGAGAGGAAGCTCGACTTCGACGGTGCGTGAAGTCGATAGGATTGCGCTTCACGGTGCGCTTGCCCTGGAAGAGGTGGAGCGCCGCTTCCTAACAGGCGCTCGGCGATCGGGATTCTGATCGTGTCTCATGCCATCGCCCGCGTTCCAGCCGTCTACCAGACACATGTCGAAGGATGCGATGTACGACCCGATGGATGACGTGCGCGTCGAGCATCCGACCCTGACTACGGCCGTGGTCACATTCAGGGGCGAGCATGACCTCATGGCGCGAGACGAGCTCAGGGCGCTGCTCGAGCTCCTCGTGGAGCAGAACACGCTTGTCGTGGTCGACTTCTCCGAGGCGCTCTTCGTCGACTCGACGACTCTGCATGCGCTCCTCGACACCGACATGGCGGCCCGTGCGCGAGGGCGGACGTTCCGGCTTCAGCTCGGAACGGCGGCGATCGTTCGAACCGCATTCGAGTTGTCCGGCGTCTTGGGCCGGCTCGATTGCGTCCACTCCCGTGAGGAGGCCTTCGCCGACCAGGTCCTGGAGCCCAGCTAGCTCGGTGGCTGGGTCCCGATAAGACGAACGCTTTGAAATTCGGAGTTTCGCGTTTCCGCGACCTGTCAACTACATCCATGTGGAACCGTTCGAAGCGTTGTTGCCTCCCGACCTCGCACGTCTGCGCGGCCTCCGACACGAGCTCGGCGCCTGGCTCGAGGACATCGGAGCGTCGGCTGAGCAGCGAGACGCCGTCGTCCTCGCAATTCATGAGGCCGCCGCCAACGCGATCGAGCACGCCAACGGAAAAGTGACCGTTCGAGGCGCTCGAGACGGCGACAGACTCCTGCTCGTCGTGTCGAACACCGGCCGGTGGAGAGGTCCGAAGCCGAACAACATCGCGCGCGGTCGTGGACTGACACTGATGCGGGCTCTGATGTCCAACGTCGAGATACACGTCGAGCCGGAACGGACGACTGTTCGAATGCGATTGAACGTTTCCGAGGGCGACGGGGCTACACTCGGCGTGCCAAGGGGCGTAGCTCAACTGGCAGAGCAACGGTCTCCAAAACCGTAGGTTGCAGGTTCGAGTCCTGCCGCCCCTGCTGGATCTGCGGTCACTCGGCCTCGACTTTTGCCCGAACTTTTGCCCGAGGCACATGGGCGAACGCACGAGCCGCCGCTCGCTCTGCCTCTTCGGCGAAGTCGACGCCCGCCAGGTCGAGGTACTGCTGCGTCACCCGGAAGTCGGAGTGCCCCGCTCGCTTCATCACGGCGAGCCCTGAGTTTCCAGCTGCGGCGTCATTCGTGATCGCGGTGTGCCGGCCGTCGTGGAACGGCCGCACGTAGTCCGTGATCCCGGCCTTCACGAGCGCCGCCCGGAACGTCTCCGCGTACCGCTTGCCATCCAGGGGCGAGCCCTTCTCGAGGTGGCAGAACACCCGCTCATCATCGCCCTGGAAGCGGCTCCGCGCACGGTGGTCGAAGAGCTCGCCTGCGAGGAACTCGTCGATGACGAGCGTCCGCCTGGACGTCTGCGACTTCGGCGGTCCGTCCACACCGCGCACGAAGGCCCGTTCGACCGTCAGAGTCGGACGCTCCTCCGGGTCGGCGAGCCGAACGTCCCGCCAGCGAAGGCCGAGAACCTCGCCGCGACGAAGCCCGAGCCCGTAGACCACGAGGTACACCGTCCGCACCTGCGCGATCCAGAGGCGCTCTGCGGGCTCGCGCTCCTCGTTGTGAAGCTCGTCAAAGGCCGCGGCCACCGCGCCGATCTCAGTGGGTTGCAACCGCCTCCATCGCAGCCTGCGGTCGCCCTCTTCCAGCGCGTCGACGTTGTGCACCGGATTCGCGGACATCTTCCGGGCCCGAACCGCGAGAGTGCACACGCGCCGGAGCACGTTCATGTGCCGGTTGACGGTCGCCGCGGAGAGCCCCTTCCGGCGTTTCTGGGCGATGTAGTCCTCGACGTCGACCACGTCCACCTCGTCGAGGCGCATCCGCCCGAAGTAAGGCTCGAGGTGCTCCGTGACGATCGCCAGGTAGCCCGAACGCGTGGAGCCTCGTCGCCCCTTCGCGTCCAGGTATCTCGTGATCGCGGCCTCGGCGAAGTCGGTAAACCGCACCGGCTCGATCGCCCGCTTTCGCTCTCGCCGCACGTCGGCGAGAGCGGCAATCAGCGAGTCCTCGGCCATCCTGGCAGTCCAGCCCTCCGCCTCGGAACCGACCGTCTCGCACACGCGGCGGCCGTCCGCGTCCCGATAGCGAATCCGCCATACGGCTCCGCGTGGACCGGCGTAGCGGACGACACCGCCACTACGCCTCGCCATCGTCGCGCCCCCCTCGAATCAGGATCAGCTCGGGTGCGGCCTTCGGGCGCTTCGCTTCAAGGTCTCGCACGCGCGATCGAAGACGATCGACTGCTGCCTCGAGCGGATCGTCAGACCGGAGCCCGAGCGCATCATTCTCGGCGCGAATGTCCCCGGCCAATCGCTGGCGGTGACTATGAGCATGGTTCCCCGAAGGAACCAAGCCTCGTTCTAGGCGAACGAGCCAATCCGGCGTGACGGTGTCAGCAGGCATCGTCGCTCCTCTCGATCGCGAACTTGAGGACGTCGATCGCGTCCTGCAACGCCTGGCAGATGTGGAGGGCGTCGCTCATTTCCTCGGGGTGCTGGACGTCGTGGAGTGCGGCGCGTATCTGCCCGTCAACAGCCGCCCCGAACCGATCGACGCCCATCACCCAGTCGTCCTCGCTCACCTCGAGCGTCCTGGAGAGACGCTGCATCTTGTCCTCGGCGGCGGCGTAGTCGACCGCGGTGGACAGGATCTCCTCAAGCCGAGTCTTCACGTCGGCAGGAGTGAGCTTGGTTGCCGTCGTCATTCGACGGCCCTCCCTTCAGCGCCAAGGCCCCGAGCGCGGCGATGATGGCGCCGGCCCGGGGCCGTGCGCATTCTCGCAACCACTACGGAGGTGCGTGCCATCATCACGCATGGACCGAGCGTAGCGCGATCGGCGGACGGGTTCAAGCGTCCGCCCCAAGGTAGGCACGCTCCAACACGAGCACTTCCTCATGGACGTCAGCTGCGGCTGCGGCTGCGGGTAGGAGCGAGGCGGCGTCCGCGAGGTCGAACTTCTCGAAGAAAGCGAGCACACCCGCGTGCCGTGCGACCTCATTCGCCTGCTCCTCGCGGGTCCTGCATCGAGGACATACCCACGTATCGCCTAGAGCTTTCTGCGCCTCCTCG
>Ga0136613_10000257_pt1 | contig 23238 bp, 18 predicted proteins | sample AntDrymUQ2722106_2_FD_106649 | JGI IMG/M metagenome (GOLD analysis project Ga0136613, IMG submission 106649) | Polar desert sand microbial communities from Dry Valleys, Antarctica - metaG UQ272 (21.06) | ecosystem: Environmental > Terrestrial > Soil > Desert | place: Antarctica: Dry Valley... | reverse complement strand
GCATGTCCAGCGGTGCGTCCTGTGAGTAGGCGAAGCCGCGTTCCGCCCTGTCCAGTTGCATCGAGGACACACCAAGGTCGAACAGCACGCCGTCGACGGAGTCCAGACCCAACTCGGCCAGTACGGCGGGCAGCGCGTCGTACACCGCGTGGACCAGGTGCAGGCGCTCGGCGTACGGCGACAGCCTGCTGCGGCTGCGCTCCAGTGCGGCCGGATCCCGATCGAGGCCTACCAGCCGAAGGTCTGGGTGTGCCCGCAGCAGCGCCTCCGCGTGACCGCCGAGTCCGAGGGTTGCGTCGACGACTACTGCTGGCCGATCGGCTTCAGTTCTCGGGTGCAGCGCCGGGGCGAGCAGCGCCAGGCAGCGGTCGAGCAGAACGGGCACGTGATCGCCCTGCGGCGTACCTCTGTCCATCGCGTGCCTCTCGGTTGATTCGGCCGTATCGATCGGTCCCCGCCCGAGGCACAACCTGGCGCCGGGGAAGGTGCGTCAGGGGGCGCCTTCGGGGGGAGACCGACGGGTACGGACGGTGAGTCCGGGCGCCTGTCTGGCTGGTCACACGAGCCCAGGCACCACCTCCGAGTCCATCCGGGCGAACAGCGGCTCGCGGTCGTCGAGGAACCGCCGCCAGGCGTCGGAGTCCCAGATCTCGAAGTGGGTGTTGGAGCCCACCGCGACGCAGTCGCGCTGCAGTCCGGCGTACCGGCGGAGTTCGAGGTTGATGACGACCCGGCCCTGCTTGTCAGGGGTGGGGTCGTCAGCGGCGGAGTACATGAGTCGCTGGTAGTCGCGCACCTTGGGGCCGGTGCTCGGCACCAGGCTGAGCGCATCGCTGCGCCGGGTGAATTCAGCGAGCGGAAACACCGACACGCAGTTCTCCTGCCCCCTCGTGACTATCAAGCCGTCGGCCAACCGCTCGCGAAACCGTGCCGGGAGGGCGACCCGGCCCTTCTCGTCCATCCGGAGGGTGTGGGTGCCCAGGAACACCGCAGCCCACCTCCCCATCCCCACATTGGCCGCTGCCCGGCCCATCATTCCCCACCGGTCACCACCGTACCCCACGTGACCCCACATCAATACCGTTTTGTGGCGCGTCGGCGGACCGGAACCCGTAGCAGTTATGAGCGCTGGGGAGGCGCTGCTCGAGCCGAGCGGCGCCGTGATCGACCGATGAGGGCATGGGTTGACGGCGGCGGCGATCTCGGAGTGACGGCAGGCGATCACCGAAGCGGATCGGCCTACGGTTCAGACGCCTGCCCGTAATGTCTCACCATGCGGCGCTCGGGTAGTACGGGATCCGCCGTGGCGCTCGTGGCCCCGGCTGGTCTGCCCCGCCGCGGACCCGCAGCCCACAGACCTACGGCAGTCAGATCCGTTGTCGCGAGGGGGTACCCGCACCAGCGACCCCGATAATCGAGCCCGAGCGAGTCGACGAGGTTCGCGCGTCCGTAGGACTCGGAACACTCGATGACTACTACCAGGAACTGGCGATGATGTGCGCCGACGAGGCCGCCGACGGCCAACAGCCCGCTGACTGAGCCCGCATCTGAACCGACTCAGGTGAAGATCATTGCGGGCAAAATCAGGGTATTCCACCGATGGATACCCCGACTTGCCCGTGTTGATCAAGGGGCTGTGCCGCGCCGAGCCGCCGGATATCACGACGTGATGGTCCACCCGCGGGCGGTCCACGCCGATGGCCCCCGCCTGGCGGGACCTTCTGCTACACGTTCTTCCGGGCCGTCACCGCGTATGTGAGGCCCGTAGTGTCTCGCGCTGTGTTCACGCCCGAGGAGCGAGAACTGCTACGAGAGGGGCTGGCGTCGGCGGCGTACGCCGATACCCGCATCAGTGGTGCCGCGGTGACCGGGTCGGCCGCGGTCGGTCGGGCTGATCGGTGGTCAGACATTGATCTTGCGTTGTGCGTGGCCGCTGAAGCCGACCGTGGGCAGGTGCTCGCCGACTGGACCAACCGCATGTACCGGGATCATGGGGCCGTTCACCACGTGGATGTGACTCGGGGTGTGGCTCTGTTTCGGGTCTTTTTGCTCAGTAGCACCCTGCAGGTCGACCTCGCCTTTTGGCCAGCGGCGGAGTTCGGTGCCATCGCCCCTACCTTCCGGCTGCTGTTCGGAACCGCCAACGAACGACCGCCGGCACCAGCGCCCGACGCCACCGAGCTGATCGGGATGAGCTGGCTCTATGCGCTGCACGCTCGTTCGAGCATTGCCCGTGGCCGAGCGTGGCAGGCCATGTACATGATCAGCGGCGTGCGGGACCACGTCATCGCTCTGGCGTGCCTGCGTCACGGTCTGCCCGCTGTTCAGGGCCGGGGCGTGGACAGCCTTCCGCCGGGCATCCTCGCGACGCTCAGCGACGGGCTCGTCCGCTCACTCGATACCGCTGAGCTCAAACGCGCTCTCGGTGTGATCAGCGAAGCACTGCTCATCGAGATTGAACCGGTCGACCCCGGCCTGACCAACCGCCTGGCCGGGCCGCTGAGAGAGCTGGCCAGCTGATCACCGTGGTTGAGAAGCGGTGGCGTCCGGCCTGCTGCCGGCTACTCCTGGCGAAGGTCCTGAGGCTGGACCCGGCCACCCAGTCCAGCGACGGTGGCTGCGGCGACCAGCGCACCGGCGGCCAATGCCCCGAGGACAAGAGCGACGATGGCTGGCCACGGGGTTGCGGCCCGCGCACCGATGAGGTTCAGGTAGGCGGCCCCTGCAAGCAGGCCGCTTCCACCGGCCAGCGGTAGCCCGACGACCAGAGGTGCTGCGGCCTGCAGGAGCTGACTGCTGCGGACGACGCGGGCCGGCACGCCGAGAACGGTGAGGGCGGCAAGGTGCCGCCGGCGCTCCACTGCTCGGTCGATGCCGCTGATGAGCAGCGCGAGGAGGCCCAGGATGAGGACGACGCCGGCCACCGCATAGAGCACGTAGCGGTAGCCCTGCACGGTCTGCAAGTCCGTGCGATCGTCGGGGTAGACGATGACGTTGTCGGGAACAGCCGCCGCCAGGGCACGGACCGGTGCGTCGCCACCTTCCAGCGCCACCAGCCACGTCCGCGCGGGCGCGAGCAGTGTCGACAGGCCCGGCGTCGTCACGGGCACGAACAGCTGCGCCTGGGGCCTCCAGTTGGGGTCGTCCGGAGACGGCGCGATGGAGATCGTGCCGAGGCCGTCCAGGCGTAGCGGCCCGCCCGGTCCCGGGATCTCTCGGCCGTCGGCGGCGTACGTCGGTTGACTGAGCAGGGTGACGGTGACCTGCTCGCTGAAGTCCTCGCCGTAGCCTGGGTCGAGCCAGGCTGCCTGGTCGTCGCGGCACCCGGTGATCTGGTGGCTGAAGAACGCGAGCTGTGCGCAGGTACCGACGAAAGCTTCGCCGCAGGTGCTCGGCCGGTCGGCGCCGGGAGGGAAGCCTCGTAGGTCCTCCGGCGTGCACTCGGTGCCGACCTGGCGACCCGGTACGACCGCGCGTACACCCGGTATGTCTGCGAGTACGCCGGCGTTCAGGGAGCTGCCCTCGGGGACGTCCAGCTGGGCCAGCTGCGGGCCGGTGGAGGCGGCGAGAGCGGCTCGCTGGTACTGCGGGGTGGTTTCGAACGCGACCAACACGCACCGACCTCCGGCGACGACGAACAGTGCGACGAGCAACGCCGCGACCAGCCGGGTGGTCCCGGCCGGCTCCCGCGCCACGGCGGCCCGCTGGACCTGCCCGCCGGAGGCGGCCCCGGCCCGGCGGGAGGCGGCGCTTCCCACCTCGAGCTCGTCGAGCAGAGCCGCCGCCCGCCCGGTGGCCTCCCGGCGTCCGACCTGGAGCAGGCGCAGCGGCAGCGCGACGTTCTCGAGCAGGGTTAGTTCGGGCACGAGATCACCGAACTGGGGGACGAACCCGAACGAGCGCAGGCGCAGGTCGCTGCGGCGACGGTCACTCTGGTTGTCGATCCGCTCGCCCGCGAAGGAGACCTCGCCGCGGTCCGGCACGAGGACGCCAGCCAGACAGTGCAGCAGGGTCGACTTTCCCGAACCGCTGGTGCCCATGACCGCTACGACCTCGCCGGCGGACAAGGACAGGCTCACGTCCTCCAACGCCGCAGTCTCGCCGAAGGACACGCCGAGTCCGAGGCCCGCCAGCAGCGGGCCGCTCATCCACTCAGCCCATGCTCGGCGGCAATGTGCTCCGGCCGCTTGCCGGCCAGCTCGATCCAGCGGAGGTCGGCGTCCAGATGCGCGATCTCGTGGTCCGCCGACAGCCGGGAGACGAGATCCCCGGCCTGTCCCAGCCGACGAACCTCGCGCATCCGCTCCAGGTGCACGACGCGCTGACGGGCCAGCACCTCGTCGGCGGGTCGGCCGGACAGCAGCGCGAGCACCGTCTTGGCGAACAAGACGCGGTGGGCATACCCGGTCGGCGGCTCCGGGGTGAGCAGCCACGACGACAGCTCCGCCACTCCCAGCGAGGTCACGGCGTACACCCGCCGGTCGGGGCCATCCCCCGACTCCACCCCCACCAGCTCGGCGAGCCCATCGCGTTGCAACCGGGCGAGCGTGGCGTAGACCTGCCCCACACCGAGGGACCGCCCACGCCCGAAGCGGACGTCGTAGGCGTTTTTCAGGGCGAAGCCGTGACATGGCGCCGGCTCGAGGATCCCCAGCAGCAGGTGGGAGAAGGACATGAAGGGAGAGTGCACACTCAAGGTGCACACTCAGTTGATACATCCCGGGTCAATGACCACGATTGGGACACGAACATGGGGCAATTCGTCTGCTCGACATAGAGTGCCCAGGGTCGGCCGTTCGAGGACGCGCGGCCATACAGGCGAGGAGGACCGCGCGTGCTGTCACGCAGCGCCGTAAGCGATCTCGACGATCCCGGGATCGAGCCGCTCGGCCTCGACGACGTCCGAGAGGCCACCGGCCGAATCGCCGCCAACATCGAGCGGGTGATCGAGGGCAAGCCGGAGGTCGTTCGCCTGTCGATCCTCGTCATGTTGGCCGAGGGCCACCTGCTCATCGAGGACGTCCCCGGTGTCGGCAAGACGAAACTCGCCAAGGCGTTGGCCCGCTCCATCGACTCCTCGGTGCACCGCATCCAGTTCACCCCGGACCTGCTGCCCAGCGACGTCACCGGCGTGAGCGTCTACAACCAGGAGACGCACGACTTCGAGTTCAAGCCTGGCGCGGTCTTCGCCAACCTGGTCGTCGGCGACGAGATCAACCGCGCCTCGCCGAAGACCCAGTCGGCGCTGCTGGAGTGCATGGAGGAGCAGCAGGTCACCGTCGACGGGACGACGTACCGGCTGGAGACGCCGTTCATGGTGCTGGCGACGCAGAACCCCATCGAGATGGAGGGCACCTATCCGTTGCCGGAGGCGCAGCGGGACCGCTTCACCGCCCGGATCTCCATGGGCTATCCCGATGTGTACGCCGAGGCCGCGATGCTCAGCGCGCACGCCGGCAGCGACCCCCTCGACGACCTCAAGCCGGTGTCGAGCGCGCACGAGATCCGCGGGCTGATCCACGCCGTACACGCCGTGCACGTCTCAGACGCCGTCCGCAAGTACATCGTCGACGTGATCAACGCGACCCGCCGGTCACCAGACCTGCGACTGGGCGCCTCCCCGCGGGCCTCATTGCAGCTGCTGCGAGTGGGCAAGGCGCAGGCGGCGCTGTCCGGCCGCGGTTACGTGCTGCCCGACGACATCCAGCAGTTGGCCGGCTCGGTGCTGCCGCACCGCGTCATCCTGACCCCCGAAGCGCAGATCGCCCGGCGTACGGCGGAGCAGGTGGTCGCCGACGTGATCCGGACGGTTCCCGTGCCGCGGGGGACGGACGAAAACGGTCCAGACAGATGAGACGGGCTGACTGAGTGCGCCAGGCACTGACCGGACTGACCACCCGCGGACGCTGCTTCGTGGCGGCCGGCTTCGCGGCCGCGCTCAGTGCGCTGATCCTGGGTGAGAAGGATCTGCTCCGGGTTGCGGTGTTCCTCGTCGCGCTGCCGCTGATCGCCGCGATGCTGGTCGCCCGAACCCAGTTCCGGCTGTCCTGCAAGCGGCTGATCTCCCCGATGCGGGTCCCGGCCGGTGAAGCGGCCACCGTGCGGCTCACCCTCGCCAACGTGTCGATGGTTCCGACCGGGCTGATGCTGCTGGAGGACACGCTGCCCTACACCCTCGGCGGCCGCCCGCGGTTCGTGGTCGACCGGGTGCCGGGCGGGGGCTCGCGCACCGTCCACTACGAGGCCAAGGGTGAAATCCGCGGCCGGTACCGGATCGGGCCGCTACGGCTGCGGCTGGCCGACCCGTTCGGCTTGGTGGAGCTCACCCGCGGCTTTTCCAGCACGGACTTCCTGACCGTGGTGCCGACCGTCCATCCGCTGCCGACCCTGGGCCTCGGCGGGGCGTGGTCCACCGGCGGGGACAGCACCTCGCGCTCGGTGGCGATCCAGGGCGAAGATGACGCGGCCACCCGCGAGTACCGCAACGGGGACGATCTGCGCAAGGTGCACTGGCGCTCCACCGCCCGGATCGGCAAGCTCATGGTGCGCCGCGAGGAGCAGCCGTGGCAGACCCGGGCGGCGATGCTCATCGACGCGCGACTCTCCCGGCACCGCGGCGAAGGCGCCGCGTCCAGTTTCGAGTGGTCGGTGAGTACGGCGGCCAGCATCGGCATCCACCTCGGCCGGCTCGGCTACTCGCTACGGCTGTTCTCGGACAGTGGCGAACTGCAGACAGGCACCGACGGGGACTTCAGCACCGGCCACCTGCTGCTCGACCAACTAGCTGTGCTCGCCACCTCGGCGCATCACGAGATGGACCGCGGCATCCAGGCCCTGCGGCACGCCAACGAGGACGGACTGCTGGTCGCCGTGCTGGGAGACATCGGCCCGGACGAGGCGCAGGCACTGGCCACCGGCCGCGGGGGTACGTCGCGCAGCATCGCGGTGCTCTGCGACGTATCGAGCTGGATGACCGGCTCCGGCCGCGCCGACGCCTTGATGCGGCACCAGGCATCGGTCGGTGTGCTGCGGCGATGCGGCTGGCGGGTCGTGATCGGGCGTCGCGGCATGACCATCACCGAGGCATGGGGACAGGCCGGGGTCTCGGCCTTTGCCGCGGCAGGCGGCAACTTGACCTTCGGCCTGGAACCGGCGACAGCCACGGCAGCGGCGACATGACAGTGACCCCACTCGGCTCCGTCCAGTCCGCTCCCGTCGTGTGCTCCCGGACGGAGCCTCGCTCATGACAGTCACCACAAAGCTTGCCCTCGCCTCCGGCATCGGCGTACTGCTCGGCGCCCTGTCGCTGGAACCGGTCTTCGTCAACATCGACTGGGTGCCTCCGGTATTCCTCGTTCTCCTTGCGGTAGCGGCAGTCAGCGTCGCGGCCCGCCGGCTGCCCGGCCTCGCACCTTGGACGCCGCTGCTGCAGGTGGCCGGCGGCCTGGTCGTCCTCACCGCGTTGTTCGTCCCCGGTAACGCGTTTCTGGGTGTGGTTCCTACCTGGACGAGCTTGTCGGACATGCGGACGCTGCTCGGCGAGGCGGGGTACGCCGTGCGCACCCAGGTCTCCCCTGCTCAGACCCTGGACGAGCTGCTCTTCCTGGCCACGATCGGCGTCGGTGCCGTCGCCGTGGCCGTCGACATCCTCGCGGTCACGATGCGCCGGCCGGCGGTCGCCGGATTGGCCCTGCTCGTGCTGTATGCGATCCCGACCGCGGCGCTCGTCCAGGGCATCCCGTGGTGGCCGTTCGTGGGCGCGGCCCTGGGCTACCTGCTGCTGTTGTTCGTCGACGGCCGCGAGGCCATGCTGCGCTGGGGACGCGGGGCAGACGATGGACCGAGTACACCGACGTTCGGGCTGCTCGCCTCGCGGCGGATCGGGCTGCTCGCGATCGCGGCCGGCCTGGTGCTGCCGTTGCTGGTTCCGTCGCTACCCAGCGGGATCCTGCAAACCGTCGGCAACGGAATCGGGGAAGGCCCCGGGACGTCGACGAATCCCCTCGCCAGTCTGGCCGGCGACCTGACGCTACCCGAGCCGGTCGACCTGCTTCGGGTAGAGACAAACGTCGAGGAGCCGTACTACCTGCGGTCGGTGTCCCTCGAGACGTATACCGAGCAGGGCTGGGCGGAAGGGAACCTCGACGGCACCTTCGACGCCAACGCGGGCGACCTGCCCGGTGTCCCGAGCGGCAGCCCCACCCGCAACGTGCAAGCGCAGATCGAGGTGTTGGACCAGGACGACCGGTACCTGGCCACGTACTACTCCACCCGTGATGTGGACAGCGAGGGTGACTGGCGCTTCGACGCGATTAGCAGCACGATCTGGAGCGAGAACGACCGCACCTCGGGGCTCGTGTACACCGTCGAAGCCGACGAACCGGCACCGTCGGTGCGGGATCTCGAGGCCGCCGACGATCTGGACTCCGAGGACCAGGTGCAGCGGCGGTTCACGGCGCTGCCCCGGCTGGTCAAGCCGGAGATCTCCAACCTGGTGAGCGACCTCGTGGACGGCGCCGAGGGTCCCTACGCCCGGACGATCGCGATCAACGACTTCTTCACCGACCCGGCGAGTGAGTTCATCTACAGCCTGAGCACCGAGCCGGGAACCAGCGGCGACGCTCTCGTCGACTTCCTGACCAACCGGCAGGGCTACTGCGAGCAGTACGCCTCGGCGATGGCGGTGATGCTGCGGTTCGCCAACGTTCCCGCCCGGGTCGTCATCGGCTACACGCCAGGCAAGTTCAACGCCGGCAGCTGGACGGTGACCACCGACGACGCGCACGCGTGGGTGGAGGCGTACTTCGACGGGATCGGCTGGGTGCCGTTCGACCCGACACCACTGGGCGGTGGCCGCGGGATCGAGCCGGCCTGGGCTCCCCGCGTGGACAGCAACCCGTCCGCCCCGACGTCAGCCGCGACCAACTCCCGTGCCTCGGGAACCGCGGGCGGGCCTGGTCTGGATCTCGAGCCAAGCCTCCCGGGCGAGCAGGGCAGCGCGGGCGGCGGCACGTCCACCGGGATCCTCGATCCGATGACCGTGTTGATCTGGTTGCTCGGCGTGCTTGTCGTGGGAGCGTTGGTCACCCCGGCGGTGCTCCGGCTGGCCATGCGCCGACGGCGGCTGCGTACGGCGGCCGAGGGCGGCAACCCGGCCGCACACGCGGCCTGGGACGAGATCCTCGACACGGCCGCGGATCTTGGCGGTACGACGGCACGCTCGGAAACGCCGCGGGGCGTGGCCCGGCGGGTGGCCAAGGAGCACTCCTTCGACCGGGAGGCGGCCGAGGCGATCCGGCTGCTCGCGACCGCCGAGGAGCGGGCTCGCTACGCACCCGAGGCGCAGGCCTCGGTCGACGGCGACCTCGCCGCTGCCACCCGAGCGGTCAACACGGTCATCCGGCACGACGCCGGGCGACGCGACCGGCTCCGGGCCACCGTGCTGCCCCCGTCGTCCGTGCGCCGGCTCAGCCAGGAGGCGCGTGGCACGCGCGAACGCGGTCGGGCCCGCTGGCGGTCGATGCGGGCGCCGCAGGCGGCCCGACATCGATGAACGCGCCAAAGCCGCCGGAGGCAGTTGAGGTGCCGCTGAGGGCTACTCGCTACTCGTCGTAGCGGCGCCGGAAACGCTCTTCCAGCCGGCTCTTCAACGGTGTCTTGCGCTGCTTGCGAGTCGATCCGGCGGGCTTCTTCCCGTCCACCGGACGGACATCGGCGGCACCGGAGAGCTGCTTGTAGTTGATCATCGCGTATCCGGCACCGGCGAACATGACCAGGAAGCCGAACACGCCGAGGGCGACCGTCTGGCTGACCGCCCCACCGATGAGCAGGGCCAATCCGAGGATGCCGAGCAGGATCGAGAGCCGGAGCTTGCGCTTGGCACGAGTCCGCAGGTCGGTCGAGCGCACCGTCGAGGCGAACTTCGGGTCGTCGTCGATCAGCGCGCGCTCGATCTGCTCGAGCAAGCGCTGCTCGTGCTCGGAGAGCGGCACGCTGATCCTCCCGGTAGTACGTCAGCGGAGCGGGTGAGTACCCGCTACGTCAAAGGATACGAGCCGTTCGGGCTGGGCGAAAGGCGAACGGAGGCTGAGGTTGTTCCGGTTTGGCTACGTCTCACTGTCGCCGGTCCGCACCGTTGCCGCCCGGGCGCATCCCCTCGGGAGTCCCGGCGGGCCGGGCGGGACGTGTCGACACCGACCGGGGATCGAGCAGCGTGGCCGGGCGGACGGCGCCGGTGCCGAAACGTCGCGCGGCCCGATCCGCGGCCTGCTCGGCGTCGCGCCGGCCGTGTTCGCGAGCCCCGAGCAGCAGTTGGACAGGCGCCTCGGCGGTAGGCACGAGTCCCTCCGCACGCACCCCCACCAGCCGGATCCGGGCTCGATCCAACCCCAGCGCGTCGTAGAGCTGACTGGCGACCTCGAAGATCTCCTGGCCGACATCGGTGGAAACGCGCAGCGTGCGGGACCGGGTCAGCGTCGTGAAGTCGTGGAAGCGGACCTTGATGCTGACCGTCCGCGACAGCGCCCCGGCCGAGCGCAACCTGCCCGCTGTCCGCTCCGAGAGCCGCAGCAGTTCGCGTGAGACCACCGCGGGATCGTCCACGTCGGAGGAGAACGTCTCCTCCGAGCCGATGGACTTCTCCGGCTCGTGCGGTACGACGACGCGCTGGTCCTTACCCCAGGACAGCGCGTGCAGGTGCGCGCCCAACGCCGGCCCGAGCGCCCGCTGCAGCGTCGGCAGCGGCGTGTTGGCGACCTGGCCGACCGAGCGCAGGCCCAGCTGGGTCAGCTGCTCCTCGGTCCGCACCCCGACTCCCCACAGGGCAGCGACCGGGAGCGCATGGAGGAACCGGATCACTCCGTCGACCGGGACGACGAGCAGTCCATCGGGCTTGCACCTGGTCGAGGCGAGCTTGGCCACGAACTTGGTGGAGGCCACTCCCACCGAGCAGGTGATCCCCTGTTCGTCCTCGACCCGCGCCCGGATCCAGGTGGCGATCTCCCAGGGGCCGCCCAGTCGCCGCCGCGCCCCGGCCACGTCGAGAAACGCCTCGTCCAGCGACAGCGGCTCGACCAGCGGGGTGATCGACCGGAAGAGCGCCATGATGCCCTTGGACACCTCGGCGTACAGGCGCATGTCGCCGGGGACGACGACCGCGTGCGGGCAGAGCCGCTTGGCCCGCCCCATCGGCATCGCGCTGTGCACCCCGCAGGCGCGGGCTTCGTACGTCGCCGACGTGACCACGCCGCGGTTCCCGTCTCCGCCGACGAGCACCGGCTTGCCACGCAGTTCGGGGCGGCGGCGGACCTCGACGCTGGCGAAGAAGGCATCCATGTCGACGTGCAGGAACCGACACCCGGCATCGTCGGCGTCTGGACCGGCCGGCATGATCACCTCAACTCGAAAGCTTGTTCGAAGGGCGCAGCCTAGCGCCCATGACCGACGGTCTGCCGCACCGGCACCTGTAGTTCGGTCACGAGGTCGTCGACGTTGTCGGTGAGGTAGTCAGGCGGCAGCCTCAATTCCGGTTCTGCGCCGAAGCGCAGGTATACCTCACGGATCGTCCCGTCGGGCTGCCGCCCGGTCTCCTCCAGCCAGCCGAGCATCCGCTGCAGATGCCCGCCGAGGTCCCCGTACCGTCCACGATGGACAGTGCAGGCCATGCTGGGCACCGCCGGCAGTTGGGTGACGGACATGACGCCATCAGCGGGTAGTCGCATGGTGACCGGCACCGCGACCGTGGCGGTGCCGCCGTCGCCGAGCAGCGCCATCGGAGGCCGAGCGGCCCTGGCGCCATGTTGGCGTACATACCCCTCGACCTCGTAGAAGGCGGCGGGCACGTCGTCGACGTCGGCCAGGGTGGCGACCAGCTCGGTGCCGATCGGGCGGACGACGACGTCGGTGAGCCGAGCCGGGCCGACCGCGGCGAGCATCAGCCGCCTGGCCCGGACCGCCCGCAGCCGCGCCGACGCGCGGCCGAGTTCCGCTCGAAGTTCTCGCTCCCGCCGCTCGTAGGCCGAGTCGACATCCACGCCGCCGTCGTCGGCGATCTCATCGAGGCCGAAGCCGAGATCCCGCAGCAGCAGGATGCGGTTGAGCGACGGCAGCTGGGCGGCGGCGTACCAGCGGTATCCGGTCCGCGGGTCCACGTGCGCCGGTGGTAGCAAACCGATCTCGTCGTAGTGGCGAAGCATCTTCACGCTCACCCGGGTGAACCGCGCGAACTCACCGATCCGGAACACTCTTGACCCTCCCACAGTGGGAAGCCGCAGCCTGCGTGGCATGACGAGGGTACGCATCGGCGTGCAGCTGCACCCGCAGCACGGCTCTATCGCCGGCCTGCGGCGGGCCGCGGTGCGCGCTGAGGAGCTGGGCGCGGACGTGCTCTACAACTGGGACCACTTCTATCCCCTCTACGGCCCCTCGGACGGCGCCCACTTCGAGTGCTGGACGATGCTCGCCGCCTGGGCCGAGGCCACCTCCCGGATCGAGCTGGGCCCGCTCGTGACCTGCAACTCGTACCGGAATCCGCACCTGCTGGCCGACATGGCGCGCACGGTGGACCACATCAGCGGCGGGCGGCTCGTGCTGGGTATGGGCGCCGGCTGGTTCGAGCGCGACTACGACGCGTACGGATACGAGTTCGGCACGGTGGCGAGCCGGATCGCGGCGCTGGACAGGAACCTTCCGACCATCCTCGACCGGTTCGCGGGCTTGAACCCGGCCCCCGTGCGCCGGATGCCGATTCTGATCGGTGGGACCGGCCTGCGCCGGACCCTGCGCCTGGTAGCCCGGTACGCCGATGTCTGGCACGCCATGTTCCCGTCCCGCCCGGAGGAGCTGGCGCCGGCGGTGGCCGCACTTCGTGGCTGGTGCGACCATGAAGGCCGCGATCCGGCCACGATCGAGTGGGCCGTCGGCATCGAGTCCGACCGGATCGGCGCCGACCTGGCGCTGGCCGAGGACTACCTGGAGATGGGATTCACCCAGATCACGCTCGGCGTCAACGGGCCCGACTACGACGTCGAACCAGTCCGAGACTGGCTCACCTGGCGTGACGTTGGCAATCAGGAGCGTTCCGGCGATAGTCGCTGAACCGGCTCCCTTGAATCAACAAGCTTGCCGCCAGCTGTCAGCAAGCGCGCGCACGCTCGGGTACCGCCCGGCCGGATCAGGGTCGGTGGCCCGGCGTACGACGTCGAGCTGAGCAGCGGTGCCGCGCCAAGCGTTCTCCTCGTCGCCGGCATCCAGCAGCAACCGGGCGGCGCGTCCGAGGGTGAACACGGTGGTTCTGATGTCTATCGGGTGGCCGACGCCGTACTCCTCGGGCGCCATGAATCGCCGGGAGCCGCTGAGTTGCTCGGTGGACACGAACGGTCCAGGTCGGTACTCGTCGAAGTCGACCAGCCGCACCTGACCGCGCTCGAAGTCGTACAGCAGGCAGCCGTCGTAGAAGTCGACCGCGACGAAGCCGGCCGACTCCACCGCGAGATGCGCGTCCAGGACGCGCGCTATCGCCACCTCCACCGCCGCCACCGGTAGCAGGCGGAAGCGGGCCATCGGGCTGTCTGGCTGCGTACGCGTCGCTGTGCGCGGGACGGTCGCGTGATACAGCAGCTCGCCGTCCACCCATGGATACACGAGCACAGGCACGCCATCAGCAGTGGTCAGGGCGTGCCGCAGGGAGATGATCGCCGGATGCTTGACGGCCGCATGGAGGACCTTGGCGCGTTCCAGTGACTGGACAGCACCTGTCGTCAGGGCGGTCTTGACGAACCAGCGCTCCGGTCCGATGGCCACGCCGTACGACTCGCAGCCGGAATCCTGCTGGTCGAAGACCCGGAAGACAGTGCCCACCGAAGCCAGGTGGGCCGCAACTGTGTCGATGACATCGACGTCGAAAAGCGGATGCGGCACTGCTAGGTCCACGAAGGGGTCAGAGGTGTCAGCACGGCAAGCCGGCTCACACCTTGCGGGCGAGGACGTGCAGCTGGGTCGCGATCTCCCGGTACGGCGACGTCCCGCTCAAGGCGAGTTCCATGCCCACCAGCGACTCCCCCGCTCCGTCGGCCACCGCGCCCGGTAGGAGGTCGGCCACCACCCGCACGCCGTGAAATTGTTCCGCGGACAGCCCCGCCGCGGCAACCATGGTCAAGAGCTGATCGGCGTCGTACCGGCGAATTGCGCCGTCATCCTCGCCCCAGCGACCGGCGGGATCGGCCAGTGCCCGCTGGGCATCGGCGAAATGTCCGCCGACGGCCCTGGCGAGCACGGCAGCAGCCCGGTTGGCGACGAGGATGCTGAGCGAGCCGCCTCCGCGCAGGACTGCCGCAACAAGGCGAAGGGTGTGAACCGGTGAGTCCACCACCTCCAACAGGCTGTGGCACAGCACGAGATCCGCGCTGTCCGGCGCTATCAGGTCGAGCAGGGTGTCGGTGTCCCCTTGGATGGCCCGGATCCGCCCCGCCACATCGCTGGCCTGCGCCCGGCGGTCCAGCGTCGCCAACGCATCCGGGCTCGGATCGACGACGGTGACCGCGTGCCCCAATTCGGCCAGGGGTACGGCGAAGCCACCGGTACCACCACCAACGTCCACAATGGACAGTACGGCGCCGGGACGGCGGGCGAGCTCATCGTGCAGGACCGACCAGACCGCGGCGGTCCGGGCTGACACGGCTTCACCGCCAGGTGAGCGGCGGTCCGGAGGCATGCGCCCGACCCTAAGGGAGGGTCAGAATCTCGACGCCGTTGTCGGTCACGAGCACCGTGTGCTCGAACTGCGCGCTGCGGCGGCCGTCGCTGGTGACAACGGTCCACCCGTCCGGCCAGATGTCATAGTCGATCGAGCCCAGGGTCAGCATCGGCTCGACCGTGAACGTCATCCCCGGCTCCAGCACGGTGTCCACTCGCGGCTCGTCGTAGTGCAGCACGACCAGGCGGGTGTGGAACGCGGTGCCGATGCCGTGGCCGGTGTAGTCACGGACCACGCCGTACCCGAACCGTTTGGCGTAAGACTCGATCACCCGGCCGATCACGCTGATCGACCGGCCCGGCTTGACCGCCCTGATGCCGCGCATCATCGCCTCGTGGGTTCGCTCGAGCAGCAGTCGCGACTCCTCGTCGATCTCCCCGACGGCGAAGGTCGCGTCGGTATCGCCGTGTACTCCGCCGAGGTAGCCGGTGATGTCGACGTTGACGATGTCGCCGTCCTGCAGCACCGTGGCGTCGGGGATGCCGTGGCAGATCACCTCGTTGATCGACGTACACAGCGATTTCGGGAATCCCTTGTAGCCCAGCGGCGACGGGTAGGCGCCGTGCTCGATCAGGAACTCGTGTCCGATCCGGTCGAGTTCGTCCGTGGTGACGCCGGGAACGATGTTCCGGCCGACCTCGGCAAGCGCCGCTGCGGCCACCCGCCCGGCCACTCGCATGGCGGCGATCGTCTCGGCGTCCTTGATCTCCGACCCGGTGTACGGCGCCGGTCCGGGCTTGCCGACGTACTCGGGTCGCGGGATGCCGACGGGAATCGGACGCGGCGGTGACATGGTGGCTGGGGTGACCATGCCTCCGATGGTAGGCAGGTCAATCCGCCCAGCGGGGCGAGGTCGTCCGTGGTGGCGTCAACCGGGCCGGTACGGCGACGAGCCGGGGACCACCCGAGGCGAGGCCACGGCGCAATGCCTGCTCCAGCGGTGCGCCGAGGTCGGCCACGATCTCGGTGGGGATGCCGAACGCCGAACCGAGCTGCGACCAATCCGGCGAGTGCAGGTCGACCCCTCGATGTGGATCACCGAGCCGGTCCTGGTCGTAACGGAGCATGCCGTAGCCGCCGTCGTCGACCACCAGGATCGTGACCGGCAGGTGCTCCTGGGCGAGCGTGGCGAGTTCGCCGAGAGCCATGAGCAGGCCGCCGTCGCCGCAGACGACGAGCACGCGGCCGGTGGTCGCGGCTCCGACCGCTGCCGGTAGTGCGTAACCGAGGGTGCCCCAGCCGATCGGGTACTGAAGCCGCCGCGGCCCGGCCACCCGTCCGTAGCCGGCCCACCAGTATCCCGGGATCGCCATGTCGGCTACTACGACCGTTTTCTCGTCGACGGCCGCCTCGATGGAAGCCAGCAGCTGCAGCGGCGCTGGCCCCGCGGGGTCGTCGACCAGCCGCTGCCGGACGGCGTCCCTCACTACTTCGATCGGGTTCACCTCCGCACGCTGGCCTATCCGTTCCGCGACGGCTGCGAGGACCAGCTTCGCGTCGCCGAGCACCGCGACATCCGGCGAGTAGTTCTTGGTCAGCTCCGCGGCCTCGACGTTGACGCAGGCGAGTCGGCCCGGCATCGGCATCGTCCAGTTGCGGGTTGAGGTCGCATCGAAGCCGGTCCCCACGGCGAGGAGCAGGTCGGCGTCGGCGATGAGTTCGGCGACGGCCGGCTCGTGCGCAGGCATGCCGACCAGCCACGGATGATCCGGCGGGAGCACACCCCGAGCACCCCAGCTCGTGACGATCGGTGAATGCAGTAGGTCGGCCAGCCGGCCGAGTTCCGGTGCCGCATCGGCCTGCATCACTCCCCCGCCGGCCCAGATCACGATGCGCTCCGCGGCGGCGAGTTCCGCGGCGAGCCTCTCGACGTCCGCCTTTTGCGGCGTGTGACGCGGCGGGAGCTGTGGGACACAGGGCGGGGAGGGCTCAGCGAGCAGGTCGGTCGGGATGTCGAGGTAGACCGGTCCGCGGGGACACGTCAACGCGGTCTGGATCGCGGCCGCGAACTGCTGCACCGCTTGCTCGGCCGTCCGGGGCCGGTAGACAGCCTTGGCCAGCGGAGCGAACAGGGCTGCCTGGTCGGCCGACTCGTGCAGGACGCCGCGGACGACTCCCGGCTTGGCCAGCGCGCTCGGAATCTCGGTGGCCACCAGAACGAGTGGGGACTTGGACGCCGCTGCCTCGCCGAACGCGGCCACCGCATTGGCCGCACCCGGTCCGGTCGTCGTGAGGGCGACCCCGAGACCACCGGTTGCCCGGGCCAGCCCGTCCGCGGCGTACACCGCCGTCTGCTCATGCCGGACCACCATGATCCGCGGCAGGTCGGGTCCAGATTCCCGCCAGAACGCCAGGTTGTGTACGCCGGGCAACCCGAACACGGTGTCCACCCGGGCGGCTGAGACCGCCTCGAGGATCCTCCGCGCGAGATTCGCCGTGGTGCGGTGCGGGGACATGGCAGGCAGTGTCTCGTGGTCGGTATGACGGCGTCCTGCCCGCCCGGACGTGTAGTTTCGCCAGCGGCACCGCACGTCGATGTGGCGACTCCATCCATCCTGTGGAAAGGCGCAGGTGCGCAACGGTTCAGCATCTGATTCGGGGTCCCAGAGCCCGCTGCCCACGGGGACGCTGACTCTGCTCTTCAGTGACGTCGAAGGCTCGACGAATCTGCTCAGGGTGCTCGGCTCGGAGTACCCCGCGGTGCTGTCCCGGCAGCGCGCGATCCTGCGGACGTCGTTCCAGCGGTGGCACGGTCGGGAGCTCGGCACCGACGGGGACGGCTTCTTCGTCGTCTTCTCCTCGGTTGTCGACGCGGTGAATGCGGCTGTCCACGTGCAGCGGGAGCTTGCCGGCCAGGACTGGCCGAGCGGGGTACTCGTGTCGGTGCGCATCGGCCTGCACACGGGAGAGCCGTCACGGCACGAGGACGACTACGTCGGAATGGACGTCCACCGGGCGGCCCGCGTGGCCGCCTGCGCACACGGCGGTCAGATCGTCGTGTCCGAAGCGACGTACCGCATCGCGATCGCCCAACCACTGGCAGGAACGTCCTTTGCCGACCTCGGTACGCACCGGCTCAAGGACCTACCGGAGCCCGAACGCTTGTATCAGGCCACCGGCGCCGGTCTGCGCCGGGACTTCCCGGCCCTGCGCACGCTCGGCGCGCGCTCCAGCCTGCCCGCGACTGCGGACCGCCTCGTCGGCCGGGACGGGGAGCTGCGCGAGCTGAGGCAGCTCGTGGAACGCGACGAGGCCCGCCTGGTGACGCTGACGGGTCCGGGTGGAGCCGGCAAGACCCGGCTGGCGATCGCGGTCGCCGCCGAACTCGAACCGTATTTTCGCGACGGCATCTACTTCGTCCCGTTGGAGTCGGTGCAAACCGCTGAGGTGATGTGGACAACGATCGCCGAGGTGCTCGGTGTCACCGGCGAGGGCAGGGCTCCACCGGCCTTCCTGTCCTACGTCGCCCAGCGCCAAGTCCTGCTCATCCTGGACACCCTCGAGGCGATTCCCGATGCCGCAGCCGTGGTCGGTGAGCTGCTGGCGACCGGTGAGGGCATCGGGATCCTGACGACGTCACGGCGGCCGCTGCACCTGGCCGGCGAATTCGAGCATCCGGTGCCAGCGCTGACCCTTCCGGTGGCCGCTGACGTCGAGTCCGCAGCCGGGTCCGGAGCCGTCCAGCTGTTCGTTCAGCGCGCGCAGATGGTGCGGCCGGACCTCACCTTGACTGCCTCCAACGCCGCAACGGTCGTCGAGATCTGCCGCCGGTTGGACGGCCTTCCGCTGGCGCTGGAGCTGGCTGCGGCTCGGCTCAAACTACTCAGTCCGCGCGCCGTCCTGACCCGTCTGGACGCCGGCATGGAACTGGCCGGTCCTCGTCTCGGGCGGCCGCGGCGGCAACGGACGCTACGCGAGACCATCGAATGGAGCTACACCCTCTTGGACCCGCTCCTGCAACGGGTGTTCTGTCAGCTCGCTGTCTTCAGCGGTGACTTCGACCTGGACGCGATGGCGGCGGTCATCGAGGTGCCGGTGGATCCGCTGGATTGTGTGGCCGAGCTCGTGGACGGAAGCCTCGCCGTGGTCAGCGACGGACCCGATGGCGAGCCGCGGATCAGGCTGCTGCAGACCATAGCCGTATTTGCTCGGGCGCGGCTCGGCGAGCAGGGGGAGTTGACGGCGGCCTGCCGCCGGCATGCGTTGCACTACTTGGCCCGGGCCTCGGTGGCCGGCCCGAAGCTGCGCACCGCACAGCACCTGCAGGCTCGAGACTGGTTCGAGCTGGAGCTGGACAACCTCCGGGCGGCGCTTGCCTGGTGCCTCGACCCCGAGGCCGCCGGGGAGCCCTCGCGCGGCGACGACGTTCAGCTCGGCCTGCGGTTGTGCGAGGCGTTGAACTGGTTCTGGTACGCCTGTGGCTACCAGTCCGAGGGGCGCCAATGGTTGCGCACAGCGGTGGATCGAACCTCGGGGCAGGACAGCGACACGCTCATGACCGCCGTGCACGGTTTGGGTGTGCTGCTGTTGCAGCGAGGCGATCTGGCCGGCAGTCGGGCCGCGCTCGAGCGGTGTCTCGACTACTGGCGCCGCGCCGCCGACAGCGCTCAGATCGCTGCCCAGCTGACCAGCCTGGCCGCGGTGCACCGCGCGCTCGGCGATCACGAGTTGGCCCGAGCGATGTTGACCGAAGGCATCGCCGCCGCACGTGAGGTCGGCGACCGCGCGCGGCTGGCCAACGGTTTGTCGAACCTTGCGATGCTAGAGATCGACGAGCAGCGCCCGGACGCGGCCGTGGAGCTGTTGGACGAGGCATTGCGACTGGACCAGGAACTCGACGACCCGTGGGGCGTGGCATGCGATCACTGCAACCTGGCCGGGGCGATGTTGCGGGCCGGACGCGTCGGCGAGGCACACGAGCACCTGCGGGACAACGCGCAGGCGGCGGTCGGGCTCGGCGATGTCGAGCTCACCATCACCGTGCTAGAGCTGTTCTGCATGCTGCTCGCCGAGCTGGGCGAAGCCGGTGGGGCGGCACGGATGCTGGGTGCTGCGGGGTCGATGCGCCTCGACGCGGAGTTGCCGATCCCGGCCCCGGACGCCGCCGTACTTGAGCACACCCTTGAGAAAGTGCGGCTGCTCACCCCTCCGGACGATTGGCACCGCGACATCGCGATCGGCGCGAACTACAGCGTGGAGGATGCGATGAGGGAGGCGATGGGCGAGCCGGCAGGGCCTTGACAATGCGGCGAGGATGACGGAACCAGTGGAGAGGACTGCGCTGATGGGGAAGTGGCGGCACCGCAATCCGCCGATGTGTCCGGACCTTGACACGCACTACGTTGCCGAGGCGCGCGACGGACAGATCGACTCCACCGCTTGGGCCGAGTATCTGAACGACATGTACGTGCAGGGCTACCGGCTTGCGCACGTCGTGCAGCAGGGCGACCGGACGATCCAGGTGTTCGAGCATTTCCTGCACCGTCAGCTGCCGGACTAGCTCTGGATTGGACCACAGAGATGCGGATTCATTCTTCGGTCACCGCCCTGTCATGGATTCCGCTGGAAGCGGTCGAGATGATGACCGCCGGGCTGCCCTTCAAGGCCGGCGTGATGCACTACGACGAGGTTCCACCCGAACCGCTGACGGACCTGGACGAACTGGTCGCCGGCTGCCGGATCCGGGTCGCGAATCAGCTCTCCGCGTGGATCGATGTCGTTGCCGGCCGGATCGTCGCGCACGGTCAGACCGGGCGCGGGTCCGCCGGGTTGACCCGCCTCACGGTCGGACGTCGAGATGTGCGCCTGCAGTCGGTCGCCATGCCTACGCTGACGCCGCAGCCTGTGGTCACCGACGACGCCGTGCGCTTCGTCCAGACCGCCGGGGCGCGACCGAACCTGCCGGCGCCGCGGCACGTACGCCGCAAGCCCGGCTTCCAGCTGACGTCGCCGCCCGCGTGGACGACTCTCGCGCTGACGATCACGGTGAACGGTGAGGTCGGGTACGACCTTGCGGGCGCAAGCCAATTCCCGCGACATTGGATTTACGACGACGCAGGCTGGTTGATCAAGAAGTCCGGGCTGATCGACTTCCGCAGCTGGTACCGCACGGCGTTCGAACGGAACACGCCGTGGGGCGAGAAGGACCAGCCCGCTGTGGTTGCCTCAGCCGAGAGCCTGCTCGAGCGCGGGCTGTCGCCCGGGATCATCAAGAGCGGTCCGCACTGGCGCAGGCTGCAGACGGGTGAGTTCCTGACTCGCCAAGGCGAGCGCAGCACGGACATGTTCCTGGTCTTCGACGGCCTGCTGGAAGCGGTGATCGACAACGAGCGGATCGCCGAGATCGGCCCGGGGGCCGTCGTCGGAGAGATGGCAGTCCTCGGGGAAGGTGAACGAGTTGCCTCGTTGCGGGCGCTTACCCCGTGCCGGGTGGCCGTCTTCGACCCTGAGCGCATCGACCGCGTCACGCTGGCAGAGCTGGCCGAGCCGCGCAGACGCCCTCAGTGACCACCAGGTCAGTGCCCGGAGCTGCCCGGGCTGGAATGCCACAGCTTGCGTGGCACTGTCTTCGTCCCCTCCCCGGCCGGTTTGAGATCGGCGTACGGCGACATCCGGAACCCCGACGGGTGAACGAGCACTGGACGGGCGATCACCGGCCGGGAGGAATGGCTGGCCGCCGCGCCCTGCAGCGCCTGCTCGGTGAGGGCCGCGGACTGCGCCTCCATCGCCTGCCACACGGCGGGCATTCCGGCGGATTCCCAGGTCTCCCGAAGCGCCGGGAGCTCCCAGCAGCCGGTTGCCCGCAGCGAGATCCCCCGCCGCCCGGTTCGGCGGACCACGCCGCGGATGACCAGCAGCCAGGAGTGAAACACCGTCATCGCGTACGGTCCCTGCACGTCCTCGAAGAACGTCGCGTCGACCGGGCCGGTGGAGTCGTCCAGGGTCACGAACACCACCCGGCGTCCGGAGCGCACCGGCGGCGTCTGAGTGGCCACCTTCACCCCGGCGACGAGGATCTCTGCCTGGCTCCGGCAACCGAGCAGGTCGCGGGAGCGGACCACCCCCAAGGCGTCGAGGAACGGCGAGTAGAACTCCACGATGTGCCGGCTGGCGTCGAGTCCCAGGATCTCCAGCTCGGCCCGGACCAGCTCGGACTCGGTCATCTCCGGCAGCCCCGAGCGACGTTCACCCGAGTCGGCGTCAGCGCTGAGATCCAACGCGAGCTGCACCGACTGCGGGGCGACCGCTGCGGTGGCACGTGACTGCCGCGCCGCAGCATCCCGCACCGTCAGACCGTCCGGTGTTTCGGCGGCGGGTCGGCGGGCGGAACGCTGACGAGGGGTCAGCGCCCGGTCGGCGCGGGCGGCGGCCCGGCTCCAGGCGTCGAGCTCGGCCACCTGCAGCAGCAGGTCCCGGCGGGTGACCCTGCCACTTCGGCGTACCGGCATCCTCGACCCGATCCCGTACGCCGAGTCGAACCCGCCGGCGAGTACCAGCCGCTCAGCGATCGGACGGGACACCCCGGCGCGGTGCCAGAAGTCCGACAGCGTCGAGTACGGACGGCCGGCCACGATCCTTGTGACCTCGGCCGCGGTGATGCCCTTGACGTCGGTCAGCGACAGCCGGATGCCGTAGCGCCGCGGGTCAGGCTTCTCAACGCGGTGTTCCCCGCGCGCCTCCGCCGGCTCCGGTCCTGCTGTGTCCTCACCGTCGGAGACGCGCTCGATGCGGTAGGACTCGTCGGAGGCGTTGACGTCCAGCGGGAGGATCGCGATCCCGAAGTTGCGGGCGTCGTCGAGGATCAGCCGTTTGGGGTACATGCCCGGGTCGTGGGTGAGCACGCCGGCGAGAAAAGCCGCGGTGTGGTGCGCCTTGAGCCACGCCGACTGGTACGTCGGGAGCGCGAACGCCGCCGCGTGCGCCTTGCAGAACCCGAACGAGGCGAACGCGGCGAGCACCTTCCAGGCCTGGTTCACCACGTCGAGCGGGTAGCCGTGGCCGAGCGCGGCCGGGATGAACCAGGCCTTGACCTCGGCGTGCGCGTCGAACTCGCCGAGCGCCCGGCGTACCTCGTCGGCCTCGGCCAGGCTCACGCCGGTGAGCACCGCGACGATCTCCAGCACCTGTTCGTGGAAGACGACCACGCCATACGTCTCGGCCAGGGCGTCCTCGAGATCCGGGTGCGGGTACTCGGTCTCGTTCCAGCCGTGCCGGGCGCGCAGGAACGGCGTGACCATGTCGCTCTTGACCGGACCGGGTCGGAACAGGGAGATGTCGATGATGATGTCGGTGAAGTTCTCCGGCGAGAACTTGCCGACCAGTTCGCGCTGGCCGGGCGACTCGATCTGGAAGCACCCCAGCGTCCGGGTGGACTGGATCAGCCCGTACGTCGCCGGGTCGTCCAGCGGCGCGGTGTCGACATCGGGCCGGTGACCGTCGACGCGGGCCACCTCGTCCATCGCGTAGGCCATCGCCGACTGCATCCG
>Ga0136613_10000256_pt1 | contig 23298 bp, 23 predicted proteins | sample AntDrymUQ2722106_2_FD_106649 | JGI IMG/M metagenome (GOLD analysis project Ga0136613, IMG submission 106649) | Polar desert sand microbial communities from Dry Valleys, Antarctica - metaG UQ272 (21.06) | ecosystem: Environmental > Terrestrial > Soil > Desert | place: Antarctica: Dry Valley... | reverse complement strand
GAGCTCCAGCTTGTCGGCCTGGTAGTCGAGCGCGCGCAGGTTGTCGAGCCGGCGCTCGATCACGTCCTCCTCGTTGTAGGCGGGGACGATCACGGTCACGGTCGGCTCGATGTCGCGTTTGGCAACGCGCTGCTCACGCAGGCGCGCGAGCGCGGCCGCGGCCGGCGGGTAGAGGGCGTGCGTCCACGCGAGAGCGCCGAGTGACCCCCAGAACAGTCCTTTGACGGCGACGGCTGCGGCGTCAGTCATTGTCTTCCCCGTGTTCCCGCACCCGCGAATCGTATGGGAGGGCTTGGCGCTTGCAGCTCTCGTGGCCGCGCAGGCGCTCCTGTTCGGCCGGCTCGTCGGCACGGACACGGACTTCGACGAGGGCGTCTACCTGACGAGCCTCGACGCGCTGGAGCACGTCCAGCGGCTCGGAGCGGACGTCTTCGCGCCGCAGCCGCCCGGCTGGTACCTGCTGCTCCGCCTGATCTCGCTCGCGGGCGCCGACTCCGTTCGCGGCTTCCACGTCGGGATGGTCGTGGTGGCGATCGTGACCTGCCTCGCCGCATATGGACTCGGGCGGGCGGTCGCCGGGCCGTGGGCCGGCCTGACCGCCTCGGCCCTGCTCACGGTCGCCCCCCCGTTCCCGCTCTACGCGCACCGCGTGCTGGCGGACATCCCTCCGCTCGGGTTGGCGCTCCTCGCGTTCTGGCTCGCCTGGGAGGCGCGGGAGCGAGGCTCGATCGCGCTCGCGGCGGGTGCGGGTGCGACGGTCGCGCTCACGCTCACGCTGAAGCCGACCGCCGTGATCGCCCTGCCGACGTTCCTGCTCCTCCTGTTGTGGGGGAGGCAAGTCAGCAGCCGCGTGGCGGTAGGAGCGCTCACGGGGGCGGCCGTGATAGCGCTCGCCTTCCTCGTCGTCCTTCGCGACGTCGTCGGCGAGCTGTGGGCGAGCGTCGTCACCTACCATCGAGCTGCGCGCGACACGCCGGCCGTGATCGACAAGACGCACGAGCTGGTCACCTTCCTCAACTTCCGCACGCCGTTCGCCTGGCTCACCCTCGCCGGAGCCGTTGCCTCTCTCTGGCTCTGGCGGAGCCGCGTTGCGCCCGCCGTGTCGGGGCTGTGGCTCTGGGCGGCCGCCTCGCTCGCGTTCCTCGTCTATCACCGGCCCCTGCACGAGAACCACCTTCTCCTGCTCCCGGTCGTGCTGGCGGTGCCGGCCGGGATCGCGCTGGCCGTTGCGGCCGGGCGCTCGCGCTTCCCCGCGGTCGCGGCAGGCGTCGTGGCACTTGCTCTTGCGGCGGGCTACGTGCAGCAGCAGCGTCGGGTCAGCCTCGACCAGGTGGACGAGGAACCCGCGCTCGTAGCGGCCGCGGAGACCCTGCGACGGATGACGCGGCCGGACGACCTCGTCGTCTCCGACCACTCGATCGTTCCGTTTCTCGCCGACCGGCGGGTTCCCGGGGCGCTCGTGGATACCGCAGCGCTCCGGTTCCAGACCGGCTCACTGACCTCCCGGGAGGTGTTGCGGGAGCTCGACCGGAGCGAGGTTCGCGCCGTCGTGGTCGGTCGTGCGTTCGCAGACCAGCCGGAGCTACTCCGCGGGCTCTCCTCGCGCTATTCCACCGTGCCGGCGCCGCTGGGCCTCCGGATCTACGTTCGCCGCTGAGACATACGCGTCGAGCAGCGCCGCGGTCGCCGCGCCCCAGCCGAGGTGCTCCCTCGCGCGCTCGCGGGCAGCCGCACCGAGCTGCCGGCGCTGGCCGACATCGGCGAGCAGGCGGGTGAGCGCCTTGCGGAGGCCGGCGCGTTCGACGAGGAGGCCAGTTACGCCGTCCTCGATCGCGTCGACGAGCCCGCCCACCGGCGTTGCCACCACCGGACGGCCGTGGGCCATCGCCTCCCGGGCGACGACGCCGTACCCCTCCCGCCGCGACGGAACGCACACGACGGCCGCCCGCTCGTAGTAGCCGCCGAGCTCGGAGCGGGGGACGAAGCCCAGTGCCTCCGGAACGCTGTCTCGCAAGGGGCCGTCGCCGACGATCACGCGCGGCAGGCCCTCGGTCGCCTCGAGGAACTCGAGGATCCCCTTCTCGGCCGAGAGCCGGCCGAGGAAGAGGACGTGTGCGGGGTCCTCCGGCTCGCCGGCTTCGCCCGGAAGCTCGACACCGCTCGGGATCACCCGAACCTCGCGCGCACCGAGCTCGCGCGCGGCCGCCGCCAGGCTCTCCGAGGCCACGATGGCGAGCCGGGCGCGCCGAAGGATCCAGCGTGCGAGCGGTCGGGCGCGGCGCGCGAGCTCGACGTCGGTTCCCCAGAGCTGGACGACGTACGGCTTGCCCGTCGCACGAGCGACGAGACCCGCCGGTAACCAGTGCGCGTGCACGAGGTCGGCGTCGGCTGCCGCCTGTCGGGCCGCGCGAGCGAACGAGAGCAGGAACACCGGCAGGAGCAGCGCAAGCCAGGGCTGACGGCGCAGGTTTCCCACGATCCCGTGCCCGTAGGCGATGCCGAAGTGCCGAAACGACGAGGGCGAGACCACCGCGACGACCACGCCGGCCGCGCGCACGTGCGCGACCGCGTCCGCGACGAACAGGCCCGCGACGTCGTCCTCGTGCCGAGGGTAGGACGTCGTCAGGACGACCACCTTCACGGCAGCTCCTCGCACAGGCGCTGGAGGAGCTCGGTGACCGCCTCGGCTCCACCGGCCGCGAGCGCCCAGGCGGCGAGGCGGCCGATCAGGACTGCGTCGGCGCCGCACGTGAGGGCGCGGCCGACGTCGGCACCCGAGTCGATCCCGCCGTCCACGAGCACCGGCACCTCCGCGGCCGCGGCGGCAACGACCTCCGGCAGTGCCTCCGCTGTTGAGACAGCGCCGTCGAGCTGGCGGCCGCCGTGGTTCGACACGATCAGACCGGCCGCCCCCGCCTCGATGCAGCGCCGTGCGTCGTCCGCGCGCAGCACGCCCTTGACGAGCACCGGCAGCCCGCTCAGCTCGTGCAGCCAGCCGATGTCGTCGAGCGACGCACCCGGATCCTGCGCCGACTCCGGTGCGTGTCGCAAGCCGCCGCGCAGGTTGCCTCGGGCGTGGTCCTCGGGGATCCTGAATCCGTTCCGCGCGTCGCGCTCCTTTCGCCCGAGCACCGGCGTGTCGCCGGTCAGGACGAGCGCCCGATAGCCGCTCTCTGCCGCCCGGCGCGCGAGCTCCCCCGTCAGCTCACGGTCGCGAAGGACGTAGACCTGGAACCAGCGCGGCGCCTCCGGCGCTGCGGCTGCAACCTCCTCGAGGCTGAGCGACGCTCGCGTCGAGACGATGTTGAGCGCACCGGTGGCAGCGGCGCCGCGGGCCATCGCGGCCTCTGCCTCCGGGTGCAGGAGACCCTGGTAGGCGATCGGGGCGATCCCGATCGGGTGCGCGAGCGGGAGCCCGAGCAGCTCGATCGATCTCTCGCTCTCGGGTGGCCCCCGAAGCACCCTGACGCCACAGGGTGCCGGCTCCAGGCTCTGCAGTTGTCGTTCAGCGAGATCTCGTCGCCTGCTCCGCCAGCGAAGAAGTCGTACACCTCGGGCGAGAGCACGGCTTGCGCTCGTTCGTGCAGCTTCGTCGGCGTCACCGCAGTCGGCGCGCGAAGACGATCGGCGCAGCCAGCGCGATCGTCGCGAAGGCAAAGAAGTAGTAGAAGGACATGGTCAGGTAGAAGGCGTTCGCGGCGAGCGTGCCGGCGAGCGCCGCTGTGAGCCCCCACGCGAGCGGGCGCACTCGGGCGGCGGCCGGATCGCGGGCTGCAGCAAGCGCACGTCCGATTGCGCGCGTCTTGCCGATCCTCCTGAACAGGTAGACGAGGAAGGCGGCGAAGAGGGCGGCGCCGACGACCCCCGTCTCCACGAGCAGCGCCACGTAGAACGAGTGCGGCCCGAAGTTCGACCGGCCCGTGATGAACTCGTAGTAGACGGAGAAGTTGTTCAGACCGAGGCCGAAGAGCGGATGTGACGTGAGCACGTCCGGGACGAACCCGTAGACGTCGAAGTGCGTCGAGGCGCCCGAGCCTCCCGTGTTGAGACGGGCGCGGAAGACGGTGCGGAAGAAGTCCCACTGCGCGGCGACGACCGCCCCGAGGAGCAGGGCCACGGAAGCGAGGGGTAGGAGCAGCTCCCGCGAGACGAGCCTGCGGCGGTACGGGAGCGCGAGCACGAGCAGGCCGACGCCCAGGCCGAGGAGGCCTGAGCGCGACAGCGTCGCGAGCTCGACCACGAGCAGGAACGAGAGGAGGAATGCGAGCGGGACGCGCAGCCGGTGCCCGCGCTCGAGCCGCAGGTAGATCGGTGTGAGCACGAGCAGCGGCAGGATCAGCTCGATCCCGAGGTGGTTGGGGTCGCCCGTGAGCGCGTTCGGCCGGTAGACGCTGCGACCCTCGATCGCGCCGAAGACGTTGATCGAGCTCGCCCCGCCCGTGATCGGCTGCAGCAGCGACTGATCGAGGTTGACATCCGCGACCTCGGCGACGCCGAGCTGGAGGATCCCGTAGACGGCGTTGGCGGCGATGCCGGCCATGAAGACCGTCAGGGTGCGCCAGTAGAAGCCCTCGCTTCGCCGTGCCAGGTAGGCGACGCCGGCGACGACGAAGAGGAAGTGGAGCAGGAACTTGATCATCCCCTTGCTCCACTGCTCGAGCGCCTGCTCCGTGCTCAGGTTGAAGAAGCCGACCAGGTAGACGAGCAGGAAGAGGCAGAAGAACGCGGCGGCCACGGCGGAGCCCGTCGCCAGCCTGCGGTCTCCCGCCACGAGTCTGTTGGCTAGGAAGACAACAAGGAAGAGGGCGGTGAGGACGTCCGAGAGGCTGAGAGTCCCGGCCACCTCCCACTGCAGCTTCGCGAAGGTGACGGTGAAGAGCGTCGCAAAGAAGAGGACGTCGGTGGCGCTCGTTGGACGTGTCGTCATAGCGAGCGCAGGAGCTCCGCAAGCTCCTCGGCGCGCGCGCGGCGGGAGAGGCGGTGGCGCGTGTCCGGCGGCAGCTCGACCGGCGGCAGCCCGCCGTCTCGAAACCGCTTGACGAGGCCGGTCAACGCCTCCCCGAGCGCCTCGACGTCATCCGGTGCGGCCACGACGCCGGCGCCCGTCTCCCGGATCAGCTTTGCCGCAGCCCCGTCGGGTGGCACTGCCGCCAGGATCGGCCGCTCCGCGGCGAGGTACTCGAAGACCTTGCCGGACAACACGCCCCGGCCGCGTCCGCCCGCCTCGGGGATCAGCAGCAGGAGTGCGTCCGAGTCGCGCTGCAGCTCGAGTGCGCGCTGCCGTGGCGCGTAGGGGATCAGCTCGAGCCGGTCTCCGAGGCCGAGCCGCTCGGCGAACTCGAAGTCGGAGGAGCGGAAGTCGCCGACGAAGCGCGCGACGATGTCGAGGCCCGTCTTCGCGAGGGCTGTCAGGAACGGGCGAGGGTCGCGCTTGCCGAAGAAGCTGCCGGTGTGGGTGATCCGGAAGCGGCGCCCGGGCGTGTACTCGAGCCCGGCGAAATCGTCGAAGTCGCAACCGTTCGAGATCGTGACGACGCGGCCGCGAGGACCGAAGCCGCGGGCTTCCTCGGCAATCGCGTCCGAGACACAGGTGATCGCGTCCGCGGAGCGGGCGACGAGCTGCGCGACGCCGTGGCTCGCCTTCCCCTTGACGCGGGCGGCGAGGCTGTCGCTGCGCCGGTGCGGGTGGGCGACGAGGGAGTCGCGGAGGTCGGCGACCCACGTGGCGCCCGTGGCCCGCTTGACGGCGGCCCCTACCAGGTGCACCGATCCCGGCGGCGACGTCGTCAGCACGGCGTCGATCCCCTCCTGCCGCGCGATCCGGATCGCGGCCGGAATTGCCGTCAGATTCCAGCTGACGGCCTCGTCGGGCAGGAGCAGCCGGCGCGAGGCCAGCTTCGCGTGGACGAGCGCGCGCGAGACTCCCTCGGTCCCGTGCAGCTCCTCCGCTGGCCTGCGTCCCCGCGGACCGAGGTAGCGGGCGCGGTGCACCCACGCCAGTGTGGGAGCCCGCAGCTCCTCGTCCTCGTGGATCCACTTCAGTCCCTCCGGTGCGAGCACGTGGGTCTCGATTCCGAGAGCCGGAAGGTACTGTGCGAACTTGAGCGGCCGCTGCACACCGCCGCCGCCCGCCGGCGGGAAATAGAGCGAGACGAGCAAGAGCTTCACCGACTCGATGCTACGGCAGCCGGTAGAGCGTGTAGCGGCCGTCTCGGTGAACGACGGGAAGCTTGGGGCGCACGCTGAAGCGGGAGCGGTCGAGCACGAGCCAGTCGGCGCGGTAGCGGCGCGGGATCGCAAGGTCTCCCCGTGCGAAGAAGGCCATGTTGTCGTTTCGGCGCGCGTACGGGCGGTTCTCCTTCGTGTCCGCGACGTGGCTCGGCGGGGCGGCGGCGATGTAGACGGGTGCCGCCGCCGCGATCCGGTAGCTCGTCTCGAGATCCGAGTAGACGATCGCCCGTTCCGGCACGCGCTCTCGGAGCGCGGCGACGAGCCCGCTGGTGAGCGGGCTCGGTGCGCGGGCGTCCGACGGGCTCCAGTTACCGGCTGCATGTACCGCCACCGGCAGGACGAAGAGCGCCGCCGCGGCACCCACGAGTAGCCCGCGATCCTCCCGCGCGGGCTTGCGCCAGAGGCCGGCCGCGAGCGCTGCGAGGCCGCCGGCCACTGCGATCCACGTCGCGGCGGCGGGTCCGCCGTCGCTCAGGCGGTAGCCGAAGTCGCCGGGGAAGGCGAGCTGCAGCGCGATCCCGGCAACGAGCGCCAGTGGTAGCAGCGCGAGCCACGTCAGCCGCGCCAGCACGACGAGGCCACCTGCGAACGCGACGGCGTAGGGAAGGAAGCCGGCCGCGCGCCGCGACTGGGACAGCGAGACGAGGTCGGAGAAGGGAACGAAGAGCGCGGGCAGGAGCAGCACCCCGAGTACGGCAAGCGAGCCGCCGAGCACGAAGGCTGACCACCGCTGCCGCAGCGCCAGGCCGGCGAGCGGGATCGAGAGCAGTGCCGCGATCGCCACGGCACCGCTGCGGCCGAAGACGTCCGGCGCGAGCCGGTAGCTCGACTCGGAGAAGACGTCCAGCTGGCCCTCGTACTGCTCGAATGCCCGCAGCAGCTCCTGCCGGTCCGGCGCGTGCGAGGCGGTGCTTCGCACGACCGGCGTCAGCCAGGCCAGAAAGGCCGCCGCCGGAACGACGAGCGCCGCGAGCGCGGCCGCGATCGGCTTCGCCTCGTCGCGAGTGGCGAGCGAGCGGACGAGGAGGAAGCCGACGAACGGGAGCCAGAGGAAGATCGCGTAGGTGGGGTGGACGACCGCGAGCGCGAGGCTGGCGGCGGCCGTCGAGGCGAGGAGGGCGCGCGTGCGGAGGGGTCCTTGTGGCGCTGTGTCACAAGCCGCCAGCGCCAGCGCGAGCGCCGCGGGCACGAGCAGCTGGCGCGACGCGGTCGCCGGCAGGCCGAGCGCGGTGTAGGCGCCGCCACCCTGCGGCGCCAGCGCGGTGATCGCGACGGCCGCGCAGGTGACGGCAATGGCCGGCCCGACGCGCCGGAAGAGCGCCCAGCCGGTCTCGTAGGCGAGGAGGAGCGCGAGCGGCGCGAGCACGGAGGCCTCGTGGAGGACGACGTCGGCCGGGTCGAGAAAGCCGACGCGGGCGACGAGCGCGAGGAAGCCGTGCCAGAGCGGGAACGCGTAGCCGGGGTGGAGGCCGCCGTCGGCGAACTCGTTGACGGCGCCGAGCGAGAGGCCGTCGAGCGCCTCCAGCTTCCGGACGCGCGCAAGGTGGAAGAGCCCGTCGCCGCCGATCTCCCCGGCGACGTGCCAGAGCGCAAGACCGAAGAGCACGCCGCCCGCGAAAACCCAGCCGCGGCCCCGGATCCGTTCCGGGACGGGCGCGCGACGCGCGAACGGCAGGGCTGCGGCACCGACGGCGAGCAACAGCACCAGGGTCAACGTCAGGGAAGCCCCGAACAGGAACGTCACGCCCAGAGCGCCGAAGAGCGCCGCGAGCGCCCAGGCGAGGGTCGGCGCCGCGCCGCGCAGGCCGAAGGCCCGCGCGACCACCGCGCCCGGCGCCAGCACGATCCCGGTCGCGAGGGCGAGGCGGAGGAGTGTCATCGCTCGAGCAGCTCCGGCACCCCGCCGGAGCCGAGCCAGGTCGCGACCTCGCTGTAGGCGCGCCCGCGCTCGCCCCGAAAGAGGAGCCCGCGCAGCCTGAGCGCGAAGCGCAGCAGCAGCCGGGCGACCTCCGCAACGCGAGGCCCGCGGTGCTTGGCGAGAAAGCGCAGGTGTCCGCGGACGTTCTCGCGCAGCAACTGGCCGCCGTGCGAGGCCCCGCCGACGTGCACGCACTCGGCTCCGGGGTAGAAGAGCGTCTTCCAGCCCGCCCGCGCGAACCGGTAGCTCCAGTCCGTCTCCTCGCTGAAGAGGAAGAACGACTCGTCGAGCGGACCGACCTGCTCCACGGCCGCGTTCCGGACGAGCATGCACGCGCCCATCACGAACTCGGCCTCCCGCACCTCGTCGTGGTCGAAGCCACCGGCGTAGAAGGCGTTCAGGAGCTGCGACCGCGGTGCGAGCTTGCGCAGGAAGAGGTACTCGGTGGCGAGACGCCAGAGCGTCGGGAAGCCGCGCACGGATCGCTGCAACGTGCCGTCCGGATTCAGGAGCCGCGGCCCGACGATCGCCGCCTCCGGTCGGTCCTCCGCGAAGGCGACGAGGCGCGCGAGCGATCCCCGCGTCAGCCACGCGTCCGCGTTCAGCAGCAGGAAGTAGCGACTCGGCGCCTCCCGGATGCCGGCGTTCCAGCCGGCGGCCAGGCCGCGGTTCTCCCGCTCGAGGAGCCGTACGTCGGGGAAGCGCTCGCGCACGAACGACGGAGTGCCGTCTGTCGAGCCGTTGTCGACGACGACCGTCGTCTCGTCCCGGACGCTCTCGAGGCAGTGCTCGAGCCAGGGGAGCGCGTTGTAGGTCACGACGACGACGCTGAGGTCAGGCATGAGTGGCACGTCAGGCATGAGCGGCGGGGCGTCCCCGGAACCCCTCCCAGAGCAGGACGGCGCCGCCGAGTACCGCGAGCGATGTGGCGACGAGGAAGAAGAGGAACCCGGCTGCGAAGGCGGCCTCGGCCTCGACGCCGACGCTGCCGAGGAAGCTGACGAAGAACGCCTCCCGCACGGCAAAGCCGTTCAGCGTGAAGGGGACGAGCAGCACGAGGAAGAAGAGCGGGCCCATGACGTAGAAGAGGCGAGGTGAGAGCTCGATTCCCACCGCTCGGGCTGTGGCCCAGATCGCGAGCACCCTGACCGTCTGCACGGCGACGGTCAGCGCGAACACGCTCCCGAGCAGGCGACCGTGATCCCGGAAGGCGTGCACACCCTCGTAGAGGGAACGCACCGGACGCTCGAGGCGGAGGCGGGCGAGGAGCGGCGTCGTCGTGCGCAGCAGCGGGCGGGCGGTCCGCGAGAAGAAGAGGAAGGCGAGGAGCAGCGTGCCGAGAACGAACGCGCCCTCGAGCCAGAGATACGCGCCGACGTCGTAGCGGCCGAGGGCGAGCAGGAAGCCGACCGCGCCGAGCAGCACCGTCGCCGCCCCGCCGAGCGCGCGCTCGAGGAGGACGATCGCGCTGACGGCGCCTAGGCGCGCCGGGTGGCGGCGCGACGTCTCCAGGATCCGGACGGCGTCGCCGCCGATCGACGTCGGCAGGATCTGGCCGGCCGCGTAGGCGACGAGGTAGGCGCGGACGAGCCACGGCAGCCGCTCCCGCATTCCCTGCGACGCCATCAGCCAGCGCCAGCGCATGGCCATCGGGATCAGGGTCAGGTTCATGATCGCGACGGCGAGGGCGAACCACCACGGACTCGCTGCTCCGAGCACGTCGACCGTCTCGCCGAGATCGACCTTCCACACCAGGTAGGCGACCGCGAGCCCCGTCAGGAGGACGGTCGCGACCGCTCGAACGACCCGCCGCCTCACGAGAGGTGCGTGTGGAGGAGCTGGATCGCGTCGATCACGTCACGGATGTCGTCCTCCGCGTGCGCGGGCGAGAGCGGCAGCGAGAGGATCTCGTCGCCGGCGCGCTCCGCGATGGGGAGCGGAGGCTGCTCCGGGTAGCGCTCGCGATACCAGGTCAGCCGGTGGACCGGCAGGAAGTGGATCGACGTCGAGATCCGCTCCGCAGCGAGCGCGCGCTGCACCTCCTCCCTGCTCGCCCCGAAGCGCTCTGGGTCGATCCGGACGACGTAGAGATGGAGCGCGTGCGTGTCTCGGCCGTCGCGGGCGAGCGGCTCGATTCCGTCGACGTCGGCCAGCCCGGCGTCGTAGAGCTCGAACTGGCGCCGCCGGCGCGCGGTGTGGTCGGGGAGTTTGTCGAGCTGCACGAGCGCGATCGCGGCGAGGACATCCGAGAGGTTCGCCTTGAAGCCCGGGACAGTGAGGTCGTAGCGGGAGCCGTCGCCGCGCCGCATCAGGCAGAGGTTGCGAATCGCGTCGGCGATGTCGTCACGATCGGTCGCGACGAGGCCTCCCTCACCCGCTGCGATGTTCTTCGTCGCGTAGAGCGAGAAGCAGGTCGCGTCGGAGAGGCCGCCGAGCTTGCGGCCGCGGTAGGCGCTCTCTGCAGCGTGTGCAGCGTCCTCGATCACGGGTAGGCCGAGCTCCCAGATCGGGTCGAGGTCGCACGGCTGGCCGGCGAGGTGCACGGGCAGGATCGCCTTCGTGCGCGGCGTCAATGCCGCCTTGACCTGCGCTGGGTCGATGTTCAGGTCGGCTGGGCGCACGTCGACGAAGACGGGCGTCGCGCCCGCGTGGACGATCACGTTCGCGGTCGCGGGCCACGTGATCGGCGACGTGATCACCTCGTCGCCGCGACCAATCCCGAGCGCGAGCAGCGACAGGTGCATCGCCGCCGTGCCGGAAGCGACGGCGAGCACGTGCTTCGCCTCGAGGTAGGTCGCCATCCGCTCCTCGAGGAGCGCCGTCCGCGGGCCGGTCGTGAGCCAGCCCGAGCGGAGCGTCTCGGCGACCGCCGCAATCTCCTCCTCGCCGATCGCGGGCGGCTGGAACCCGAGTTGGGTCGCTCTCGTCATCCGACGAGGAAGCGTATTGCGCCGGCCGCACGCCGAGCCCGCTCCAGCGCGTCGTCCCGGTCGCCGCCGACCGCGATGATCGCTCCGGCGCGGTCGCTCCCTCTCCGCAGGGGCCCGAACCGGTGTCCAGGCGGCCGGTACAGACGGACCTCGTGGATGCCCTCCTCCGCGAGCGCCGCTTCCGCCCCTTCGGTCGAGCGGAGCTCCCCCTCGGGCGCGACGAGGAAGAGGACGCACGCGCCGCCCGCGAGAGGGGCTTGTGTCGCTGCGACACAAGCTCTCTCGCCGAGCGCGAAGTCGAGCGCGAGCCCGTTCAGGTCGACTCCCAGCGCGAGCCGGCACAGCTCCGCGTCATGGCCGCCGCCCAGGCGAGCCGCCTGCTCGACGACCTTTGGCCCGTCGGCCCCGAGGCGGAGCTGCGTGTAGGTCGGGCCGTTGCGAATCCCGAGAGCGGCTGCCGCGCGCGCCGCAACCGCAACCGCGCTTGCGGACGGGGCCGCGGAAGAAGATTGTATCGCTGCGACACTTTCTTCGGCGCCCGGCCACACGTGTGCGAGCGCGACGCCGAAGGCGGGCGGGTCCGCGGTCAGCCGGTCGGTCACCGTCAGCGGGTGGAACTCGCCCTCAACCGAGACGGCGTTGACCGTCACCTCCGGGCCGTCCACGAGCTCCTCGGCGATGAAGGCCTCTGTTCGCGAGGCCTCGACCGCTCGCTCGATCGCGGCCGGCAGTTCCTCGTCGCGCAGGACGACGCTCAGGCCGCGCTGCCCCTGCCGGTCGGGAGCCTTCACGACGCAGGGGGCCGCCGGCTCGTCGAGCACCCGCGGCTGCGGTACGCCGGCCCGTTCGAGGCGCTCCCGCTGGCGCTGCTTCGACGTCGCCAGTGCCGCCGTGGCGCCGTCGATCGGGTGCGGGAGCCCGAGGCGCTCGGCAATGCGTGCCGCGATCCCGACCGGCCAGTCGGCGCCCGGCGAGATCAGGGCGTCGACGCGCTCCGCCCGTGCGAGCCGATCGACGCCGGGCTCGTCCTCGCTCGAGACGAGAGCCCGCTTGTCGGCATAGCGGAAGCCGGGCGCGGACGGATCGCGGTCGACGGCGATCACGAAGAGACCACGGTCGTGGGCCGCGCGCAGCAGCCCCAGCTGAGCCGGGCCGGCTCCTAGGACGAGGAGACGCGATCGCGTCCGGGAACCGCCTGCCACCACACCTCGTTGTCGCGATACCAGGCCACCGTCCGCTCGAGGCCCCGCTCGAAGCTCGTCCGAGCGCACCAGCCAGTCAACCGCTCCAGCTTCTCCGTCGAGCCGATATGGCGGTCGACCTGTCCGGGCCGCTCGGGGACGTACAGCTTCTCGGAGTCGCTGTCCACTGCTGCGAGGACGGCGTCAGCCACGTCGTTCACGGAGATGTCGACGCCCGTCGCGACGTTTACGACCTCGCCGGCGAGCGCGTCGATCGGAGCCGCGATGATCGTCTCGATTGCCTCGGCGTCGTCGTCCACGTAGAGCCAGTCGCGGCTCGCGTGTCCGTCGCCGTGGATCGTGAGCGGCTCGCCCGCGAGCGCCTGCGTGATGAAGCGCGGGATCGCCTTCTCCGGGTGCTGTCGCGGCCCGTAGTTGTTGAAGGGGCGCACGATCACGATCGGCAGGCCGTAGGTGACGAAGTAGGCGTAGGCGAGCCGGTCGCCACCCGCCTTGGTCGCCGCATAGGGCGAGCGTGGGTTCAGCGGGTGCCTCTCGTCCATCGGAGCGCACTCGGCCGTCCCGTACACCTCGCTCGAGGAGATCAGGATGAAGCGCTCGACGGGCGTCACTCGGATCGCGTCGAGGAGGATCTGCGTGCCCTCGACGTTCGTCGTCACGAACTCGGACGCTCCCTCCTCGATCGACTTCTCGACGTGCGACTCGGCGGCCGCGTTCACGATCACGTCCACCTCGGCGACGACGTCCGCGACGAGGTCGGCGTCCCGGATGTCGCCATGCACGAACGAGAGCCGCTCGTGGCCGAGCACATCCGACAGGTTCTCGAGGTTGCCCGCGTACGTGAGCGCGTCCAGGGAGACGACCTCGTACGCGGTGTTCGTCAGCAGGTGGCGGATGAAGTTCGACGAGATGAACCCCGCTCCTCCGGTGACGAGAACACGTTTCTGTCGCAACTAGAGCTCCTCTGCAATCAAAATCAGGGGGGAACCCATGGTTCCCCCATGTGCCCCCTCCTTCGCCGCCCGGTCCGGCCGAGATCGCTCCGCGGCTCCCGCCGGGCAAAGCCCGGCTCCGCCGGTCACCGTTCTGTGACGTTGTGACTCGTTCAAAGCTCCTCCGCAATCGCGTACAGAGGCCGTCCCTCGACCTCGCGTTGGATTCTGCCCAGATACTCGCCGACGAGCGCGAGGATGAAGCCCTGGATGCCCAGCACGAACAGCACCGCGACGCCGCCGAGGAGGGGGCCGGGGAAGTCGGAGCGGTCGATCCAGTACCACACCCCGTAGCCGCCGAGCCCCGTCGCGAGCAATGTGCAGAGCGTCCCCAGAGCCACACCGATCCACTGGATCGGCTGTGGCCAGAAGCCGGCTAGCACGTGCAGAGCCAGCCGCGTCAGCCGGAGCGGCGAGTAGCGCGAGCTGCCCTGCCGGGCGCGGTGCCCGATGTCGACCTCGACGACGGAGGCACCGCCGGAGAGGACGAGCGCCTTCGTGAACTTCTGCTTCCCGATCGAGGGCAACATCGGCTCAAACGCACTCCGGCGGTAGGCGTTGAAGGCGCACCCGAAGTCGGAGATCGAGACGCCGGTGAAGCGGCGGAGCATGCCGTTGATCAGGCGTGACGGCAGCGTCCGGCCCCAGGCGTCGTGGCGTGCGGTGCGGCGGCCACTGGCGACATCCGCCCCCGCCTCGACCGCGGCGACGAGCCGCGGGATGTCCTCGGGCTGGTTCTGGAGGTCGCCGTCCATCGTCACCACGATCTCGCCGCGAGCGCGGGAGAGGCCTGCGTGCATGGCGGGATGCTGGCCGAAGTTGCGCTTGAAGCGGACGCCCCGTACCCGCTCATCCGTGGCGTTCAGCCGCTCCACCTTCGCCCACGTGTCGTCGGTGGATCCGTCGTCGACGAAGAGGAGCTCGAACCGCCGGTCTGCCACCGCCTCGACGACGCGCCGGTGCAGCTCGTCGACCGTCTCCGCCTCGTCGAGGAGGGTGACCACGATCGAGAGCTCGGGCGCCGCGGCTTGCAGTGGGAGAACGTCGGCCGTTTGCAGGGGCGAGAGCCTACACTCGGCCGGTGGGATGGCAGCCGGGGGACGCGATCGTGCGCCGTGAGCTCGTGCACGGCCGGCCGTGGCTCTGTCAGGCCGCCACCGTTGTCGAGGATACGCCGGAGCTGCTCGCGATCTACGTTCCGGGTGGGTCAGCGCTCCGGTTTCCGGACGGAGACTGGCCGGGCGGCCGGCACCCCTGGCACGGCCGCGAGCGCTGGGAGGGTCACGGCGTCCTCCAGCTGCAACGGCCGGGCGAGGCGCATGCGATCTGGATCTTCTGGCACGGGCCGGAGCGCGAGTTCCGCGGCTGGTACGTCAACCTGCAGGAGAGCTTCCGGCGCACCGCGCTCGGCATCGACACGGAAGACCATGAGCTGGACCTCGTCGTCGCGGCCGACGGCACCTGGACGTGGAAGGACGAGGAGCTCCTGGATCCTTGGGTTGAGCGTGGCCGCTGGACGACCGAGAAGGTGGCATCGATCCGAGCCGAAGGCGCTCGCGTCGCGACCGAGCTCGACGCAGGTCGCCGCTGGTGGGGCGACCACTGGACACAGTGGGAGCCGGATCTAAGCTGGTCGCTGCCGCAGCTTCCTGAAGGCTGGCAACATATCCCGTAGAGCGGAGGCGAGCTTCCTCTACCGCGAGGTCTGGTTCGGTCGCGTCTGGCGCGTCAACGCGACCCGTCTCATCGAGGAGACCGGTGACGGCACGATCGCCCTCTGGGTGCCTCGGAGTGCGCCCGGGAAGTTTCCGGTGCGAGCTGACGGTAGCGAGATCCGCATCCCGACGACCGAATGGAGGCTTGCAGACCGGGTCGCCGGAGGCGACGGGCTCGGCCTCGTCCGACCCGGCGCGGCCCACTCGATCTGGGTCAACTGGGACGAGCACGGCACCCTCGCCTACTGGTACGTCAACTTCGAGCGGGACGTCCGCAGGACGGCGCTCGGAGTTGACTTCGTCGACGAGAAGCTCGACCTCGTCATCCGACCTGACGGCGAGGTCGTCTGGAAGGACAACGACGAGCTCGCGGAAGCGGCGGCGCTCGGTCTCCTCGACGCGGATGCTGTGCGTGCCGAGGCTGAACAGGTACTCGAGGAGTGGCCGTTCCCAACGGGCTGGGAGGAGTGGAGCCCCGATCCGGCTTGGCAGCTCCCGGCGCTCCCGGAGGGCTGGGATCATGTGGAGTAGGGGCGAGGCGGTCCTCCTGCGCTACGTCCACCACGGCCGGGTGTCGCGTGTGAAGCCGATGACGGTGGTCGAGGACTCCGTACGGCACGTGGCCCTCTTCATCGCGTCGGGCTCACCGATGAAGACGCGATGCGGCCTCGACGGCGTGCCGCTCTCGCGTGACCTGCCGTATGCGGAGCGGTTCGCGCTGCCCTGGCGGCTGTGCGACGGCGTCTGGAGCGGCTTCCACGTCCTCATGCTCACCCCGGCCGGCGCAGGCCACTCGTTCTGGGCGATCTGGGACGAGCGCTTCGCGTTCCAGGAGTGGTACGTCAACCTGCAGCTGCCGCTCGAGCGCACCCGCTTCGGCTTCGACACGGCCGATAATGTCCTCGACCTCGTGATCGCGCCGGACCTCTCATCCTGGCGCTGGAAGGACGAGCACGAGCTCGAGGAGGCAATCCGCGTCGGCCGCTTCACCTCTGAAGAGGCTGAGGCGGTACGTGAGGAAGGTCGTCGGGCGATCGCGACGCTCGACGCGCGAGCCTGGCCGTTCGACCGCGACGTGCGCGACTGGCGCCCAGATCCGGCGTGGCCGAAGCCGGAGCTACCGACCGCGGACGAGGCCTACGAGAACGTATCCCGGGGACAGTCCCCGGGACACGTCCCTCGCAGACGCTAAGCGGCGTCCAGAGCGGGCACGGCAGCCCGCTCGGCCCGCTTCTTGCCGGGGATGGCGAGCGCGATCACGGCGCCCGCGCCGACGACCGCCGCGCCGACCCACGTCGCGCTCACGAGTCCGTCGTTGAAGACCGCCGGTGACTCGTACCCGCCCGTGCGGGCGAAGATCGAAGCCAGGACGGCGACGCCGAAGACGCCGCCGACCTCGCGGATCGCGTTCGATGCGCCAGAGGCCTTGCCCTCATCGCGCGCGCCGACGGCGCTGAGGACGATGTTCGCGACGGGCGCGAAGAACATCCCCATGCCGATGCCGGAGAGGATGAAGGGGCCGACGAGCGAGGAATAGCCGATGTCCGCTTCGGACACCGCCGCGATCCAGCCGAGGCCGATCGCTTGGAGGGCGAGCCCACCTGCGAGGAAGGGCCGGCCGCCGATGCGGTCGGACAGAGCGCCCGCGATGGGCGCGACGACCATCGGCATCGCCGTCCACGGCAGCACCCGCAGCCCCGCCTCGAGCGGTGAGTAGCCCTGGGCGGTCTGGAAGAACTGCGACAGCAGGAAGATCGAGCCGAACATGCCGAAGTACATCGCGAGCGAGGCGCCGTTCGCCGCTGCGAACGCGCGGTCACGGAAGAAGCGGAGCGGCAGCATCGGCTGAGGCGACCGCGCTTCCCAGGCGACGAAGGCGGCGAGAGAGGCGACACCGGTGACGAGCGAGCCGATGATCTGCGGGCTGCCCCAACCGTCCTCGTTGCCGTTCACGAGTCCCCAGACGAGGCCCAGCATGCCGACGCTCGCGAGTGCGAGGCCACGCAGGTCGAGCGCCTTGTCCGGGCCATGGCTCTCGGTCAGCAGGCGCGAGACCGGCAGCAGCACGAGCCCGATCGGGACGTTCAGCCAGAAGATCCACTGCCACGCGATCCCTTCGACGACCGCTCCGCCGACGAGGGGACCGGCTGCGACGGCCAGGCCGGCGATACCGGACCAGGCACCGAGAGCGACGCCGCGCTTCTCGGCGGGAAAGGCGGCGGAGAGGAGGGTCAGCGTCAGGGGCATCACGATCGCGCCGCCGATGCCCTGGACGGCTCGCGCCGCGATCAGCGCTTCCATCGAGGGAGCGAGCGCCGCCGCCGCGGAGGCGAGTGTGAACAGGCTCAGCCCGCCGATGAACATGCGCCTGCGGCCGAAGCGGTCGCCGAGTGCCGCTCCGGTGAGCAGGAAGACGGCGAAGGTGAGCGTGAACGCATTCACGGTCCACTCGAGTTGCTCGATCGAGGCGTCGAGATCGGTGCGGATGACCGGCAGGGCGGTCGAGACGACGAGGTTGTCGAGGACGACCATGAAGAGCGCGACCGAGGTGATCGCGAAGGTCCAGAGCGTCTTGGTCTTTGCTGTCACTGCTATCTCCCTCCCTATTGCAAGTGAGTAGTTACTTTCTAATCGGAACAAAAAAAGACGGCCAGATCGATGCGGGTACCCCTATTTCTCGGGTTCGGGTTGGCAGCCGGCGATCAACCGATCGCCCCAGGGCGTCGGATCGTCGAAGAGCTCCATCGCCGTCAGCGCGTTCAGGAGCATGCCCTTTGCGACAAACGCACTGATGACCTCCGGTGGCTCCCCGGAGACCCGCTCGATCAGTTCCAGGAGGTCGCGCCAGACGCTGCGCACCTTTGCCCTGATCTCGTCATCGTCACAGTCCGCGAAGCACTGGAGCATCAGCTGGAGCCGGTCGCGATCCTCGATCAGCTCGACGTACGCTTGACCCATCGCGGCGAGGGCTTCCTCGCCGCTCTTGCCGCGGGAAGTGCGCTCGAACGCCTGGTAGGTCTCCTCCATCTTCCGGGCAGCCGTCGCCAGGTACAGCTCCTTCTTCGTCCCGAAGAGGCGGAAGAGGTACGGCTGCGAGATGCCTGCCCCCTTTGCGATGACGTCGGTGGAGGCGCCGTGCAGGCCGCTGCGGGCGAACTCGCGCGTCGCCGAGACGAGCACGGCCTCGCGCCGCTCCGCCGCCGTTTGCCTGATCGCAGTGCTCATGGGTAGTGAGTATTCACTTCCTTCGTCGCGCTGTCAAGCCGCGGTTCAAGCGAATCGGGAGATGCCCTCGGCGACGCGGTCGAGCTCGCTCTCCGTCAGGCGCGAGTGGAGCGGGAGCGCGAGGGCTCGGTCAGATGCCTCATCGGCACCGGCGAAGGGACCCTGGTCGGCGTAGGCCTCGAACCGGTGGAGTGCGTAGGTGCCGATCTGCACCTCGATCCCCTCTGCGCGCAGCGTGTGCAGCGCCTCGTCCCGGCGCCCGAGCCGGACGACGTAGGCCTGCCAGCCGTGCGTGTCGCCCTCGTCGGCAAGCGGCAGCTCGACGACGCCGCGGAGGCGCTCCGTGTACGCCTCGGCGATCCGCGTCCGCTCCGCGAGCAGGTCGTCGAGCCGGCGCAGTTGCGGGATGCCAACCGCGCAGAGGATGTCGGCGAGCCGGTAGTTGGTCGAGGGCACCGCGAGGTTCGCGTCGGGGTCGAGTCCGTGGTGGCGCAGCCGTCGGGCGGCCGCTGCGAGCTCAGCGTTACCCGTTGTCACAGCGCCGCCCTCCCCGGTGGTGACGATCTTGCGCGGGTGGAACGAGAGGCAGCCCATGACGCCGAGACCGCCGCAGGGCATCCCCTGCCAGCGAGCTCCGAGCGCTCCAGCCGCGTCTTCGAGCAGGTGGATCTCCGGGGCGACGGCACTCTGCAGTGAGGCCCAGTCGAGCGGCCGGCCGAACAGGTGAACCGCCAGCACCGCCTTCGTCCGCGGCGTCACCGCCTCGTAAGCCTGCTCGATGTCGAGGTTGAAGGTCTCCGGGTCGACGTCGACGAGCACCGCCTTCGCGCCCGCCAGCCGAACGACGTTTGCCGTCGCAGGGAAGGTGTACGCAGGGACGATCACCTCGTCGAGATGTCCTTCTGGCCCCTGCCCGATCCCGAGCGCGAGGACGGCGACGTGGAGGGCGGCGGTGCCGTTCGAGACGGCGACCGCGTGCTCGACCCCGCACGCCGCTGCGACGAGCTCCTCGAGCTCGGGCACCTTCGGCCCCATCGTCAGCGAGCCGGACGCCAGCACCTCCGCGACTGCAGCGAGCTCCTCGTCGCCGAGATCGGGATATGCAAGCCGAATCGGCTCGCTCACCTGGTGGGTGGTGGTCACGCCGGCGTCGCGGCCCGCTCGCGATACCAGGCGATCGTCCGCGCGAGCCCATCATCGAGGTCGACGCTCGCCTCGAAGCCGAGGGTCTCGCGGGCCTTCTCGACGTTCGGGATCCGCAGCTCGACGTCGGCGTAATGCAGCGGCTGGAAGACGATCTTCACGTTGGCGCCGACGAGGCGCCGGATCCGCTGCGCCAGGTCGTAGATCGTGACGGTCGCACGCGGGTTACCGATGTTGAATGCCTGCCCGACGGCGCTCGGGTGCTCGAGGCACCGGAGCGTCCCCTCGACCATGTCGTCGACGTAGCACCAGGCCCGGATCTGCGAGCCGTCGCCGTGGATCGTCAGATCGCGGCCTTCCAGCGCCGCTTCGATGAAGGCACGGATCGCGCCCCCGCCGATCTGGCCCGGGCCGAAGACGTTGAAGGGGTGCACCGTCACCGTCGGCAGCTTCAGCTCGTCGTGATAGGCGTGAGCCATGTGCTCGCCGGCGAGCTTCGAGACGGCGTAGGTCCAGCGCGCCTCGCCGACCGAGCCGATCGTCGACACCTGGCCCTCCTGTACCCGGAACGCGTGTGTGCCGAAGACCTCGCTCGTGGAGAAGTCGACGAAGCGCTCGACGGAGTCGAGGGTCGCGACGGCTGCCTCGAGCACGTTGTAGGTGCCGATGGTGTTGACGCGCATCGTTCGTACGGGGCTCTCGAGCACGGTGTCGACACCGGCGATCGCGGCGCAGTGGACGATGTGCGTCGCGCCCCGCGCCATCTCGGTCAGGTGCTCGGCGTCGAGTACGTCCCCGTGCACGAACGTGAAGTTCGGGTGCTCCGCCAGCAGCGTGCCGCCGAGGGCGTCGCGGTGGAGGTTGTCCAGCGCGATCACGTCGTTCTCCTCCACGAGGCGGCGGGCGAGGGTCGTTCCGATGAAGCCCGCGCCGCCCGTCACGAAGATGCGTTTGCCGCGCAGGGCCACCGTTCGAGTCTATCCGCGCTAAACTTCCCGCAATGCGCCGCACGCTTGCCGCCACTGTGCTCGCCGCGCTCGCCGTCGGATGTGGTTCCGCCGCCTCTGCGCCGGAAGCTGAGCCGGCGACCTCGCTCCGCATCTCCTACTGGTCGGAAGGCAAGGCGAAGGGCGACGACACGCCCGAGGCTTGGACGCTCCGCTGTGACCCTGCGGGCGGCTCGCTGCCGAACGACGGCGAGGCGTGCCGGAAGCTGAAGGTGCTGAAGCGGCCGTTCGCGCCCGCGCGCAAGGGGCTGATGTGTACGCAGGTGTACGGAGGTCCAGGCGAAGCGGTCATCAGCGGCACGTTCCGGGGAGAGCGAGTGTGGACGCGTTTGAGCCTGACCGACGGCTGCCAGATCTCCCGCTTCAAGCGCCTGGCGTTCCTCGTGCCCGGCTTCGCCGTCGGCGGGCCCGACTCGTAAGCCTCATTCGGCGCGGATAGCATCGCGCCGCATGCCATCGGTTCTCTTCGTCGGCGCCGGGCGCCACCAGCGCCGCGCGATCCTGCGGGCGAAAGAGCTCGGGCTGCGCGTCGTCGCGGTCGACCGGAACGCCGCCGCTCCCGGCCTGCAGGAGGCTGACGTGGCGGAGGCGGTCGACTTCACCGATGTCGCCGGCGTCACCGAGGTCGCGCGTCGGCATGGCGTCGACGGCGTGCTCACGGTCTCCGCGGATCGGGCCGTCCCCGTCGTTGCCGCGGTCGCCGAGACGCTGGGGCTCCCGGGGATCGGCGCGCAGACGGCGCACCTGATGACGCACAAGATCGCCATGCGGCGCACGCTCGCGGACGCGGGCGTGGCACAACCGCGCTTCGCGGCGGCCCGCGACCTGCAGAGCGCGCGCAGCGCCCTCGTGACGGTCGGGAGCCCTGCGGTGCTGAAGCCGGCGGACTCGGGCGGCCAGCGCGGCGTCTTCCTGATCGGCTCCGAAGACGAGCTCGACGCGCACCTCCACGTCGCGCTGTCCGAGTCGCTCACGGGCGAGGCGATCGTGGAGGGCTTTCACGACGGGCTCGAGCTGAACGGCATCGTTGTCGTCCGTGGCGGCGAAGCGATCTCCTTGACCCTGTCGGACCGGCTCCGTCCGCCCGGGATCGGGTTCGGCGTCGGCTGGATCCACGTCTACCCCGCTTCGATCTACGGCGACGTGCTCGCAGAGGCAGAGCGGGTCGCGGTGCATGCGGTTCATGCACTGGGGCTCCGCGACGGGATCGCGTTTCCCCAGCTGATCGTCTCGGACGACTGGAGCGTGCGCGTCGTCGAGGTGGCGGCTCGAATCCCGGGAGGGCAGATGGCGGACCTCGTGCGGCACGCGGTGGGGGTCGACCTGATCGAGGTGGCGCTGCGGCAGGCGCTCGGCCAGCCTGTCGGGGACGAGCTCGTCCTGCCCCGGTTCAAGCAGCCTCTGGCGATCCGGTTCCTCACCGCTGACCCGGGGCCGCTGCCGACGGGAACGGTGACGAAGATCGGGTCGCTCGAACCGGTGCTGAGCGCAGAAGGCGTTGTCCAGGCGGACACCTACCTCCAGGTCGGCGAGACGATCCGGCCGGTCCGGCTCGACGGCGATCGCCGGGGGTACGTGATCGCAACAGCGGAGACGTCGGTCGAGGCACTCCAACGGGCGGAGGAGGCGGCCCGCCTCCTCCGGGTCGAGGTCGCGTGAGCGACCCCCGCACAGAGATCGTCGGTGCCGGCTACGACTCGATGATCGACACGTGGGAGGACTGGGTCGCGCGGATCGAGGACGACCCGCGGGCCGAGTGGCGCGATGAACTCCTCTCGCGGCTGCCGGCTGCGGCGCGGGTGGTCGAGCTCGGCTGCGGCGGGGGGACGTTGGAGACGAAGCTCCTCGCGGAGCGCTTCAGGCTGACGGGCGTCGATCTCTCCGTCGAGCAGTTGAAGCGTGCACAAACGCGCGTGCCGGAGGCGGAGTTCGTGCACGCGGACTTCACGTCGGTCGACTTCGAGCCCGGGTCGGTCGACGCGGTTGCTGCGTTCTATTCGTTCAACCACGTTCCGCGCGATCTGCTCCCCGAGCTGTTCGAGCGCATCCGCTCGTGGCTCGTACCCGGCGGGCTCTTCCTGACCGCGCTCGGAGCGCGCGACTCCCCGGACTGGGTGGGGGAATGGCTCGGGGCGACCATGTTCTTCAGCGGCTGGGACCCCGACAACAACCGCCGGCTGCTCCGCGACGCGGGCTTCCGGTTGCTGCGGGACGAGGTCATCACCTTCCAGGAGCCCGAGGGGCCCGCAGAGTTCCACTGGGTTCTGGCACAGAAGTGACTTGCGCCTTTGACCTCGAGCACTACCGGGAGCTCCTCGGTGCCGCCGAGGTCGGCGGCTACCGGTTCGCCCCCTTCGAGGGCGAACCGACTCCGGGCGACCTGATCCTGCGCCACGACGTCGACCTCTCGCTGGACGCTGCGCTACGGATGGCCGAGGTCGAGGCCGAGGCGGGCGCGCAGGCGACCTACTTCCTGATGACACAGTCGGTCTTCTACAACCTGGAGTCGCCTGAGGGTGAGCGCGCGCTCGAACGGCTGCGCGAGCTCGGGCACCGCGTCGGGCTCCACGCCGTCTATCCCCACGCGCGGCTCGACGGCCGCTTCGATCCCGTTGTCGCCTGGCACAACCCCGACCCGCAGTACATGCGCGAGCCGATCGAAGCGGCGATCAACGTGATGGAGGAGCCCTGGTTCTCTCCCGAGACCTACCGCTCCGACTCGAACCAGCATTGGCGCTCCGGCTGTCCCCACGACGGTCTTCGGACCGGCGAGTTCCTGTGGCTGCAGCTCCTCACGCATCCGGAGATCTGGGCCTACCCCGGGAAGACGATGGGGCAGACGATGCGGGTGATGCTGGACGTAGAGCGCGAGCGGCGCCTCGAGCAGCTCGCCGCCGACAGGGTCGACCTCTCGTGACCGAAACCGTGCTTCACG
>Ga0136613_10000255_pt1 | contig 23391 bp, 25 predicted proteins | sample AntDrymUQ2722106_2_FD_106649 | JGI IMG/M metagenome (GOLD analysis project Ga0136613, IMG submission 106649) | Polar desert sand microbial communities from Dry Valleys, Antarctica - metaG UQ272 (21.06) | ecosystem: Environmental > Terrestrial > Soil > Desert | place: Antarctica: Dry Valley... | reverse complement strand
GAGAGGGAAACGCCCGGTCCCATTCCGAACCCGGAAGCTAAGCCTCTCAGCGCCGATGGTACTGCGCGGGGGACCGCGTGGGAGAGTAGGACGCTGCCGGACATCTTGTCGCTGAAGGGGCTGGTGCCTTGTGCACCAGCCCCTTCAGTCTGTCCGCAGCCATTGGTTGTGAGTGTCAGCGCGTGGACGTCCGCAATCGGGCGTGAGAGGAGCAGGGAATGAGTTCGCCCCGCAGTGGAGGCAGCCCGGATCGGAGCGGAGCGCCGAAGCGGCGATCCGGTGGTTCAGCCCAGGGCCGATCCACCGCGCGAGACGCGAGCAGCCGCAGCAAGGCGCGGGGTCGAGCCAGTACCTCGGGCCGCGGGGAGGCGCGGGGCTCCCGGCAGGAGCCGGGTGCCTCTCGCTGGTCTGCTTCTGGCACGTCCGGGCACCGGTCAGGTGGCGGGCAGTCCGCGATTTCCGGTCGACCCACGACTTCGGGGCGCTCATCAGCCTCCGGCTCTGGTCGACCCTCGACCTCGGGACGGACGGGTTCGTCCGCAGGTCGCGAGGGGTCACCGGCCCGTCAAGCCAGTTCATCGGCTCGGTCTCGAGGTGCGGCTTCCAGCCGTGGCGAAGCCGGCTCCGCACGTTCGGGCTCGAGCGGACACGCCGCAGATCGCCGTGACCGTTCGAACTCCAGGTCGGCCGCCCCGGGGAATGGTGGCTCGGGGGCTGGTGGCTCGGCCTCCCGGAGCGGGGCCACCCGGCAGGGTGCAGCCGGACGTGGCTCCCGGGACCGCTCGCCGAGCGGCGCTGTCCCTCGCGGTGCAGCCCCGCGCGCTTCATCTCCAGGTGGTTCATCTCCAGGTGGTTCATCCCCACGTGGTTCATCCCCGCGCGGTGCAGCACGTGCCGGTGGCTCCTACAGTTCCCGAGGACGGGCGGAGTCGCCGACGACCGGCGCGGCTCCCCTAACAGGTCAACGGGACAGCCAGCGATCCGACCGGCGCTCGGAGACGCCCAAGGCGGCCGCAGATCCTGGCCCGCCGATCCCGGACTGGGCACAGCCCAACCTGCTCGAGGACGCCGTACGCGACGAACTCTCCTCGCTCGCGCATGCCAATGCCACGGCCGTGGCCGGCCACCTGGTGGCTACTGGTGAACTCCTTGATGAGGCTCCGCAGTTGGCGCTGGCCCATGCTCGTGCCGCTCGCGCCAGTGCGTCACGGCTGGCCTGTGTCCGGGAGGCAGTAGGTGTGGCCGCCTATCATGCCGGCGAGTACGCCGAGGCATCGCGCGAGCTTCGCGCCTACCGGCGACTGTCTGGACGTTCGGACTATCTAGCGGTGCTGGCCGACTGCGAGCGGGCAGCCGGTCGCCCCGACGCGGCATTGCGGCTGCTTGCCGAGGCTCCACGAACCCATCCTGGGCACTCCGAGTGGGTCGAACAGCACATCGTCGAGGCCGGTGCCCGACGTGACCTGGGTGAGGTCGGCGGCGCCATCCTGGTCCTGCGCGACGCACTGGCGGCGATTCGGAAGGGTGCGGGCGCCGGAGTCGACGCCGATGACCTGATTCGGCTGCGTTACGCCTACGCCGACTGCCTGCAGGCGGCCGGTCGGACCCAGGAGGCGCTCCTGGAGTTCGCGGAGATCGCCGATTCCGACGACAGTGCCATGACCGACGCGGCCGAGCGTGCCGCTGAGTTGTCGGTACCCGGCGCGGATGAAGCAGAGCCCGCTCCGCCCCGGACGCAGCCATGAGGGTGCTGCTGACAGGCGCGGCCGGCTTCATCGGCTCGCACATCGCCGAGGCCCTCTTGGCAGCTGGTCACGACATCGTCGGGTTGGACTGCTATCTCCCTGCTGCTCACGGCGGCGGCTCAGAAGCCATCGATCAGTCGGAGGCCGGCGGACCGGCCATCAAACGCGTTGACATACGCGACTCCGCAGGGGTCCTGAGGCTGCTTGCCGGTGTCGATCTGGTGTGTCACCAAGCCGCCATGGTGGGCAACGGTGTCGATGCCGCTGACCTCCCCGAGTACGTGACGCACAACGACTTCGGCACCGCGGTGCTTCTCGCGGCCATGCATGAGGCGCGGGTCTCCCGACTGGTGCTGGCCAGCTCGATGGTGGTGTACGGCGAGGGCGCCTACGCCTGTTCTGCGCACGGCCCGGTCGAAGCGCCTGCCCGTACCCGAAGCGATCTCGACGCCGGGAACTTCGATCCCCGCTGCCCGCATTGCGCGCGCCCGCTCTCCTGGGCCTCGGTGCCAGAGGACGCGCCGATCGCACCGCGCAGCATCTACGCCGCGACCAAGGTGGCCCAGGAACACCTCGCTCACGCTTGGGCGATCCAGACCGGTGGGCGGGTGCTGGCGCTTCGTTATCACAACGTGTACGGGCCGCGGATGCCCCGCGACACCCCCTATGCCGGAGTGGCGGCGATCTTTCGGTCCGCGCTGGAGAACGGTCAAGCACCGGAAGTCTTCGAGGACGGCGGCCAGACCCGGGACTTCGTGCACGTCGAGGACATCGCCGGCGCCAACGTGGCCGCCATCGACAAGGTGGACGAAGCCGTGCGCGACGGGGGCCTTCGAGCCTACAACGTGTGTTCGGGGAGCCCGACAACGATCGGCGAGATGGCCGCAATCCTGGCGGCGGCTCACGGTGGACCGGAGCCCACGGTCACCGGGCGATACCGATCCGCCGACGTCCGCCACGTGGTCGCCTCACCGGAGCGAGCCCGTCAGGAACTGGGCTTCACCGCGCAGGTCAGCCCAGCGCAGGGCATTGCCGCATTCGCCCACGCCCCGTTACGGGCGCCGATCGAGGTGTCAGACAAAAGCTAGGCGGTGACGACAGGCGAAACATTGCGTCGCGTGTTGAGGTGGCCGACGACGCGTCGCATAGCCGAGCGACTTTTCTATGAGAATGGCTTCATCCACCTGGACGACGATGAAGTGCAGTGACGCAGCGGGCAAGGGGGGAGCTACGTGCGTGTCGCGCACGTCGGGCCTTGGGCGGTGCAGCTTCAGACTGTCTCCGCAGCCGGTAGCCGGACTTCGAACCGGCAACCGCCGTCCTGATTGATGACCTCGATCCGACCGCTCTGCGCCTCCACCAATGAGCGGGCGATCGCCAGCCCCAGCCCGGCGCCAGCCGGCTCACCGCTCTGATCGGAGGTCGCGGACCGGGCCGGGCCGGCGCCGCGAAAGGCCACGTCGAAGACTCGCGGTAGATCGGTGGCCGGGATTCCCCCGCAGCGGTCGTCCACCCGCAGGTACACCTCCGCACCCTCTCGGCCCGTCGCGACCACGACCGTCCCATCAGCCGGGGTGTGCCGTACGGCGTTGGCAACGAGATTGCGGACAACCCGCGCCAGTTCCTGGTCGCTGGCCAATGCGAGTGCCGGCATCACAGCCGGGCGGCACTCTACCCGAACCCCGCGAAGCTCGGCCGGGCCCCGCGCCCCGAGGACGACTTCGTCGACGACTTCGTCGAGAGCCACGGCCTCCAAGGTGAGGTTCAAGGCGCCGGCGGTGACGCGGGAGAGCTCGAAGAGATCCTCGACCATGATCGACAGACGTTCGGTCTCCCGCCGGATCCGGCCCGCATAGTCGGCAGTGGCGGCAGGACCGGTGACGAGCCCGTCCTCGAGTGCCTCACTCATCGCTCGAACTCCCGCCAACGGGGTCCGCAGATCGTGGCTGATCCAGGCCACCAACTCGCGACGCGAGGCCTCCACCGCGCGCTCCCGATCATGTGCCTCGCGCTCCCAGATGGTGCCGGCGGCGAGCCGGCGACCGAGCAACACCGCGGTCGGGATGGTGACGGCTGCGGCGACTCCGCAGACGATCAGGGTGTGGCCGAGCTCCTCGGTGAACATGAACCCGCTGTAGCCCAGGACGCCGGCCAGAATGACCGCGACCGGGACCAGAGCCAGCACCACCACGTTAATGGTGATCGTGCGCAGGGTGAGTCGACGCATCCCCCAGAAGGACAGGGCAGCTACCGGGATCGTGCAGGCCAGCACCAGCAGAGCGATATTGACGAACTCGGTCATCGGCGGTCAACCTTTCCGTCATAGCGGTATCCGGTGCCCCAGACCGTGGTGATCCGGGTCGGTCGTACCGGGTCGTCCTCGACTTTGCGGCGGAGCCGTTTGATGTGCACCGTCACAGTCGAATGGTCCGCGAACGACCAGCCCCACACCTGATCGAGTAGTTGCTCTCGGGTGAATGCCTGGCCGGGATGGGTCATCAAGAAGGAAAGCAGATCGAGTTCGCGGGCGGTGAGCGGGACCAGCTGGCCGCGCAAGGTCGCGGTTCGCGCCGGCCCGTCGACCACCAGGTCGCCGTCGGTGACCAGCGGTCCCGGTTTCGCTGACGACGAAGCCCGGCGCAGGACCGAGGCGACCCGCAGTGCGAGCTCGCGGGGACTGAACGGCTTCGTCACGTAGTCGTCGGCGCCGACCTCGAGCCCCAGCACCCGATCGGCCTCCTCGCCCAGGGCGGTCACCATGATGATCGGGACCGGGCTGGTCCGGCGCAGCTCACGGCAGACGTCGATCCCACTGATGTCGGGCAGCATCAGATCGAGAATGATCAGATCGGGATCCAGCCGGCCCACCGCCGCGACCGCGTCGGTGCCGCGGTCGAGAGCGGTGACCTGGTGACCGTCACGTTCCAGATATCGCCGTACGACGTCCCGGACCGTCGCGTCGTCGTCGACCACCAGGATGCGACGCCGAAGGAGAGGCGCCACCGGGTTCACCATGAGGTGTCCATCAGTACCGCGACGGCTCCGGCAGCGACTGCCTGGGCTCCCAGCCAGCCGCGTCTACGGCCAGGTCCAGTGGCGGCGGCGAGAGGGATCAGCCAAACCATGAACGGCAACCAGATGCGCTCCACCTCCGACTTCGACAACCCGCTGAGATTGGCTGCCAGTATGCCCAGTAGGGCGGCCGCCGCGAGCCAGTACGAGGGCGGGATCCGCAGCGCCAGCCGCCGGCTACGGTGGACCGCCGCTCCGATCCCGGCGACGACTCCCGGGCCGACGGCGATCACCAGGATGGCAGCGTTGGCCCAGACCCAGTAGGAGTACGGCCGCCGTGCGCCAATGCCCTCGTAGTAGCGGATCACCACTGCCGACTGGCCTTCGAACCACCAGAAGCCGGCAGCGGCGAAGGTCGCTGTGACCGCGCCGGCCCCGATCGCAGCGGGAAGAAGTGGCCATCGGGCTCGTCCCAGGATCAGGACGGCCAGCGCGACGGGGAGCAGTAGCACCAGCCCGTACGACATGAACAGTGTTGCTCCGAGCCCGATTCCGGCGCCGAGGGCCAGGGCGATTCCGCGCACCCGGCCCCGATGTGCCAAGGCCAGCGCACCGAGGGCGATGGACCAGGCGCTGAGCGCCATGAAGATGCCGTCGGCCGAGACCACCAGCCAGATCACTGCTGGGGTGAGGACCAGGAAGGGGGCGGCCCGGCGGGCGGTGCCGGTATCGCGCAACGCACGCAGCGTCACCAGGACAGCGACGATCCCGGTCGACCCGATCAGCGTGGTGAGGACTCCAGCCCAAGCCGGCCCATCCAGACCGATCCGGTCCAGCCCGACGTAGAACAGGAACGACAACGGCGGATGGCCGGCCACCTGCGAGGTCCAGTGTTCCGGTGCGGAGTAGACGATATTGTCGGCGAAGTTGGACAGCAACGGGCCCATGTTCGCGGCCCGGTCGACGTCGGCAAGGTACTCTGCCGGATTTCTGAGCGGCTCGACGAGGCCACCGGGCCAGCCGCGTACCAGCGCCAGTCCCAGCCCCCAGAGCAGACCGGCCGCCCAGGTGACCCAGAGCAGCCGGTGCCACGACAGGACCAGAGCCAGGCGCAGCCCGTAGCCGATGGTCAGACCGGCGACCGCTGCGGCGAGCAGCAAGCCCGGTCCGAACGCCGGGTCGAGCGAGGCGCTCAACGGCGGAAAGCGCGAGTGCACATCGCCCCACAGCGGCTCGGTCACCAACGCTGCCAGCACCAGCGAAGCGCCGATCCCCACCGCGACCCATTCGGCGCGCCGTGACCACCTGGCCAGCTGTGGCTGGCGGGTCGCAGCGGCGGTCATGGGTAAGAGCCTAGGGACCGGGCGGACAACGGTCGGTCCTGCGTGGGCCGTTCAGCAAAAGGTCACAGCCCAGGTCAGCCGAGCCGGACGTCACCGATTGGTAAGGGCCGCAGAACTCAGTGTGCGCAGCCGAACGCCCTACAGTCTTTTTGTGGTCGATGACGGTCGGAATGAGCTGGAGCCACCCTCGGTCACCGTCGTACTGCCGGCCCGCGACGAAGCTGGTGCACTTCCTGGCGTACTACAGCGGATGCCGGCCGGCTACCAGGTGATCGTGGTCGACAATGCGTCCACCGACGACACCGCGGCGGTGGCGTTACGCCATGGTGCTCAGGTCGTCACGGAAGCCGTCCCCGGGTACGGGGCCGCCGTACACGCGGGACTGCTTGCAGCCGACACCGAAATCATCTGTTTCCTCGACTCCGACGGTTCGATCGACCCGAGTCGGTTACCGGCCATGGTTGCCCTGCTCGAGGGGACGGCGGCTGGTACCGCATCGGCTGATGGGCCCGATGGTGGACGCGTCGATCTGGTCGTGGGTCGCCGCCGCGCCACCGGAAAAGGTGCCTGGCCATGGCACGCGCGGGCCGGCAATGCGGTCCTCGCGGCGCGGCTGCGCAGCCGAACCGGGATTCCGATTCACGATCTGGGGTCCGTCCGAGTGACCCGCCGGATGGCGCTGTTGGAACTAGGAGTCGAAGACCGACGTTTCGGCTACCCGATCGAACTGCTGGTACGTGCCGCACGGGCCGGATGGCGGGTTCGCGAGGTCGACGTGGACTATGCACCGCGTACGGCCGGGCGTTCCAAGGTCACCGGCTCCATCGCCGGAACCGCTCGGGCGCTGCGCGACTTCGCTGCGGCGATGCCGTGAACGGGTGTCCGGACGTCACCGTTCTGGTCGTCGCCAAGGCTCCTCGTGCCGGTGCGGTCAAGACCCGGCTAGCCGCCGATCTGGGTGCGGTCGGGGCTGCGCGGGTGGCCGCGGCTGCTCTGCTCGACACCCTCCTCGTCTGCGGGACGGTCTTCGATCACCGCATTCTTGCCCTCGCAGGCGACCTGTCCGACACCGGAGTCGTGGACACCGCAGACCTTCGCTATGAGGTCGCGCACTGGACGGTGATCGGGCAGTCATCAGGCGACCTGGGGCATCGGCTGGCCCAGGCCCATGCCGATGCCCACACTCGTACGGCGAACGGACGGGCCGGTCGCATCCTGCAGATCGGCATGGACACCCCACATGTGCCAGCGGCCCTGCTCCAGGACAGCGCACGCCTGCTCTGTCAGCCCGATGTCGACGCCGTCGTGGGCCCGGCCGAGGACGGCGGCTGGTGGGTGTGCGGTAGCTCTGATCCCGCACACGTCGCAGGGCTGGCCGAGGTGCCGATGTCCCGTTCGGACACCGGAGAGCTCACCCTCACCGCACTTCGGGGCGCCGGGGCACGAGTCGCACTGGTCGCCGCCCTGCGCGATCTCGACACTCTCGACGACGCCAAAGTGATCTCCACCGAGAATCCCGGTCTGCACGTGTCGGCCGAACTCAGGTGTCAAGGAGCGGGATGAACCACGCGGACACGATCAAGGACACCGGTCTGGATCCAGGGCTGGTCTATGCGCAGGCACTGACCAGCCGCCGCTGCCGAGCCGTCGATGACACCGGCCGCGACCTCCGACTGGGGGTCACTCGCTGGCTGGAGCCAGCCAGCCGGGATGACGACATTCTGCTGGCCCACTGCACCCGCAACACCCTGGATGTCGGTTGCGGCCCGGGCCGGCTCAGCGCGGCGTTGACCGAAGCCGGGATCAGCGCACTGGGCATCGACGTGTCCGCGGCGGCGGTGCAGATGGCCAGGCAGCGCGGTGCCACGGCACTGCGCCGAGACGTCTTCTCCTCGGTACCCGGACAGGGCAGATGGCCCAATCTCCTGCTGGCCGACGGCAACATCGGGATCGGTGGGGATCCGGTCGCCCTGCTGCGGCGGGTCGAGACCATGCTCGCTCCAGGTGGCCGGGCCGTCGTGGAGGTCGACCCGCCGGGCGAGGGAGTCAGCTGCCGGATGATCCGGCTGGAGGTCGACGAGCTGGTCAGTTCCTGGTTCCCGTGGGCACGGGTAGCAGCCGAGTCCATCCGTGACCTGGCTGAACAGTCCGGTCTGGCCTTCGCCGGGCTCGACCAACGGGGAGACCGTTGGGTCGCGTTGCTGGATCGTCGGCTGTCATGACGTCCTTGATACCGCGCGAGGAGACCTTCACCAGTCGTGGTCGCTCGCCCGCGATCGCAGCCCGGGTCGGAATCTGGCTGGGGATCGCGATCACCGTCTGCTTCGTCACGGGGTTGCTGTCCCACGCCGCCCAGGATCTGGTCTGGTTCCCGTGGCCCGCGCAGCCGAGCTGGGGATATCGCGTCACCCAGGGGGCGCATGTGATCAGCGGGGTCGCCGCGATCCCCCTGCTGCTCGTCAAGCTCTGGTCGGTCTACCCAAGGCTGTTCGTTCGTCCCCCGGTCCGATCGCTGCTGCACGGCTTGGAACGGCTGTCCCTCGCCGTACTCGTCGCTTCGGTGATCTTCCAGCTGGTGCTCGGCGTCCTGAACATAGCCAAGCTCTACCTCTGGCCCTTCGACTTCCGTCAGGCCCACTTCGCGGTGGCCTGGGTGGCCGTGGGGGCGTTGTTGCTGCACATCGCGGTGAAGCTACCGATCATCCGTACGGCGTTGGACCGGCCACTGGAAGCCGACGATCTGCTGCCAACCGCAGCTGGCGCCCCCGACGGCGAACCGGGGACGAGCGGACGGGACACGGGGTCGCCGGCCTCGGATGCACACGAGGATGACGCCGCAGCCTCGGCAGCCCACGACGACGCGCACGTAAAAAGGACGGGTCTGCCTCGGCGTACGGTGCTGGCCTCGGCGTATCTGGCCTCCGGTCTGGCGGCGCTGTCGGTCGCCGGCGGATCGATCCCTTGGCTGTCGAAACTGGCCGTGTTCTCGCCATCGACCGGAACCGGACCGCAGGGCGTGCCGATCAACCGGACCGCCGAGGCGGCGGGGATCACCAACGAGGCCGTTGGCCCCGCGTTCTCGCTGTCGATGGTGTCCGAGACTGTCACCCAACAGTGGAGCCTCGACGAGCTGCGTGCGCTGCCGCAGCACACCGTCAGGCTGCCGATCACCTGCGTCGAAGGATGGTCGACCAATGCCGAGTGGACCGGCGTCCGGGTCAGCGACCTGCTTGGCAGCATCGATGCACCGGCTGACTCGCGGCTGCGGATCATCTCGTTGCAGACCCAGGCGGCGTTCGGCGAATCGATCCTTCCGCCGCAGCACTCGGCGGATCCGACGACCCTGCTTGCGCTGCGCCTCAACGGTGAGGAGCTGGTCCTCGACCACGGCTTCCCGTGCCGGCTGATCGCCCCGAGCCGCCCGGGGGTCCTGCAGACCAAATGGGTCACCCGGATCGAGGTGATCTGATGACGCGCACCGACGAACTCAAGGCCGCCGCCCCGCGCCTGCTCATCGGCCTGGCCGGCCTGGTGCTGATCGGCGTCGGCGCGATCGAGCTGCTCGAGTTCGATCTCGTCGACCTTCTCTGGGTGGCGTTCTGGCTCGCGGCGGGGGTGGTCCTGCACGACGGTGTCCTGGCTCCGGCCACCACGGTTCTGGGCACTCTGACCGCCGACCGGGTGGCGGCCGACCGGCGTCGGGTCCTGGTCATCGCAGCGGTGAGCATCGGCTCTCTGACGCTGCTCGCCGTACCGCTGATGCTGCAACAGGATGGAGTCACCGGGAACTCCTCGTTGCTCGGCCGCAATTACCTGGTCGGCTGGCTGGTGGCGTGTGCGCTCGTTCTGGTCGGCGCTACCGTCGCAGCAGTTGTGGGCCGGGCCCGTGCCAACCGTGTTTCCCCGAAATCCACAGCCGCCCGCTGAATCCACAACTGTTCAGATCAGCACCCGAGCGTGACCCGGATCTCGCAGGCTTACCCGGGAGTCGCGGTGCCCATCCGGGGCCTCGCGGAGGAGAGATCCGGGGACACCATGAGCCTGGCCGTCATCGACACCAACGACGTGCATCTGATCGGCCGCTTGGCCGAGGAGCCGGTGCACAAGACAATGCCCAGCGGCGACGCCGCGGTGAGCTTCCGGCTGGTCGTACGGCGACCACCTGCGGCAGTCCGCCGACAGAACACCGATTCCATCGAATGCACCAGCTACCGCGCTGCGACCGTCAAAGCCGCGGCCGGCTGGGCGGCCGGTGATGTCTTCGAGGTACACGGTGCGCTGCACCGCCGATTCTGGCGCGACGGGGCCGCCACGCGCAGCGCGTACGAGGTTGATGTGCGTACGGTGCGTCGGGTCTCTCGGGCCCCGGCCACGAAGCCGCGACGATCTCCGGTGACCACCGGAGCCGCCTGAGCGCGCCCGGATGTCCGGTCGACTAGCCAGCCGCGGCCGGGTTGTCGGCCTCGTCGACGAAGCAGCGCATGACCAGACCCGTGCGCGGCTTCGGCACGAAGAAGGTCGACTTGCGCGGCATCAGGACTCCACGGGCCGCGAGGTCCAGGACGGTCGCGGCGGCGGTGGGCCTGACCAGGACGGCCACACCCGACCGGTCTCTGGCCGTCTCGAGCGCCGCTGCGGTGGAGTGCCGCAGCACAACCGTGCCCGATGCGGCCCACCTGCCTTCGATCAAGCCCGCGTCGACCAGGGCGATGTCCAGATTGCGCCATGCTGCCGCGAGTGCGGTCGGGGTGCCGGCCAGCAACGGTCCTCGGTCAGGGTCGGTCAAGGTCACCCAGTCGGTGCCGTCGGTCAGTAACACGATGGTCGACTGTGCGGTGTTCAGCAGGTCGTCGGCCTCGGCGGCGCTGAGTGGCGCCATCGAAGAGACCCGGAAGGTGCCGCCGGCTGCCTGCACGGCTCGGTTCAGCGGAAGGTCTGGAACCACGCGGTGAATGGCCCGGACCTGTGGTCCATGTGTCTGCGTCGGTACGAGCAGGGCCAGCCCACGGTCCCAGGGTCCCGCGCCGGCGGCCGTGGCGTGTTGCAGGGCCTGGTAGTCCAGGTAGCTCTTGTACCGGTGATGCCCATCGGCGATGACGGCCCGACGCCCGGTGAAGTCGGTGCGTACGGCCTCGATGTGCTCGCGTTCGACAACCCGCCAGAGCCGATGCCGAACCCCCGCATCGTCGCGCAGATCGATGATCGGCTCAGCGGCCGCGACGTAGGAGTGCGCGAGCTCGTCGGAGACCGCCGGGTCGCCGTCGTGGGTCAGCACGATCGGTTCGAGATTGGCCTTGGTCGCCGCGAGCAGGCGTAACCGGTCGGCCACCGGCGCCGGCATCGTCGCCTCGTGCGGCGAGATCGCCGGTGAGCCCGGCTGGACGAGAGTGACCGAGCCCACCCAACCTCGGGTTGATAACCGATCGGGTGCACCGCCGGTCTCGGCCAGGTCGTAGACGAACAACGCCGGGGCGGAATCAGGAACCAGGACGCCGTCTCGCCGCCAGGCGTAGAGCCGGCGCTGGGCATCGTCGGCACCGAACGTCGGCAGGGTCAGGTGCACGATGCTGTGCTCGTCGGCCTGAGCCAGATTCTCGCGCTCATCGGGGGCGATCAGGTCGTAGGCGAGCGAGGTCAGCGCAGACAGGCGTTCAGGATCGCGGTAACGCGTGGCCACGAACGGAAACAGCTCGAGCCGGTCCGCACGGGGGGAGAGCTCCGGACGCGCGGCTGCCACCTCCCGGAGGTTAGTCACGGACCTCAGGCACGGTGAGGCTGCTATACGTTTCTGCACAGCGCCAGCGTGCGCCAAGCCGTCCGGTGTACCCGGCGCGCTGGCTCTCCAACGGCTGAACCGGACAGGTGAGGGTGTATGGCCGCACAGGCAGTGCTCGAGCGGAGCCTGGTGCCCACCCGCCATGGGCCGGCCCGCCTGCTCCGCTCGCCCGCCGAACGGGCATGGACGACCTTGGTTCTCGGGCACGGCGCCGGTGGCGGCGCCCAGGCTCGTGACCTGGGTTGGCTGGCCCACGATCTGCCGGCCGCCGGAATCCAGGTCATCCGGGTCGAACAGCCCTGGCGAGTGGCCGGCCGGAAGGTCGCCGCCCGCGCCGCCGTGCTCGACGAGGGCTGGTTCGACGTCCTGGCTCAGCTCGAGCTTGCTACCCCATTGGTCGTCGGCGGGCGCAGTGCCGGAGCCAGAGTCGCCTGCCGTACGGCCGTCTCGGCCGGGGCACTTGGCTGCCTCGCACTGGCCTTTCCCCTGCATCCCCCCTGGCGGCCCGAGCAATCCCGGCTTCCGGAGCTCCAGGCCAGTGGAGTGCCGACCCTGGTCGTGCAAGGTGAGCGCGACCCGTTCGGCGTCGCTGCGGATTTCACCGAGTTGCCCGATAGCTGCCGAGTCGCGGCGGTGATCGATGCCGACCACGAGTTCGCCGTACGCCGCGGCAGCCCCCGTACGTCCGCCCTCACGCGGGCGGACCTGATCAGCTGTGTGCTCGGCTGGCTACGCGAGATCATTCCGGCTGCCACCACCCCAGCCAACGCGCCAGCACCCTCGCCCGGCCGCATGGCATGACGAGGCAGGCGCTGCAGGCAACTGACCGGCCACTCGTCGACCAGCACGACGTCGGCCTGCTCGATCTCGACGGTGTCGTCTACGTAGGGGCCGATGCCGTACCGGACGTTGCGAAGATCATCGCCACAGCGACCGAATCGGGTATGCGGTTCGGGTATGTCACCAACAACGCTTCGCGCACGCCCCACGAGGTTGGTGAACATCTGCGGCACCTGGGGATCCCCACGCTCGACGACGAGGTCATCACGTCCTCGCAAGCAGCGAGTCGGGTCCTCGCGAGCCGGCTGGCCACAGGTTCACCGGTTCTGGTCGTCGGCACGGCCGCTCTTGCGGCCGAAGTCGAAAATGTCGGCTTGCGGGCGGTGTGGTCGGCGGCCGACCAGCCCCTTGGGGTGGTGCAGGGGTACAACCCGGAACTGTCCTGGTCGATGCTCGCCGAGGCCTGCGTCGCGGTACGGGCGGGCGCATTCTGGGTGGCGACCAACACCGACTCCACGCTGCCCTCTCCGCGTGGACCGCTACCGGGCAACGGGAGCTTCGTCCAGGTCGTCGCCCAGACGACGGGAGGCACGCCGGTCGTGGCGGGCAAACCGGAGCCGGCCATGCACACCGAATGCGTGCTGCGGACGGGTGCCCGACGGCCACTCGTCGTCGGAGACCGACTCGACACGGATATCGAGGGTGCGCAACGGGCCGACGTGCCCAGCCTGTTGGTGCTGACCGGAGTCGCCCGGGCAGCGGATCTGCTGGCCGCACCGCCGGCTCAGCGGCCGACCTACCTTGGCGCCGATCTGGGTGGGATTCTCCTGTCGCAGCCGGGCATCGAGCGCTCCGATGGCCTCGCGCGCTGCGAGAACTGGCTGGTCCAGGAACGTGACGGCTCGCTGCATCTGACCTGGGCACGAGACGGTGGCAGTGCCGCTGCCGCGCCGGCCTCAGAGCAGGCCGCCGTGGACTGTGCGGCACTGCGAGCCGTCGCCGTACTGGCCTGGGACGTAGGGACCACCCATACGGTGGCCGGTGACAACGCCGCAAGTGGGGCGCTCACCCGATTGGGGCTCGCGGCGGGCTAACCTCGCGATGTCCGGACGGTCGAGAGGTCCGGATTCCGATTCACAGAAGGGGGGACCGTGGTGAGAGACCGACTAGGTGCCGTCACGGGGATCGTGAGGGGGACGGTGCAAGAGGCGATACGTGGCCTGCGGGTGCTGGGCCGGGCGAGCGTCGCCATCATCGGCGAGTATGTTCCGGCGTCCGTACAGCGGGCCCGGGGAGGTGCTGATGTTGCCCAGTCCCAGCCCACCGGCGCAGCGCTTCCCGGGCACCGCGCGGAACCGCCGGCAGTCCTCCCGCCGCGCGCGTCGCAGGCGGGGGGCGATGCCGTACCGCTCGGGGCAGCAGTATCCAGCACAGGGCCGGTTTCGGCTGACGAGCAGGCTCCAGAAGTGCCACCTCCGACCACACCGGTGAGCGAGTCGAGTGCCGATCAGGCAGGCGCAGCCAAGCAGGTACCGCCGGGGAAGAAGAACAAGGCGCTGGCCGAGAAATCTGGCATCGGGAAGAAAAGCGTGGCCAAGAAAGCCGTACCGGCGAAAAAGGTGACGGCAAAGAAGGCAGCACCGACGAAGAAGGTGACGGCCAAGAAAGCCGCACCGCCGAAGATCTCGCCCGCCGAGACCGCCGCGCCGACAACCTTGGCTCAGCCGCCAGCAGCGGTCGACGTCGACGCGTCCAGGCGCTCCGCGACGCCTGCCGAGGACCCCGAGCAGTGACTGACGTGCCGGGGGCGTCGACCGAACCGTCGGGACAGGCAGCGGTCACCGAACCGGAGAACTCGCCGGCGCCCGGTATCGCCAGCGAGATCTCGGCCCAACTGGCCGGGCTGGTCGACCGGCCGGTGGAGGAGCATCCGGAAGTCTACGAGGACGTGCACCAGCGCCTCAGGAACACGCTGTCCGGCATTGACCACGTCTGATGCCGTGAGCCGACGATTGCGCCGGGGAAGCCGTCGGTAGTGCCGCCCCGGATGCGTCTAGACGCCGAACTCGTCCGCCGGGGACTGGCCCGTTCCCGGGATCAGGCCGTCGAGCTCATCGGGCAGGGCAGGGTCACGATCTCCGGGCAGACAGCGACCAAGCCGGCGACCGCCGTCGCGCCCGACACGGCGTTGGTCGTCCGGCCGCTCCGGGACGGGCCGGACTACGTCTCACGGGGAGCCCGGAAACTGGCCGGTGCCCTGGATGTGCTGCCCGTCCCCGTTGCCGGCCGCCGCTGCCTGGATGCTGGTGCCTCGACCGGCGGCTTCACCGACGTGCTGCTGCGCCGGGGTGCCCGGGAAGTCGTGGCCGTGGACGTCGGCTACGGACTCATCGCCTGGTCGCTGCGCACCGACGACCGGGTAGTGGTCATGGATCGCCGCAACGTCCGGCAGCTCAGCGTCGAGGACATCGGGACCGCGGTCGATCTGATCACCGCCGACCTGTCGTTCATCTCTCTGACGCTGGTCCTCCCTGCATTGTCCGGCCTCAGCGCGGACGCGGGTGATCTGCTGCTCATGGTGAAGCCGCAGTTCGAGGTCGGCCGGGAGCGGATCGGCAAGGGCGGGGTGGTCCGTGACCCGCTCGTGCGCAGGGCTGCCGTCGAGTCGGTGGCCGCGGCTGCTAACGGGCTCGGGTGGGGGGCTGCCGGAGTGACCGCCAGTTCGCTACCCGGCCCCGCCGGAAACGTCGAGTACTTTCTGTGGCTCAGGCGCGATGCGCCCCCACTGGACGGCGATGATGTCCGAGACGCCGTCGAGAAGGGGCCTCGATGACGCCCCTGGCGAGGCAGAGTGAGGTGACCGTGTGACCCGGACTGCCCTGCTGATCGCCCACACCGGCCGGGCCGACATCGTCGATCTGGCCACGATGGTGTCCAAGGCGCTGCACCGGGAGGGATTCGACGTCCGGATCCTCGAGGAGGAGGCCAATGATCTGGGCGTCGACGGGGTCACAGTGGTGCCGGGCGATGATCATGCCGCCGCTGCCGCCGAGATCGTCATCGTCTTCGGTGGCGACGGGACGTTCCTCCGAGCCGCGGAGTACGCGCGGGCAGCCGATGCCCCGTTGATCGGGGTCAATCTCGGCCGAGTCGGCTTTCTGGCCGAGACCGAGCCGGAGGCCGTCGACGACACGATCCGGCATGTCCTGGATCGCAGCTACGTCGTGGAGGAGCGGCTGGCCGTCGAGGCGTCCGTCCGCGGTCCAGACGGTGCGTCACTGGGCAGCACCTGGGCGCTCAACGAGATCTCGGTAGAAAAGGCCAGCCGTACGCGCGTTCTCGACGTTGCCCTACGGGTCGACGGCCGGCAGCTGACCAGTTTCGGCTGTGACGGTGTGCTCTGCGCGACGCCGACCGGGTCAACGGCGTACGCGTTCTCTGCCGGGGGCCCGGTCGTGTGGCCCGAGGTGGAAGCGCTTCTCGTCGTGCCCACCAGCGCCCACGCACTGTTTGCCCGTCCGCTGGTCACGCCGCCCACCTCGTTGCTGACCGTGGCCATCGCCGCGTACGGCGAGGGGGCGGTCCTATGCGCCGATGGCCGGCGGACCATCGCCGTACCTCCCGGCGGAAGAGTCGACGTCGTCCGATCCGCGCAGTCGGTGCACGTGGCCCGGGTGCACTCCACCGGCTTCGGCGACCGGCTGGTGGCCCGGTTCCGGCTGCCGGCCGACGGCTTCCGGCACACGGCTGCGGTTCCTGACGAGGGCTGAGCTGGTGCTACGAGAATTCCGCATAGAGCAGCTCGGCGTGATCGACGAGGCGCGGCTGGAGCTGGCCGGCGGTTTGACCGTGCTGACCGGAGAGACCGGGGCCGGCAAGACCATGGTCGTCACTGGCTTGGCCCTGCTCTTCGGCGGACGCGGCGATCCGGGTCGGATCCGCAGCGGCGCCACTCGGTTGTCCGTTGAAGGGCGCTTGGATCTGCCTGCCGACCATCCGGCCTGGGATATCGCCCGCCGTGCCGGCGCGGAGCCGGACGAAGATGGCACGCTGATCGTGTCCAGGACCGTCAACACAGAGGGTAGAAGCCGTGCGCACCTGGGTGGGCGAAGCGTCCCGATCGCCGTACTCAGTGAACTGGCCGAGACCGTGTGGGCCCTGCACGGTCAATCCGACCAACTCCGGCTGCGGCGGCCCCAGGAGCAGCGGGCCGCGTTGGATCGGTTCGCCGGCGCGGACCACGCCAGCCTCTTGGCTGCCTACCGCGCTGAATACGCCCGCTGGCGTGAGCTCGATGATCGGCTCGCCGTCAAGAGCGCGCGCACTCAGGAGCTGACCCGTACCGCTGAGGTGCTGCGCCACGGCCTGGCCGAGATCGCCGCCGTCGACCCGCAGCCGAGGGAGGACCAGGAGCTGAGTGCTGTCGCCGTGCGGTTGGGCGACGCCGAGGCCCTGGGCGCTGCCGCGCAGCAGGCCTATGACGCGTTGTCCGCTGATCCGATGGCCCACGGCGGCGGTGTCCAGGCCGATGCGCTCAGCGCCTTGGCCCGAGCCGCCCTAGCACTGGAGCGGGCCGGTGACCAGACTCTGCGGGAGCTGGGCGGTCGGGTGGCCGCCGTGTCGTACACGGTGACCGATATCGCGGCCGAGCTTGCTGACTACATCCTGGACGCCGTTGCCGATCCGGGCCGGCTGGCCGAGGTTCAGGAGCGGATCTCAGCGCTACAAGCGGTGATCCGCCGCTTCGCTGCCCCGGGGGCGGGCAGCGATGGCGTCCTGGAGTGGGCTCGGGAGGCGCAACGCCAGCTCCTCGACCTCGATGTCTCCGACGACGCGCTGGCCGCCCTGCGAGAGCAACGTGATGCAGCCCGCTGCGAACTAGGTCGACTCGGTGAACAGATCTCAGCCGCCCGTCGCCTGGCCGGACGTCGATTCTCGACGTTGGTGCAGCACGAACTGGGCGCGCTGGCCATGCCGGTCGCCAGGATCGAGATCGACATCAAAACCGTAGCCGAGGCACCCGGTCCGGACGGGATCGACGAGGTGAGGCTGCTGCTGGCTGCACATGCCGGGACCGAAGTTGCCGCGCTGCACCGTGCCGCCTCGGGTGGTGAACTCGCCCGGGTCATGCTGGCCATCGAGGTGGTATTGGCCGGGACCGATCCGGTTCCGCTGATGGTCTTCGACGAGGTGGATGCCGGGGTCGGGGGACAGGCGGCGGTTCAGATCGGTCGGCGGCTGGCGGCTCTGGCTGCTCATCATCAGGTCCTGGTCGTCACTCACCTACCGCAGGTCGCAGCGCACGGCAGTGCCCACTTGGTGGTCGACAAGACCGGCGACGCAACGATCACCGCCACCGGGATCCGTCAGGTGAGCGGTGACCTCCGCGTACAGGAACTGTCCCGCATGCTGGCCGGCCTGCCCGACAGCGAGACAGGCCTGGCCCACGCCGCCGAACTGCTGGCCAGTGCCGCCGATCCCAGCTGACCGCGCGTGGCGCTTCGGTGCCCACCCGGTCCGGTGGGAGACTGGGCGGATGCGACTAGGCACCCTGCGCCGCGGACGAGCTGCGGATGCACTACCCGGAGTTTCCGGCGTGGTCAGACTCGACCGACGTACCAAGGATCTGACCAAGCGGCTCAACGCTGGCGAGATCGCGGTCATCGACCACACCGACATCGACCGGGTTGCTGCCGACGCCTTGGTGGCCCGTGGCGTGGTCGCCGTCGTGAACGCCGCGCCGAGCATTTCCGGGCGCTACCCCAACCTCGGACCGGGCATCCTGGCCAGGGCCGACATCCCGATCCTGGACAACGTCGGGGCCGAGGTGTTCGGCAAGGTCAAAGAGGGCACGCGGGTCCGGGTCAACGGGGAGTGCCTCTACGTAGGCGATCGCCTGGTGGCCGAGGGGCGCCACCTCGACGAGGAATCCATCGCCGTGGCGATGCAGGATGCCAAGGCGGGTCTGTCCAGCCAGCTCGAGGCCTTCGCCGCGAACACCATGGAGTACATGAAGCGCGAGCGTGCGTTGCTGCTCGACGGGGTGGGCGTTCCGGCCATCCGCACTGACATGGATGGCCAGCACGTTCTGATCGTTGTCCGCGGATACGACTACAAGGAGGACCTCGCCCAGCTGCGCTCCTATATCCGCGACTACCGGCCGGTGTTGATCGGCGTCGACGGCGGGGCCGATGCTCTACGTGAGGCTGGTTACAAGCCGGCGATCATCGTGGGCGACATGGATTCTGTTACCGACGACACCCTGCGCTGTGGCGCCGAAGTGATCGTGCACGCCTATGCCGACGGCCGCGCGCCCGGGCTACCGCGCGTCCAGGACCTCGGCGTGGAGGCCATCACCTTTCCGGCCACCGGCACCAGCGAGGACATCGCCATGTTGCTGGCCGATGCCAAGGGCGCCACGCTGATCGTGGCGGTGGGAACGCACGCCACGCTGGTGGAGTTCCTGGACAAGGGTCGTGGCGGGATGGCTTCGACGTTCCTGACCCGGCTTCGGGTCGGCGCGAAACTGGTGGATGCCAAAGGGGTGAGCCGGCTGTACAAGAGCCGGATCTCGTCCTCCGCGCTGGTCTTTCTGGTTCTTGCGGCCTTCGTCGCCATCGGCGCGGTCCTCGCGGTCTCGACTGCCGGGCGCACCTACCTCGACCTATTCGCTGACCGGTTGGGCGACCTGCTCAGCTGGGTGAAGGGCCTGTTTTCGTGATCGACTTCCGATACCACCTCGTCTCGCTGATCGCGGTGTTCCTCGCCGTCGCCCTCGGCATCGTGATCGGGACGACGCAACTCAACGGCCAGGTCCTGGACGGACTCGAGGCCCAGGTCGGCACCCTGTCCGAGGAGAAGGACAGTCTGGAGGCACAGACCGAAAGCCTCACCCAGCAACTGAGCCAGGGCGACGCCTACGACGACGCCGTGGCACCGCTTGTCGTAGCCAACCGGCTCGTCGGATCCTCGGTCCTTTTGATCGTGAGCAGTGACGCCGTGAGCACTGAGATCCTCGGCCAGACCGTCACCCTGCTCCAAGCCGCCGGAGCGGAGTTGTCCGGCACGCTGCGCCTGCAGCCGGAGTTCACCGACCCGCAGAACGCCCCCGAACTCCAGGAGTACGTCACCGGAATCGGCTTGCCGGCCGGGATCACGCTGCCCCAGACAGACGACACCCCGACCCTGGTGGCCAGCCTGATGAGCCAGGTCCTCATGCAACCGGCAGAGGGTGATTCGGCTCCCACGGCAGCCTCCACAGCCACCGTCCTGGCCGGACTCGCCGCGCTCGGCGTCGTCACGTCCGACAGCGGCGATATCGACTCCGCGGACTACGCGCTGATCCTGACCGGCGAAGGGTTCACCGGTGAGGACGCCGAGGCGCGCAATCAGGCCCTGGTGGCACTGGCCGTCAGCCTTGACTCGGCGGGCAGTGGAAGCGTGGTCGCCGGGAATGCCGTTTCCGGGCTCGACGGTGGACTGGTCGCCGCCCTTCGCGCCGATGCCAGCGCCGCAACCACTGTGTCCACAGTGGACAATGTCGATGCCGCCTCCGGACAGGTCGCCGCTTTGTTGGCGCTGACCGCTGAGCGGACCGGCCAATCCGGGAACTATGGCGTCGGCGAGGACACGGTGCCGCTACCTCCGTTGGCCCCGTGAGCGGGCCGCACGGCGACCACTCGCCATGGGGGAGTGCGGGTCAACGGGTGGCTGGGGTGATCGCTGCGGCTGCCGGGACGCTGGTGCTGACCGAGGTCACCCGCCGGTCCTCTGTGCTGTCCGGTCCGGCCTGGATCCGGCCCAATCACCGCGGCGAGTCGGTGAATCTCGTCGCGGGGCCGGTGGTTGCCATGCTGGCCAGTGGCATGGCTGTCCCGCTTCTCCCTCCGGGGCGGCGGCTGCCGGTACTGCTACTCGGCCTTGCCTGCGGGGCGGTTGGTTTGTACGACGACATCGCCGGTGCTGGCCCAGAGCTTCGGGGGGACAAGGGGTTTCGGGGTCATCTTCGGGCGCTGTCGTCGGGTCGGGTCTCGACTGGGGCGCTGAAAGTCATCGGCGTGGTCGGCGCATCACTGGCTGCGGCTGGGTCGGTCTCGAGCGGGCCGGTCGATCGAGTCATCGCTGCTGGGGTCATGGCCGGGACGGCGAATCTCGTCAACCTGTTGGACCTTCGTCCGGGGCGGGCCGCCAAGGCGAGCGCCTTGGGGTCGGCCACTCTGCTTGGCGGTGCCACCGGTGGAGCCGGCGCTGCGGTGCTGGGGACATCGCTTGGGGTTCTACCAGCCGATCTGAGCGAAAAGGTGATGCTCGGTGATGCCGGAGCGAACGCGCTCGGCGCGCTCCTCGGTTATCGATTGGCGGCGGGGGCGAGCCCGCTGGCTCGTACGAGCATGTTGGCGGTCCTGGTGGCGCTGACCGCCGCGAGTGAGAAGATCAGCTTTACCCGGGTGATCGCAGCCACGCCGGGCTTGCGCGATCTGGACCGGTGGGGTCGACCGACCGATCCGCGCAGCGCAGACGGTGCCGGCACGAGCCTGCCCCGGCCTTGAGCAGGCCACTGACCCCGTGACCGGCCCTGGGCTGCCCGCCGTTGCCAAGGGTGTCGGCGCTGCTGCTGCGCTCATCGCCGTCATCACCCTGCTGGCTCGCCTTGCCGGCTTCGGTCGCAACCTGGTCTTCGCTCGTACGGTCGGCACGACCTGCGTCGGCGACACCTACGTTGCGGCAAACACCGTGCCCAACATCATTTTCGAGATCGTTGCCGGTGGGGCACTGGCGAGTCTGGTCGTCCCCATGCTGTCCGGAGCAATCGCCTCGGGCGATCACGAACGGGCGAGACGGACTGCTTCGTCGCTGCTGACCTGGACGATCCTGATCCTGCTCCCGGTCAGCGGTCTGCTCGCCCTTCTGGCCCGACCGCTGTCCCAGGCACTGCTGTCGTCAAGCAGCTGCTCTGAGGCCGTCGAACTCGGCGCCCGCATGCTCCTGGTCTTCGCGCCGCAGGTCGTGCTCTACGGCGTCGGGATCGTGCTGACCGGGATCCTGCAGGCACACGGGCGTTTCGCCGGTCCGGCGCTGGCGCCGCTGTTGTCCAGCGTCGTCGTCGCGGTTGCCTACCTGTTGTACCGGTTGTCGGCCGGGGTTCCAGAGTCGGTCGAGGAGTTGAGCACCGAGTCCGAACTCCTGCTGAGTGTGGGCACCAGCGTCGGAGTGGTAGTGCTTGCGGGCGTGCTGTTGATCCCGTTGCGCGGCACGGGGCTCCGACTGCGGCCGAGCCTCGGCTTTCCGGTCGGGGTAGCACCTCGGGTGCGACGTCTGGCCGTTGCCGGAATCGCGACCCTTGCAGCGCAACAGGTCGCCGTGGTGGTCGCGATCCGACTGGCCAACGACGGTGCCCCTCCGGGCACCCAGGTTCTCTACCTGCTGGCCATGACGGTCTTCCTGCTGCCCTGGGGTGCCCTGGCCGTCCCGCTGGCCACGTCGGCGTTTCCACAACTGGCGGCTTCCTACGAGCACGCGGACGAGGCGTCCTATCGCGCGACCCTGCGCCCCACTACTGGTGCGGTTCTGATTGGCTGCCTGGTCGGGTCAGCGGCCATGATCTCCGTCGCAGAACCCACGGCTCGGATCTTCGTGCAGGGCACCGGAGTTCCAGACTCCGAGCTGACAACGACCAGACTCGCCGAAACGATTGTCGCCTTCGCGCCAGGTCTGGCGGCGTACGGGTTGGTTGCACTGTTGACCCGGGCGTTGTATGCCCGAGGCTTGTGGAAGGAACCGACATGGGCTGTAGTCGGCGGCTGGCTGCTGACTGTGGTCGCGGACATTGGGCTGGCCGCGGCGTTGCCGGACACCTCCCGAGGGGTGGCCCTCGCCGCCGGCCACAGCATCGGCGTGATCGTGGCGGGCATCGCTCTGATCTTCGTGACGGTTCACTCAGCCGGAAGGGAATCGCTCGGGGGAGTGGCCAGAGTTGGGGCCGCAGCACTGGTCGCCGCGACCGTCGCCACCATGGCCGGGAGGCTGCTGGCCGAGGTGTGGGACGGCGGTGCCGCCATTGCGGCCGTCACGCAGGTGTTGGGCATAGGCGCCGTCGTGGTCCTGGTGTCGGGCGCGACCATGATGGTCTTAGCCCGGGCAGCCACAGGTGCGGTCCTGCGTGGTCTGCGCCGCCCGGGCCCGGTCCAGGAGGAGGTGCAGAGCACGTCATGACCCGAAGCGATCAACGCAGTGAGGCGCTATCCAGCGCGCCCGCCCTCGCCGGACGGCGGATCGTCCAGGTGCTGGCCACGAGCACCGGGGGAGTTGGCACGCACCTCCACGCGATCGTGCCTGGTCTCGTGTCTGCCGGAGCCACCGTGGGGGTCTGTGGCCCGCCGGCCACCGATGCGTTGTTCGGGTTCGCCGCAGCTGGAGCTCAGTTCCAGCCAGTGCGTATCGCCTCCGGCCTTCGTCCGGTCCAGGATGTACGCGCGTTGATCAGTCTTCGGCGAGGGCTGAGTGGAGCGGATCTGGTGCATGCGCACGGGCTGCGCGCCGGCCTGCTGTCGGTGCTGGCGCGACCCGCTGCGCCCGTCGTGGTGACACTGCACAACGCCCTGCTCGACACTGCCGGCCCCAGAGGGTCGCTCAACAAGGCCCTGGAGCGCCTTGTCATCCGCGGCGCCGATGTGGTACTGGCGGCCTCGCTGGATCTGGCCGAGCATGCGCGGTCCGTCGGCGGGCGTGATGTCCG
>Ga0136613_10000254_pt1 | contig 23391 bp, 22 predicted proteins | sample AntDrymUQ2722106_2_FD_106649 | JGI IMG/M metagenome (GOLD analysis project Ga0136613, IMG submission 106649) | Polar desert sand microbial communities from Dry Valleys, Antarctica - metaG UQ272 (21.06) | ecosystem: Environmental > Terrestrial > Soil > Desert | place: Antarctica: Dry Valley... | reverse complement strand
TCTCGATCAACGAGCTCGAGCGTCCCGACGACATCGGTCGCCACCACCAGTGGCGCACTTTTCACTTCCTAGAAGTGGCGCAGTATTGGGTTCCTGGCGTCACTACACCGATCCTCGCACGGGACGGAGGCACCGGCGGCGCAGGCGGGGACTGTCCAACTCGTCAATCAACAAGGTCTTGGTGGCGGTCAGGCGCGTGCTCAAGGAGGCTGTGCGACAGAGCCTGATCGAGCGCAACCCGTTGGCGGACCCCGACTGCTATCTGAAGGCCGCGACACCTCAACGCTCATTCCTCCAGCTTGTGCAGGTCGACGCCTGCTTCGCGGCGGCTCGCGAGCTCGAGCGAGAGCACCGGGGGTTGAGCTGGCCAGAGGCGCGAGCGATCCGTGAGTCGAGCGAGCCGGCGGTAAAGCTTGCGCGCCGTTACGGCGTCTCCGACACCCTGGTCCGCAGGATCCGGCGCGGCGAGCTGTGGGTTGAGCGCCCCGAGCGTCGGCGCAACGACATACCGCGGGTCGCCATCGTGGCGACGCTGGTGCTCGCAGGTCCGCGGATCTCCGAGCTGTGCCAGGCCTCCCGCGGGGCGCTGGACATCCACGGTGGCCGGCTGCGCGTCGGCCAGGCCAAGACCGAGGCCGGGGTCAGGGATCTCGAGCTCACGGCCTTCTTGGCCGACGAGCTGCGCGGCCACCTGGCACGGGTCCCCACCCGCCTCAGTGAGCCCTATGGACCCGCGCTGCCCCTGTTTCCCACCTCCAAAGCCGGCCGGCTGAACCCCTCCAACGTCCGCAACCGGCTCCTGGGGGAGTGCGTGAAGCGCGCCAACCAGCGGCGCGCCGGGGAGGGCAAGATGCTGCTCCCCGAGCGCGTGACTCCCCATACACTGCGGCGCACGTCGGTCTCCCTGTCGCTGGCCGCGGGGCGCGATCCGCGCTGGGTCATGGGCCAGATCGGCCACACCGACGCTCGCCTGACCCTGACCGTCTACGCGCAGATCATGCAGCGCCAGCGAATCGACGAACGGCTGATCTGGACGCTGATGCGCTTCCCCGACGAGCCCGAGCGGCCGGGCACGGGCCGCTCGTTTGGCCCACTGATTGACCCAACGGGCAGTTCGGTGGCCGGCGCGGGCGTCGGGGCCGACCGTTCCTAGAGTCCGAAACCAGCCCGTTTGCAGGCATTCCTCCTGATGGGCGCGGCGGGTTTCGAACCTGCGACCTCTCGCGTGTGAAGCGAGCGCTCTCCCACTGAGCTACGCGCCCGAGGGGCCGGATGCTAGCGGTGGGCGCTGGGTAGGGGGACGGGGGTGAAGTCCCTGAGCGGCAGTACGCTGCGCGACGTCCTGCGGCGCAGCTTCGGGTTCCTGCCGGCGGTGGGGATCTTGGCGGGCCTTGTGCTCGGTTTCGTGCTGCCCGTGGTCGATCGCGCACTACGGATCGACTTCGGGATCTTCTCGTTCACCGAGCGCGACAGCGCGCGCAGCCTGCTGGAGACGATCGCGTCGGTGACCGTGTCGGTGGCGGGCGTCGGCTTCTCGGTGACGATCGTCGCGTTCACGCTGGCCTCCCAGCAGCTCAGCCCGCGCGTCCTGCGCACCTTCCAGTCCGATCGCCTCAGCCAGGCACTGCTCGGGGCCTTCCTGGGGACGTTCGCGTTCTGCCTGGTGGTGCTCGCGACGCTGGACGCCGGCGGCGAGGCGCTGCCCGACCTCTCGCTCGCGGTGGCCGTCCTCGGCGCGATCGCCTCGTTCGCCCTGTTCGTCGCCTTCATCCAGAACGCCGTCGTCTCGCTTCAGGCCTCGACGCTCATCCGGCGCATGGCTGCCGACGGTCAGGCGTCGATCGATCGCCGGTTCCCGGCTGTTATCGGCGCCGACCCCGATGACCCGCAGGAGGCGCTGCGCCGGGTGCGCGAGCGCATGGCGGACGGCGACGGTCTCGCGGTGCGCGCGGGGCGGGCGGGGTTCCTGACCGAGCTGAAGGGGGAGGAGCTTTTCGAGGCGGTACGGCCAGCCGATGCGCTGGTCGAGCAGTGCCTGCCGCTGGGGGACTTCGTGCTCACCGGCGGCCTGCTGGCCCGGGTGTGGCCGGCACCCGGGGGGGACGGGGACCACGAGGACCTGGTCGCGAGCGTCGAAGGAGCGTTCGCGCTGGCCGACGAGCGAACCGTGGTCTACGACGTCGCCTTCCCCGTGCGCCAGCTCGCCGACGTGGCGCTGCGCGGCCTGTCGCCCTCGCTCAACGACCCGACGACGGCCGAGAACGCTATGAACTCGCTGGCCGACATCCTCGTGCGCTTTGCTGCGCAGCCGGTCGCTCCTGTGGTGCGCACCGATGTCGACGGCGAGCCGCGCCTGGTCGCCGCGCCGCCGGCGCTGGACGACCTCGTGCGCCTGGGCTTCGAGCAGGTGCGGGTGAAGGCGGCCACCTACCCGGTGGTCTGTGCCCGGCTGCTGGTCCTGCTGGGGGAGGTCGAGCGGGCGGCGGGCGAGCACGACGTGCCCTGCGGCGAGGTCGCGCGGCAGGCGCGGCTGCTGCGCGAGGGCGCCGAGGGCAACGTGCCCACCCGGGCCGACGTGGAGGCCGTCGCGGGCGGGCCCGGCGCGGGAGACGGTCAGCCCTCGGACGCGAGCAGCGCGGACGCCCGCTCGGCGACCTCGGCGTCGGCGACCACCTCATAGCGCCCGACCCGCATCGTGCCCACCGAGGAGAAGTCGTGGCGGCGCAGATGCAGGTCGCGGCCGACGATGGCCACGCGCTCGATCGGGAAGCCGTCGGCGGCGAGGCGATCCACGGCGGCCACCGCGTCGTCGTAGCCGGCGAACGAGCCGATGGGGACGCCTTGGGCGTCTTCGCTGTCGGGTGGGGTCGTCGAGCCTTCGGCCATGCCTGCTCTCGGTCCTGCCGCATGGTCAACGGCGCCACCCGCGCGCCGTCAGCGTGCGGACGGCGCGGACGGGGTAGCAGCCGCGCCGTGGCGCGCACCACCCTTGACGACCTGCTCGCCGAGGCCCGCGACGGCCTCGAGCGCCTCACGCCCGCCCAGGCGCGCGAGGCGCAGGCCGCGGGCGCCGTGATAGTCGACATCCGCAGCCGGGAGCAGCGGCGCGCCGAGGGCGAGGTGCCCGGGGCGCTGCGCCACCCGCGGAACGTGCTCGAGTGGCGCGTCGACCCCGACAGCGCGCATCGCGACCCTGCGGTGGGCGGCCTGGACGCCCACCTCGTGGTGCTGTGCGCCGAGGGCTATCAGTCCAGCCTTGCGGCGGCGACGCTGCAGCGGCTGGGCTTCGCGCGGGCCACCGACATGGCCGGCGGCTTCGCCGCCTGGGTCGAGGCCGGCCTGCCGGTCGAGCCGTTCGCCGCGGAGGGGTAGACTCGTCGCGGACCGTGCTAGGCGGGGAATTAGCGGTGCCCTGTACTCGCAATCCGCTCTAGCGAGGCCGAATCCCCTCCCGAGGGGGGACTGCCTCGGGGCCAGCCCGTTCGTCGCGGTGCTGATGGCCCGGGTCCCCGCGCGATGTCGGCCCGTGAACCAGGTCAGGTCCGGAAGGAAGCAGCCTTAAGCGGTCACCGGTAGGCGCAGCGGGAGATCCCGGACCGGAGCCGTTGGCGGCGCAAGCGCCTGAGACAGCCGCCTCGAAGGAGGGTGCACGGTCCACTCTGCGGGTTGCCGCCCGGGCGAGAGGAGGGTCCGCTCGCCGGCCACTCGAGCACTCTCTAGTCCACCAGGCCGGCCAAGCCCTCGCGGACGGCCTCGACCGCCGGCTTGGCCTCGCCTTCGCTGGTGAACAGGCCCTTGGCGTTGATCCCCGGGGTGGGGACGCGCGTGGGGTAGGCGTCCTCGATCGAGCCGCCGCGGAAGTCGGGGCGCAGCATGAAGTCGCGCAGGTTCCAGACCAGGGCGCCGTCGAGGCCGTCGAGACCGGAGTACGTGTCCAGGCGGCGCTCGAGCAGGTCGGCGTGGAAGGCCAGCCCGCCGGGGGCTTCGGGCGGGTTCTGGTCACTGGACTCGGCGCCCACCTCGGTTACCGCGATCACCTTGTCCGGGAACAGCGCGCGCATGCGCTCCAGGCGCCGGAGCGCCACGCGCTCCTGCACGGGAGGCGGGGCGCCGATCTCCTCGTACCAGCCGATGTAGTCGGTGATGCCCAGCGCGTCGAGCGCGTCGTGCATGGGCAGCGCCTGCTCGGGGAGGTCGCGGCCCCACAGGTCCGCGGCCACGGGGCGTGTGGGGTCCAGCTCGCGCACGCGCCGCGCGGTCTGCTCGATCCACGGCGCCTGGTCGTCGGGGTGGCCACGGGCCGACAGCTCGTTGCTCAGGCTCCAGGTCACCACGGAGGGATGGAGGCGCAGCTCGCGCACCGCCCGCTCGACGGTGTCGGTGGCCGCCCGGCGAGCCTGCGGCGTTTGGGCCGACCACGCGCCGGCGGGCTCCCACGGTGCGACCTCCTGCCAGACGAGGATGCCCGCCGCGTCCAGGCGCTCCAGCAGCGCGCGGGAGAGCGGGCGCTGGGCCCGGGTGGCGTTGGCGCCGATGGCTCGTAGCTGGGCGATCAAGGCGTCCATGTCCTGCGGGCGCAGGGCGTCACCGCGATCGATGATCCCGGGCGGGAGGGATGCGCCGCGCAGGATCAGTGGGCGGTCGTTGAGGGTCAGCTCTCCGTCCTCCCAGCCCAGCTCGCGCAGCCCGACGGCCCGGCGCAGCGCCGCCTCCTCGCCGATGGCCAGCGTCAGTTCGTGGCGGACCGGTCGCTCGGGCGACCACAGCGCCTCGGCGGGGACCTCCAGCGACGCCTGCGCCGTCGCCGTGCCGTCGCGCTGCACCGTCACAGGCGCGAAGCGCAGCGTGCGGCCGGCCAGGGCCCCCTCGACGCGCAGGTCCCGTGCCCCGGCGAAGTTGCGCACGCGGGCGCTGACCGTCACGCGGGCGCTGTGGCCGTCGACCTGCGTGCGCAGGGCGGGGCGGTCCAGCTCGCTGTCGCCGATGGACGAGAGGGTCACGGGGGCGTTGAGCCCGCCCCAGTTGAACCATCCGCGACGGGAGCCGGCTTCGCTCTGGGCGTCGGGGTCGCGCCAGTCGACGCGCACGACGATCCGGTGGCGCCCGGACTCGAGGCGCTCACGCACCTCGAAGGGCTCATAGGCGCCCACGTGGCTCCCGGCGCGCTCGCCGTCGATCCAGACGGTCGCCTCGTGGTGGGCGGAGGCGAAGCGCAGGGCGTGGGTGCCGGCGCGCGTGACCTCGACGGTGCGCTCGAACCAGCCCACCGAGCCCTGCTGGGCGCGCTCGCCCTGGGGCCCGGCGGGCGGGCCGGGGTTGGCCACGAAGGGCACTTCGACGGGCCGCCCGCCGGGCACGTCGTCGGCCCAGCCGGCGTCGGAGCCCTCGTCGTCGGGGTCCTCGCGGAAGGTCCAGTCGTCCAGCACGGTCGGCGCAGGCGCGCCCGCGGCGACGGCGGGGTCACCGGCGTCGCCGCCGGGCCAGAGCACCGCCAGCCCCGCCGCGACGAGGACGAGCAGGACGGCGAGCACGAGCAGCCAACGGCGCATGTCAGGCCTCAACGTGCGGCCTCGGGCGATGGTGGCGCGGGGCACGTGCCCCAGACGGTCCAGAACGTGCTCTCGCCGGCGCGGGGCAGGCCTGGTGGGGGCGGGGGCACCGAGCGGTCCAGATCGCGGCGGTCGAGGATGAAGTCGCGCGCGACCGCGGGGGAGGAGGGCCGCAGGTAGATCCCGTCGGGCGGGACGGGCTCGTCCTGGGCGACGACGAACGAACGCGCCGGCTCCCCTGTCCACAGCGCCAGGTGGGGGACCGGGCGACGGTTGGGAACGGCGATGGGGCCGCAGTTCGCGCGCGCGGTGACCAGGGGCTGGAGGTCGGCCACGATCGCATCCTGGCGCTCCAGCGCCGTGCGCAGGTTGCCCAGGCGGTCGAGCTGGCTGGGCGCGAACACGACGCCGAGGACGGCGACCAGCACCGCGAAGGCCATCCAGGGCCGGCGCCAGGGATCGTCGGGCGCCAGCGCCCGCCAGCCCAGCAGCCCGGCGCCGGCGAACACGGCGAGGATCGTCGCCGGCAGCAGCAGGTAGCGGGTGAGGATGGACAGCCCGGCCGCGGCCAGGACGCAGAAGGCGGCCACGGCCAGCGCGCCGGCCGCCGCGCCCAGGAACGTGGTGCGCGAGCGCAGCCTGTAGAGCGCGAGGATGCCGCCGCCCGCGGCGGCGAGCAGGCCGTCAGGGCGCAGGATCTCCCCGAGGCGGCGGGGGAGCGTCTCGGGGACGTTCTGCAGCCCCGTGATCCGCCCCAGTTCCTCGGCGCCCGCGCGGGTTTCGGTGAGCGAGAAGAGGGGGTTGCCGGTCAGCGCGAGGTCGGTGAGCGCCCAGAGCACGGGGCCGGCGGCGGCGAGGGCGGCGAGGCCGGCCCACGCGCGGGGGCCGCGGGGCGCGCGGGCGGGGGCGTCCTCCGCCCGCGGGCCGGCGACCGCGCCCTCCCGCCGAGCACTCCACCACAGCCACCCCACGTACGCGGCGCTGAACAGCCACGCCTCGGGGCGCAGCAGGCCGGCGAGGGCGAGGAGCGCGAGGACCGGCCAGCCCGCCCGCGGGCGGCGCGTCTCGACCAGCAGCGCGCCCAGCACCAGCGCGATGTAGGGCAGGTCGACGTAGGCGCGCAGGCCGTAGGAGAGGATCGGCTCGCGGGTGACGATGAGCGCGGCGGCGACCACCCCGGCACCGGCGCCGAACCACGCGCGGCCCAGGGCGAAGGCCAGCCAGGCCACCAGACCCAGGCACACCAGCGCTCCGCCCACCACGAGCGCCTCGTCGCCGGCGCCCAGCAGCGGCCGGCCCGTCGAGGTCAGCGGCGCCAGCGCCACGCCCGCGGCGGTCAGCAGCGGGTGCTGGGTCGGGGCGAGCGCGACGTCGAGGTCCGGGTCGCCTCCCCCGGCCAGTTCCCGCCCCCACAGCAGGCCGTAGAGCGTGTCGTAGTTGATCAGCGAGGGCGCGCCGAAGGCGACGGCCAGGGCCACCGCGACCCCGCCCGCCGTTGCGAGCGCGGGCAGGAGCCGGACCAGGCGGCGCACGCGGCCACGCTACAGATCGCCGCACGGCCGCCCTCCCCGCAAGCGGGCCGATGCGCCCCTACACTCGATGCCTCGTGTCCGAGGCTGCCTCGCTGTACCGACGTCATCGCCCGCGCACCTTCGCCCAGGTGGTCGGCCAGCAGCACGTCGTGCGCACGCTGCGCAATGCGGTCGACCAGGGCAGGGTCCACCACGCCTACCTGTTCGTCGGCTCGCGCGGCACGGGCAAGACCTCGATGGCCAAGATCCTCGCCGCATGCCTCAACTGCGACGGTGGCCCAACCACCGAGCCCGACGGCACGTGCCCCTCGTGCAGGGCAATCGCCAGCGCCACCTCGCTGGACGTCATCGAGATGGACGCCGCGTCCAACAACTCGGTCGACGACATCCGCGACCTGCGCGAGCGCGTCGCCTTCGCCCCCGTCAGCGGGCGGTCGAAGGTCTACATCCTCGACGAGGCGCACATGCTCAGCTCCCAGGCGTGGAACGCGTTCCTCAAGACCCTCGAGGAGCCCCCGCCCGACACCGTCTTCGTGCTGGCCACCACCGAGGCGGCCAAGGTGCTGCCCACGGTGGTCGACCGCTGCCACCGCTTCGACTTCACCCGCCCCACGGTCGACCAGGTCGCCTCGGTGCTGCGCCGTGTGGCCGATCAGGAGCAGATCGCCATCGATCCCGAGGCGATCGCCCTGCTGGCCCGCCACGCCACCGGCTCGTTCCGCGACGCGCTGGGGACGCTGGAGCAGCTCGTCAACTACAGCGCGGGACCCGCCTCAGGCAGCCACTTGGCGGGCCTCGGCACCCGCGCCGCCAGCACCATCTCGACCGACGACGTCCTCGCCGTTCTGGGCGTCGCCGACGCCGACCTGCTGTTCGGCGCGCTGGACGCCGTGGCCGCCCGCGACGCCCGCGCCGCGCTCCGGGCGGCGGCGGCGCTCATCCGCTCGGGGCGCGACGCCGGCGCGTTCCTGCGTGACCTCGAGGCCCACGCGCGCGACCTGATGGTCGTCCAGACGCTGGGCGAGGTGCCACCCGAGCTCGCGCTGACGCCCGAGCGCGACCGCCGCCTGACCGAGCAGGCCGGCCGCCTCGCGCGCGGGGACACCGTGCGCGTGCTCGACCTTCTGGCCAAGGCCTGGCACGCCGTGGCCGACGGCGCCGACGCGCGCACCCGCCTGGAGCTCGCACTGGTCGAGGCCGCCTCCCCCCATCTCGACCCGGCAACCCGCGCGCTGGCCGCCCGGGTGGAGCACCTCGAGGGGCGCCTGGGGGGCACCGTCACCGCACCCGCGCCCGTTCCCCCGCCCTCGCCGGTGGCCGCCGCCATCGCGCCGCCCCCCGCCGGCACCTCTTCGCTGCACAGCGTTCCCGACGCCAACGGCGACGCGGCCCTGCCGGACGAGCCGCCCTCCGAGGAGCCGCCCCCACCGCAGCGCGCCGACGGTGCCGCGCTCGACCTCTCCGCTCTGCGCGAGGCCTGGCCGGCGGTGCTGGACACGCTGCGCGACGAGAAGGCCTTCGTCGCCTCCTGCCTGGAGAACGCAGTGCCGATCACGTTGGCCGACGGCGTGCTCACCGCCGCCTTCCGGGCCGACGACGCGTTCATCCGGCGCAAGTGCGAGGAGGAGCCCGCCCGCACCGCCGTCGCTCAGGCCATCCGCGAGGTCACCGGCGCGCGCCTGCGCGTGACCTACGAGCTGCGCGAGGCAGACGAGCTCGCCGGGGCAGGATGGGCCGGGACGGCTTCCGAGACCCCCGATGAAGATGCGGTGGTGGAGCGCCTCAAGGCGGAGCTCGACGCCACCGAGATCGTGCCAGACGCCGACCCCGACGAGGAGCGAACCTGATGCCCCAGCCCAACATGCAGAAGATGCTCAAGCAGGTCCAGAAGATGCAGGAGGACATGGCCGAGGCCCAGGAGTCGCTCAAGCACGAGGAGGTCGAGGCGACCGCGGGCGGCGGCATGGTCACCGTCAAGGTGAGCGGCGACCTGGTGGTCAAGTCGATCGCCATCGACCCCGAGGCCATCGATCCCGAGGACCCCGAGCTCCTGCAGGACACGATCACCGCGGCGGTCAACGAGGGCATCCGCGCGGCGCAGGACATGGCGGCCGGCAAGATGGAGGGCCTCACCGGCGGGCTGGACCTGGACGGCCTGGGCCTGGGCGGAATGGGCGGCGGTCCGGGCGGGATGGGCGGCCTCGGCGGCCCGGGCGGCCCGGGCGGGCTGCCCCGCTAGCGGCCGGGCAGCACGCGACCTACCTCGAGGTGTTCGCTCCGCCCGTCCAGCGCCTGGTCACCGAGCTCGCGCGGCTTCCCGGCATCGGCCAGCGCACCGCGCAGCGCCTGGCCTTCCACCTGCTGCGCGCCACCCCCGAGGAGGCCGGTGCGCTGGCCGACGCCATCCGCGAGGTCAAGGAGCGCGTGGGCGCCTGCGAGATCTGCTTCAACCTCGCGGAGGGCCCCCGGTGTCGCATCTGCGAGGACACCCGGCGCGACCTGGGGCTGATCTGCGTCGTCGAGGAGTTCGCCGACGTGATCCCCATCGAGCGCACGCACGAGTTCACCGGGCGATACCACGTCCTGGGCGGTGCGCTGTCGCCCATCGACGGGGTGGACCCCGACGATCTGCGCATCACCGAGCTCTACGCCCGCGTTGAGGGCGCCGAACCACCGGTGCGCGAGGTCGTGGTGGCCACCAACGCAACGACCACCGGCGAGGCGACCGCCCTGCACCTCGCCGGGGAGCTGCGCGAGCGGGCGCCCGAGGTGACGGTCAGCCGCCTCGCCTCGGGCCTGCCGGTCGGGTCCGATTTGGAGTACGCCGACGAGGTCACCCTGGGACGGGCACTGACCGGCCGCCGCGTGCTCTAGTGCCAGTGCCGCCCCCGGCCGTCTGCGCCGTCGAGCCCGAGTTTCGATGTCAGCCTCGAGCTGACGCGCGATGACGCGCTGACGTCACCGTTGCTGCCGGGCTTCGCCCTCCCGCTGGCCGAGCTGTTCGCTCAGCCTGGCGGTACGGGCGCGGGCGCCTGAGGCGGGACGGGCGGCTGGGGCACGAGGGGCTCCTGCGGGAGCACCCCGCCGCCGCCCGTTCCCGGCGCGTTGCCCGCCGCCGGACGGCGGCGCAGCTCGCCGATGCGCTCCACCGACGCCTGCAGGCGCTCGACGTCCAGCTCGCCCTCGCGGATGGCCGTGACGACGGCGCGGTAGGCCACCTCCTGCTCCTCCCGCCCACCGGGGAGGTAGAGCAGGTCGCACCCGGCCTGCAGGGCCTCGACTGCGTCGTCGCCCACGTTCCCTCCGCCCGCCGCTGCGGTGGTGAGCAGGTTGGCGCTCACCACCACCCCGTCGAAGTCGAGGTCGTCGCGCAGCAGAGCGATGGCCTCGGGGACCAGGGTGGCGGGCGTCACCACGTCCAGCGCCGAGTACAGCACGGCGGACATCTGGATGCCGCGCACGTCGCGCGAGACCGCGTTGAACGCGCGGATGGAGTCGTCGCGCAGGCTCTGGAGGTCCAGGCCGACGGTGGCCGGGCCCAGGTCGGGATTCTGCGATGCGGCGCCCTCGCCGGGGAAGCTGTTGACGATCGGCGTCACCCCGCCCTCGTCCCAACCGGTGACCGAGGCGCGCACCGCGCGCACCACCCGCGCGGGGTCGTCGGAGAAGCCCCGACCCTCGGCCGCGCCGCCGGTCGTGGCCACCGAGGCGTCGGGGGCCAGCACGGCATCGACACCCACGCCGGCCAGGGCCCGGGCCGCACTGCGCGCCCCTCGGCGTACCGCCTCCAGGCTCTCGGAGCCCAGCGACCCCTGCCCGCCGGGCGGAAGGTCGCCGAAGGCCGACTGATCGCCGCCCTCCTGGGGGACGATCACGATCGGCCGCCGGCCCTCGCGCAGCCGCGCCACGTCGCGCACCTGCTGAACGAGGGTGGTGACCTGCTCCTCGTCCACGTAGTTGGTCTCGTCGATCAGCACAGCGCCCCACTCGCGCGTCTGCAGGCGCTCGAAGAAGGAGGCCGTCGGGTCCTGCCCGGAGAAGCCGACGACGAACAGGCCCGCGGCCAGGCGGCGGATCTGCTCGTCGGAGAGGTCGGGGCGCGCGTCCTCCTCGTCCGCCTCGTCCTCCTCCTGGGCGTCCCGCTGCTCGCCGCCGCCGAAGCGCGAGCCCGCCTCGAGGGTGGGAAACGGGTCGCCGCCGTCGCCGCCGCCGGTGGCCACCACCAGGGCGACTGCTCCGCCGGCCAGGAGCACGAGCACCCCGCCCAGCAGCGCGATAAGCCGGCGGCGCTGGGGGGGGTCGCCCTCCTGGCCTCGCAGCACCGCCCACAGGCGGCGCAGGCGCGGGTGGGCCTCCCATCCTCGCAGCGCCGCCCACAGGCGGCGCAGGCGCGGGTGGACCCATCCTCGCAGCGCCGCCCACAGGCGGCGCAGGCCGTCCGCCGCCATCAGTCTCTAGCCTTGATGGCCGTGCCCGGCAGGGTGGTCATGAAGTTCGGCGGCACCTCGGTCGCCGACCCGGAGCGGCTTGCGCGCGCCGCGGGTCGCATCGTGGCCAAGCGCGAGGAGGGCCACGACGTCGTTGCCGTCCTCTCGGCGCGCGGGAAGACGACGGACGCGTTGATCCGCGAGGCCCGGGAGATCTCCCCCGAGCCCGACCCGCGGGAGATGGACATGCTGCTGTCCACCGGCGAGCGGCAGTCGTGTGCGCTGTGTGCCATGGTCATCATCGATCTCGGTCATCGGGCGATCTCCCTCACGGGCTCCCAGGCGGGGATCGTGACAGACACGTCCCACACCAAGGCGCGCATCGTCGACGTGCGCGCCGATCGCATCGAGGATGCGCTCAGGCAGGGGAGCATCGTCCTGGTGGCCGGCTTCCAGGGCGTCTCGACCACCCGCGACGTGACCACGCTGGGCCGGGGAGGCTCGGACACCACCGCGGTGGCCCTGGCAGCCGCCGTGGGCGCCGACGTGTGCGAGATCTACACCGACGTCGACGGCGTCTTCAGCGCTGACCCGCGTATCGTGCCCGACGCCCGGCTGCTGCCCGTCGTCTCCTTCGAGGAGATGCTCGAGATGGCGGCCTCGGGGGCCGGCGTGCTGCAGCTGCGCAGCGTCGAGTACGCCCGCAACCACGGGGTGCGCATCCACTGTCGCTCCAGCTTCCACGACGAGCCGGGTACCGTGGTCGTCGCAGAGCAGGAGACCATCGTGGAGAACCCTTTCATCACCGCCGTCACGCACTCCACCGAGGAGGCGCGCGTCACGCTCAAGGGCGTGCCCGACACCCCTGGCGTGGCCGGGCGGATCACCACCGCCCTGGCCGAGGCCAACGTCAACGTTGATATGATCATCCAGAACGAGCCGGTCAGTGACGCCCAATGGGCCGACATGAGCTTCACCGTGCCGCGCAACGACCTGGCCGACGCCCGGCGCGCGCTCGAGCCGCTGGCCGCCGAGCACGGGGGGAAGGTCGCCACCGACGAGGCGATGGGGAAGGTCTCGGTCATCGGCGCGGGCATGCGCACCCACCCCGGCGTGGCCGCGAAGGTCTTCACCACCCTGGGGCGGGAGGAGATCAACATCAAGATGATCTCCACCTCGCCGATCAAGATCTCCTGCGTAATCCACGGCGACAAGGTCCCCACGGCGGTGCGCGCCCTGCACGCGGCCTTCGCGCTGTCTGGGGAGGGCACAATCCGCCAGGAGCGGCCGTTCGGGGAGTTCTCGTAGTGGTTGCACCGAGGAACCACTGATGCGCCTGGCGGTCGTCGGCGCCACGGGGGCGGTGGGCACAGTGATGCTCGAGCAGCTTCGCGCGCGTTCGTTCCCCGCCGACGAGGTCGTCGCCTTCGCCAGCGCGCGCAGCGCAGGCCGCGAGCTGGATGGTGGCCTGGTCGTGGCGGAGCTCGCCGCGGAGGCCATCCGCGGCTTCGACCTGGCCATCTTCTCCGCGGGCGCCTCGACGAGCCGCGAATGGGCACCGCGCTTTGCGGCGGCGGGCGCCGTGGTGGTCGACAACTCCAGCGCCTGGCGCATGCACAACGACGTGCCGCTGGTCGTCAGTGAGGTCAACCCCGACGACCTGGCCTGGCACGACGGCATCGTGGCCAACCCCAACTGCTCGACCATGCAGATGGTCGTCGCGCTCAAGCCTCTGCACGACGCGGCGGGCATCGAGCGCCTGGTCGTCTCGACCTACCAGTCGGTGAGCGGCACCGGCATGAAGGCCATCGACGAGCTGCGCCGCCAGGCCCGCGCCGTGCTCGGCGGCGAGCCGCTCGGGGAGCCGCAGGTCTACGCGCACCCCATCGCCTTCAACGTGCTGCCCCACGCGGGCTCGTTCGCCGACGGCGAGGACCACACCGACGAGGAGCGTAAGCTGATGGCGGAGACGCGCAAGATCCTCGGCGACGACGCGATCCGCGTCAGCGCCACATGCGTGCGCGTCCCCGTGATCTTCGGCCACTCCGAGGCCGTCAATGTGCAGACCCGCACCCCGTTGGAGCCCGGGGAGGCCCGCTCCCTGCTGGCCGCCGCCCCCGGCGTGACCGTGCTCGACGACCCCGGTAACTGCGTGTATCCGATCGCCACCGCCGCGGCTGGGCGCGACGACGTGTTCGTCGGGCGCATCCGCCGCGATCCCTCCCACGACAGCGCGCTTGACCTCTGGGTGGTCAGTGACAACATCCGCAAGGGGGCGGCCACCAACGCCGTTCAGCTCGCCGAGCTGCTCGTGGAGCGCGACCTGCTCCACGGGCGCGCGGGCAGCAGGGCGGCGTAGCGGCTTAGCCTCAGCGTCCCACGCCGCGCAGCTCGCGGCGGCTGCTCACCCCGACCTTGCGAAAGATCGAGCGCGCGTGGGTGCGCACGGTCTCGACGCCCACCTGCAGGTCGCGGGCGATCTGGGCGTTGGAGGTGCCGGCGCGCAGGTGCTCGAGCACCTCGGCCTCGCGTGGCGTTAGGACCTCGGGGCCGCTGGGCTCCGAGGGCGTGACGGCCGCGCAGCGCGGCAGCACCTGCATGCCCCGCGAGGCGAGGTGGACGGCGTTGAGGATGTCGCGGCCCTGCGTCTCCTTGGACAGGCAGGCCGTGGCGCCGAAGGCCAGCATCTGATTGCACTCGCCGGCCGTCGGCCGGTTGGCCAGCACGAGCAGGCGCGTGTCCGGGTGGGCACTGGACAGGTGGTGGACCTCCACGGCCGAACGCAGTGAGCCGAAGTTCACCAGTACCACCTGCGGGCGGTGGCGGGCCAGAGCGGCGTCCAGCTCGTCGTGCTCGACATCGTGAGCCACGATGGCGAGGTTCTCGTCGCAGGACAGCAGCGCGCGCAGGCCGTGGCTGACGAGGTCCTCGAAGCGCCCGAGAAGGACGGAGACCGGTTGGCGAGGGGACACGAGCCCTATATCGGCAGGATCGCGCCCTCGGGTGAGCCCCGCACCACCCCAAGATCACCCCGCACAGGGGAAGCGCCGAGGCGCCGACTGCGCCACCATACGGGTGCGTTCGCTTGGGAGGCGCCGACGGGGCGCCGCGGACGAGGCTTCCGCGGGACGGAAGGGGTGCTCAGAGGGGGCGTCGTGCCGATGGGGACCGGCACGGCGCCCGTCTCTGATCAGACGCCTGCAACCACCGATGTCGACCAGTCGATGACCGACGTGGGCTTGACGATGTGCTGCTGCAGACCAAGCTCCTTTGGCTCCAGGCCGAGCGCCAGCCCGACGAGCTGGGGGAGGTGCAGCACCGGCATGTCCAGCGTGCGGCCCACCGCCTTAGCGGCCAGCGGCTGCTGGAGGTCGAGGTTGAGGTGGCACAGCGGGCACGGCGTAACCAGGCAGTCGGCGCCCTGGTCAACCGCGTCGCCCAGGTGGCGTCCGGCCTGCTTGAGCGAGACCTCCTTGTTCATGGTGATGATCGGGAAGCCACAGCACTTGTAGGCGCCGGCGTACTCGATGACCGTGCCGCCCAGCGCCTCGATGATCTGCGCCAGGTATGTGTCGCGCGGCTTGAGGTCGTCGATGCCCAGCCGGTCGGTCGGGCGCACGATGTAGCACCCGTAGAACGGCCCCACGCGCAGGTCGGTCAGCGGGCGCTTCACGCGCGAACGCAGCTCTTCCAGCCCCATCTCCTCGACCAGGAGCCAGAGGAAGTTCTTGTTGGACAGGCCCTTCTCGTAGGTCAGGCCGTCCTCGCTCAGCGTCTCGTTGACGTGCGCGCGGTAGTCGGCGCTGGCGTCCAGGCGCTCCTGGCACTCGGTCTGCGCGCCCTGGCAGGTCGAGCAGATGTTCATCATCAGCTCAGCGCCCTCGACCTGCTGGGCCAGCGCGAAGGTGCGGGCGTTGAGCGTATCGGCGAGCTCCTGGTTGTGCTCGGCGATCACGCCCGCGCCGCAGCACGAGGCGCGGTCGAGCTCGACCAGCTCGATGTCCAGCAGCGGGGCGACCTTGGCCATGGAGCCGTGCAGTTCTGGGGTGAAGCCGCGGCTGACGCAGCCGGGCCAGTAGGCCACCTTGATCGTCCTCATCGGGACGGGCTCCTCTCGGGCGACTGGCCGGGCTGACCGGACTCGGCGCCCGCCATGCCCCCGTCGCCGCCCTGGGCCCCGGCTGTGGCCGCGTCGGGTGCCGGGCCCTCGGCGCCCTCCATGTCCTCGTCGTAGCCGCTGATGTAGAGGTTGAGCTCGTAGCGCTCGGCCTCGTCGCGCCCCTCGACGGTCTCGTAGATGCGCTTGACCTGCTGGAGGTCCTCGTCCGGGAGCTTATGAGCCTTCAGCGCGCCCATCGGCGTGACCTTGCCGCGCAGCAGCGCCTTGCCGATGACCGGCAGGGAGCTGAGCAGCTCCTGGCCCGCGGCCGGGCCGAACTTGGCCAACCACGAGTCGCCGCCGTAGGAGCGGGGCAGCAGCTCGGCCTCCCACAGGAGCCCGTGGTCGCGCACCAGGTTGGTGAACGCGATCTCGTGGCGCTCGCCGTTGTTGCGGTCCACGATGCCGTGGTCGCGGCTGGAGATGCGGCGCAGGCGCATGATCTGGCTCATAGGCGCCACGCCCTTGGGGCAGGCTTCGATGCACTTGAAGCAGTGGGTGCAGTCGTAGATGCCGTGGGGGTCCTGCGCGAGGTCGTTTAGGCGCTCGGAGTGCTGGGCGTCACGGGGGTCGCCGACGAAGCGGTAGGCCTTGGCCAGCGCGGCCGGGCCGATGAACAGCGGGTCGACCTCCATGGACAGGCAGTCCGACACGCAGGCGCCGCACTGGATGCAGGCCATCGACTGCGTGACGTCGACCATCGCCTCGTGGGGCACGATGTACTCGCGCTCGGGAACGGGCTGCTTGTTGATCAGCCACGGCGTGACGCGGCGGATCTTGGACCAATGTACGGCGTCCATGTCCACGATCAGATCCTTGAGCACGGGCATGTTGCCCATCGGCTCGACCTCGATCGTCCCGTCGCGCGAGCCCTTCATGGCCTGGTCGAGGTGGGTGTGGCAGGCCAGGGCGGGCTGGCCGTTGATGCGCACGCCGCACGAGCCGCAGATCGCGGCGCGACAAGAGCAGCGGATGCCGATCGAGCCGTCGAAGCGCGCCTTGGCCTGGAGGATGCCCTCGAGCACGGAGAGGTGGGGCTCCAGATCGACGGTGTGGTGGTCCCAGTAGGCCGCCTCCCCCGATTCGGGGTCGTAGCGTCGAAGTTTCAAGGTGAATTCAGCCATGGTTGGTCCTTCATACGGGGGGCTCCCGGGGGCGGAGCCCCCGGGTGTCAGTACTTCCTCTCTTCAAGCTCCCAGTGGGTCATGGTCACGGGCGAGTGGGTCACGTGGGGCTCCTCGTCGCCGTTGCGGGAGATATCGATGTGCTTGAGCCACTCGTCGTCGTTGCGCTCAGGGAAGTCGGTGCGGAACTGCGCTCCGCGCGACTCCTTGCGCTCGATGGCGGCCATGACGGTGGCCTCCGCGGTGTCGAGCATGTAGCCCAGCTCGATGGCGCCCAGCACGTCCTGGTTGAACACGGTGCCGCGGTCGTCGATGTACGCGGTCGTGGCCTCCTCCTTGAGGCGGCGCACCGTCTCGTGGGCGGTCGCCAGGCCGTCGGCGTCGCGGTAGACGGCGACGTTGCGGTTCATCATGGTGCCCAACTCGTCCTTGATCTCTGAGATGCGCCGGCCGGTGCGCTCGCGGGCGATGATCGCGTCGATGTGCTCGAGGTCCTGACGCAGGCGGCTGGTCGGGGTTGTGGGCATTGGCATCGACTTGGCGCGCTGCGCGGCGTGCTGCCCCGCGCGGCGGCCGAAGATCAGCGTGTCAAGCAGGGAGTTGGCGCCCAGCCGGTTTCCGCCGTGCACCGAGACGCACGCCACCTCGCCGGCGGCGTACAGGCCGTGCACCGCGGGCACTTGGCCGTGGACGTCGGTCTTGACCCCGCCCATGATGTAGTGCTGACCGGGGCGGATGACGATCGGCTCGCGGGTGATGTCGGTGCCCGCGAAGTCCTTGCCGATGTTGACGATCTCGCGCAGCGCCTCCAGCGTGCGCTTGCGGGGCACGACGGTGATGTCCAGGAGGATGCCCTGGCCGTCCGCGCCGACGCCGCGGCCCTCGTTGATCTCTGTCTGCTCGGCGCGGCTGACCACGTCGCGCGAGGCCAGCTCCATCTTGTTGGGCGCGTACTTCTCCATGAAGCGCTCGCCGTCGCTGTTGAGCAGGTGCGCGCCCTCGCCGCGGGCGCCCTCGGTGATCAGGAAGCCGTTCTCGGCGAGCGTCGTGGGGTGGTACTGGACCATCTCCATGTCCATCAGCGGCGCGCCGATCGCGTAGGCCTGCGCGATGCCGTCCCCGGTGCAGATGAGGGCGTTGGTGGTCGGCTTGAACGTCTGCCCGTTGCCGCCCGAGGCGAGGATGACCGCCTTGGCGTTGAACAGCTCCATCTCGCCCGTGCGGATGTCACGGGCGATGCAGCCCACGCAGGTCCCCTCGTCGTCCTGGATCAGCGAGGTGGTGAACCACTCCTCGTAGGAGTTCACCGTCTCGTGGTACTTCGTGATCTGCTCGTAGAGCACGTGCAGGATGGCCTGGCCGGTGATGTCGGCCACGTAGTAGGTGCGCGCGGCGCTGGCGCCACCGAAGGCGCGGGTGCCCAGCTCCCCGGCGTCGTTGCGGTGGAAGGTGACGCCGATGTGCTCGAGATGCAGTAGCTCGTCGGGTGCCTCGCGGCACATGATCTCGATGGCGTCCTGGTCGCCCAGGAAGTCCGAGCCCTTGACGGTGTCGTAGGCGTGGGACTCCCACGTGTCCTCGGGCTTGAGCGCGGCGTTTATGCCACCCGCCGCGGCCACCGAGTGCGAGCGCACCGGGTGGACCTTGCTCAGGATGGCCACGGACGCTCCGGCGTCGGCCGCGGCCAGCGCTGCCCGTTGGCCCGCGAGGCCGGCGCCGATGATGAGCACGTCGTGTGAGGGCATGAAACTCGACTCTATCTGGCGCTAGCGGGCGGGGAGCGCAGCCGCGACGGCTCTGCGCACCTGTTCTACGGTGACCACGCCGCGCAGGATTCCCTCGGCGTCGACGGCCATGAGGGCGCCCTGGTCGCGCAGACGATCCTGGCCCAGCAGCGACTCGATCGGCTCGTCGGCGCGGATCCCCCAGTCCTCGGCGCTGCCGTCGACCAGCTCGCCCACCGGCGTCGCCGGGCGGCCCGCGCCGACCTCCTGGTCCACCTGCGCCTGGCGTGCGAGCCCGACGAAGCGCCCGGCCTCGTCCACGGCGGGAAAGAAGTCCCAGCCGTAGCGCAGGAACCAGTCCTCCTGCGCGTCGATGGCCCGGGTGGTGGCGGGCATGGCCACCGGCTCGCGGTCCATCACGTCGGCGACGGTCACGCCCTCCAGGCGCTGGGCGAACTGCGTCGAGGTCACCGCGGCCCGCGCGCCCTGGAAGATGAAGAAGCCCAACAGCAGCCACCAGAAGCCGTTGAAGGCGCCGTCGCTGGTGACGAGCAGGTAGGCGCCCAGGCCCATGAGCCCCACGCCGAAGGCCTGACCGAGCCAAGCCGCCACGCGCGTGGCCTTGATCCGGTCGCCCGTCAGGCGCCAGGCCAGCGCCTTGGCGATGCGCCCGCCGTCCAGCGGGAAGGCGGGCACCAGGTTGAACACGAGCAGCACTGCGTTCATCAGGCCCAGGAAGGCGACGAGCGCCAGCACGGGGGAGGCACTGACGTCGGCGCCGAAGGTGGCCGCTTCCAGGACCGAGTCGCCGCGCCCGGCCACCAGGCTGCCCAGGGCGCACATAACGACGATGACCAATGTCACCGCGGGGCCCGCGGCGGCGACCTTGAACTCCTCGCCCGCCGTGCGCGTGTCGCGGGTCATCTTGGCCACGCCGCCCAATAGCCACAGGTCGATGCCGCTGATGCCGATGCCCAGGCGGCGGGCGACCAGCGCGTGGCCCAGCTCGTGGGCGATGAGCGAGACGAAGAACAGCAGCGCGCTGACCACCGCCACGACGTAGGCCTGGGTCTGCGAGCCCCCGAGGATCCGCTCGAAGTAGCCCGACAGCGAGAAGATGACCACGAACAGGACGATGAACCAGGTCGGGTTGGCGCCGATCCGGATCCCGAACAGGTTCACGAGCTTGATCGAGCCGCCCATCATCATCGCCACCTGATCATCGCAGGGCGGCGCTGGCTGCCGCGGGGGCGGGCTGCGCGGCCGGGGCTCAGCCGGCGTGGGCGGCCAGGAAGCCCGCCACCTCGTCGGCGGCGCGACGGGGCTCGTCCTCGAGCGGTTGCCCAGTGTGCAGTTCGTGCCGAGAGCCCAGCGCCATGAGCTGGTGCCAGGCCGGATGGAACTCGACCTCGTCGATGCGGTGGCCGTAGCGGTCGTGGGTGCGCAGGATCGGCGGGTGCTCGTTGGTGACGGTGTGGGTGGTCATGGGGTCGGCTCCTTGACGGTGGCGCCGGCGGCACGCATTCAACCCTCACCGTCAAGGGTCGCGCGGTCCTCCCGTCGTCGCGCCGGCGGATGGAGCGCGAGCCCGCGGATCCCGCCCGCCACCCGGCGCAGGAACGGCTCGGCGTCGGGATCGGGCTCGCCGGTCTCGTCGGGTAGGCGGCGGGTAAGCTCGGCGCCGAAGAGGAACAGGTTCGCCGTCAGCCAGACGAAGACCAGGAAGACCACCACCGTGCCCAACGAGGCGTAGACGGCGCTCAGGTTGGCCACGTTCTCCAGGTACAGGGCGAACAAGGTCTTCGTGCCCTCGTAGCCCACCGCTGCGACCAGGCCACCGATCAGCGCATGGCGCCAGCGCACCGGCGCCGAGGGCAGGAAGCGCAGCATGGCCGTGAACACCCCCAGCGCCAGGACCGCCGGCAGCAGCCGCCCGGTGGCCAGCACGGCGTCGGCCACCGGCCCGCCGACCGCCCCAAGCTCCTCCTCGCTGACGTCCGACACCAGGCGCACGACGAAGGTCAGCGTCAGCGAGACCGCGACCACCAGTCCCGCGCCGAGCACGAGCACCACGTCGAGGGCCTTCCCGCGCAGCGGCGGCCGCGGGTCCTCGACCTCCCAGACCGAGTTGAGCGCAAAGCGCAACGCGCCCATCACACCGCTGGCGGCCACCAGCAGGAAGGCCAGGCCGATGGCGCCTGTGGCACCCGAGCTGGCCGTGACCGTGCCCAGGATCTCCTCCAGGTCGCTCCGCCCCGCGCCGGCGCTCAGCGGCACCCGATCGAGGATGGCCTCGATGACCCGGGCGCGGGCCGAGTCGTTGTCGATGACCAGCCCGGCCACCGCCACGATGAGGATGGCCAGGGGGAACAGCGCCAGCAGGGAGTAGTAGGAGATCGCCGCCGCGAGCTTGGGGCAGCCCTTGGCGAAGAACTCGCTCAGCGCACCCTCGGCGGCGGCGCCGGCGCGGCGGACCAGTCGCATCTACACGTCCTACCCGTCAGGCCACCACGACGCGCGGCCGCCTCAGAAGGGCAGGAACACCGCCTGGCGCGAGAGCCGGTCGACCGTGGTCGTGTCGAGGTCCAGCACCACGCCGGCGTCCTCGACCGACACGAAGCCCTTCACCTCCTCGCGCGCGGCGACCAGGCGTCCCGCCAGCTCGGCGTCGATGCCGGGAAGCTCCGCCAGCGCCTCCACCGGGGCATGGTTGACGTCGACCACGTCCATCGCGTGGGCGCCGGGCAGGTCGGGGCGCCCGAGGCCGATCTCGCGCGCCAGGTCGGGCTCCTCCAGAGCGACTTGCCGGGCGCGCGCTCGCTGGGCCAGGCGCTCACGCGCGGGACCCAGCGGGTCCGTGCCACGGGCGGCCACCTTGCGGACGTAGTCCGGCCGCACGACGAGCGCGTGGGCTGCTCCACCCAACCACGTCCCGTAGATCATCAGGGCCCCCAGCATGAACTGCGCTCCCTCACGGGGGGCCAGGGCCGCCAGCACGATGCCGATTGTGGTCAGCGCACCCCATATCGCCGCCCACGCGTACCAGCGACGCGTCCCGGAGCGGTGTGCGGCGTAGGCGAACCCCGCGGGCGTCCCGAAGCCGAAGGGCCCGAGCACCGCACACAGCACCCACCATCCTGCGACGCGCTCGACCTCCTCGTCGCCCGTGTCCTGTCCGGTCATGTCAGAAGGGCAGGAAGACCGCCGCGCGGCCGATGCGCTCGACGGTGGTGGCGTCGACATCGATCACCGCGCCCAGCTCCGGGGCCGAGTGGAAGCCGCCCACCTCCTCGCGGACGGCGACCAGGCGCGCGGCGAGCTGGGCGTCGACGCCGGGAAGCTGCGACAGGGCCGCCGCGGAGGCATGGTTCACGTCGACCACCCCCATCGCCTGGGCGCCGGGCAGCTCGGGCCGCCCGACGCCCAGCTCACGGGCCAGCTCGGGATCGGAGCGTGCAAGCTCCTTGGCGCGCGCACGCTGCTCGAGGCGCGACCGAGCCGCGCCGACGTGGTCGTGCTGGGGATCGCTCATCCGGCGCACGTACTCCGGTCGCGCGGCAAGCGCATGCGCGGCGCCGCCGAACCACACGGCGAAGAGGAACAGGCTGCCGCCGGTGTCCAGGGCGCCGTCCTCCGGGCCGACCTCGGACATCACGACGCCCGCGGCGACGAGCACCGCCCACATCAGCGCCCACGCGTACCAACGGCGCGCCCCGGAGCGAAGCGCCGCGTAGAGGAAGCCCGCCGGGGTCCCGAAGCCGAGGGGCACGAGGATCGGCCACAGCACCCACCAGCCCTTGGGCCCGTCCGTGTCGTCGCCCGCCTTGGCGACCTCGTCCGCCATCGCTACACCAGACCCAGGCCCTGCACCGCATCGCGCTCGTCGGTGAGCTCCTTGACCGTGGCATCGATCTTCGCCTGCGCGAACTCCTCGACCTCCAGGCCCTGCTCGATCGCGTACGAGCCTTCCGAGCAGCGCACGGGGAACGAGGAGATTATGCCCTCGGCCACGCCGTAGGACCCGTCGGAGCGCACGGCCATCGAGCGCAGCCCGTGGGCGCCCAGGACCCAGTCGCGCACGTGGTCGACGGCGGCGTTGGCCGCGCTCGCCGCGCTGGAGGCCCCGCGTGCGTCGATGATCTCGGCGCCGCGCTTGCCCACGCGCGGGATGTACTCGTTCTCGTACCAGCCCATGTCGACCTGGTCCACGGCGCGCTTGCCGCCGGCCTTGGCGTTGAAGAGGTCGGGGAACATCGTCGGCGAGTGGTTACCCCACACGACGAGGTCCTGGACCTCGGCCACGCCGACGCCGAGCTTCTGGGCGAGTTGGGCCACGGCGCGGTTCTCGTCCAGGCGTGTCATGGCCGTGATGCGCTCGGCGGGGATGTCGGGCGCGTTCGCGGAGGCGATCAGCGCGTTGGTGTTGGCCGGATTGCCGACGACCAGGACGCGCACGTCGTCGGCCGCGCCGGCGTTGAGGGCCTCCCCCTGGGGCTTGAAGATGGCCCCGTTGGCCTCCAGCAGGTCGGCGCGCTCCATGCCCTTGGACCGCGGGCGGGCGCCGACCAGCAGCGCGACGTCGACGCCGTCGAAGGCCTGCCCGGGATCGTCGTGGACGTCGACGGACTTCAGCAGGGGGAAGGCGCAGTCGAACAACTCGAGCGCGGTGCCCTGCGCGGCCTTGACCGCGTCGGGGATCTCCAGCAGGCGCAGCTCGATCTCCTCGTCGGGGCCGAGCATCTGCCCGGAGGCGATGCGAAACAGCAGGGCATAGCCGATCTGGCCGGCGGCGCCGGTGACCGTCACACGGGTTGCCATCAGTGGTTCTCCTTCTGTCGTCGGGCACGGAACGGCGGGATGCCGGCGCCGCCAGGGA
>Ga0136613_10000253_pt1 | contig 23392 bp, 18 predicted proteins | sample AntDrymUQ2722106_2_FD_106649 | JGI IMG/M metagenome (GOLD analysis project Ga0136613, IMG submission 106649) | Polar desert sand microbial communities from Dry Valleys, Antarctica - metaG UQ272 (21.06) | ecosystem: Environmental > Terrestrial > Soil > Desert | place: Antarctica: Dry Valley... | reverse complement strand
GTTCAAGAGCACCGCGACGAAATTCTCCCGGTCGAGATTAGCGATCCGACCCCTCAAAAGACCGTCAACGTCTTCGGGCGATGATATCACGGGGCGTCCAGGGTTGCGAACCCTCCCCAACCTTTTCCCGAACTCGACGGCGGCCAGGATTATGCACGCCCTGGCCTCCCCGATCCCGTGCAATCCAAGCAAGTCGTGCACGGAGACCCCGTGCAGCCCGAAGAGGTCGCCACTCTCGGAAATCACCTGCCCCGCAAGCTCGACCGCCGTGCTCTCCCTGGTCCCCGTGCCGAAGAGAATACCGAGCAACTCGGCGCTGGAGAGCGCCTCGGGACCCTCCGAAAGTAGCCGCTCTCGCGGCCTGAGCTCGGGAGGGAGCTGCTTGATGGTGTACTTGCGCGTTCCCACAATCGTATTTTATATTATACGGGCCTATGGTGTCAGGTATCAGTATTTGAGCGAGGTTCGGCGACGTGTCTCGACGGGCTTCGCGGACCCTGCGAGCGCGGGGCGGATTTGTTGGACGGGCCGGCTCCAGGTCAAACCTCAAGCCTATAGCCGCGCACTGCGGAAGGATTAACATGCCGCACTGCGCTTTCATGGGTGTGGGATGCCTGCGCTGGCGAGCATTCTGCCCGTGAGGGCGAGCGGTAGTCCGACGACGTTGGTGTATTCGCCCCCGATCCACTCGATGAAGGATGCGGCCCGACCCTGCACGGCGTATCCTCCTGCCTTGCCGACGCCCTCTCCGTAACGGACGTAGGACTGGACCTCGGCCGGGTCGAGGGCTCGCATGCGCACCCTGGTCACGGCGTGGCGGGAGGTGAGATCATCGCCCGTTGCGACGGCGACGCCTGAGTGGACCTCGTGCGTGCGGCCCTGCAAGAGGCCGATAAACCGGCCGACCTCTTCCCCGTCTGTAGCCTGTCCGAGGATGCGGAGGCCCTGTGGAAGGTCGGGCACATATACGATCGTATCGGCCGCTAGCACGACGGTGCCGGGGTCTCTCGTGACTGCGAGAGCTTTGCCCTCTGCGTTGGACTTTACGGTCTCTACGGGGTCTTCGAGCATGAGTTCGGGGAAACCGCTCTTTACGGACTCGAACTCGTAGCCTGCGGTTGTGAGCAGGTCCACTCGCCTGGCCGACTCCGAGGCGAGTACGAGACGCAATACTTTCAAGGTCCGAAGAAGAGCCCTAGCTCCCTCTCTGCGCTCTCGGGCGAGTCGGAGCCGTGGACGAGGTTATCCGGCATGGTGAGGGCCAGGTCGCCCCTGATCGTACCGGGCGCTGCGTCGGCGGGGTTCGTGGCCCCCATCAGGGTTCTCATCGCCTTGATCGCGCCTTCGCCACTTATCCTCATGGCGACCACGGGTGTTGCGGTTATGAACTCGACCAGCTCGTCGAAGAAAGGCTTCGCGCTGTGCTCGGCGTAGTGTTCTTCCGCGAGCTCCGTGCCGACGTCCATAAGCTTCATGTCCGCGATATCCAGGCCCCTGGCTTCGATGCGGCGGATGATCTCACCGACTAGCTTGCGGCGCACACCGTCACCCTTTATCAGTACGAGCGTCTGTTCCATTCTCTTCTCCTCTTCTATCTGACTATGGTCTTGCCGCTGCGCTGGTCCGTACCGCAGTAAGGGCATGTCGCCCACTCCATGTTGAGCGGTTTGTCGCAGTTTATGCAAGATTTCTTGAGCTCCCAGGTGCACGAAGGGCAGATCAGGTAGTCCCTTTCGACCAGGTTGCGGCAGTTGGGACACAGGAGGACGCCGTTCCTGAGCTCGCGCTCGAGCACGGCCAGCTCCAGTTCGCGTTCGCGCGACTCTTCGAGGTACTCGGGGGGGCGTACGATGAGGTAGACCAGGGTGCCGAAGTACGGAAAGATGAAGGCGACGAAGCCCCAGAGCACGCTCATGGACCCGCGTCGTGAGGCGTCCGCGTAGGTCCAGTAGACGAGGGAGACCCAGAGCACGATGAAAAGCAGGAGCACGAGCTGGCCCGAGATCCTCAGGATCGGGCTCTCAAGGAAATTGGAGATGATCTGGAACGGGTCAGGGTCCTGCTGGAATGCGAGCAAGGTTCTCATCCGATAAACCTTATCATCACGAAGTATCCGGCCACGAAGGAGACCACGGCGACTACGACGAGAAGGGCGATGAGCCGCCTGGCGCCCTTACGCTTCACGCAACCACCGCAATACGGGGGCCGCTGTGGCGAGGGAGCCGGTAACGAGCACCACTCCTGCCACTTCTCTTACCGACTCTACGGCTACTCCGAGGGCCTCCACAGGGTCCTCTACTACCAGGGCTCTCCTCTCTCCGCGGTCGAGGGGTGCGTGCAGGAGCACAACCTCCGCGGGGTCGGCGGCCCTCTCGCTCTCAGGGCGCGTCAGCACGATAGCGTTGGCTTCTCTCTTCAACCCGGCAAGCATACTTGCAACGTCCTTCTCTCGCAAGACGCCGAAGACGACGCCTAACGGACGTTCGCCGTACGCGGAGCGCATTCCGGCAAGCGCCGCCGAGAGGCCCGCCGGGTTGTGCCCCCCGTCGACCACCACTGGGACGCCGGCGACCTCGTATACCTCGAACCTTCCGGGAAGCGCTTTCCCGACATCCAAAGCGACCTTCTCCTTTACCTCGGAGGGGATACTCGTTTCCAGTAGTGACTCGGCTACCGCGAGCCCCAAACGCACGTCGCCCTCCGCGTACGGCGCGAGGCCAGGGATAGATATGTTCTCGCCGGCTCCGCCGGGCAGAACCAACTTCGCCCCGAGCCTGCGAGACGCGCTGTAGGCGAGGTCGACGATTCGCTCCTCGTCCGTACCGAGAAACAGTGTCGCGCCGGGCGTCAGGCTGGCGAGCTTCTCCTCGGCTACCTCCTCGACCGTCTCACCCAGGTACTCGGAATGGTCGATGGAGACGTTGGTGAGCACCACAAAGCCTGGTCTGACGACGGAGGTGGCGTCGTGGCGCGCGCCGAGGCCGGCCTCCAATATAGCCCACGACAGCCCTGCCGCCGCGAACATGCCGAGCGCGCCTGCGGTAAGCAGCTCGAACTGCGAGGCGAGGATGCCCTCTCTGTCCGCGAGCTCCATGGTCTCGCCCATGGCGGCGGCGAATTCTTCCTCTGAGACCTGGCCGCCGTGGAGCACCACGCGTTCCGTGTAGGATAGGACGTGTGGTGAGAGGTATGCCCCCGACGGATGCCCCATCTCCTGAAGGGCCGCCGCGAGCGACACGGCCGTTGTGCCCTTGCCGTTCGTGCCGACGACCTGCACGAGGCCGGGCAGGTCACGTTCCGGGTGGCCCATGGCTATGAGGAGAGCCTCTATCCGCTCGAACCCTAGTGTGATGTGCCTGCGGCGGTCCAATTCGGCACAGACCTGCGCGAAAGAGGTCATGGTAGGAACGTTCGGCTCCTAGATGTAGTCGTCGAGACGGCGGGAGAGCGTCTCTAGCAACCTGGAGTTTACGTCCAGCTTCTCGCGCTCCCCGGCGACGACCCGCACGGGCGCGTTGGCCACGAACTTCTCGTTGGAGAGCTTCCTCTGTGCGCGCGCCACTTCCTGCTCGGCGCGTGAGATCTCGCGCCTCAGGCGCTCTATCTCGCCGCGGCGCATCTCGTCGGAGAGCAGGATCTCCACGACCACGTCCCCCGCTGGCAGAGAAGCCCGGCTCTCGCCATCCGCACCCTCCACGGGCGTCACCCTGGCCAGCGCGGCGAAGACGCGCTCGTCGATGCCCTGCGGCACGAGCCCTTCGAGCTCGCCATCCACTTTCGACTCGGCCCTGAACGAGCGGACCGCCGAGACAGCCCTCCTGGTACGGTCGAGCATCCTGTCGGCCTCCTCGTCCTCGAGCTCGGGGTCAGGCTCGGGGAAACGCTGCGTGGCGAGCAGCGTCTCTTCCCCCATAATCTGTGCCATCTCCTCGGTCGCGAAGGGCATGACAGGGTGCAGGAGCTTGAGGATGCCGTGGAAGACCTCGCGCAAGATGCGTGGCGTTGCGGGAGATGGGGCTGCCTTCGCTATCTCGATGTACCAGTCGGCGAACTGGTTCCAGGCGAAAGAGTAGATCCTGCGCATCGCCTCCGAGAACTCGCATTCCCCCAGGAAGGCGTCGTAGTCCCTCACGGTGCGGTCGAACTCGGAGAGGATCCAACGGTCAGAAGGTGAGAGCTCTCCCTCTTCCCCATCCTCAGGGTAAGCGAGCACGAAGCGCATGGCGTTCCACAGCTTGGTGACGAAGGCCCTGCCCATCTCTGCCCGCTCGCGGGAGTAAGGAAAGTCCTGGGTCGAGGACTGGTAGAGGAGGCCGAAGCGCACGGCGTCGGTGCCATACTCTTCGAGTAGCTCGAGGGGATCTATGGTGTTCCCCTTCGAGCGGCTCATCTTCGTCCCTTCTTCTGCGAGCACGATGGAGTGGACGTTGACTTTCTCGAACGGAATCCCACCCTCGAAATGCAGGCCCATCATGATCATTCGGGCCACCCAGAGGTACATGATCTCACGCGCCGTCGAGAGGAGGTCTGTCGGGTAGAAGTAGCGCAGGTCCTCCGCGCCTTCGTCTGGCCACCCAAGGGTCGCGATGGGCCACAGGCCGCTGGAGAACCAGGTGTCGAACACGTCGGGGTCCTGCTCGAAACCCTCACCCGGCGACTCTTTCGAGGCAACGACCTCCCCATCAGGGCCGTACCACACGGGTATGCGCTGCCCCCACCAGAGCTGCCTGGAGACGTTCCAGTCGCGGATGTTTTCGAGCCACCTGATTGTCTCGCGCCGCCAGGAGTCGGGGTAGACCGTGATCTCACCCTTCTTCAGCGCCTCGATGGCCGGTTCTGCGAGCGGCTTCATCGAACACCACCACTGCACCGAGAGCCACGGCTCGATGACCGCCCCGCACCTGTCGCAATGCCCGACCCTGAAAGCGTAAGGGCGAACACCGCCGAGAAGGCCAGATCCGTCTAGCTGCTCTACGACGGCCTGGCGGGCCTCCTCGCGGCTCATCCCTTCGAAAGGACCGCCTGAGCCGTTGATCGTGCCGTCAGGGTTCATGACGTTTACGGGGTCGAGGCCGAGTCTCTGGCCTATCTCGAAGTCGTTCGGGTCATGCGCCGGGGTGACCTTGAGGACACCTGTACCGAACTCGGGGTCTACGTGATCGTCGGCGAAGACCTCTATCTCCCGCTCGACGAAAGGCACCTCGACCCTACGGCCTATGAGGTCCACGTACCGCTGGTCCTCCGGGTTGACGACGAGCGCAACGTCACCGAGCATCGTCTCTGGACGCGTGGAGAAGACCTGGGCGTAATCTTCTCCTTCGGGGCCAGGGCCCCTGCCGTCGACGAAGGGGTAGCGGATGCCGTAGAGCTTGCCCTCGACTTCCTCGTAGTCGACCTCGAGGTCCGAGATGGCCGAGCGGTCGTGCGGGCACCAGTTGGTGATACGGTTGCCGCGGTAGATCAAACCCTCATCGTAGAGCCTGATAAAGGCCGTGAGGACCGCGTCGACGTATTCGTCGTCCATGGTGTAGCGGAGGCGACGCCAGTCTAGTGAGGCGCCGAGGCGCTTGTACTGGCCCAGTATCTGCTCCCTTGTTACCAGGGCGAACTCGCGGCAACGTTCCACGAAAGCCTCGCGCCCCAGGTCCCACCGCGACTTGCCCTCTTCGCGCATAAGCTTGCGCTCGACTACGTTCTGGACCGCTATCGAGGCGTGGTCTACGCCAGGCAGCCACAGGGTCTCGTAGCCCTTCATCCTGGCGCGCCTTACTAAGGTGTCCTGTATGGAGCCATTCAGGGCGTGGCCCATGTGTAACGCGCCCGTGACGTTCGAAGGCGGTACGACTATGCAATAGGGCTCTTTGCCGGGGTTCGGGTCTGCATCGAACGCCCCTCGGCGCTCCCACTCTGCGTACCAGCGGTCCTCGACGGCGCGGTGGTCGTAGGTTTTTGGTATCTGCGCTCTACTCAAGGAGTTTTCAGGCGGTCTCTTCTTCGTCGTAGGAGTACTTCTTCTGGGAGCCCGTTACGAGTGACGGCTGAACACCGTCCCTGACCGTATCGACATCTACGACGCACTTGTTCACGTCCGAGCGGCTCGGCAGCTCGTACATCGTGGGCAAGAGGGCCGTCTCGAGGATGCTCCTTAGTCCGCGGGCCCCCGTTCCCCGCTCCAGCGCGAGCTCCGCAATGGCGCCCAGGGCATCGTCCGTGAAGGTCAGGTCCACCTTGTCGTAGCGGAAGAACTGCCTGTACTGCCTCACGAGGGCGTTCTTGGGTTCGGTGAGGATGCGTACGAGATCGGCCTCTTCCAGGCTGCGCAGGGTGGAGATCACGGGCAGACGTCCGACGAACTCTGGTATGAGCCCGTACTTGAGTAGGTCTTCTGGGAGCGCGAACTGCAGTATGGAGTCCTCCTCCTGCTTGAGACGCGAATCTATGTCGCTGCCGAAGCCTATGCTCTTCTTGCCGATGCGCTGGCGGATGATCTCTTCGAGTCCCCCGAACGCGCCACCGCAGACAAAAAGGACGTTCTTGGTGTCGATCTGGAGGAAGTCCTGATGCGGGTGTTTGCGCCCGCCCTGCGGCGGGACCGAGGCGACCGTGCCTTCGAGGATCTTGAGGAGGGCCTGCTGCACGCCCTCGCCGGAGACGTCGCGCGTGATCGAAGGGTTATCCGCCTTGCGGGCGACCTTGTCGATCTCGTCGATGTAGATGATGCCCGTCTCGGCCTTCTTCACGTCGAAGTCCGCAGCCTGGATGAGCTTGAGGAGGATATTCTCGACGTCCTCGCCGACGTAGCCTGCCTCGGTCAGGGCCGTAGCGTCGGCTATGGCGAAGGGGACGTTGAGGATCTTCGCGAGCGTCTGGGCGAGAAGCGTCTTGCCCGAGCCGGTAGGGCCGACGAGCAGGATGTTGGACTTCTGTAGCTCCGTGCCGTCTGTGGCTTCGGCGCCCATCTGGATACGCTTGTAGTGGTTGTAGACCGCGACGGCCAGGACCCGTTTTGCGTCCTCCTGGCCGATCACGTACTCGTTTAGGATGCGGTTGATCTCCCTCGGCTTCGGGAGGTCGTCGTCCTTGAGGACCTCGGGCCCCGAGAACTCTTCGTCGATGATCTCGTTGCACAGCTCGATGCACTCGTCGCAGATGTAGACGCCAGGGCCAGCGATGAGCTTCCTGACCTGACGCTGGCTCTTACCGCAGAAGGAGCACTGCAATTGATCCGACGGATCCCTCATGCTCTTAGGTCCTCCCCGACTTCTCTACCGGTTCCAATGGCCCCAGGAACCTCTAGTGGTTCCTGACGATGTTGTCGATAACGCCGTATTCGATCCCCTCTTCTGGACCCATTATGTAGTCGCGGTCCGTGTCGCGCTCGATCCTGTCGTAATCCTGTCCCGTGTTGGCGGCGAGGATCTCGTTCAGGCGGCGCTTGGTCATGATGAGCTCTTTGGCGTGGATCTCCACGTCGGAGGCCTGGCCGGCGAGCCCGCCGACGCTCGGCTGGTGCAAGAGTATGCGCGTGTTCGGCAGGGCGTTCCTCTTGTCCTTGGCGCCAGCGGCGAGCAGGAAGGCTCCCATCGAGGCGGCCATACCGAGGGCCGTCGTGGAGATGTCAGGCTTGACGAACTGCATGGTGTCGTAGATCGCAAGCCCCGCAGTAACGCTGCCGCCGGGGGAGTTGATGTAGAGGTTGATGTCCTGCTCGGGGTCCTCGCTCTCCAGGTGGAGTAGCTGCGCCATTATGGCGTTGGCCACCTGGTCATCTACGGGGGTCCCGAGGAAGATGATGCGGTCCTTCAGAAGCCGCGAGTAGATGTCCATGGCCCGCTCCCCACGCGGGCTCTGCTCTATAACGTAGGGGATGACGTTGTCTATACCGTAGCTCATTGTTGTTCCTCTCGTTCTTCGGGCTCCGTCGCGCCGGCCCTGGCCTCTACCGGCACTTCCTCATCAGCGGGTTCTTCGACTTCTTCCATCTCTTCCTCCGGCATGGGCACCGGCACCGCGTTCTCTACCAGGAAGTCCAGGGCCTTCTGGCGTGAGATCTCCTCTTCCAGCATCGCGTAAGTACCGTTGTCGCGAAGAGTCTGGGCGATCTCCTCGGGACTCCTTTCTGAGTCTTCGGCGAGGTGGGAGATCTCGTGCATGACCTCGTCTTCGTCGGCCACGATACCCTCGGCCGTGGCGACGGCGTCGAGCACGAGCTCCTTCCTTACGGTGTCTTCGGCGTCAGGGGCGACGCGCTCCTCGAACGCGGCATGGTCTGTGCCTGCGAGCTGGTAGTACTGCTCAGGGTCCATCCCTTGCAACCTGATGCTCCGCTCGAAGCTCTCGACCATCTCGTGGGCCTTCTCGTGCACCATGACCTCTGGGACCTCGACCGCGCCGCCCTCGGAGACGACGTCGAGCACGCGTCCACGAAACTCGCCGTCTACGCTCTGCTCGGCCGTGGCCTCTAGCTGCTCTCTGACTGCGACACGCAGCTCGTCAAGCGTCTCGAACTCGCTCGCCTCCTTGACGAACTCGTCGTCCAGGGGCGGCACGTCGCGCTCCTTGATCTCCTTGGCGTGCACGTTGAAGAGGACAGACTGGCCCCGAAAGGACTCCTCGGCGTAGTCCATCGGGAAGGTTACGCCGAACTGCTTGCGTTCGTTCGCGTTCATCCCGACGATGTTATCCTCGAAGTCCGGCAGTAGCTCGCCAGCCCCGACCTCGAGCATGTAGTCCTCGGCCTCGGCGCCTTCGAGCGGCCCTCCGGCCAGCCTCTCGCCCGTGAAATCGAGGATCACGAAGTCCCCCTCCTGGGCCGACCTCCCCTCGACTGCAGCCAGTGTGGCGAACTGGGCCCGCAGCTCCTCGATCCGGTCTTCTACGTCTTCGTCTGTAATCTCGACCTCGCGCCTCGGGACCTCGACGCCCTTGTAGTCGCCGAGCGTGGCCTCCGGCCGCACCTCGACGGTGGCCGAGAACTTGAAGCCCTCCTCCTCGTCGAGCGGGTCGTCGAAGTGGATCTCAGGCTGGTCTATGGGGCGAACGTCGGTCTCGACGACGGCCTGCGAGTACCAGCCAGGGAGCTGCTCCTGGAGGGCCTCCATGTAGATATAGTCGCGCCCGAGGCGGTTCTCGATCACACGCCGAGGCGCCTTGCCTGGACGGAAACCAGGAACCCTGACCTGCCGGCCGAGTTCCTTGATCTTCGCCTCGACGCCCTGCCTGACCGACTCGGGGGTCACCTCGATGTCGAGCCTGACCTTGTTCTCCTCGAGTTTCGTTACATTAGCCGTCATACCCTCCAGTTCCTCTTTATCGGCCCGACGCGGGCGGCGATGTGCGAGAGGCGGGATTTGAACCCGCACGCCGTGAGGCACTAGATCCTAAATCTAGCGTGTCTACCATTCCACCACTCTCGCTCGCCGTTGGACCTGCGCCCGATTATAACAGCCGTCGAATCCCCGCCCGCCCGCGCCCGACCCTTTACGCTATGGGCGCAAGCGACTTGCTGAAGGCAAATCGCGCTAGTCAGCACGCTTCGGCCTGCGGCCTTCGCTCGTCAGCATTTGAGCACGCTCAAGCCTTCGGCTTTCGCTTGTCAGCCAGGACCTGCACACGCGAAAGCTGAAGTGCTGAATTGCTGACAAGTCGCCGTAGGCGGCGTGCTGAAGTGCTCTATCGGCGGAAATCGTCGAGGATTGCCTGGTTTGCGTCGTCGTCTGGTATGAGGACTTCGTTCCCGTCGGAGAGGGTCTCTGGGGTGCCTTTGAGTTGTTGGGAGGTCATCTCGGCGTGCCTTCCTCTGCGGATGAGGACCTGACCGAGGGTGATGGAACCGTCGAGATCCAGGTCGGTCTGTACGTTCTCGTCCATTACCTGCATGATCTCGGGGAGTGTCTTGACGGTGTGCCACCTCAGGGCCTCGCTGCGGAGGGCGGCAACGAGCTCCCGCTGGCGCTGCATACGGTCGAGGTCGGCTCCCGGGGTGCCTCTGTATCTGGCGTAGATCAGGGCTTTGTGGCCGTTTAGTCTCTGCACGTCTTCGCCCATGCGCCACTTCTCGGGGAACTGGTCTTCTCCGACGTCGACCCTGACTCCCCCCATCGCGTCGATGACCCTCTCGAAACCCTCGAAGTCGATGGTGGCGTAATGGTCTATGGGCACTCCCAAGTAGTTCTCCAGCGCCTCGATCGTCTCATCGACGCCGCCATAGTTGTAGGCGGCGTTGATACGGTCCTTTTCTCCTGGCTCCACTTCGACGAAGAGATCCCTGGGCACAGAGAGCAGCTTGAGGTCGCCTGTCTTGGGCACCACCTGCACGAGCATGATGGTATCCGTGCGGCTCCCCATCTCCTCGCTGTCAGGCCTCGTGTCCACGCCGAGCACGAGCACGTTGAGCGGCCTGTTCGTGATCTCGTCCTCCCCGAACATCTCCTGAACCCAGTCGCTCGGGGAGGTGTCGACCTTGACAGGGTCGGGTTGCGAGGCCTGGGTGAGTCTTTGAATCGAGACCGGGCCCGCAAGGACCTCGACGCCCAGGATCATAGCGACGAGCAAGATAGGTAACGACCACATCCACCAGCGGATGCGGCGCATGCCCTTGCGTTCTCTGGTGTAACCCTGGAAGTCCCTCATCCACAGGGAGTCTAATCCGCGCCCACCTACAAAGCAACATTCAAGCATTTCAGCACGCCTGCTACGCAAGCTTGTCAGCCAGATCTTGCAGATGCAATACCTGAAATGCTGAAGTGCTGACGAGCGAAGGCGTTAGCCTGAGCGTGCTGAAGTGCTAACTCACACTCCGCTGAAGGCGGAAAAGCCGCCGTCTACGGGCACGACGATGCCGTTGACGAAGGCAGAGGCTTTGCTGCTGAGCCAGATCAGGGTCCCTCCCAACTCTTCTGGTTCTCCGAAGCGGCCCGCCGGGGTGTGCTCGATTATCGTCTGTCCTCTCTGGGAGGGGCTACCGTCCTCGTCGAGCAGGAGGTTCCTGTTCTGTTCCCCTATAAAGAACCCTGGCGCTATGGCATTGACCCTGAGGCCAGGACCGTAGGTGCGCGCGAGCTCGACGGCGAGCCAGCGGGTGAAGTTCTCGACGGCGGCTTTGGCGGCCGAGTAGCCGACCACGTTGGTCAGGGTCCTCGAAGCGGCCATGGAGGAGATGTTGACGATCGAGCTATCGGGCTCCTCTCTACCCTCGACCATGGCCGCGCCGAAGACCTGGCAGGGCAGCAGTGTCCCTAGGAAGTTGAGGTCCATGACCTGCCGCATGGCCTGCTCAGGCAAATCGAAGAAACCCAAGCCATCGCTTAGGGTTGCCTCGGGCACGTTCCCGCCGGCCGCGTTCACGAGGATATCCACCCTCCCCCAGCGCTCGAGCAGCGTGTCCCTGGCGCTTTCGAGCTGGTCGGTGTCGAGCACGTCGGTGGGAAGAGCGAGCGATTCGCCACCAGCCTCCTCTATCTCTCCGGCGACCCTGTTGGCCTTCTCTTCGCGCCGGCCGAGCACCGCCACCCTGGCGCCGCTGCGGGCGAGAGCGCGGGCCATCTCACCGCCGAGCACCCCTGTTGCGCCAGTGACGACGGCGACTCTTCCCTGTAGCGAGAAGAGATCCTGTAGCGCACTCTGATCCACGATTCTCCTCCTTACGCCTTGCCCACGGGCTCTCTCTGGAACCCGTAGGCTCTCTTTGCGAGTCCGTAGGCGAACTCGCGCGCCATGTCCGGGGCTTCCTCTCCGTCCACAACGCCCGTAACGATCATCCCTGCGAGCCAGTCGCAGGTTATGCGCCTCCACACGTCGTGGCGGGACGGTATGCTCGCGAACGCGCGGGTGTCGTCGTTGAAGCCCGCTGTGTTGTAGAGGCCCGCTGTCTCTATCACCGCGTCGAGGTAGCGCCGCATCCCGAGCGGGCTGTCGAAGAACCACCACGGCGCCCCGAGCAGCAGGGCCGGATAGTGCCCGGCGAGCGGCGCTAGCTCCCTGGAGTACGCGGCCTCGTCCAACCCGAACACGACGAGGCGGAAGCGCGGGTCGTTGCCCCACTCGCCGAGGATGGCCCGCAGGCCACGGGTCCAGTCGGCCGCTATCGGGATGTCCGCCCCCGCGTCGAGCCCGAACCGCCGGTGCACGACCCTGTTGTGGTTGCGGAGGCTGCCCGCGTGCAACTGCATCACCAGCCCGTCCTCGACGCTCATGCCGGCCATCTCGATCAGCACGTTGGCCGTGAACCTCGCGGCGTCCTCGCCGCTTGACTCTCCCGAGAGGGCACGGGCGAAGATCCCCTGCGCCTCCGCTTCCGACAGACGCTCGGTGTAGGGCGTGGTCGCGCTGTGGTCCGTTGCCACAGCCCCCATCTCCTTGAAAAAGGAACGCCTCTCCTGCAGGGCCTCGAGGAAGGAGCGATAGTCGACGACGTCGATGCCAGAGGCTTGCGAGAGGAGGTCTATGTTGTGCCGCCAGCCGGCCGTGGAGAGATCGGTAACGGCGTCTGGCCTGAAAGTGGGCCGCACCCTGCCGCCCCAACCCTCCTCACGCAGCGTGGCGTGATGCTCCAGCGTGTCTGTCGCGGCGTCCGTCGTACAAAGGATCTCTACGCCGAAGGTCTCGAAGAGGGCCAGCGGCGCGTACTCGGGGCTAGCCAGCCTCTCCTGGAGATGGTCATAGATCTCCTGCGCGTTCTCTGCCGCCGGTCTCTCGGTGACGCCGAAGACATTGATGAGCTCGTCCGAGAGCCAGAACCCCGTCGGGGTTGCGCGGAAGAGATGGAAGTTCTCGCAGAACCGCTGCCAGACCCGCCTGTGATCCTTCTCTACGGGGGCGCCATCGACTGTAGGTACCCCGAGGTCCTCCATCGGGACCCCCTGGCTGTAGAGCATCCTGAAGACGTAGTGGTCGGGGATGATAAAGAGATCGGCCGGCGTCCCGAGCGTGGCGTCAGGGTCTGCGAGCAGGGCGGGTGGCACGTGTCCGTGCGGCCCGACTATCGGCAGGTCCTCGACCTCCGTGTAGAGGCTCCTGGCCACAGACCGCCTGGCCGGGTTCGGGTCGAAGAGCCTGTCAGGGTCGAGCGTCCAGGGCTTGCTCATGGGGTTCCTCCGTTCGCAAAGGGCTCGAGGTGTCGCAGGAAGTGCCTTTCGAGGCCAGCGGCGTAGTGCTCGGAATGTTCGCGCAACAACCCCAGGAGCCGGTCGCGGAAGCGTGCCTCCTGAAGCACCGACCCGAATGTGACGTGCAGTATCTCCCTAGCGTCGAAGGACTCGAGAAGGGCCGGCAGCTCCGCGTCGCCGACAGAGTCAGGCGCACGGTCCGTGCTTGCCGAGACGTGGTAGCCCGCCCTGTCCTCCTCGTAGCGTCCGCGGGCGAAGTCGTAGATCTCGCGGAAAAGGTCTGCGTCGAGCGCGGACACAGTGCGCAGGGCCTCCAGGTAGCTCGTGCCCGCCGTCTTGAGGTGGGCGAGTCCCATGGTCTGCCGGACAAAGGCGGGGTAGATGGAGAACTTGTCCGAGCCTGAGTGCAGGCTCAGCTTGTACGGCCCGTCGGGTGAGACGGTGCGGGCGATGGCGGCGTGGACCTCGATGTCCTCCTCGAACTCTGCGACGTCGCCGATGAAGTCAACGCCCTTCTCGAAACGCCCGACGTAGCGCGGGGCCAGGCTCACCCACCTGACCCCGAGACGCCGCAACTCCGTGGCGATGTAGACGTGCTGGGCGTGGGTCGTCGGGGTCTCTGTCTCGTCCACGGAGACCTCGACTTCGAAGTCTTTGTCTCCCATCGCCGACTGGAGGTGGCGGTAAAGCCGCGCCACGAGGGCCACGGCGGCACCGTACTTGACGGCCGCCAGCGCGAGGGAGTGGTCGTCGAAGCTGACCTCGTGGCCTTCGGCCTGGAACGCGCGGCCGAGATAGCGCGGCTTCAGGTCAGCCTGAACGTCTTCGAGATCCTGCCAGGGCAGGTCCTCCAGTGCGGTCCGAAGTGCTGAAGCATCGGCGGTCTCGGCCCCGTCGTCGACGTACTCACCGGGATCAAACGTAAAGAAGCTGTAACCTGCGGCGACGCAGGAATCTACGTCTTCTGCGGTCTTGAGGTGGTCGGCGTCGGCCCCGGAGCCCTCCTGCCAGCCTTCGGCGAAGGCGCCCCACGTTGCGTCGTCGAGAACCTCCCGGGGGCTCCTGCCCGTACGCTCCATCTCCCTGATGGACTGCTGGGCGAAGATCGGCGCGAGCCCTCCGCCGGCGGCGCGCAGGGCCCTGACGTGGCCAGGGGTGGCGAGGCCGAGCCTGTCGCCGAAGCCAGCAGACGTGCGTGTTCCGAGTGGCTGCGGGCGCAGCCAGGGCATGAGGTCGCGCAGGGCCTCCAGGTTGGCCGCGCTCATCGGGCCGAGAAGGAGAGTACGGTCGCCTGTGGCGCTGCTCTCCCCTTCGAAGCCTGAGAGGACCTGAGATCCCGAAGGCGCCAGGATCGCAACCCTCTGGCCAGACGCTACCAGGCCGGCCTCCGTTCCGTCGACGGAGACGGCAGAGTTTGGGAGAACGTCCAGGCCGTTCCTAGCGAGGAGTGCGGTGGCCGGGTTTTTCGTCAGACCCATTCGATCTCCTGCTTGCGGAGTAGTTCTTTGAGGGCCCCTGCGGCTTTGCGGAACAGCTCGGGGCCGCTGAAGCCCGAGTACTTACCCGCGGATGCGAGGTGCGGTTCCAGGGAGAAGAAGCCGTCGAAGCCGGAGGCGCGCAGCGCGGAGAGTGTCTCGGGCAACTGCCCGTCTCCTTCACCCGCAGGAACGACCCTGTCCGTGCCCGAGAGAGCGTCCTTTACATGCACGTACTCTATGTAGGGCCGCAAGGACGCGTATCCCTCATCATAGGGATGGGTGACACCGCACTGCACGAAGTTGGCGGCGTCCCACGCCGCCCGCAGGACCGGCGAGCCGACACCGGCGAGTATGTCCACACAGCGGCTTGGGACGTCGCCGTAGATCTCCTTCTCGTTCTCGTGCAGGAGCATGACCCCAGCATCCGCTGCCTCGCCGGTCATGGCCCCCATCCTGTCGAGCACCTCTTCCCGATATCGATCCGGCTCCTGCCCTTCGGGAATGAAGAAGGAGAAGACGCGGACGTATGGCGCCCGCATGGCTTCGGCGGCGCGCAGCGCGCGACGGAAGCGCTCCAGGTGCGGCCCGAATGGGTCTGTTACCGGCACCTTGCCTATCGGGGATCCTATGGATGATATGCCGATGCCGCGCTCGGCGACTGCGGACTTTACCCGATCCAACTCATCGTCCGTAAGGTCGAGCACGTTGGTGTTCCATACGCTGCGCAGCTCCATGTAGCTTATCGATTCCTCTGCGAGCGTGTCTAGTTGCTCGTCCAGTTCGGGAGAGATCTCATCCGCGAATCCCGTCAAGGTCCACACTTGTCATAACCCCTTTCCACGTGGCGGCCCTCCGCCCGCTGCGAGAGAACCAACCTTACCTGTCCTACTCCTCGATACGTACGGGCCCGCCGGTACGGGCCGACTCGTAGATCCCCCGGATTATCGCGAGCGGTTTGCGTCCTTCATGGAGATTTACGAGCGGCTCGCGGCCCTCCCTCACGGCCTCGACGAAGTCCTGGATCTGGTCGCGGTGCGCCATGGAGAGGCTGCCAGGGTCCGCGCCGGCGCCGGATACGGACGTCGCCCCACTGTACTGCTCCATCACCTGTTCGGCCTGGTTCTCGCCTCCGCCCGCTCCGTAGGCGTCTCCTTCCTGTCCTGCGCCGGCGGCGTGAAAGTAGGTCAGTTCATCGTCGTCGATGATGGCCGAGCCCCTGTCCCCGTGCACGGCGATCCTGGCCGTGAGACCCGGATATGCCGCCGTCGTCGCCACTATGGTGCCGAGGGTGCCGTTCGCGAACTTCAGGATGGCTACCGCTGTGTCTTCGACCTCGATCCTCTCGTGGGCGATCAGGCCCGTGTAGGCGGTAACCTCGACTACAGGGCCCATCAACCACTGCAGGAGGTCGATGCTATGGATGGCCTGGTTGATCAAGACCCCCCCACCGTCGAGCTCCCAGGTGCCACGCCAGCCACCAGAGTCGTAGTAAGACTGCGACCTCCACCACCGCACCTCGGCTGACCCCGAGGTCAGGCTGCCGAAATCTCCTCTGGAGAGTGCCTCGTGAACGGCCTGCGTGGCCGTGTCGAAGCGGTGCTGGCTTACAACGGCGACACTCTTGCCCGTGGCACGCTGTACCTCGATCAGGCGGTCAGCCGCCTCTAGCGTGACGTCAACGGGCTTTTCGATGACTACATGTTTACCAGCCTCCAGTGCCGCTATGGCACCCTCGGCGTGTATGCCACTAGGGGTGCAGACGCACACTGCGTCGAGATCCACCCCCGAGAGCATCTCTTCGAGGCCGGGGTAAGCGGAACACCCGTACTCGCCGCCCAGTTCCTCGGCAAGGTCGGGGACGGCATCGGCCACTGCCACGAGCTCCGCGCTCTGTAGGCCGGAGATGGCTCGCGCGTGGTGGGGGCCGATCACTCCGCATCCCAATATGCCGAAACGCAGCTTCTCGACGGTCATGTATCCTCTCCCCCTTTGTATGCTCGGGATGGATCGTGTATCCCCGGTGCGCTCTCGCGGACGATCAGCTCTGGCCCGAGCTAGACTTCGCTCTCCCGGCCGCGCCGGCGACGATGTCGTACTCGGGTACCCTGAGGGTGGTTAGCGCCGGCAGAGAGCAACTGCTTGCGTGTACGCTATCATAACTTTCGGCACCTATCAGCGGGTTTAGAGGGAGGAAGGCGTGGAAGGGCGTGGCGGACCCAGGATAGCGTTTGTGGGTGGAGGAAGCTATCAGTGGGGACCCAAGATAATCCTGGACGTAGCGCTGAACGAGGAGTTGCGCGGAGGCAGTCTGGTCCTGCACGACATCAACGCCGAGGCGCTCGAGGACATGTACGAGTGGGGAACGAGGGCCCTCGATGTGGCGCAGGCCGACCTGACGTTGGAGAAGTCACCGGAGCTAGAGGAGGCCCTCAGGGGGGCTGACTTCGTTGTCTTGAGCATCTCGACCGGGGGTCTGGACGCCACGGCTTTGGACCTTGAGATCCCCGCCCGTTACGGGGTAGTACAGACCGTTGGCGACACCGTTGGGCCAGGAGGACTCTTCCGCGGCCTGAGGAACATCCCTGTGGTCGTCGAGATCGCACGCGCCATGGAGAGGTCTTGCCCACATGCCATACTGTTGAACCTCACCAATCCGCTAACGGTTCTGACCAGGGCTGTCACGAAGGTCACCTCCATAACGTCCGTCGGGCTCTGCCACGAGCTCTTCAGCACCCTCGGCATGCTCTCGAAGATGTTCGATGTGCCCGAGGAGGCCGTCAACGTGAAGGTAGCCGGAGTCAACCACTTTATCTGGGTGACGGACGTGGCGGTGCATGGAGATGACGTCACAGGCGAAGCATTCCGCAGGATCTCCGACGGCGAGGCGCGTGAGATCTCACTTTCAGATAACGCCGATGATACCGACCCCTTTACGAACACCTGGGGCTTCCGCACGGAGCTGTGCCGGATCTACGGGTATTTGCCTGCGGCTGGCGACCGCCACGTGTGCGAGTTCCTTCCCGGATACCTGGAGGACGAGAAGGAGCGGGAGAGACTCGACCTCAGGGTGACCACCGTGGATGTTAGGAGTGAGCGACTCGCCGCAGACAGAGAGAGGGTGCGGAGTATGGTCATGGGCGATGAGCCCATCCCGACCGGGCGCTCGCGGGAGGAGATCTCCGACATCATAGCCGCCATGTGGACCGGTGAGGACTCCGTAAACATCGTAAACCTGCCGAACGCCGGCCAGGTCAGGGATCTTCCGCTCGGTGCAGTAGTCGAGACCTACGGCGCTCTCAACGGTAGCGGGGCCTCCGGCATCGTTTTCGGCGAGCTTCCACCAGCGGTAGCCGCGCTCGTACACCCGCACGTCTTCAACCAGGAGGCCATCGTGCAAGCCGGCCTGACAGGTGATAAGGAACTCGCCTTCCGCGCCTTCTCGAACGATCCGCTGGTTGGTAGAGGACCAGATGCCAGGAAGATGTTCGAGGAGATGCTCGAGGCTCAGAGAGAGTATTTGCCGCAGTTTTAGCATTTCAGCACGCTCCAGCCTTCGGCTGTCGCTTGTCAGCGTTTCAGCATGTCAGCTCGAGATCTGGTGGAGTATTGTGGGGTCTTTTATTCTGGTGTCTTCTGCCAGGAGGAAGGCTTTGCTGAGGATTATTGCTAGGGTGCGGTCACCTTCGAAGGGGAGGAATAGTTTGTTTCCGGTCGCGGGTGCCCGGGTTGGGACGATGCAGAGGTACTGGTCGTTTGGCTCCATTAGTATGTTGCCGCTGCCGAGGTGAATTTTGTATGTGCGTACGTCGCCCTGGACGATCAGGAACCTGTCTTGTAGGCGGCAGCGGTCCGAGATTTTGAGGCGGGGGATCAGGCGTTGCAGGACTTGTCTGCGCGTCTTTGCCGTCTGGGAGAGGGCGCCGAAGGAGTAGCTCGTCCAGTAGTCCCTGTAGCGGCCTTCTGGTCCACCGTCAACCCAGTTAGGGTCGTTGCCGACGCTGGCCACGCCGACGAACATGTCCGCGTCACGCATCACCTCGGAGAGGACTAGTGGTGGGACCTCTTCCAGGGTAAGCGGCCCTGCAGGTGCGCCCTGCCCGCGGAAATCGGCGGCGTATCCGCCTCCTCCTGCGTGGGCGTAGTTCTCCCTGGCGTCGATGTTGTAGAAGCGGACCTGGTCGGTGGCCAGGTAGAGGTAGGTACCCGCCTCCGTGGTGTCTGCCCCGTATTCGTCGCCGAGGCCCTCGATCCAGAACTCGGCCCTCAATCCCCACCCTGGCAGTTCCAGGGTCGCAGGCGGGTATTCGTCGTCGACCATCAGTCTGAGCTTGTTCTTCCATCCGCGCGCCGCGCACAGGGCGTTGAACTGGTGCTGCTTGATGACGTGGGCGGCGAAGCGATTGGAATAGGTGCTCGTGGTACGCTCCGCGTCGGTGAGCAAGTAGACTTCCCTGTGCGCCTGCTTGAAGGGCTGGCGTATCTCCAACTCGGCGAGCCAGTCCCTCCAGGCGAGGACTTCGCCTGTGTCCTCCCGCAAGGGGTGCCACAGCTCTACGCGGGTCGAGTCGTCGAGCCAGTCAAGAATGTGGCCGTTTCGACCGACGATACGGCCCTCGTAGTAGACCCCGGCGCCTGTGCGTTCTCTGTTCGTGAAGGTCCAGATCAGACGCCGCGCTAGCGTGCCGACGACAGGATGGTCAAGATAGCGTTCGCGCCAGGAGGGGTACGCCCAACTCTTCTGCTGGAGATACAGGTTCTCGATCCTGTCGCGCTGGGCCGGGAGCATCTTGCGCAGGTCGGTGGCCGCGGCCTTGATCTCTTTCAGATCCTCGGGGTTATGTTCTTTGACGGCCTTGGGCACGGACTTCTGCGGTTTGCCGTCAGGTTTGATCCAACGCAGCTCCGTCGCACTCGTACCTGTAACTACCAGCTCGACGCCGAACTCGCCCAACCGGGCGCGCCTCACCCCCACCTCCTGCAGGCCGTAAGCCGGGACGGAGATCTCCTCGATCTCCTGTAGCGACATTCCGGCTTGCCCCGCTGCGGTGTCTAGCGCCTTCTCGATGCCATTCTGGGCTGTTCCGAACTTCACCCTGGCCCGTAGCATCGCGAGTTGCCCCACTCCCCCCGCACCAGGCATGGCGCCCAACGCCCACACGCAGGCGTTGCCGACCCTGACACACCTCGGGCCTATCTGCGGCACCTTGCGATACGCCGAGAGCGCCAACGCTCCCAACGCACGCGCGATCCCGGCATCCTCGCTCCATGCGCACAGCCAGGCCAGCGCCTTGAGGATGTCCGCGTTCTGGTCCTGTAAGAGCAAGTTGGGGTCGGGCTGCCACTGTGATCCCAGCTCGACGGGCCTGGTGCGCGGCCTGTCTACCAGGGGGAACCAGTTCAGCAAGGCTCGCTCGAAAGCGGGGCGTCCGATCTTCTCTACAAGCGCCTCCGCGTCTGTGGTCCACTTCTTGCCTGGCTTCGCGCCTCTGGCCCCGGTGCAGCGGTGCAGGAGATAGACCCATGCCGCACGTGCTTCGCCTTCCAGCGCCTCGATGTCGCGTATCGCGGCATCCGACCACGCCTCGCCGGGTAGGAGGGGCAGGGTCGAGGTCGAGAGCCTCGCAAGCTCTTTCAGCTTTGCTGACCAGCGGCGCGTCTCTTCCGTGCTGTGGCTTTCTTCGAGACACTTTGTGAGTTTGTTGGCCCTCTTGCGGAGATCCGGTGTGAGCTCGTGGTCCTTTAGGTGATCCTCGAGCACTTTGATCATCTGGGGTGTTCCTCGCACGGACATATACGGCTGGCGGATGGACCAATCCAGGAGAATACAGACCTCGTCATGGTCGAACGGGAGCCTGCGTCTGAGCACGGTCTGCATGGTTTGCCGGACCGCCCAGGTCTCGTGAAAGGCTGTGGAGGGTTTCTTGTGGCGGAGATCCAACCACGTCGCCGCGGCCAGCACGAACCCGCGCTGCTCCTCCTGGTTTGCCGCGAGGATCCGACGACCGGCATCGGAGTCCCTGTTCTTCAGGGTGTACCGCCGGTAAACCTCCTCCTTCTCCTCGGCCACGAGGTCGTCGATCCATGCCCTGTAAGGTTGCGGAGTGCGCCGCCTGAGGAGGAACACGCTCAGCCTCCGACGAGCGGGACGAGCTTCAGGAACGTGACTGTTGTGTCGGGCCTGATCTCGATCTCATCTTCGAGCTCGTCCACCTGCCTGTCATTGACCAGCAAGATAAACCCGTTGCTGTAGAACGCCTTGATCGCCAGTTCGACCTGTTTCTCCGGGTCTATCCTCCGCCCCTTCCTTATCTTGAAGCCGTTGAGTGACCTCTCCGCGTCAGTCGGCTGGACGAGACCGCGGAAGTACTCGGGCTGGCTGAGGTTGTAGTCGCGAACCTCGTTTGCGACGCGGGCGCGGATCAACTCCCGCACTGAGATCCGGCTTTTCAGTACATCGAGTGTGAAGTCTCTTTCCTCATCATCCCCGAGGCTGGAAGTCGTTTCGTCCCGGATCTTCAACGTCGTAGACATCGCCACACTCCGTCCTCGAAACCCCTGCTAACGTACGAGAAGCGTACGGCCCTCGGCGCACCAAATCAAGTAGCAAATGGGCTGGAACAACGGGGATTGCTAGAGGCATCTTATAGCAGTTTGTGGGAGGCTTCAGGCTTCAGGTTTCAGTGAGATCAAGCTGACATGCTTGCAATGAAGTTGGACCTCTTTGCAACTTGCCCTAGGTCTCGGGCTGGCACGCTGAAGTTGTTGGTTTTGGTAACTTACCCTCATTTATGATGGTAACCTCCTGCGGCGGAAGCCCATGGGTTTGACCGTACGTTCTGCGTAGGGGGGAGCAACGTGCCAAGGAATGTCGAAGAGGAAGGCGAGCGGGGTCACGATACGCTGCATGGCCCCGAAGGTGTACGACCTGTGCTGCCCGTCGAGACCCTGAGGGAGGCCGTCGAGAGCTACGCGCCGTACCTGCAAGCGTCAGGGGAGATGCACGACCCGATCTTCGGGGAACCCACGCAGTACGGTACCCCGTATCATGCGCTCTGCAACGCCGTGCTCGCCAGGGAAGATAGCGGTGAGAGGAGGTCGGCGTATGCGGACCGCGCCGTTCGTGGCCTGGGGGCCGCCCTCGACCACGTCTCGGGTCCCGGACTCCCTCCTACAGCTTCTGGCTTCGACGGCGCGACGGGTGCGGTCAGCCGCTCCAATCACAGGGACTTCTTCTGGCCCCCGATCCTGAAGACCTTCCTCATACTCAGGGACCTCGGAATCGACGGCGCGGAAGGCTTCGCCGGTCGGATCTCCGGGGTGGACATCGAAGCCTCGTTCGCCCAAAGACCTCCTTCGAACTGGGCCGCCGTGTGGCTCTCGGGAGAGTGGCTCCGGTTGCGTGAAGGCCTCTCTCCGTTCTCGACGGGGAGGTTGGATCTCTGGCTCGACACGTTCTTTGAAACCCACATCCTGGCCGGGCTAGGCCTCTACCAGGAACCGGGACACCCGAACTCCTACGACCTCTTCACCCGCTACCACCTGGCAGACATGCTAATGGAAGGCTACGATGGTCGCCGGCGCGAGGACCTGGAACGCCTCATGCGAACGGGCCTGCGTCGCAGCTTAGGCGTCCAGCTCTCCGACGGCTCCCTCGCCTCCGCCCACCGAAGCACAGGGCAGACGTGGACCCTCGGTGCCGAGTGCGCGTTCTTCACCCACGCATCCAACTACTTCCGCGAACGCGACCCCGAGTTGGCGGGACGCGCCGAGGAAGCCGCCTACCGCGCCCTCTCATCGTTCCGGCGCTGGCAGCGGGAAGGCCCGTATAGCCCGGTCGAGAACCGTCTACCGCCGGGCCACAGGGTCGGCTACGAACGCTACACAGCCGACGGCCACTACGCGAACCTGGCAGCGGCTTTCCTCGCCGTGGCGGTGTCGAACGGCTTGAATAGGCATTTCACGGAGCCTCCGGGCGGACGCGAGGCTTCCTTCTTACTGGAGCACGACCCTACCTGCAGGGCGGTTCTGCACAACGGCATCTACAGCATGCACTTCAACGCCAGCCCGGCGCCCGACTACGACGCTTTCGGGATCGTAGACCTGACCTTCGGCCCAGGGAGGTTCCTGCAACTCGTCTCCAGCGCGAAGCACCTCGATAGCGGGCGGTTCCTCAACCCTGGTATGGCCAGCAGCTCGGGGGCTGAGCTTGCCCTGATCGGTCGTATGGAGGGAGGCCTGACGCCGCCCCGCCTGGAGCTTCGAGCAAGGGGGCGGGGAAGCCCATACCGGTACCACTTCGCGGCGCGCGTGGAGACGGAAGGAGTCTACGTCGAAGAGGCGACGCCCGGGCTCGAAGAACCCAAGTCGTTGCTGATCCCGTACCTGCGTGACCCCGGCACGGGGACGGTTACACAGGCGAGGATGGAGGCCGGTCGGGTGCTGCTGGTCCACGGCCCGGAGGAAGTCGAGATCTCCTACAGCGCCCCGGTGAGGCGGGTTGTCCACCTGACCGGCAGCCTACAGAGCAGGCGCGGCCTCTGCGGCCTGCTGAGGATAGAGTTTCGAGACAAGAGCCAGAGTATCTCTTACCGCATCAGGGCTGTCCGCTAAGAGCCGCTACCTGGGACCCGAGGCTGCCAACCTAACCGCTCTCCGGCTCGATGCGCAGGCGGACTGAACCCTCGATGGCCGGTTCCGAGAGCGCGAAGATCACGCGCCGCACGTCGGCCGGTCCCTCGGCCAGGTCCACGTCTTCGATGGTTTCGATCCACGGCACTACCACTTCGGGGTCGAAGTAGACGCGCAGGG
>Ga0136613_10000251_pt1 | contig 23396 bp, 22 predicted proteins | sample AntDrymUQ2722106_2_FD_106649 | JGI IMG/M metagenome (GOLD analysis project Ga0136613, IMG submission 106649) | Polar desert sand microbial communities from Dry Valleys, Antarctica - metaG UQ272 (21.06) | ecosystem: Environmental > Terrestrial > Soil > Desert | place: Antarctica: Dry Valley... | reverse complement strand
GGTGCGCCACCCTCGCCTGGGATGCCATGAGGCGCGCTCTCCCCGAACTGTAAAGCGACATGCAGAGGTATCGACTCTCTGCGAACCGCCCATCCGGCTACAAACGAAAACAAGAAGCTGACAAGCTGAAGTGCTGACCAGCTGAAATGCTGAAGCGTGGCAACAGGGTAGAGTTAGGCCGTAGCGTTCGAGAGGAGGCCGGGGCTGGAGACGGAAGAGCGAGGATCTGTAGGAAGACCGGCACCAGGCGGGTTCCGGCCCGAGCGGCTCGACCGCGCCCTGGCGCGTGCCAGCGACGCGCCGCTCAGGGAGGGCAACCGGCTGGAGCTACTAAGGAACGGTCCCGACACCTACGACGACTGGCTTGCGGCCATCTCTGGGGCGGAGCGCTGGGTACACCTGGACAACTACATCTTCTGCGACGATGAGGTCGGGGGGAAGTTCGCGAAGGCTCTGATCCAGAAGGCCGGGGAGGGGGTGAGCGTCCGCGTGCTCTACGACTGGTTCGGCTGCCTGGACGTACGCCGCTCCTTCTGGCGGCGGATGCGGGAGGCCGGCGTGGACGTCAGGGTGGTCAACCCACCGACGCTCGGTGGGCCTCTCGGCGCGATCCGGCGCGACCACCGCAAACTGCTCGCCGTAGACGGCGAGTACGCCTCGACGGGCGGCGTGTGCATCTCCGATGGCTGGCTCGTAACCTCCCCGGAGACGGGGCTCCCCTACAGGGACACGGCCGTCGGCGTCCGCGGCCCGGCCGTCGCCGAGGTGGAGCGGGCCTTCGCGGGGCTGTGGAGCGTCGCCGGCGGATCCCTCCCCGAAGCCGAACGTCCCGACTCGGAGAGCATCCCGCAGGCCGGCGAAGTGCCGGCGCGTGTGGTCGTCCAGGAGCCGCGCAGGATGCGGACCTTGCGGATGCTGCAGTTGCTCACCGCAGGGGTCGAGAAGCGGCTCTGGATCACCGACGCCTACTTCCTCTCCATGGCGATCCTCTCCCAATCCCTTATGTCCGTAGCCCGTGACGGGGTGGACGTGCGGGTGCTTGTACCAGCGACCAACGACCTGCCCTGGATAGGGGCGCTCTCGCGCACGGGCTACCGGCAGTTCCTGGAGGCGGGGGTTCGCATCTTCGAGTACGGAGGCCCGATGATCCACGCCAAGACCCTCGTCGCCGACGGCTGGTGGTCGAAGGTGGGATCAACGAACCTGAACTTCAGCAGCCTCGTCGCCAACTGGGAGATAGACCTGGTAGCGGAGGACACTGGCTTCGCCGCCCAGATGGAAGAGCTGTTCGAGGAGGACCTCTCCAACGCCCGCGAAGTCCGCCTCGCCGGGTCTGCCACGCACCCCAGGGTGCGCCCGGAGCGCCCGATCCGGACCTCGGACCGCGATGCCCGAAGGGGCGTCATGGGGAGCGGTTCCGGTGGATCGGCCACCGTATTGCGCGTCGGCAGCGCGGCCCTCCAGAAGAGCGGCTATCCGCTGGAGACCCACGAACAGGCCTTGGCAGCAGCGGCCAGCGGCGCCTTGCTCGGAGCCTCCCTTCTTAGCCTCCGCTTCCCGCGCTTCCTCGCCTGGCCCCTGGCCGCAGCAGGCACCCTCTACGGGGGTCTTGGAGTCCTGCGCGCCGCGCGCTCGTCCCTCTCCGACCGAAGGCAGAGATCGTCCCCTTCGCAGGATACCGCCGACCTTGACTCGTAACGACCGCACTCTGTTTGTGCCCCCTACTCCGGGGGCATAGAGCCGGATGGACAGGGCTTTCGGACGAGAGGAGAGGGAGGCGTAGTTGTCGAGCTAGGGCGGTTTGCGAAGGGGCCCGGCCCCTATGCAAGCTTTCAGCGCTCAGCTTTCAAATTTTTGTTGTTGCTGACGGCTGATAGCTGAAGGCGCGATTGGCAGAGGTATTGACCCTCTGCCAATCGCTTTGAGCCGGAGCTAGTTTGCCTGCTTATCCTTGAGGGGTGTACCAGGGCGCAGCCACAGGGAGACGTGCTCGGGTTGCATCGTCTCCCTCACCACGCCCACCAGATCGCTGCTCAAGGCATCGAGATCTGTTTCGTCGCGCAGTTTGGCCGAAAAGGTCTCGAGAGTCTTTCTGGCGTCGTACTTCCTACGGTAGAAGCGACGGTCTATGAACGACTGGATGCGACTTCTCAGGGGGCTGAACAGCGCGGCGATCAGGAGGGTAGAGGCCACGACCGCGAGGGTGGACCTCTGGCCGGTGAGTAAGACAAAGACCCTCTGCAACAAGACGATACCGCCGAAGTAGAGTGCGACCAGCGTAGCTGTCAGCGAGCCGTATACGAGGGTGCGGTTGATGATTATGTCTATCTTGTAGAGGCGGTAGCGCAGAATTTCCACGCCAATGGCGATGGGACCGCTCAAGCCACGGACTGCCACGAGCAAGTAACTAGCCCACAACCCCCACGACCTCTCTGCCAGCCAGAAGAAATAGAAGCCGATGTGAAGGCCACTAGCGACAAAAAATAGCGGCCCAACATAGAGCAGCCACTTGATCTGCTGGCGCTCCACCCCCCTCGCGTTGCGCCGCCCTACCACCACGGAGCCCGCTGCGCCCCCCCCGAGAAGAAGTACAGATAGCTGAACCGGGGAGGGAGGCACGTCGAAACCGACATCGGGAGAGATGGCCGACGACCATATCACCCCGCCGAAATCACGGCCACACTCACCCAAGCGAAAGGTCGCCAGCGACTGCCGGGCAGCCGACCGGTGGGAAAGAGTAGGAGCAGGAACACGATGAGGCCGATCATTAGCATCCAGAACCAGTCCTGGAGCCAGAGCATCGCCCTACCCCCCGGAAGCGGGTCGGGGAGCGCCAGTAGGGCGTAGACGGCGTACTCGCCGCCGAAGTGGTCCACCGCCGCGATAAGGCCTATGGCGCAGCAGATCCAGCCGATCGGATGGTCGGGGAGGCGCGAGGCGATAATAGCGCCGATCACCGAGTAACCTACCGCGATCGTCGTCAACTCGGGCCAGAAGGCGCAGGCGGGGGTATTAGAGCCCACATTCAATGCTATGAGAACGAAGTTGAGGGCGGTGAGCGTTAGGGAGAGCGCACACACAGCCCACGCGAGCCAGGAGGCAAGGCGGCGGGACGAGCCCCCGCCTCTTCGACCCTGTTTCCTTTCTCCTTCTGTCACGGCACCACTCTACAGGGCTATCGTCTCAAGAGCGTTGCGACAACCGTTACGATGACCATTTTCTGAGCAAAGAAGCGCCGAACCAATGTCCGACTTCTACGAGCTTCCCTCCTCCCCTTGACAACACCCGCGCTGTTGTGAGATATTGAATGTTTGAACTATTCATTTAATAGAAAGGTGGTCATTGGCTCCTCGCAAGTACACTATGGACAAGCGCAAGGCCGCCGTCGAAGAGACCCGGCGGCGCATCGTGGAGGCCACCCTCTCCCTTCACGTCGAGAAGGGCGCTTTCGGCACCTCCTGGCAAGACATCGCCCATCGCGCCGACGTTTCGGTGGGGACCGTGTATAAGCACTTTCCCTCGCTCGATGAGCTGGTGCCCGCTTGTGGGGAGCTGGTCTTCGCCATAAGCCGTCCCCCCTCCCTCGAGGACGCCCCGCGGGTCTTCGCCGGAGCCGGCTCCCTCGAGGAGCGCCTCGGACGCTTGGTCTCGGAGTTCTACGACTTCTACGAGCGCGGTGAGCCCTACTTGGAGATAGACCATCAAGAGCGCAAGCTTCCCGCGGTTCAAGAGTGGGAGGCATACATGCGGGCCACCCGCGAAGGGTTCGCCCGCGAAGCGTTGCGGGCCCTAGAGCCGGACGAGGGCACGGTACGGGTGCTGAGCGCGCTGATCGACCTCCCCCTTTTCAAGTCCTTCCGGCTCCACGACGTCGGCAAGGCAGAGGCCGAAAAGATCGTGCGGTCCATGCTAGTGTGCTGGATCGGCGGAACGCGAGGTGGGCGCTAAAGCCAGGAAGCTGAAGCGGAGGGGCCAAGGCAATTCGAATCAGCCCGGGCGGGAATAAGCCCGGCCGGGTAGAGGGAAAGGAGGAGGCGATGAACCAAGTCGACGCCGCAGCGAGGGCCTTCGGGCTTGACGAAGGCGAGGGTGAGGCGAGGTGGTGGATGGGCGGCCTGGCCACCGTAAAGGCCACGGGCAAGGAGACCGACGGCCGCTACACTCTCATCGAGATATTCGAACCCGAGGGCGAGGGACCGCTGCACGTCCACCATCGCGAAGACGAGGGCTTCTTCATCATCGAGGGAGAGCTGACGTTCCGGATAGGCGAGGAGACGATAAAGGCCTCCCCGGGTTCGTTCGTCTTCGGCCCCAAGGACGTACCCCACACCTACACCGTGGACTCGGGGCCGGCGAAACTCCTGTTCATCCTCTCGCCGGCGGGCTTCGAGGAGTTCGTCTACGCCACGAGCGAGCCGGCCAAGGAGCGCACCCTGCCGCCACCTCCGGAAGGCCCGCCTAGCGAGGAAGAGATGGAGCAGCTACGAGCCCTCGCTCGCCAGTACGGAGGCGAGCTCCTCGTTTAGCAAGCCGGCGGGCTGGTAGAGGAAGGGCACGAGATCCGCAATGCCCTTGGGCCCACCGAGATCACTCTTCGACAGACTGGGCCTTCCTAAACCCGCGCTAGTCAGCACTTCAGCTTTTTGTTTTTGCTGAAGTGCTGACCAGCTGAAATGCTGACTAGCTCGTCGTGCATAAGGCAAGCCTTATGCACGACGTTGCACCCAGGTGTCCTTCATTTTGCCTCCACTCGATACGTTGACCAGCCTGCTGCCTGGCGCCGCGACGCGGGTCATGGCGCTTGGAACGACCTCGATCGTCTGGGCGTCTGGGGCGAGGGCGTGGATGCGGTAGTCGGCGTGGGCGTCGCGCAGAACAAAGCCATTCTCGGCCTCGTCTGTCTCGCAGAGGACGTGGGTAGAGAAATCTATCATCTCCTGGGCCACGTACTCGACGGGATTTTCATCGACCTGCTTGCGGAACTCTTCGATGTCCTCACTGGCCTCTTCGGGAGCGATGAGGACGTCTTTGCCGCCCCAGCCGCTGCGGCTCTTTACGACCAGCTCGTCGAAGTGGCCGATGACGTAACGGCGATCCTGCTCGACGGCGAGCGAGTATGTCTCGACGTTGTTCAGTACCGGCTCCTCGCCGAGGTAGGTCCGGATCATCTCTGGGATAAAGGGATAGACGCCCTTGTCGTCGGCGATGCCAAGGTTGGGTGCGAAGACGGCGTTGACCAGGCCCCTGGCCTGAGATTCGATCAGGCCCGTTATGTCGTCGTAGATCCTGCCGTCCTCGATGCGCTCGTAGATTATGTCGATCCGGCGCCCGCTCTTTTTGTGGACGAGTCTTCCATCGCGGTCGAGCTCGACCTCGTGACGCTCGGCCAGGATCGCCCCGAGATCGCTTGCGAAGACTTTGTGGTCGAGGTAGTACTGGTCGTGAGGACCTGTAGAGAGGATCGCAACGGTCGGGTCGGGCTCGGGCGAGGCGGCACGCACGACCTGGCCGAAGATCTCCATCAGCCCGTCGAGAGGTCTCACCCGGAGTGCCGCGTAGGAATCGGGTAGCACCTCGGCTGTCCTCGACCTGAGGATGTTCATCGGCTCGATACCGACCGGCATCTTGGCGTTGTCCTCGATGACGAGGTACTCCCACTCGCCGGTCCGGCCTGAACGCTCGACGGCGACTATGTCGAAGCCCATCTGCCGGTTGGGGACGTCCCCGAATCGGGTTGGGATCGAAGAGTCAAAGAGGGCGCTGCTCTCGACGACCTCCTCGGGGACGATCTCATCTTTTCCGGCCTCCAGGCGCTTGAGCCACTCGTTGATCGCGAACATCCGCTGCGCCAACCCCCGCTCCAGGACAGCCCAGTCCGCGGCTGGCAAGATGCGGGGCATGTAGTCGGTTGGGTGGATCTCATCGTCAGGGACCATCCCCATCTCTCGCTGCTTCTCGAGCAACCACCCATGCGCCCTGTCGGTTCTCCGCCTCCATTCCCCAGAACCCATACGCCCCATCTCTTCGAGCACGGGGCGGTAATGAGAGAAAGGCTCGCCAGCAGGGCCGAAGACCTCGTTAGGGGAGGAGAGGCCGCGCTCGAAGCTTATGGAGCCGTCAGCCATCAGCTATCCGAATATCCCTGTGAGGACGCAGGGGGAGCCGAGGAAGAAGGAGAGCGAGAAGGTGACGGCGAAGAAGATGTTCTCGTCAGAGGTATATGAGTAGAGGCGCTTGTAGTGGAACATCAGGAGTGCCGAGGGGATGGCTATCCCGGTCATCAGGACGGCCGTCACACGCACGGTGTTGAGAGGGCCGATCCGATCGAAGACGCCTTCTGAGTTGAGGAGCAACAGCCCGAACCAGTCGGCGGTGAGCATGAGGGAGATGCCGAAGACGGCCAGGAGCGCGTAGAACACGGGGGTAGAAAACAGTGGTCCCTCGACGGGCGCCTCGAAGGCTTCGCGCCGCGGGTCGTCGAACAGTGTCCTTGGCGGTTCGCGGAAGAGCTTGGGTATCTTTCTGGGAACCTTCATGCGAGACATAATGGTAACGCAAGGAGGCCGAAAATGCCGCTCAAGAACGGAGGAAGCCGCCCTCGGAATGGATGACCTGGCCCGTGATCCAGGCCCCCTCATCACCCGCCAGGAACGCCACGAGCCTCGCAGCGTCCTCGGGCTCTCCGATCCTACCCAACGGGGACTTCGTTATGATCTCACTCTTCAACTCCTCGGTCATCCAGCCTGTGTCGGTGGGGCCAGGGTTGATGGCGTTCACGGTTATCCCCTTGTGTCCGACCTCGGCGGCGAGCGTCAGGGTGAACGCCTCGATGGCGCCTTTTGTCGCGACGTAGGCGAGCTCTCCAGGCATCGGCCCCAGCGACTGTCCCGAGCTGAAGTTGATGATCCTGCCCCCAGGTCCGCCTGGATACCTCCGTGCGAAGCCGACACTGAGGAGGGCCATAGCCCGCACGTTGACGGCGTAGTGGGCGTCGAACGCCTCTGCGTCGAGCGTCTCGATGCCGTCGCGCGTGGAGTAAGCGGCGGTATTGACGAGGATCGATGGTCTCCCGAGCCTCTCCTCGGCCGCATCTAGCAGAAATCCGGGAGAATCGGGGCGGGAGAGGTCGGCCTCGACCCCCTCAGCCCTGACGCCGGCGGCCCGCAACTCCCCGAGCAACGCCCCAGGCTCGTCTTCGTCCGACGCCCAGGGCATCTTGCGGTCGTAAGCTCTCCAGTAGGAGAGAACGACGTCGGCGCCGCGGGAGGCGAGCGCCCGGCAGACCGCAGAGCCTATCCCCCTCCTCCTCCCGACACCGGTCACGAGCGCCACACGGCCACGCAGGTCTTTGGTCGTGGCTCCTGGGATTGGCGAGGACTGAGTCGGGGGGCCTGAAACCGTGGATCGATCGTCGGACATGGGCTTCTCCTCGAGATAGCGCCCGCAGGGCGTGAAGGGTCTGGTCGAGGCTCCGTGGAGTCCGTTTACTACTTGGAAACTATGCCAAAGTATCGCCCATGGAAGGAAAGCTAGCACGCCTCCTGGCGCGTCTCAAGCCGCCTCGAAGTCGAGAGCCCCACCACGATGCGTTGGACCTGGGGCATCTCCCCGGCTCAAACGTGCTGGCCTGTGAACTCCTGGGTTGTAAGGTCGCCGGCCTTGCGCAGCGCTTCGAGGGCCTCGGTCGAGTCCATCCCTGAGGCCCGCAGGAGATCCACGGCGGTTGACCTGACCTGGCCTACCAGCATGCTGGTCCTGAGGTCGTTACGCTCCGAGAGTACGGCGGTCGCCCCTCCCGCGGCTTTGAGGGCGAACCTGCGGGTCTCCACGGGATGCTCCGGCTCCTCGATGTATGCTGTGAGGGTCTCGACGGCACGCGCGAGGTCGCGGATGGTCTCGGAGAGCACCTCTGGGGCGGGCTCTCCCTCGCGCACCGTCGCCGCGACGGCACGCGCGAGCACCCTGACGTTGCGGACCGCAAGATCCAACTGGTCGGCCGCCGTAGCGTAGAGCCCGAGCTGTCCGAGCGCCCGCCTGCGTGGCGGCGAGAGCCTGACGGTATCGTAGCCGGCGTCGAGCGCTTCCCTGAAAGCTCCCATGTGGCCATCCATCGCGCGTGCCTTCTGCAGGGCGCGCTCGGCCCGGCCGAGATCACACTCTCGCAGCGCTGCCGCCGTCTCCTCCAGGGCGCCGACGAGGTCGTCGAAGATCGGGTGGGCGGCCCGCTCCACCATGTGCCTCGGGTCGCTAGGGAACACCGCCCTGACCGCGAGGGCAATCCCGCTCCCGATCAACGCGTCGATAAACCTGTCAGGCGAAAGACCCGTGGTGGAAGGCTCGAGCGTGATCGCCAACAGCGCCGAGACCCCAGCCTCGGTGATGAGCAACGTTCCACCACCGAGCATCACGGCGGCAGCCATAGCCAGGGCCACCACGATCCCGATCTGGACCGTCCCCGTCCCGATGGCGAGCACGAGTAGGTCGGCCACCGCAAGCCCGCACGCGACCCCGAACACGAGCTCGATCGCCCGCCGTCCCTCCTGACCCACGACGACGCCAGAGGAGATCACAGCAGCTATGGCGGCGAAGAACGGCTGGCCGTGCCCGAGCACCGCAGAAGCCAGAAACCACGCCAGACTCGCCCCCACCGCCGTCTGCAAGATAGGCCACACTCCGGGCCCCAACCGGCCCAACGCCTCCTCGAACCGGCGCCGTAACGCCAGAGACCCGCTATCAGGCACAACCCACGTAAGCACGCTCAGGTTCACAACCAAACACCTCCTTCGTGATTCTCTTAGCACCTATATGCCATCTGCACACAAACGACACTAACACGATGAACCGGACGATTAAAGGGCCTCGGGGGCGTTTAAGCAATTTGTTATAGGTCTGTTACTTGGCTGTTACTTTCTCCGCGTTGGGCCCTTGACTGGAGACGGTTCAGAGTGCGGTCTCTGGGACGCAGGATTATCCCCCTTCATCATGCTCATACCAATTTGCCTTTCGCTACCATCTGCACTTTGCCTCCGACGTGGACGGTCGTCTCGTCGTCTTTCTTTTCCGCCTGCAGATACAGGAGCGAGGGGCGGCCGATCTCGTACCCCTGCTCGACTTGCACGTCTATGTAGTCGGTTCCGAAGTAACAGTGTTCCACAAGGTAGCCGGCGAGACAGCCGTTGGCGCTGCCTGTGGCTGGGTCTTCGGAGACGCCGAGACCAGGGGCGAACATGCGGACCGAGAGGTCGGATCTCTCATGCGGCTCGGGGCAGAAGACCAGCACGTTTTTGGCTTCGATGTTCTCTACCACCTCGAGGTAGCGGTCGTGGTGCACCCGGCAGCGTTGCAGGGCGTCCAGATTCTTCAGCGGGACGATAAGAGCAGGGAGTCCGGTGGATACATCCTGTATTGGATAGTGGTCGTCCAGGTCGGCTCTTTCGAGGTGGAGCATGCTGGCAACGGAGGCTGGGTCCAGGGTCTTACCGAAGGTGGGCTGGAGCTGGCGCATCCAGAGGACCTCGCCGAAGGTCACGGGGATGTTACCGGCTTTCAGGTTCAGGGTCACTCGCTCTACTGGGTCGTCGAGTATCTCGTGCTGGATCACGTACGCCGTACCCAGTGTCGGGTGGCCGGCGAAAGGCACCTCCCCGCCAGGCGTAAAGATGCGGACGTCGTAGCCCCCTTCGATCTCTCCCTCCGATAGGACGAAGGTGGTCTCGGAGTAGTTCATCTCCAGGGCTATCTTCTGAAGTGTCTCATCGGGCAGGTCGGCGCCGCCACGAACGACGGCGAGCTGGTTGCCCGCGTATTTCTCTTCGGCGAAGACGTCCACGATGTAGAAGGTGAGGCCCACGTTCGCTCCTAACCGTAATCAGGGTCGCTGCGGGATAGCCGCATGACGCCGATGAACATCTTGAAGGCCGTTTCATAATTCTCGTGGGTCCAGGAGACGCGCCGGTCGTCCACACGCTCCAGGCCGGGGAAGAAGAGGACGCTCGCGGCCGAGCTTGCGGTCGCGAACTCGACGGTGAAGGAGTAGGGTGGGTCCGGCGCGTAAGGGGTCAGGTCACCTTCTCCGGCAGCCAGCCGAGCCGCTTCCCTGATGCGCTCCCTGGCCACCTGAGGGGAGAGGCACCGGGCCGTGTAGCGGTCGACGGCGGTCTTCACCCTTGCTGTCTGTACTCCAGCGTAGAGTGTCTCCGCCTCCGCGCAGGCCAGGTCGTCACCGGTCACAAGGCCGACAGGAATGCCCTCGAGGCCGGCGAGCGTCGCGTTCATGCGCGCCTCGCTGCACGGCTCACCGTTCAGTCCGACTCCCGTGACGACGGTAGGGCTGTCGAAGGTGTGACTCAGCACCCCCTCCGTGCCGGCGCGGGCGTGGTAGCCGACGAAGAAGACGAGGTCGGCGGCCTCGAAGCCTTGCATCATCGAGTAGGGTTTGCGCTGGCCGATGATCACCTCAGCCCGCGGGTCGAGGTCCTCCAGGAGGATATTCCGCATGCCGTCGTGGGCCTCGTTGACCAGGAAGTCTGTGGCGCCAGCCTGCGCCGCGCCTTCGATTGCGGCGTTCACGTCGGCAGTCAGGAGCCTCCGGAAGCGCTCGTACTGCGAGCGGCCCGGTATCACGTCCTGGGAGTGCGTCACCCCTGTCACACCCTCCATATCCGCCGAGATGTAGACCCTCATGACATCGACTCCTCTCCCACAACGTGCAGGACATACGCAGGCCTGCACGACCACGGAGTAATGTGGTCTTCCAGGCCCGTGTTCCGGACCTCGGTCAGTACCTGGGCAGGGGTCCTCCGGCGTCTTCGATGACGTAGTCGTCGAACATACGCCGCGCGACGTCGGGTAGCTTCCCCGCGACGTCCTTGTGCATGCCTGGATCTTCTCTCAGATCGTAGAGCCTGGCCTCAGTCCCGTCGTTGCGGCTTATCATGGCGTACTCCTCGTCCCTGGTGAAGACGTGGTCGTGGTAACCGAGCGTGAAGTGGAGTCTCGCCTCTGGCTCTCCGCCTTCGAGCATCACGGAGAGATCCTGGCCATCCAGCGGTTGTGGCGATTCGATCCCGAGGAAGCCGAGGATCGTAGGCGCGACGTCGTGGGTGGAGGCGTAGTAGTCGCTCGTCGTCCCCGCACCCTTGCCCTCTGGATGGCGGATGAGGAATGGGATATCCGTAACCTCAGGCCAGAGAGTAGCGGGGAGTTTACCGACGACGCCGTGTTCCCCGTGGGCGATGCCGTGGTCGGAGATTGCGATGAGGAGGGTGTTGTCGAAGAGGTTCATTTCTTCCATCCTATCCAGAAAGCGGCCCAGCCAGCGGTCCATCATCGTTACCTCGCCCGAGTAGAGGGATCTCATCCGCCGGAGTTGCCGCCCGCTCAGGTAGTCGCCGCCCCCGTCGACCGGAGAGAAAGGCTCAGGGCCATCGTAACCGTCATCGTACATATCTACGTACTCTTCTGGAGGGTCCCACGGCGCGTGAGGGTCGTAGCAGTCCACAGTCAGGAAGAACGGCCTGTCCGATCTGGTGGTCTCCAGGAACTCGGAAGCCCGCGTGAAGACCTGCGGGGCGAACCAGTCCTCTTCGGATTCGCGGTACGCCGTATTGGCGAAGTACCTTTGGAAGTACAGTCTGCTCCCCGTTCCCAAAACGCCTTCCTTCACCAGCGCCTGCTCGACTTTCCCGGGGGGGCAGGTATAGATCGGTCTGTAGCTGTCTGTGGTCTGCCCCCGGATAAAGTCGAAGGCGTCGAAGCCACGCTGGAAGTTCATGGAGGCATCGTACTGCTGCAGGTTGTCGGTGACGAACATCGTCTCGTAGTCCGCACTTCGCATGGTCTCCGCGAGGGTGGTCTGGTCGTTGGGTATCGGCTGCCAGCCCTGCAGGCCGGCGTCTATGCCTTTGTAACGTCGCCAGTCCTCGAAAGGCCAGGTCCTAAGCCCCGTGTGGATGGCCCTCCTCGCGCAGATAGTCGGCGCGGACTCGGGGTAGGCCCTGGTGAAGCGCAGGCTGTCTTTGGCGAGGGCGTCGAGGTTCGGAGTCTCGATCTGCTGGTTGCCATAGACGCCGACGTGATCCTTCCTCAAGCTGTCCATGATGATCAGCACTACGTTGGTGGCCCTATCCGCGGACGGGGTATTGTCGGGGAGGTCAGGGAGTATCCCAGGACGTTCGCACCCAGCTAGCAGCGACGCCCCGGCTACCCCAGCACCCGACACCTTCAAGAACTCTCTTCGCGTTAGAGTCCGCCTCAGTTTCTCCTCCTGCATACTCGTACCGCCAGCCTGCAGAGACAATCATAAAACAAGTGCAGCAGGAAACCTCATCGTACCCGGAATCGCCGGGGGCGAAGCGGCCCGCTGCCCGATGTGATCCAGGTCAAGCCGGTGTACAATCTGCGCATGACGGTCTTTCGTTACGGGCGGGAGCACTTCGAGGAAGGGGAGTACGTACGCCGCGTGGAAGCGACGCCTGGCGACGACCTAGACCCCGTGGTACGCATCGTCGAGGACCTTGGGACGGTCGAGATCCCCTGCGGCAAAGTAGATTGCCGCAGTAATTGCCTCGAATACGTGGTCAGCGCCACCGGCAGGCGTGACGACTACAACCTGGCCGAGTGCAAGATCTCCGCGCTAGTAAGCATAATTTAGAAGCATTTCAGCATTTCAGCTTGCGCGTGGGTCGGAGCTCTTTGAGGGGATGGCGCAGTCGGGCACATCACGAAGCCCGGCTGCGCGCTGCAAAGCTTACCTGACTAGCTGAAATGCTGGCCGGCTGACAAGCCGCCACAGGCGGCTACTCTTCCCAGGAATAGCGTTTCTGTTCCGGTGGTCGTTCGGCGGCGTAGAGTCGCTGGAGGGTGCCTCCGACCAGGGGCGAGAGGAAGAGGCCAGCGAGACCCGCTGGCAGAAGGTCGCGGGCGATGGTCCAGGCCACCAGGAGCGGTACTCCTGGCGGATGGTTGGCGTCTCCGATGAGGCGCAAGGGGTCGAGGACGCCGCCGCTCGGGAGGATGCCCGTCGCGTAGACGATGAGTGTGAGGACGCCGGAGATGAGCCCCGTCAGCAGCGCGAGCGCGAGGCTGAGGACGAAGCGGGGACCTGAGCCTTCGCTGCGGCCGCGCCGAAGGAGCAAGGCGCTGCCGAATACGGGGCCTGCGATGAGCCCGGCGAGCAATCCGACACCCATGTAGACGAGGGCGAGCGTAGTCAGATCTCCCTCGCTGCTCTGTCCTCCCTGCAGGATCAGGAGCACGAAAGGCTCGGGGAACAGCGATTTGACGAACATGAAGCCCACGCCATAGACGAGCCCTATCCCCAACAGGCGCAAGAGTATCATGGTCCACCCGCCGCGCGGTCGGGGAAGGTGAGGCCTTGATTGAGGGCATACGTCATCATGCTCTAGAACTTAACCTACAGAGGTCGAAACGTCAGCAAGAGCTTTCACGAGGTGGTTACTCCCATGCGCCCTCCCGATCCTCGACGGGCTCATGCTACAAAGCGCCAGCTCACGAAGAAGGCGCAGAACACCAGCGAGACGGCGGCGCTGAAAGAGAGCCAGGTCCCCATCGCCCGCCGGTCCTCCAGCAGCGTCGCGAGCGTTATGAAGAGCGGGAAGGCGACCAGGATGTAGCGCGGGAACCCCATCAGGGGGGTTGCCGGCTTCCCGTAGGAGACGGCGGAGATGATGAGCAGGAGGGTGTAGAGGCTCAACGAGAGAGGAAGTGCTCTGAACCCCATGCCGAAGAGCGCTATCGTGAAAAGCAAGAACAGAAGAGCATAAGCGTCGTTCGCGCCGTGGATACGCTCTATCACGCCTCCGAGCGCCGAATCCGCGGGAGGCTGCGCACCGAAGAGCCTCTGCAAGCTCCCGTAAGCCTCGCCGAAGATGTCTGTGACCAGGGCCAGGGGACCCGTATGCCTCCGGTTCCAGAACTCCTGCGCGGAGTAGAAGAGGAGCGGGTCCCCGAAACGTACCCACAAGTAACCCATGTAGGCAACGAGCCCCGAAGGAACCAGCGCCAGGTATACTACCCTCCACCTTTCGCGCCCTTCTGCCAAACCCCCTCTCTCGACCCATTCGTAGAGAAGTGGCACGACCAGAAACACTCCCACGTTGCGCGTGGCAGCAGCAAACCCGGCCAGTACGCAAGCGAGCAGGAGATCCCTCCTTACCCTCATCGCCCACAAAGAGCCGGCAGAGAGAGCAAGAAAGAGGCTCTCTGTATATGCGGCGTTCAGGAAGAAGGTGGTCGGAAAAAAGGCCAGTATCAGGACTGTGCCACTCGCTACTCGCTCATCCCAGCCATCCAGGGCTATCTGGTAGATAAAGTAGAGGGCGAAAGGCAGCAGGATAAGTGAGATCAGGGGTGCCCACACCGAGAGGGCTTGCTGGGTGAGAGGACCACCGAAGAGCTCTGCGAAGGACCTGACCAGCAGCGGGTACAGTGGGAAGAAGGCGGTAGAGGCGGGGGCGGAGGCTCCGTAGCCCTCCCCTGCTATCTGCGTGTACCAGATCCCGTCCCAGTGCGACCAGATATTCAGCGTCCCGACAGGTACATCTGGGGTTCGCCGGTAGAACCAGCCCACAGGCACGATGTAGGCGAGCAGGGAGCCGGAGATCAAGTAGAACAGGCGGCTCGCAGCATAGACCGCGAGCACGAACCGTAGCCCGGCACTCAGGGCATGCTCGCCCCGTCCTACCCGTGAGGGTGGTCGTCTTGGGCGCCAGCCAGAAAGCTGCCCATTCTGGCCATTCGTGTTGTTGGCTACTCTCGGCTGTTCCTCGGACACTCTTGCGCTTGCCCCTCTCTGGCCGATGCTCTCCAGATTCCGCATTGTACTTATCCGCGCCCAGGGTAGTCGGCTGGAGATCCTAAGTGACCAGGGTCGGCAGGACAAGCCACCGGCAATCCACCCACCGCAACGCGGTGACGCCGTCTTTGCGCGTTGCCGGGTACAATCGGCGGCAGCATGAGTGGAGGACGAGCAGTACCTGACCCGGCAGAAGCGCGGCGCGTACTCGAGGAGCGGGCGCGAGAGGCCGGCTTCGATCTCGTTGGCGTGGCGCGCGCGGAGCCTTTGCGTGAGGGCGGCGAGCGTCTGCGGGAATGGCAGGAGGCGGGGATGGCCGCCGACATGGGCTACATGCACAGGCCCGTGGAGTTACTCTCTGACCCGAGAAAGCTCCAGAAGAGCGCCAGGAGCGTGGTCTCTCTCGGGGTCTCTTACTATCCGGGGGACCATCCCGAGAATGAGGGTGGGGGCCGCGTGGCGCGGTACGCGTGGGGCCTGGACTACCACGAGGTCATAAAGGGGAGGTTGTTCCGGCTGAGGGAGGAGCTCGAGGAAGAGCTGGACGTCAGGATCAAAGCCCGCGGATTTACGGATGCCGTGCCACTCCTGGAGCGCTCCGCGGCCCAGCACGCGGGACTCGGGTTCTTCGGGCGTAACTCCTGCCTGATCAACGATGAGATCGGGTCGTATTTCTTTATAGCGGACCTGATCTTGGACCTCGACCTGGATCCCGACCTGCCCGGAGAGGGGACCTGCGGACGCTGTACGCGCTGCATGGACCGGTGCCCTACAGGCGCCATAAAGGCCCCCGGCGTCGTGGACGCCAGGCTCTGTATCTCGTATCTGACGATCGAGAACCGGGAGGAGATCCCTCGCGATCTCCGTCAGAAAGTGGGTGACTGGACCTTCGGCTGTGACGTGTGCCAGGAGGTCTGTCCCTACAACAAGACGAAGGCGTCGAGGAGCCGCTGGCCCGAGTTCTCCGGGGAGGCCGGGTCAGGACCGTACCTGGAGATAGAGGAGGTCCTGAAGATAAGGACCGACGAGGAATTCGAGGAGCGCTTCGGCGGGACACCGCTCACGCGCCCTGGCCGGGCAGGCCTGTTGCGCAACTGCTGTGTGGCCGCCGGGAACCTGAAGCTCGCGAAGGCTGTCCCTGATCTCGTACGAGCCTTGCGCGAGGATCCCTCGGCGCTCGTACGCGGACACGCGGCGTGGGCGCTAGGGGAGATCGGGGGCGCGGAAGAGTCTCTCGGGGAAGCGGCCGAAACGGAGAGGGATACGTGGTGCTTGAAGGAGATCGGGCTCGCGCTGGCTGACGGGACCACGGACGCTACCTTGGGTTAGAATAGGGAAACGATGGCGGACCAGATCAACTACTACGATGTGCTCGGTATCTCACGCGAGGCCTCCCAGGCCGAGATCCGGAACGCTTACCGCAACCTGGCGAAAGAGCGTCACCCCGACCATCCCGGCGGGAGCGCGGAGGAATTCTCCCTGCTGCAGGAGGCCAACGCTGTCCTCTCCGACCCGAACCGTCGCCGACAGCACGACGAGGCACTCGACCTGGCCCACGCGGCCGACCAGCTGGCCGGCCTCAACCTGGACTTCGACTCCGTGGAGGACGAGCTCTCCGCCAAGCGCAGGGAGCGCGAGTCAGGTGGTCCTTCCCTGGGCGAGCGCCTGAGAAGCCGCTTCGGCAGGAAGGAAGAGGACCCTTACGAGTCCATGCGAAGTGAGGCTCGCGGTTCCTCTCGCGGAAGCGGGCGCCGAACCAGGGGCCGCTACGACGTTAGTGAGGCCCGCTGGTATGAGCCCCATCGCTTCGACCCTGAACCGATAACTCTGAAGAGCGGTGCCATAAGCTTCGTCGCGGCCTTCCTCGCGTTCATCGTGATCGGCCAGATCGGACTGTGGGCAACGGGATTCAAGCCCGGGTCCTTCGCATTCTTGACGGCCCTGGCCCCGTTCATGCGGATCCTGTACTCGCTGGTCGGGCTGGTCGTGGCTTACTTCGCCTTCAGGGCCGCGGGTTACGCGGCCCTGGCCCTGACCTTCGTGGCCGCGCTCGTAGTCGGCGGCCAGGGAGGACCTGTGGGACTTTTGCAGTTCGCGACCGTGGGCATCATCGTACTGCTCGTCGTGGTCTACCTCGGCAACCGCCGCGAGAGCGCCGCCAGGCGCTGATCCGGAAACCTTAAAGGGATCTCTTTGGTGATAACCACCTCGGACCTGGAACGCTTTATCTCCGACTTCGAGAAGCGCATGGCTCCCCTGGAGAGGGCGGCGGACGAAGCCTGGTGGAACCTGGCCACTTCGGGTACGGACGAGGCGCGGGAAGAGCTCGTGCGCGCCGGTAAAGCGTACAACGGGCTCTTCTCGGATCAGAACGAGTACCGGGATCTCCGTAGCCTTTACGAGAACCCGAATGTACTGGAGAGCCCGCTCCTGCAACGTCAGGTCGAGGTGCTCTACAGGGCGTTCGCGGAGCGGCAGGGGGACGAAGGGATCCTGGGTCGTATAGAGGAACTGGAGGCCGAGGCCAACGCCATCTACGGCAACCATCGGAGCGTAGTCAGGGACAGGGAGATGGGAGTGAACGAGGTCAGAGAGCTACTGCGCACCAGCGCAGACCAGGAATTACGCCGGGAGGCGTGGGAGGCCTCGAAGTCCGTCGGCCGCGCGGTCGAGGGGACGGTCCGAGAGTTGACCGGCCTCAGGAACCGGCTGGCCCGCGACCAGGGGTATGAGAACCACTACGCCCGCTCCCTGGAGCTTCAGGAGATCGAAGCCCGAGAGCTCGCCAGGATCATGGGCTCGCTCGAGTCGACGACAAACGAGCCGTTCAGGGAACTAAAAGGGAACATCGACGCAAAGCTCGGGATGAAGTTCGGGGTGGACGCCGTCATGCCCTGGCACCTCTCCGGCCCGTTCTTCCACAGGGCCCCCGATATAGCGGGCATCGACCTCGACCGCTACTTCGAAGGAAAGGACATCGAGGACCTCACCCGCAGGACCTTCGATGCCCTGGGGTTGGACGTGCGGGGTGTGATCTCATCGAGCGACCTCTACGAGAGGGAGGGCAAGAGTCAGCACGCGTTCTGCGCCCGCCTGGGACGCGAATACCCTTACGACGTTCGGGTGCTGGCCAACGTCAGGCCCGAGGCCTACTGGATGGACGCGATGCTCCACGAGTTCGGCCACGCTGTCTATGACCGTCACGTCAACCCGAGGCTCCCCTACCTCCTGCGCACGTACGCCCACGCCAACACGACCGAGGCCATCGCCCTCATGATGGGCGCTCTTGTCGATGACCCCGGCTGGCTTCGCTCCGTCGCTGGCGCGAACCGAGAGAGGCTGGGCGAGGACTCAGAGAAGCTCGCCGCCAACCGCCGGGCCAGCAGGATGATCCTCACCCGTTTCGTGCTTGTCATGTACCACTTCGAGCAGGCACTCTATGCCGACCCTGACAATGGAGAGTTGAACTCCGTGTGGTGGGGCCTGGTCGAGCGGCTCCTTTTCGTAGAACGCCCACCTGGCAGGGACGAGCCCGACTGGGCCGCCGTCATCCACGTCGCCGTAGCCCCCGTCTACTACCACAACTACATGCTCGGGGAGTTGATCTCGGCCCAGCTAAGGAACTACCTGGAGTCGCACATAACCCAAGGTCCCTTCTACGAGAACGAAGTCGCTGGCCGCTACCTGCTCGAATCCTTCTTCGGCCCCGGCGCCCGCGAGAATTGGCGTGACACCGTCCTGCGCGCCACCGGAGAGCCACTAAACCCCGAGTACTTCGTAAAGTCTCTAAGCTAGGTTGAGGTTCGTACCTTCGCCAGTCGCTACCGGCCAGCCCATACAGTTATTTTCATGCCCTCGAAGGAGCCGTCGTGGGCGCCTTCGGTGCCGACCTTCAGGGTTCCTTTTCCGGAGAAGGACGGCAGATCCAGTGTGGCTTCGAAGTATCCCCAGGTGTGGTTCCAGTCGTTGCTCCGAATGGTCCTGCGCACCAGGATCTTTCCGTCCGCATCGATCAAGGTGATGGTGTTCGTGGCCTCGCGGTTGCGGGAATAGCCACTGACTATAAGGGCGTCGGAGATCCTGGCGCGCGGGCGTGGCTCTACGAGGACCGTCTTACCGCCCTCCGCGGGGAGCGGCACCTTGGAGCCTAGCCCTGCCGGCTTGAGATCGACGACAAGGCGCGCTGGGTCTCCTAGCTCGAGCACCCTGTAGAGGAACGCCTCGCGGGCGAAGAAGTCCACGAACATGCCCCCCTCGGGAGCGCGCACGACGTGGAAACTCTCGAGCAACCCGTCGCCAAACTTGCCGTCCGATACGCGCGTCGCGCTCGCCGAAGGCAGGGATACGCGCAGGAGACCGTCGCCCTCCGGGCTCACGAGGGTCCATTCCGGTACGCCACCGGCGGGCTCCCAGCCGGTCCCGAGGTCGATGACCGCCCGCTCGTAGTCTTCGTGAACCCCGTAGCGCACCGCGAGCACGGTGTCCGCGTCGTAGCCGGAACCGCCACTCGTCTGCGTCTTCGCGACGAATGGGACCCCGGAAGAAACCTCAGCAGTCCCTGCGAGGTCTCCCTCGATCTCCGGGGCTACCCCTGCCGTAGCTTCGGGCACGCCTACCGTATCCGACGTGTTCTTTTTCGAGGTCTCTGCAGGACCGCCCGACGCGGCCCCGGCAGAAGCCTCTACGGACTGGACCGCCTGGCCCGCATGCAGGCAGCCGGCTAAGTTAGCGGCCGCCAGGAGCGAGAGCAGGAGGGCGGAAGTCCGCCTCACGTCCACCCGCGTCGGATCATGCTCGTATGTCCACATAAAGATGTTCGGTCATTGGCGCGGCACATTATAGGGGGGTGCGCCTTGCGAAATGTTTAAAGGGGTGTTGCGCTCCTGTTACGATGCAGGAATGTCCACTGTACCATGCTGGTCCTCATCTTCGGTCCAGAGGAGAATGAACCCATGATCAGCTTAGAGGACATCGAGGTCGCGCGGAGGCGTTTGCAGGGAGTGGCGCTGCGCACGCCGCTGGTGCCGTGCCCCGGCGGCACGCGGAACCGGACGCTGTACTTCAAGCCGGAGAGCCTCCAGCCGACCGGCGCCTTCAAGCTGCGCGGCGCGTACAACAAGATCTCATCCCTCTCATCTGAGGAGCGCAGCCGCGGGGTTGTCGCCCACTCCAGCGGGAACCACGCCCAGGCTGTAGCCTACGCGGCCCGTGAGCTGAATACGCAGGCTGTTGTGGTCATGCCACGGGGGGCATCTGGCGTGAAGCTCGACGCGACGGCGGAGCTCGGGGCCGAGGTCGTCCTGGTCGGCCCAGGCAGCGCAGAGCGGTCCCGCAAGGCTGAGGAGCTTGCGGAGGATCACGGCTACGTTCCCGTGCCACCGTACGACGATGAGGTCCTCATCGCCGGCCAGGGCACTATCGGGCCGGAGATCCTCGAAGACCTGCCCGATGTCGAGACCGTGCTCGTGCCCGTCAGCGGCGGAGGGCTTATCGGTGGGATCTCGGCGGCCATCAAGCTATCCCGCCCCGAAGTGCGTGTGATCGGGGTAGAGCCCGAGCTCGCGGCGGACGCCAAAGCTAGCCTGGAGAGCGGAAGTCTGGTCGAGTTTCCGTCGGATCAGGTCGCCCGCACGGTCGCTGACGGTCTGCGCGTGCAGAGACTCGGCGAGGCACCCTTCGAGCATATCCGCGCCTTCGTCGATGACATCGTCGCTGTAACGGAGGAGGAGATCCTGGAAGCCATGCGCCGCCTGGCCCTGCGGGCCAGGCTCGTCGCAGAGCCGAGCGGGGCTGTGACGTTCGCGGCCTACCTCTTCCACAGGGCAGAACTGCCGGCCTCTCGCCTCACCGTGGCCGTGATCAGCGGCGGCAACGTCGAGCCAGGCCTCCTCGCCGAGGTCCTCTCCACGAAATAAGGGTAGGCGACTACGTTCAGCGCGGTGTGGTCTCGACGGGGTCGCCGACACGAACGGTCCCGAGCGCGTCGTGGATGAGGTTGCGTCCGAAAAAAACCTCTCCGTCGGTCTTTCGGTAGGTCGCGAGCGTACGCAGCGGCTCTTTACCGCGGGCGAGCGTTCTCTGGTCGACCGTGGTGATAGAGCAGCGTGGGCACGGCTCGGCGACCCGGAAAGGCACGCTGCCTATCCTGAGCCGGCTCCAGTCGTCTTCGGCGTACGGCCCGCATCCCCTGACGACGAAGTTCGGCCTGAAGCGGTTCATGGGCAGAGGGTCTTCCAGTCGACTGTTCAGGTCTTCGAGTGAGGCCTCTGAGATCATGAGGAAAGCGAACCCGTCAGCAAAGCCGACCTGATCCCCACTCTCCGCAATTGACGAGTCAATCAACCTAAGGTCGTCGTCAGGCTTGTGGACGAGCTGGCAGGGGAACTCCAGGAACTCGCTGAACCAGCGGTCGGCCTCCCCGCCCACGAGATCGCCCTTGTTCGTGTCGCCAAAGACGCGCACGTCTATCAGGTTAGCGGGACCTTGTCGAAGTGGTATCCCCAGCTCGGGCATGCCAGGCGCGCCGACGATCAGGTACTCGGTAGCGAACCGAGTGGAGATCAGTGCCATCCGCGGATGGGCGCGCTGCGTCATAAACTCGCCAGTCTCATCGACGAGCATCCAGCGCCGGTCGTGGCGGAGGCCCGTAGCGCTCAGGCCGGATCTCTGCAAGGAGATCCCGGTGCAGGATTTGATCGGGTAGACGTATAACCCGCTCAGGGTGACGTTCTCAGCGGCGTGCAAGATCCACCTGAGATCTATCCATTCTTTGCCCAACGCGAGCGGCGAGGGCCGCCTTCTCTCTATCCGGAATCTTCAACGCGCCCGCGGTCTCGAGCATGACGGCGGCGAACTGCTGCTCTGCGTAAGGGGTGTCTGGTGGCAAAGGTACGACATGCCAGTGGACGTGGGCGTTGCCCTGGTTAGAGCCGAGCGAGAGAATGTACACCCGCTCGGCCCCTACCTCCGCTCGCACCGCCTCAGCCACGCGGTGGACGACTCGTTGCAATCCGAGGTACTCCTCGACGGTGAAATCGCCAGCCACCTGCTCTTTATGCTCTTTCGGTGCGACCAGCGTGTACCCGTACTGCGTCGGATTCATGGCTAGAAAGACGATAGCCCCTTCGTCTTCGTAGACGATGCGATGATCAGGGAACGCAGGGTCCCGCGCCACGATCTTGCAGACGAAGCAAAGTCCGGACCGTACCCGTTTCACGTAGGCGTCAAGGTCGGGCATGTAACGTTCGAACATTATCCATACCCGGCGCGAAGGTTCTGGGGCTGTCTTGTGCGAAGCGGCATGGACACCATGATCCACCTTAACGCCGGCCGCTTCAAGCTCTCAGGCCGGACTCTCACGAGACGCTGAGATAATAGAATTGCCAGGAGTGCTTTCGGCCTCCAGGCCGGAGATATCCTTTCTGACTGCAGCGACCGCCTCCTCGATGGGAACTATGTAGCTTTCTGAGCTGCGCCGGGCTTTGATCTCGACTCCTCCCCTTTGCAGGGAACGGGGCGTCAGGGTAAGGCGTATGGGTGCCCCGATCAGGTCGGCGTCCTTGAACTTCGCCCCCAGGCTCTCACGCCGGTCGTCGTACAGCACCTCGACGCCAGCGGAGACCAACCCCTCGTAGAGCCCCTCGGCTACCTCCCCGGCTTCGGCCGCGACGATGTGGACGTGATAAGGCGCGACGGAGACGGGCCACATTAGCCCGTCCTCATCGTGGTGCTCCTCGGCGATGCAGGCCAGTAGCCGCCCGACGCCGCTGCCGTAAGATCCCATCACCACGGGCTTTCGCTGTCCGTCCTCGTCCAGGTAGCTCGCGCCGAGGGCCCCGCTGTAGCGCGTGCCCAGCTTGAAGATATTCCCGACCTCGACGCCCCGCGCCGCGCGCATGATGTTGCCGCACTCAGGACAGAGTGAACCGTCCCCGGCCGCTGCTATGTCGGCGACAGTGTCAGCTTCGAAGTCCCTGCCGTAGTTCACGTTCAGGAAGTGGAAACCCTCTTCGTTGGCGCCTGCGACGAGGTTGGGGGAGGCCGGGATCTCATCGTCAACGACCACGAGCGCCCCCTCCACCCCGAGCGGGGAGCCATATCCCGGCTCGGCTCCGAGGGCCCTGACCTCCTCAGGCAGCGCGGGTCTAAGCTCGCTCGCCCCGACCGCGTTCGCCAACTTGGTCTCATTAAGCTCCATGTCGCCACGGACGACGGCGAAGACGAACCGCTCGGAGCCATCGACCGTGGCGACTAGGAAGATCGCCTTGGCCGTGCGGGACTCGGGTATCTGTAGAACGCGGGCCAGCGACTCGATCGTGGCTGCACCGGGTGTGGCGACCTTCTCTATCGGTCTGTGCTCCTCGGCTTCGGCAGTAGGTTTGCGGAACCTCGCCACCTGGCGGTTTGCGGTGTAATCGCAATTGTCACAGATGAGGATGGTGTCCTCCCCGATGGGAGCCAGGTATATGAACTCGTGGGCCATGCTCCCCCCCATGATGCCCACGTCTGCGCCGACCGCTATATCTGGTAATCCGCACCGGGCGAAGATCCCGAAGTATGCCTCGTAGAGCGTACTGTACTG